>OLSB01002690.1_pt1 | contig 14212 bp, 16 predicted proteins | sample 1672071 | NCBI WGS metagenome assembly OLSB01 (sample SAMEA3136642, study PRJEB25190) | human gut metagenome | biome: human gut; feature: human-associated habitat; material: faeces | place: Austria | collected 2013 | reverse complement strand
TCAGCTGTACAATTTTCTCGGACATAGTTTGCTGTCTCCTTTCAGAATGGTGTGTCGTGACTTCATTCTAAGAGAAGCACAGAAAGGAAAGCAGCCGGGGCTGAGCGACTCGACGATTCGCGGCATCCACACGATGCTGCGCAACGCACTCGACCGCGCGGTCAAAGAGCGCCTGATCGTGCGCAATCCAGCGGATGACTGCATCCCGCCGAAAATTCCGAAGCACGAAATGAAAATCCTGCCGCCAGAACAAATCAAGTCTTACCTAACCGCAGCAGAGCAGCGCAGCGTCCTGCCGATGTTCTATCTGGAACTCATCAGCGGGTTACGCAAGGGTGAGCTGGTTGCGCTCCAATGGTCGGATTTGGACGTTGAAAGCAAGACGATTTCCGTCAGCAAGCAGGCCGGACGCAACAACGCAGGCGAACCGGACATCACACGCCCGAAAACGGAAAACTCCATCCGCAAAATCTCGATTCCACAGGATGCCGTCGATCTGCTGGTCGCAGAACACCAAAAGCATCCCGGCAGCCCATGGATGTTCCCGTCACCCAAGACAGGCGAAATGTACCACCCGGATTCGGTGGTCAACATCCACAAGAAGATCCTAAAGGATGCAGGGCTGGAGCATCTAAGATTTCACGACTTATGTCACCCGTATGTCAAGCACACGACAAAAATTTTTAGTTTGCGCTTGATGGCTTTTCAAGCGCAGGCTTATCCTGATGCTCGGCGAAAAACTCGCGGAGCTTGTCAGCTTCTTCGGGTAGGACAAAGCCGAAGCCCTGTCCGTCCACTCTGCAATAGAAAGCGATTTTCATGTCTGCCACCTCAAGCGAAAATGTCTTGGATTTTATATGCAATCTCAATGCGCCTATCTGACAGGCGGATTGCCTCTTGCAGTCGGTGATTTTGTGCTCGTTCCGGTTGGCAATCGGAATACGGAGAAAACCGGCCGCGTGACAGATGTTTTTATCTGCTCTGCGCAGGATGCACCGTATCCGCCGGAAAAGGCGAAATTTGTGCTCCGGAAATCTGAGCAAACGGCATTTCCGGAGAAGAAAACCACGCCCGTCGAGCCAGCAAAGAACGAAAAAGCTGCGACCCAGATGCCGCCCGTACCAGTAGAACCGCCTGTGGCGCAGTCTGCGCCGGAGGAGCCAGCTTCGTTTGAAGTCGAACCAGTTCCGGAAGAACCGACGTTTACGCTTCCGCCGCTGCCGGAGCGGGACGAACCGAAGAAGCCAAAACGCCGGATCCCTTGGGGCTGGTTGGCAGCGGGAGTGGCTGCCGTCGCATTTTTCGTATTTGCCCTGCCGCCGCTCAAGAGGACTGCCGAGGCGAACCGCCAACAGATCGCCGCGCAGCAGGCTGCAGAGCAGGAAAAGCGCGAGCAGGAAGAACAGCGGGCAGAGCAGGCACGTCTGGAGGAAGAAGCAAAACAGCTGCGCCAGCAGGAAGAACGCGAAGCCGCGCTTCAGGCGGAAAAAGACGCGGGCATCCCATATATCGGGATGCCAGAGAGCAGCATTGATGCCACGCGCACGCTTGGCACGCATGGCATGGCGAAATCCGGCTGGGCATATAAAAAGGACGGAACGTTCAAGCAAATGACCTATTACTGGTACACCAACAAGCGAACACCGATTTTTACCGCTGTCTGTCAGGATGGCAAGGTGATCGAAACGCAGAAAAACGATGGCTATTGGAGCGGCAATACGCTGCTCGCGCCGGTCGTAAAGCCGGATATCCCCACAACGTTCCACTCCGGCAGTTCCGGCAGCGTCCGGGAAGATTATGACAATCCAGAGGATCTCTATGAGGATAATCGGGATTGGTATGATGACGAGGACGAAGCCTGGGACGAGTGGGAGAATGGCTGAAAGCCAGAGCCATAATTCTTTTCTCACAAATTAGTCAAAATATATAGAAGCTTTTTCACGCCATACCGTTTGCCTTTTCGCATACGGTATGGCGCTTTTTATACCTTTTGAATTGTATTGAAGAACCATAATGAAATGAAGTCTCCACGTAATTACAAAAATATCCAGAAAATTTGTGCAGCTTTTTCTCCGTTTTTGTTATTCACCCCGTCGTTTTTTCGGGAGGGATAGTAGAGGGACAAATCTTCTCGATGCACTTTGGCAACTTTATATCAGCAACGCGGACAACACTGCAGGTTGGGAAAAGCGCACGGTGCGCGCGACGACCTCGTCGAAGCAAGCTGCGTATCTTTCGCTTCCGTGCAAGCACGAAAGCTCAATCACTACGCTGCTTCTCCTCTCCTCACAAAGCCGTTCGGCTTTGCGGGGTCCCCAAGACGGGCGAGCGAGAAACGCACCGTGGACAGCCCTGGCAGGCTGCATCATGCCGCCCAATTTGTTTGGACACACAATGTCCGGCCTGCACGCAAGACAGGATGCCGTGGCTGGGGTTGCAAGCAGTCAAGACCCCTTCCGCGAGCTGTGAGAGCTGCCAAGCTCTGTCCGCGCTGTTCCCCATCGCCGGGGCGCGAGCTGCAAATACGGCGAAAAAGAAAACCATAGCGACTATACTAGCGACTACAAAAGGCAGAAATCCGAGTTTCAAATTTACATAGCGACTAATGTAGCGACTACAAAATCCAACGGCAGAAAGGCAGAATTTCAGGTCTGGTATGAAAGAAAAAATTGAAATTTCTTTCTGCATGATTCCAGCGACGGGGAGTACCTCAGGCTTTTCTTGCTGCGCAAGAAAAGCGCAAGCATCGCGTTTTGGTACCAAAACGCAGCTTGCAGGGAGAACCCCTGCCCCCAATGCCGCCTGCGAGCGGAGAGTTGACGGTTGAACCACGGCACAAGTCAGAAACGCACATCGGCGCAGCCATTTGCTCCGCGACGTGGGGCGCATTGTGCCGACGTGTGCGGCTTTACAGGCTGACCGCGCATCCGTGCAGGTCTGCGCTACACAAACGCCGCGTCCGCCCACCATGCGGCGCAAAAAAGCGAGGGCTGGCATCAAGCCAGCTCTCGCCTTACAAATCGAACGAAGGAGATGATCCATGACAGCGTCACGCAGCCCAACATCACCAGAAAAATCCCATCCGCCAGTGTCGCGTGCACACGATACCACGGTCGAAACACTGTGAGCATCAGCACCAGGTACACCAGCGGCATGGACAATCTCAATCTTATTGCAATACGAATCAGCAAAAGCAGCAAGTGAAGCATCATGGAAAAACAAGCAGTTACCATCGGCGATCCTCCTCAAACGGTTTATCGGATGTTAACTCTCCTGGCTGCTTTTTGCAAGTACTATTTTTGAAAATCAAATCAGGGAGGTCGTCATGAACCAAACTACAAAACCAGCGGCCTGCCCTGATTTCGTCCGTGTTGAGCGCATTCAGACTTCGCACGGGCGAACTATCCGCGTCGTCTCCGTTTTTCCGAAAAACGGAAGTCAGACGGCGGAAGAAAAACTCAGGGTTTTGGCCGCGTTGGAACTTCAGCGAAAAAAGTCGGCATAAGGGCTAGACTTCTCGCGCCGCTTGGAGTATTGTGTGCTCACAATGCTCTGAGCGGTTTGACTTGAAGGAGGACAGATAAATGTCAAACCAGAAGAAAACCGCCCTCTATTGCCGGCTCAGTCAGGACGACGGCTTAGATGGCGATTCCAACAGCATCCAGAACCAAGAGCTAATATGTAAAGGGTGGTTTCTACCATCTAATACATATGACTGCGGCTCATTTGTGGTGAATTGAAAAGCAGTTGTAGGAAAGGAGCAGAAAAGCCTTATAACCGCTACAAATTCAACGCAGAAAGGAGCTGTTGCTTATGAAATCTCTATTTGAGGAAATGGGCGGTACATATCGTCAAGTGGGCGATTATCTCATCCCAAACCTTGTTTTGCCAGATGACGGCGATTATCAGATCGGCAAATATGGGCGTATGCGCCGCAGTTATCTGAAAGAACACCGAAAAATCCTTTACACCAACTATGTGATGGAGGGTACGCTGTTCAAGCATTTGTCCGAAATCGACCAAGCCTGTAACGAATGTATGGAAATCATCATTCCCGCTATGGCGAAGCAGGAGGGCGTGACCGAAGCACTCAAAGCGGCTGACCAAATGGAATGGGTACGCCGCATGAATAGCATCCGTAACCGTGCGGAAGAAATTGTCCTGCACGAATTGGTATATGACCAGTAACAACATAAGCAAAGCCCACGCTGCCGACAAGAAAAATCGGAGGCGTGGGCTTTTTACGTTATGTAGGTAACACCAACAAAGCCGAATATCAAGGGTCTCCGTGCCGCTTTGCGGCACTCCGATGAACGGCGTACCGCCGCCCTTGACCGCCGCCTTTGCTGGCGTTTGGTGGTAATCAAGGCGGCAACGGATAAATCCGCTGCCGCCACAATAATTATTTCATCAGCTTGCTTATTCGTCATTTTCTTCGATGCTTGCCACAAGCCGGTCAAAGTCGCTCTGATATGTTCTGTCCTGCAAAACACGGAATTTTTCAAATTCACTTTCTGCAAATGCTTTTGCAATGGCAGCGGTCACTTTGCCTTTGTCATGCAGAATATCTTCTTCATTGAACTGGAGGAACGCATCCAGACGGCTCACCCAATCCTGCATATACATGATGTTTCCCCGCCGTGCCTGTCTTTCGGCATAGTCCAGATACATCGTCACGATCTCATTCAGATTGGACATTTCCGCTTCGTTTAAGTAGTTTTTGGCAATCGAAACATCCGATTTGCGGATGCGGCCCTGCGGAGCGTTTTTCCAAGTAGTCAAGCCCATATTGGGTTTTGTGCTGTCGGCTCTGCCATAGACAATCTCAGCCGCTGTATGGTGGGTGACAGCGTAATGGAGCTTGTTCTGCACCGTGGCAAAAAACTCTTTCGTAATGGGGCTGTTCACATCATAGTCTGCACTGCACTGAGAGTAGATGTCCGTAATCTTCTGATAAAAGCGGCGTTCGCTGGAGCGAATATCACGGATGCGCTCCAACTGTTCCTCAAAATAGTCTTTGCCGAAGAAGTTTTCCGGCTCACGCAGCCGTGCGTCATCCATCACATAACCCTTGATGATGAACTCCTTTAATACCCGGTTTGCCCAAATGCGGAACATGGTGGCTTTTCTGGAGTTTACACGGTATCCGACAGCGATAATGGCATCCAGATTGTAGTAGTTGGTATTATACCGCTTGCCGTCTGCCGCAGTTGTTTCCATTTTGGAAACAACTGATTCTTCAAGCAATTCGCCAGATTCAAAGATGTTTTTCAGATGCTTTGAAATAGCAGCTTTCTGGACTTCAAACAATTCAGCCATTTTCGCCTGTGTCAGCCACAGGTTTTCCTGATACAAAAGGATTTCAACCCGAACATCGCCGTTGTCAGTTTTATAAAACAGGATTTCCCTCGTTTCGTAGGGAGTCAGTCCGTATTCTTCTTTCATATCCATTCCCTTCCTATTCCTCGTTCTTGTTCTTTGCCCGACTCTTGTAAACATTGTGCTTGTTTTTACACTGAGGGCTGCAAAATACGGCGCTCGGTCTGCTTGCAACAAAGGCTTTGGTGCAATGCCTGCAAAGGCGGATCGGATTGTCGCTGTCGGTCAGCATGAAACTGAACATCATCTGTATGCCAAGCAGCAGCGAATGAAAATCCCATACGATTGTCGGCTTGTCCAGCAGGGCAATGTGGTAGGTAGGCGCATTGCCGCCAAATGCCGCCATGCTTTCCTGCATGATCTGCCGGGTATCTTCGTCCAGCGTGTCGTAGTCCTCGTAGTAGAGGAAACTGTTGACATAGGTAAATGCCCAATCAATAAACTGCTGCTTCATCCAGTCATAGCTTTCAGCATACTCCCGCTGAAAGCTCATATTGACTGCCATGGGCTTGTCTGTCATGGTCATGGCCAGCGCCATCATAATGCGGTCATTCTGGATATTCCACATGGATTCCACGCCACGCTTGATAACATCCAGCTTATCAAAGGGAAAGAACAAATCCAGATAGTCCTCCGTGGACATGGTTTCCTCTTTGATGAAATGATTCTTCGGCAGATACACCGCTTCATAGTCCATAAAGCTTGGCGTGGTCGGAAGCGCAGTCATCAGACCAAACAGGCCGTACTTTACGGCAAATTGCTGAATTGCCTTTTGAATTTCAGCATCCGGCTTCTTGCTCATGCCCATACGCCCGATGTTAATAGCATCCAAGACGATCCGCTGATACTCGCTCAGCGGGTCGTAAATGCTCGGCTGCGCCGTTTTCGTAGGTGTAAGGAACAGAGTGCCGTCCTCCGCCGCTTTCCATTCATATTCACTATATCGCACCCAGTTGGAACTGGTACGTTCAAAAAGGTGTTTCATAAGTAAAACCCTCCGCTATCTATTGTAACCCCAATAACTCTAATTCATATTAACATTATACTATTTCTGTACTTCTGTATCAACCGCTTTTCCGATGTCTGATAAAAAAGCCTTTTCCACCAAGGTCATTGGCAGCTGCTTTTCCGCCTTATCCGTAAGGGCGGAAAGCAGCTCTTTTCGTATCTTTTTCATCATTGTGTTGCGTACCTTGCGGATGTTGCGGTCACTCTGCTGTCGTATAGCGGCAATCCTTGTGGAACTGAACAGCCGGACAGCCCACAGGAACAGCAGTTCTTTGTGATCCTCTTTCAGCTCCAACAGGATTTCAGACAGATATTCCTCTGTCACAAGCTCGTGTATATCGTAAGGGCAATAGAAAATTGCGTCAATGAAATCGCCCTTGCGTATCTGCTTTTCCAGAACATCATTCAGCGTATCCGGGAAAAAGAGTTCATTGGCGGATGCACCGTAATCAAGAGGAACATCGTCACCGCTGCGGCTGAGTTCGTGATAGCGTTCTCTGCGCTCCCGGTTGGCGTCCAGCTTGTCCCACCAAGCAATCACATTCTCAAAATCCCGTTGTGTTCGGGCAGCATCCTCCAGACGGGCAAGTGCTTCTGCCCGCAGTTCCCGTTTGAGCTTCTTTCGCTCCGGTTCCTCGTCCCCGGCATCGTCCTCAAAGGGATGTTCTGCGGCATCGGCTTCCAGTCTGTCTATGATATTCTGCTCCAGAGCGATCTGCCGCTGTGCCTGTTCCGCTGCATCAGCTTCTGCTTCCTCCGGGTAGCTTTCGTCGCTGCTGTCCTCGGTATCTTTCTTCTTTCGCTTCCGTTTAGGTTTGTCGGGAGGATTGTCTATCTCGGCATCCACGGCATCTTCGTCGTCCCAGAGGGCGTTTTCATCTTCTTCCTCGTCATCATCTATGTACTCAAAATCGTCGGCTTCATCTTCATATCTGTAATCATCCTCAAACACCGCAGACACCTCCCTTCAAAAATATTTTTGAAAATTTCTGCAATTCTCCGTAAAAACAGTTCCGCTAAACACCCCATATTTCTCCTATTGGTGAGGGAGTAATATATTTTGCCTTTAATTAGATTACTTCCGACACTAAAGAAAGGAGGAACTGCCTATGTCGAACAACCATCGTGAACTGACAGGCCGGGAGAAGCAGCGGATTAAAAAGCTGATTACTTCTCTCTGTGCCAACCACGACAAGGAATACGGCTGTCTGCCGCTGGACTACGAATATCCCATGTTTGGTATCTGCTATACCAACAGCGCACTGTGCAGCTATTTCCGCAAGTCTGTCCTGCCGGAAGATGCGGAGCTGGAAGCTGTATTCACCCGCACACCAACCACCAACTGTAAGCAATGCGGCAAACCGTTCCCTGTTGATGGGAAACGGGTATACTGCTCGGGAAAATGTGCCGAAGAAGCACGCCGCCAGCAGACCGCAGCAAGGGTGCGTAAGCACCGGGAGAAAAAACAACAGATGTAACCGTTTTGCCCTCGAAAAGTCTTGTGCCACAAGTCTTTTTGGAGGGCATTTCTCTATCGGCAAGGCATTTATACTGCCGACTCACTTTTAACCGCACAAATGGTTACACGGCGTCGGAACTAAAATTATTATACGAGAATTTTATGAATTTTTCAACACGGAGGTAAACTGCCTATGGTAAAAAACGAAAACAAGAACTTTGCTTATACCACCCACCGCATCGGCGGAACCACCTACAAGGTCAAGGTCGTGTTCAATGAAAGCGGTACAGAAACGATGGAAGATAAAATTTTACGAATTATTCGCAATGAAGTCCACACAAGTTGCGAAAATTATGATATAATAAATGCACCACAAATGAGCCGACAGTCTGAAAGGAGCGCATCATGATGAGCGTGAAACAGACTGTGGGACAAGATCCCAATAAGATTACGGCATTATACGAGAGACTTTCCCGTGACGATGACCAGGTTGGCGATAGCAACAGCATTGTCAATCAGAAAAAATACCTCGAAAGCTATGCCGAGCAGAAAGGTTACACGAATATCCAACATTACACCGATGACGGTTGGAGCGGCGGCAATTTCAATCGCCCTGCATGGAAGCAGTTGGAAGCAGATATTGAAGCCGGCAAAGTTGCCCATGTGATCGTAAAGGACATGAGCCGAATCGGCAGAGATTATCTGCAGACCGGTTTTTACACGGAGGTATTCTTCCGTGAGCATGGAGTTCACTTTATTGCGATTGCCAACAGCGTGGACAGCGATGACCAGAACAGCAATGAGTTTGCACCGTTCCTCAATATCATGAACGAGTGGTATCTTCGTGATTTGAGCCGCAAACAGCGCACTGCCATCCGTGTAAAAGGCGAATCGGGTAAGCCCACTACCAACTGTGCCATCTATGGCTACAAGAAAAAGCCGGGTGACAAGTACAGTTGGTATATCGACGAGGAAGCGGCAGAGGTTGTCCGCAGGATATTCCGTCTGACCATTGAGGGCAAAGGCCCGTATGATATTGCCCGTATTCTCTATGACGATAAGGTAGAAACGCCTGCCGTTTACTTTGGCAAACAGAACAAGGGCATTTGGAAAAGCAAGGAGGAATTTCCCAACCCGTATAACTGGAGTGGTTATATTGTCGGGAGCATCCTTTCCAAACCCGAATATATGGGGCATACGGTCAACTTCCGTTCTCATAAGCAGTCCTACAAAGACAAAAATCCCGTGATGAACCCCAAAGAGGAATGGCTGATCTTTGAAGATACCCATGAAGCTATTGTCGATAAGGAAACTTGGGAGCTTGCACAGAAACTGCGAAAAACACCAAGACGGCATGATACTCTGGGCGAAGCAAATCCGCTAACAGGACTTCTGTTCTGTGCCGACTGCGGAGCGAAAATGACCAACCACCGTTCCAGAGGCGGCACGGAGAACAATCCCTACCCCTCCGACTTTTATGACTGTTCCTCTTATACGCTGGCACATCAAAAACGCACCCATGCTTGCAGCGGCCACTATATCAGAACAAAAGCACTCAGAGAGCTGATTCTGGAAACCGTCCGTACAGCCAGCACCTTTGCCATCACCAATCCAGATGAATTTATGGAAAAGGTGCGTTCCGCTTCTCAGATCAGACAGGCGGAGGCAGCAAAGGAAACCAAGCGCAAGCTGAACAAAGACCGCAAGCGCATCACTGAGCTGGACAACATCATTAAAAAGCTCTACGAAACCTTTGCTGTTGGGCGGATCTCCGATGAACGCTTTGACAGTCTGCTTGCGGAATATGAAACGGAGCAAAAAGCCCTTGTCGCTTCTGTTGCCGAAGCGGAGCAGCGTTTGTCCTGCTTTGAGGAAGATACTGACCGTGCGGAGCAGTTCCTTTCTCTGGCGAAGAAGTACACCGACTTTTCGGAGCTGACCACGACCATGATAAACGAGTTTATTGACAAGATCATCGTCCACTCCCCGGAAAAGATTGACGGAGATCGTGTGCAGGAAGTGGAGATTTATCTGAAGTTCATCGGGCGCTTTGATTTGCCTGAGCCGGAGCTGACCGCAGAGGAAGCCAAACGGCAGGAGCAGCTTCGCAGACACCGCATTAAGAGCCGTGAACGCTATCAGAAAATCAAGGCTGGCGAACACGCAGTTGGTCAGCCGTTTAAGCTGACCTGTAAATGCTGCGGCGAAGAATTTGAATCCAAGCGTTCAAACACTCTGTTTTGTACCCCTAACTGTCGTGCAAGATTTTATCGGCAGGAAGCGGCTGAAAACAGAAGTCGAGAATGTGTTTGCGAGAACTGCGGCAGTACCTTTATCACAACAAGATCGGACACGAAATATTGTTCGGATGCTTGCAGGACGGCAGCTAACCGCAGGATGCAGAAAGAACGCAACGCAGCAAAGAGGGCGGCAAAAGCCGAGCCGGTATTGCAGGAAATTCAGCACACGGAAGAACCGGAAAAGAAAACAGCATAATGAATGACGCTAACGGCGGCTTGTGAGAAAAATCTCACAGGCCGCCGTTTTGCGTTTGCCGCCATCTTTGGCAGAAAGGATTCTATATGACTGAAAACGAAAAGAAACTATTACAGGCGAAGCACCGATTGGAGGAAGCGCAGATGCGTGACCGAAATAAGGAGCGAAAAGCAAGGACACGGCGGCTGATCCAGGAAGGGGCGATTTTGGAGAAAGCATTACCTCATACAACACAGATGACATTGGAACAGTTGGAGGAATTTTTGTGCGAGGTATTCAAAGCAATACGATGATTTTATGCGCTCCGGGCAACCGGGGCGCTTCTCTTTTATCCCGAAGGGCGCACTTACTCACCACCCCGAAGGGGCGGTGGTATTGCCTGCGGCAACTGTGCGCTCTGCGAGGCGGATGCGGCTTCTGCGGAAGCCTTATGGACAATGTCACATCACGGCGGTGCTGCTGTCATTGTCCACGCAGACGGCTTTATATTTTGCTTCATCAGCAGAACAGTTGTTTCCGTTTTGGAAACAACTTGCCGTCTGCCAGTGAAAAACATCAACCTGATGTTTTTCACTGCTATGGGTATCGCTTCTTCTGCGACACCCATTTTCTTTTTGCGAAAAAGAAACAAAAAAGCTGAAGGACGAAAGGACGGTGAGAACGAATGGCTATCTACCACTTGGAAGCAAAGGTGGTCAGCAGAGGTACGGGGCGTTCTGCGGTTGCCGCTTCCGCTTATCTGAGCTGTACTAATATCTTAAACGACTATGACGGAGTACGGCACGATTTCACACGGAAGAAAGGGCTTGTGTGGCAGGATGTGTTTCTGCCGGAGTTCGCTCCACCCGAATGGAAAGACCGGGGTGTGCTTTGGAACGCTGTGGAGGAAAACGAAAAGACCAAGGACAGCCGCCTTGCCCGTGAGTTTGTTCCTGCGCTGCCCATCGAACTGACACCGGCACAATGGCAGGAGCTTCTAACAGATTTCATTCAGAACAGCTTTGTTGCCGAGGGAATGTGCGCTGACGTTGCTATCCACGATCCGCACCCGCCCGGTCATAATCCTCACGCCCACATCATGCTGACGGTGCGCCCGCTTGATGAGCAGGGCAACTGGCAGTACAAGACCGAGAAAGAATATCTCTGTGTCAGAAACGGCGAGGAACGGGGCTTTACCGCCGCTGAGTTCAAGGTGGCACAGGCTGACGGATGGGAGAAGCAATATTCCTACAAGGTCGGGCGCAAGAAAGTGTATATGCCGCAATCCGAAGCGGAGAAGCACGGATATGAACGAGCCAACAAGCACCCGAAAAGCACCAAGTTCGGCAGACAGAATCCCATTGCCGAGCGTTGGAACAGCGAGGAACAGCTTGTGGAGTGGCGCAAGGCGTGGGCTGATGTGACTAACCGGTATCTGGAGCGATACGGACACGACGAGCGCATTGACCACCGCAGCCATGCAGACCGGGGCTTGACTGAGCAGCCTACCATTCACGAGGGTGTGGTTGCCCGTGCGTTGGAGAAAAAGGGTGTTATCTCTGACCGCTGTGAAATCAACCGCCAGATTAAGGCAGACAATGCTTTGCTCCGTGAGCTGAAAGCGACGGTTAAGAAGCTGATGCATGCGGTTAAAAATACGGTTCCTGCCATAGCGGAGGCAATGGAAAAGATACGCAGCAGTATACTGATTTTCAGTTATCAGCTCCGTCATATAGGTGTGGGAAAACACAATATGGGCAAACGTGTCAAAGCAGTCAAGCCGGAGCTTGAACGCTATGTGGGATTGGTGCAGCAGATTAAGGACAAATCCAAGGAACGGAAAGCTCTGCTTGCAGAGAAAAAGGAAAGGCCCTTCTATCAGATACCCAAGCTGCATGACCTCACCCGCTGCATTACCGAGCTGACCGAGGAGTTGGAGGAACTGAAAACCGAAAAGGCAATGTTGCTTCGTTCTTTGGACTGCGCCGATGATGTGGGCATTTCTGCCGTGAAGAAAGAAATTGCCGCATTAGAGAGTGCGTTGCAGAAGTTGTCCGAGCAGGAGGAGAAATATTCTGCCGAGCTTGATGAAGCCTTGAAGCAGTACGCCGAACTGAAAGAACAAGCCGCCGGTATGGACGCTGTCGAGCTGATGGACGCAAGGCTTGCCGTCCGTGAGGAACAGGAACGCTCTGTCGCCAGTCGTGTGAAGTCTGCCTACGGTGAGAAATACGATCCGATGATGATGCAAGACAGCAAGCGCGATGTGGCAAATCTGCTCAATGAGGAAACAGAGGCACGCTCCATCCGTGAACGTCTGCGTCAGAAGCAACAGGCACAGCAGAAGCAGAACAAGAAGAAAAGCCGAGACAGGTGGGAGCGGTAAAATTTCAGCGGGAGTGCATCGTTCAAAATGTACTCCCGCTTTTTACATCTATTTTCGCATTCTTTAAAGCGTCTTGTAGGTTTAGGATGCAAAAACTCACTCTATTAATCATCTTCAAAAATCATGTCAATTCCTTGCTGCAAGGTTTCTGCACCGATTACACCCGTTGCCTGGGCTATTACGTTTCCATCAGCGTCGATAAAATATGTGGTAGGAATTGAATAAACACCGTAGGTTGAAGCGGCATCCTGATCTGTATCGTAAAATACCGGGAAAGAATAGCTCTGTTCTGCGATGAAAGCGGATGCGGTTTCTACAGTCTCCCTGGAGTCATCGGTCATATTGATGATGAGAAACTGGACTTCTTCACCAATTTCCAGATACTTTTCGTTAAAATCAGGCATTTCCATTTTACAGGGGCCGCACCAGCTTGCCCAGAAATTTAGGACAACAGGTTTCCCGATGAAGTCTGAAAGATGTACCTCATTTCCATCCAGATCGTAAACTGTAAAATCCGGTGCCAATATCTTTTCCGATTCATCCTCTTGCGTTGTTGGGGTGGAGGTTTCTGTGGATTTGGTTTCCTGCGGTGTTTGTGTAGCAAGTAGATCGGGAGCCAGTTTCTGTCCAAGCTGCTTATATAGGATTCCTGCGCCGCCTAAAATAAGAATAAATACAAGAACAAAAATCATTATTATTTTCTTTTTATTCATAAACCCTCCTTAATTAAGCAGGCTGAGTAGCTGTCCCAGTGTTCCTGTCGCCATCAGAATACCAACCAATATCAGGAAACAGCCGCTGACAGTATTGATGATCCGGTAGTGTTTTTTGATCCAGTTGAAGGCTGACTTCAGATAGTCGATCAAAACAGCACTGAGAAGAAAAGGAATACCAAGTCCCAGCGAATAGCAAAGCAGCATCAGCATACCTTCGATTACATGACCCTGCTGAGAGGCCAGCATCAGAGCAGAACCGAGGAATGCGCCCACACAGGGCGTCCAACCCAAGGAAAATACCATGCCAAAGAGCATGGCAGAGAAGAAACCCATCTCATGGCTGTTTACGGTCTTGCCGCCGCCTCTGAACAAATTCCATTTGAAAATACCCAGAAAATTCAGCCCAAAGAGGATTACCACCAGTCCGGAAATTACATTCACCATGGTTTGATATTCCCGCAGGAAGCTGCCGATGGTGCCTGCCAGTGCGCCCATTGCTACAAAGATTACGGAAAACCCACTAACAAATCCCAACGCCCCCAACAGGGTCTTTCTTGTAGTGCGTTCTCCACCGCCCGCAAAATAGGAGATATAGATGGGAAGCATAGGGAGCAGGCACGGTGAAATGAAGGTGATAATGCCCTCCAAAAACGATATTACATATTGCATCCGCCCTCACAGCCCCTTCCGAAAACACCAGACAACAGCCAACCGATAAAGCCCATATAGCCAGCCGTGATGAACGGGTTAGAAGTCAGCGGACAAGCTCCTGTGGAGCATCCCACAAAG
>OLSB01002686.1_pt1 | contig 14242 bp, 7 predicted proteins | sample 1672071 | NCBI WGS metagenome assembly OLSB01 (sample SAMEA3136642, study PRJEB25190) | human gut metagenome | biome: human gut; feature: human-associated habitat; material: faeces | place: Austria | collected 2013 | reverse complement strand
CCCTCGTTTTTATTCCGGTTTATCCTCAAGCGCGATATCGTAATTTCCGAGATATTTTACTTTAAATCCATTCTTTTTATATTCTTCATAATCAAATGCATCAAGCTCATCAACGGCAAGTTTATGGAACTCATAAAAATTATGCCACCACTCATATCCGTCTCCGAGATCATGATTTAAAAATGCTTCGGCAATTTCAATTCCCATCTGCGGTGCTACATAAAATGCCCCCATTGCAAGAACATTTACACCGTTGCCCGTAATTGCACGCAAGGCGGCGGGAACAGATTCTACAACACCGGCATGCACACCCGGGCACTTGCTTGCAGCTATATGTATTCCCATTCCGGTGCCGCAGAAAAGCAGCGCGCGGTCAAATTCTTTTTCGGTAATCATTGACCCTACACGGAGACCTATTCTGTGAAACATAAGTTCCGGATCATTGTCACTTTCGCTTCTTACACCCACATCCGTTACTTCCCATCCTTTTTTCTTAAGATGAGCTACTATCGCTTCTTTAAGCGGAAATCCGGCAAAATCCGCTCCGACCAAAATTTGTTTGTTTTTTACGCTTTTCATAAAAAACTCCTTTCAATTATTTATATAACGGTCCGTATTCTTTGTACGCTCTGTAATCTGTTGATGTTTTATCTTCTCCCGCTTCAAAACCTGTCCACAAGTGCGGTCTGTATATTTTTTCGTCCTCAACGTTGTGAATAGATACAGGTACGCGCAGCATAGAAGCCAAGGTAATCAAGTCAGCTCCTATATGTCCGTGAACCGTAACGCTGCAGTTTTCTCCACAAAACCCTGAAATTTCCTTTATCGTCCGTGGCGGTATTTCTTATTGCGAGAACTTATCCGAATTTCATCTTTATCTATGTCTCTTATGTCATTTTGTTGAATCCTACAAAAACAAATATATCATATTTCCCTTTCCGTGTCAATAAAATTTTAAAATAAAACAACACTGTTCCGTAAAAAAAAATTCATTTTATTAATACTGTATAAATTTTAAGAAAATTTTTAAGAATCTTGACAAAAGATGCGTTTAATGCTACAATAATATGCGTAAAGTTTTATTTAAAACAAAAGAAAAACAAAGGTGTCTTGAAAACTATTTTTTTAATTTTAAAATAAAACAGCTGTTCAAGCACTTTAAAAGAAGGGACTATGTAATGAAAACCGCAACATACCAAATTGACGTAAACGATATATTGGACAGAATATTCACGTTCTTTGCTAAACGTGGTCTGGAAAATGTAACGATACGCGAGCTATGCAGAGGAACAGGATTGGTGCAGGGCACGATTTATTATTGGTTTGGTGACAAAACAAAGATGATTTGCGAATGCACAGAGTACGGTCTGAAAAAAGTGACTGATGAAATATTCAGATATGTATTTTCAAGTCTTAAAAATCTTGACCGTTTTTTCGAAGAATGTCTTGATGAACTCGGCAAATACCAAAAAGAGCTTCGTTTTATTTATCAAATGGTTTCAAGCCCCGTATACGGAGACCAGATCCGTCAAAAAGCAGCGGCCTACAATCTGATATACGATGAATATACACACAAGCTTTCCGATTATCTGAGCTGCGATGAAGAAGATCTTCGCCCGCTGGTTTATCTTTTTATTTCCGCAGTTCTTGACTACATTATCTGGGACGAGCGCAAAAAAAGTCAGCTTCAGCTTGATTTTATATATTCAACGCTTGTAAAACAAGTTATGCACGAAAACAAAAATAAATAAACATAAATACTTTAATGGAGGTTTTAAAGGTGAAATCCAAAATCTTTTCAAAAATAGGAACACTGGCTATAGCAGCATGCCTGGCGTTTTCAACGCTTCCGGCTTCGGCTGCCGCGCAAAAGACAATCAAAGTAAATTTTAAAGACATTACGGACACCGACATTTCAACTCTCACAGGTGAAGCAAAAGTTCTCGTAACCGTTGAAGGCGCTTCGGGCTCAGCAACAATTGCACAAATGTCGTTTGGTTTTGACGGAGATTTAAAATATAAATCCGTTCGTTTCCTTAAAGGGAAAAACAATCCGCCCGAAGGTGTATGGTATTCTCCGAATCCCGCTGCGGCAAACTCGGAAAAGAATTTTCTTACAAGCATAATGGCGCCCGGCGGTCTTGACTTTTCAGACAGCGAAGATTTATTTATACTCACATTTTCGGGTGAAAGCGGAAAAAGCGTAAATTTGAAGCTCAATGACCTGAGCCAAACTTACTGCACCGTTGACGGCGAAGATCGCCTTGCCGAAACAAACAGCAAAATAACCGTATCGGCAAGTGCCAAAGCAAATGAGGGCAAAAATGCCGCTGTTCGTCTTACTATGGACAAGGTAACTGATTTTACCGGTAAAGGCGACCCCGGTATAACCGTAACAATAACCGGAAATAAGACAGGCGGCAGCACAATATACACAGAGCTTGATAATTCACTGCACCGCGAAAGCAGCTCCATCCCATCTTTTCTTCTCGAAAACACAGTGCTTGCGGACGACACTTACACAGTTGAAGTATCCGGCATAGGCTATGTTTCTTATAAAAAGGAAAACGTATCGTTTGACGATGTGCTTGAAATCACAAATGCAGACTTTATTCCCGGCGATGTTAATGCAGACGGAAAAATTGACAAAGACGATAAAACTGCCGTTGAAGAGCTTATTGCAAACAATGAGTACAGCGAAGCCGCAGACTTTAACCGTGACGGAAAAGTCAACAAATATGACCTTGATGTTTTTGCCGGAATTACCGATGACGGCAGCGTTCCCGCAAAGCTTAACAAACCCAAACTTATAGCGTCTGACAAAAAGATTTCCGTTTCATGGGAAAAATCGGCCGACGAAACGGTTACAGGCTACGTAATAAAATACAGCAGCGATTCCAAAAATGAAAAAACCGTTAACGTAAACGGCATAAACAAGACAAGCTATGATTTAACAGGTCTTTCGGCAAATACAACATACAGTGTAAGTATAGCCGCAAAGAACGAGGTTGGAACAGGCGAATTTTCAGAATCTGAATCTGCCACAACACCTAAAATCAAATCCAATGACGGCTCCGGCAGCGGCTCGGGTTCAGGTTCGGGATCCGGTTCCGGTTCCGGCTCAGGTTCCGGCAGCGGAAACGGCAGCACGAACCCAAATCCATCAAATCCGCAAACACCTTCGGAAAACGAAGCTTTCAAAGACCTTGATAATCACGTTTGGGCAAAGGATTCTATATATTTCCTTAAAGACAAAGGAATTATAAGCGGCGTAAGCGAAACCGAGTTTGCTCCCGCAAATAACATAAAGCGCGGCGATTTTATTCTTATTCTCACAAGAATGCTCAGCGTAAATGATGAGTTTTCCGAAAATTTTGCCGATGTTCCCGAAAGCTCCTATTATTACAAAGCCATAGGCAGCGCTAAAAAAGCAGGTATTGCGCAGGGCAGCGGCGAAAACTTTATGCCCGAAAACAGTATTACAAGACAGGATTTAATCACGCTTGCATACCGTGCTTTCCTTTCAAAGGGATATATAAAAGAAAATAAGGATATGTCTTCTCTGGACGCTTTTACCGATAAAAACAGCGTTTCAGATTACGCAAAGGAAGCAATGTCTTCCATGGTATCTGCCGGAATTATAAAAGGCTCCGACGGGCTTTTAAATCCTCTCGGCAACGCAACACGCGCAGAAGTTGCCGTTATGTGCGCAAGACTTTATGAATTAATTAAATAAGATAATTACCCGATAACCTCGGATGATTATAATTTTTTTTGAAAGAAGGAAAAGAAAAATGAAAGGCAAAAAACTTCTGGCAGGTTTAATATCTGCCGCAATGGTAATGGGCACCATGATTCTTCCGGCTTTTGCGGATGAATCCAAAATCCCCAATTGGGATGCCAATAAAGAGGCCACTGTAGTAGCTTACGGAATTGGCAGCGAAGGCAATGATAAGTATTTTACAACACTTAAAGAAGCGCTTAATGCGGTTTATATGAGCACTCCGAAAGATGTTGTAACGCTTGAGTGCAAAGGCGACGCAGATGTAGGTGCAATGACCCATGCTCATGTTGAAGATGACCTTATCATAAAAGGTAACAATGCAATAGTTTCCGGCGGCGAACGCGATCTTGAGTTTGATACATATATGTATGACCGCACAAGCGGCAAACAAATCTCCAATGGCAACTACCTTACAAAGGACGTTACGGTTAAGGTTGACAGTTTAAATGGCATTGCCGCATGGGGTCAGCGCAATACAGATAAAACAATAAATCTTGAATTTACAAACTGCAAAAACATGGAAAGAGTCTATATAAGCGGCAAAACGGGAGTAAACAATATAACTCTTAACGGCTGCTCTTTTAACTCTGCTTATGGCAGCAATGCAAACACAAGTATTTATTCAAACGCAAAAGGTAATATCAGCATAACAGACTGTGAGTTCACCGGCATTGCAGTCGGCATAAACCTTAATAACAAATCAGACGGTGCACAGAATATTAGTATTTCGGATTGCAGTTTCACAAACTGCGCTACCGATAATGCAATTAATCTTTCTGCAAAAAATTCAAGCGCAAGCATAAAAGATGAAACGAAAAAAGCTGAGGCTATTAAAAAAAGTATAGAAACTTTAAACAAATATGCTTCCCCCATTCGTTTTGTTACCTCCGGCAGCGGCGCAGCAAGCAATGCCGAAATTTCCAATGTAGGCATTACATATAATGAAGATCACACAGTAACTAACGGCGACATTCTTCTCGGTGACAAAAGAGAAGGCGAAAAATCAACTCCCAACGTTAACGTAAATATAAGCGGCACTAAAACTGAAGTTCATTCACAGGCTTTGGGCAAAGACGATGTTGTAACAAATGTAACTGACGAAGAGACTGCATCTGTCAGCCTTCCCGCAGCAGCTAAAATCGGTGAGGTGGCTTATTCAACACTTGCAGACGCTGTTGCAGCAGCAAAAGAAAACGATATTATTACACTCACATCTGATATAAGTGATATTGAAACCCTAGAAATTTCTAAAAATAAAAAAATTACAATTGACTTAAACGGTAAAACAATATCCGCAGCGGTAAGAGCAGATAATACGTCAAAACATTATTACGCTATTGACAACCATGGCACACTTACATTTGAAGATACATTGGGCGGCGGTACAATAAGCGCTCGCGGCATTGAAAATTTCGGTGTAATGGTGATAAATAACGGAACATTTTTATCTATTGATGAACAGAATGGCGGTTCGGCTGTTTGGAACGAAGGCGATTTAACCATAAACGGAGGATCATTCAAATCAACGTATGAAGGGAAAGCTTCGGACAGTCTTGGTGCTTCGTGCTTAAACAATAGCGGTACAGCTTTAATAACAGGCGGTATATTCAGCGGAACAAGTGCAAGAACATATGCAATTATATCTACGGGAACAATTACCGTATCTCCCAGCGAAGGTAAAGAAGTGACCGTTTACGGAAATCATGGCGCAATAGCTTCTGATTCTGGCATTATGGTTATAAACGGCGGCAGCTTTTCATCAAGAGATTATTACGGCTTATATGTTTCAAACGACAATGGTTTACCAGCTAATGTGACCGTAAACGGCGGAACTTTCTCTGGAAAAAATTACAGCGCTTTTATTGGCAGTGACATCGGTTCAATTGTAGACAGTAAAATAAAAATCACCGATGGAACATTCAACAATCCTATTTATGCACAAAGTAACACTTTAGACGATTCAATAACTGTAAGCGGCGGTTCTTTTACCTCCGATATAAGCAAATGGACTGCTGACGGTTTTGCTGCAGTTTTAGAAAACGGAAAATATGTTGTTAAGCCTTCCAAGGCTACTGTAATAGACACAGCAACATCTGCTGCAACTACAATTACGTTAAATGACCTGGAAAAGAATTTGAAATCAGATTCCGCAATAGATTTTGACGGAACGGAACATGCGGTTATACAAGTTGTTGTAAGCGCACCTTCGTCTGAGGACAAGGCGGCTGCACCGGCAAAAGAAAAAGAATCAAACACCGTAGAAATGTATGACATCAAGGTTGTAAAAACCGCAAACGGTGTTTCGGAAGAAGTTCCGGCAACAAATCAGTCGGTTACAATCGGTCTCGGAAGGAAAATTGCAGACGGTGCTACACCTATTGTAAAGCACATCAAAAACGGGGTTTTGAAGCCAATATCTCCCGTAACCGTATCCGATGACAGAATGAGCATAACTTTCACAGCTCCCTCATTCTCCACATATTACGTTGAGTTTCCGGCAGTTGCTCCTGCGGATATTGCCGAAAATATTAACATAAGCCTTGAAAACGAAGTTATAGACGGCATGGAAGCAACATATGACCTCGTTATAAGCGGAGAGAATGATAAAGCTATAAACCGCTTCATGTCCTCCGAATGGAAATTCGAATCCACAGGAGCTGTGGAGTACGAGATTATACCAACAGCTAACGTAAACGTAACATTTGACGCCGCAAACGATACATATGAGCTCAACATGGACGGCAAAACATATTCGGACGCTACGGGCAGGAAAATTAAACTTGCAACAGTAAAAATTACAGGCAGCGGTGACTATACGTTTGGCGTCAAGAGTGCAAAACTCCATGCGGCAGAAGCTGCCGACAGTATCGTAACATCGTTTGACTCAGCTTCTGCAGAGATTGTCGGCAAGGCAATTCTCCCGGCTGCCGCACAGGGCACTCTGGAAGCGAAAAAATATGAACTTTCGGTAAACATTGCTTTTAACAACGCAATTGAGGATAACGCTGCCGCATATCAGAACATGCAGGTTTCAATCTCGGGCGGAGACGTAAACGAAACAATTAAACTCGGAAGTGATGTTAATGCGCTCTCCGGCAACAGCTACACCGTAACATGTGAGCTCCCCGAAAACATTGCATATACAGTAACGGTTTCCGGTGCAGGCTACAGAACGGCGCGTTACACCGTTACAATGACAGGTGATAAAGTATTAAACTTCTGGAACAATGCAAAGGATACAGACGCGGTTGTTGAAGAAGGAAATGCCGCTTCGGCAAGAAAAGTGACATTCCTTGCAGGCGATATCGTAAGGGACAACAGCATAAATATCTATGACCTTTCGGCAGTTGTTTCCTACTTCGGAACAAAAGTCGATAAAGACACACAGGCAGAATACGCAAAATACGATTTAAACCGTGACGGCGTTATAGATTCCAAAGATGTGGCTTATGTGCTGGTTTCCTGGGGAAAATAATTAAATTGTAAGGGAGGCGGAATACGCATTCCGCCCCTCTTTAAAAGGGCACAAAAAATTTGCGTCCTTTTAAAGAGGTCAGACAAAAAGCATTAAAACAAAGGAGAATGTATATAAAATGTTTAAAAAGAAAGTAACTTCACTTTTGCTAAGTCTTGTAATGATAGGTTCATGCCTGCCGCTTGGTTCTGCTCTTGCTGATACCGATAAAAATAAAAGGCTTGCCTATATTCACGCCGGAGGAGCAAATCCAACCGAAACCACAGACACAAGCACAGTTTATATGGGCGAAAATGCAGATGTGTATTTTGCTGTTGATAATCCGAATAAAGGTGATTTTGAAAATGATATTCATAAAGAACCGCAATATGATATGAACGGCTACACAATAACGATGTACTTCGACCCGATGTATTTCGACTTTTCCGATGACACGGATCTGTCGTCACCTATTGATTACACTGTACCGGATACAAACACGAAGACAACTGAGACAGGTTCCGAAACCACCGGAAGCGGCTCAATAGACGTTCCGATCACAGTAGGATATTATCCGACCTCCAAAGGAACTTCGTCTGCAACAATAAACGGAAAATCATATAAATCGGCATATCTCACCGTTTTTTTCAGCGGCGATTACGTGCCTCAGAAATCCGATTCTGCTCTTTGGTATAATCTTTGCAAACTTAAATTAAAGCCTTTAAGAACAGGAAGCACACAGGTGTTTTTTGATACTTCCGGAACAGAAGAAAAAACTCTTGAACTTTTTGCCAAAAACACTTCTGAGGAACTTTCCGATCAGACATTTTCTTACACAGCCATAAACGGCGGCTGGCACAGCATTACAATTAAAGACAAATCAAGACCCGCTGCCCCCACGGCAAATCCTCCGGAAGGTAATTACACCGAAAAGCAAAACGTAACGCTTACGGCGGAAGACGGCTGCGATATATATTATTCAACCGATAATGTTAATTTTTACAAATATATAGCTCCCGTTGAAATAGAAATAACAAGCAAAATATATTGTTATGCACAAAGAATTTCAGACGGCAAGCAGAGCAGTACAGTGTCATTCGAATACCGTATTCTCCCGAAGGCTCCGTATCTTTTCGTTGATAAAAACGGCACCAAGTCGCTTATTAAAAATATATATAATGAAAACAGCTCCTACAAAGTTTATGTTTCCGATAAGGAAATATTCGGTCCTATAGAAGCTGAAAACACTGTTTATTATACTTTTTCAGATATTTCGGAAGAAAATATTACGGAGGGCTCCGATCCCGAGACATCATGGGTTAAACTGTCAAACGCAACACCGACAATAGACATTACAAAAAAAGTACGAGTACGCCTCATAACGGAAAAAATGGGCGAATACTCAGAAGTGTCGGAATATTATCTCGGTGTGCGCCCCGCAAAAGTAACTGCCACCCCCTCATCGGGCGAGTTTAGCAATAAAACAGATGTTGAGCTTTCATGCGCAACAAAAAATACCGAAATATTTTACACCGTTGACGGAAGCGATCCCGTTACAAACGGATTGCGCTATGACGGAGTTCTTACACTTTCGAAAGACACAACTTTGCGTGCAGTTGCAAAATACGATGATATTTTCGGCGAAGTTTCATCATTCCATTATGTGTTTACAGCGCACGATGACTTTGGAGTTGACGCATTTTATCCTTCGGGCAGATATGAAGGCAGCGTAAATGTTACACTCACCGCAAACAATCCCGAAAACACTGTAGAATACAGGCTTGACGGTGAAAGCGAGTGGCACACATACACTAAAGCTTTTGTTTTTGATAAAGACACGGTTCTTTACGCACGCGCAGGCAAAAACGGGGTATACGGAGACGAATATAAATTCACATATAAGATATATCCTCTTCCTCCTGTCTTTGCACCCGAAAGTACTCAGTTTACAAATGCAACCGAAGTAACCCTTTACTGTATCGAAAGCACAAAAGATACAAAAGACCGTTTCGAGCTTTATTACACACTTGACGGGTCAGACCCTACTCTGAGCACATCAAACAGAATAAAAGCTGAAGGAGAACTTGATTCGGCGGTTGTAAATATTACAAAATACACAGTTATCAAAGCGGCTGTTTTGAAAGACGGAGAAGCATACTCAAGTGTTGTTACTCATTCTTATGATATAGTAACCAAAAAGCCTTCAAGACCGCTCACAACCCTTACACCCGGTAATTATATAAGAAAAATCGGTGATAAAGTCGGTTTTTCTACACAGTTCATGCCGGTTGTAAGCGGAACGGAGATTTACTATAACGTAAGCTATGATGGTGCATTTATACAAGATCCCACCCCGGTTGATTCTACAAAATATGACAGGGTTACACCTATAGAAATAAAAGGCAGAACGCTTATAAAAGCTATTTCGGTTAATGTTTTCGGAGTTAAAAGCGATGTCGGATTTTTTGAATACACCGTAACTCCCGAGGCTCCGAAAGCTGCTCCGTCGGCTACAATAGGAGAAAACAGGTTGCCCGTAGTTCCTGTTTCCGCTGTTTTGGGAAGCACCGTAAAATATGAAATAAACGGATTTGCAAATGAATTTGTTGCGTCTTCGGAGAATTTCTATATTGACACAGCAACCGGAAACGCATATGAAGATGCAGCTTGCACAAAGCTTTTGGGCAAAGAAAACAAAACAACTCTCTCCTCCCCCGCAGTTCTTAATATCAGTGCAGAGCTTGACGGGGTTGAAAGTGAGTCAAACAGATATGTTTACACTTTGTCAACCGCTTCCAGCGTTGCTCCGCCGTATGCCGATAAAGAAACAGGCGAATACGAGGAAATAAAAGCCGATGACGATAACAATCTGCTGCATATACGTCTCTATTCGTTAAACAGCGGCGACACTATTCAATACAAACTGAATAACGCATCTTCATGGAATAACTATACTGACGGGGAAGTTTTGAAAATAAAAGAAGATACCGTGCTTCAGATACGCAGCATTAAAAACGGTATTATTAGTGTGGCACAAAGCTATGTATACAATTTTGTTCCGCTGGCTCCTATTATAACTTTGGCTTCGGGACGTTATCCTGCTGCCGATAATTGCACAACCGAAATCACCTATGACAGCCGCGCGCCGCAGGATAAGATTGACGATGACACATATTCCCTCTGGTACCGTGAAAACGGCGATAAACAGGACTTCCGTTATAATGACTCCGCACGTAAAATAGACCATACAATGTCTTTTAAAGCGTATGTTAAAAACGAGAAAACCAACAGAATCAGCAAAAACACAATACACTATTACATTATTGAAAAGGCAAGCTCCGCATCGGGAAATGTGTATATTGCATCCCCATATGATGTGTCAAGGATAAGCGCTGATGTTTTGAGCTCCGGCGAATATGCCAAGGGCATAAAGCTTCTTTCTCAAAACAAAAATGCCTCTATCCACTATTATTACACATATACGCAGACAGATTTTGACGGCAGCATTACAACGCAGAATCTTGTTTATGACAATACTCCGATAACCGTAAATCCGTCAATGACAAGCATTAAAATAACAGCATGGCTTATTGATGCAGACGGCAGCAGGATTGAAAACAGTGATTTTGAACATAAAATTGACTTTATTCATCTTGAAGTGCCGAAAACATCGCTCGGTTCGGATAAAGTTGAGTTTAAACGCGGAACAAAATACACTATCTTAAACGACCATCCTGATGATGAAACAATTTTGATTTACTATACGCTTGACGGTTCTTCTCCCGAAAGTTCCGAAACAGCTAAAATATATTCCGGCGAAGAACTTACACTAAACAGTGCCGTAACGGTTAAAGCTGTTTACCTAAGTGCATGCGGTACATGTATCAGATGCAAAGATAATGACTTTGCAAACTGCATTGATAAGGTTTTCGGAAAAGTAGGAACATACAATTACACTGTAACCAAATCCGGCGGTACAGGCAGCACGGGTTCCGGAAGTTTGATTAACCGCGGAGATAATACCGGAAAATACACAAAGGATATTTTCGGCAACGAACACTCGACTCATATTGGCTATATCAACGGTTACCCTGACGGAAGCGTTAAGCCCGACGGTGAAATAACACGTGAAGAGATTGCATCAGTTCTCTACCGCATAACAAATCATGAATACGAGAAACCGTTCATTGCAACAGGCGAAGTATTCCACGATGTTTCGCTTGACCGCTGGTCAGCTCACGATATAGAGTATATGACAGACAAAGACGTTATTTTGGGTTACCCCGACAATGAGTTTAAGCCTGCAAATAATTTAACAAGAGCTGAGTTCGCAGCTTTAATATGCCGTTTCGCAAAGCTCACACCATCGGAAACGGAAAATCCGTTCTCTGATTTGGAGAACACGCACTGGGCATATGACAATATAATTACACTCACAGCCTCCGGACTTATGCAGGGCTATGAAGACGGAACATACAGACCCGAAAATCAAATAACACGTGCCGAAGTTATGACGGTTATAAATAAAATACTCGGCAGAAAACCGTCCGAGGCGTACGTTAAAACCCTGAATTTCAATCCGTATGCAGATCTGCAAAAAGACAAATGGTATTACACAGCTGTTCTTGAAGCTACAATAACTCATAATTATTATCTTGATGACAGCGGATTTGAAATTAAATGGGTAGACTGTAAATAATCATAATCGCAAAAACGGTGCAGCAAAATTGCTGCACCGTTTTTTGTGTTATAAATACATTATTGCCGATTCATATTCACACTTATTTACCCTCTGTCATATAATAAGAAAAAAGCCGAAAGGGTGATATGAATTGGTTAAACATGACGCGGTCATTGCATTTGCGGGCAACCCGAACGTCGGAAAAAGCACAATATTCAATACACTTACCGGAATGCACCGCCACACCGGAAACTGGTCGGGAAAAACTGTTTCAAACGCTTTTGGCGTATGCAGACAAAAAAACACCGAATACATGCTTGTCGATCTTCCGGGCTGCTACTCGCTGTACTCACGTTCTGCCGAAGAAGAAATCGCACGGGATTTTATTTTGTTCGGCAATCCGGACGCTGTATGCATAGTATGTGACGCAACATGCCTTGAAAAAAATTTAAACCTTGTTTTTCAGGTACTTGAAATATCAAAAAAAGCTTTTGTCTGTGTAAATATGACAGACGAAGCCAAAAAACGCGGAATAACCATAGATTATAAAAAACTCTCTGAAATTCTTTCCGTACCGGTTATCCCCACCTCGGCGCGAAACGGAAAAAACCTATCGGCAATTTTAAAAACAGCTTCTGATTTAAAAGAAAATTCTTTCAAAAAAATTAATTATCCCGCCGAACTTCTGGAAGCTATAGATATAATTTCAAAGCCGCTTCGGCGTTTTGAAGAAAAAATATCTCTGCCATGGCTCTCTCTTGCCCTGCTCGGGGAGGAAAACAACGTTTTGTCCGCCGCATCGGAGTATTTGGGATATGACCTTTTTTCTGACAGCGATATTATTTCCGCAGTTTTTGAAGCACGAAAAAATCTTGGCCCGGAATATAAAATTCAGGAAGAAACCGTCGGCGCCTTTCTGAAAGGAGCCGAAGATGCAGCACATAAAGTTATATTCAATCAACCTGATATACCAAACATATCTGCCGACAAAATTCTCACTTCGCCTGTTTTTGCGTATCCCTTAATGTTTTTAACGCTGGCTGTTGTTTTTTGGATTACACTTGTCGGAGCAAACGTTATTTCGGATTTTCTCGGAAAATACCTTTCGGCATTTGAAAATATATTGCTTTCTCTCTGTGAAACTCTCGGAATAACATGTTTTATTACAGATATGCTTATTCGCGGCGCATACGGCGTTCTGTCGCGTGTTATTGCCGTAATGCTTCCGCCGATGGCTATATTTTTCCCTCTTTTTTCCCTTTTGGAAGATCTCGGTTGGCTGCCGCGCGTAGCATTTAACCTTGACGGAATATTTAAAAGGTGCAGTGCATGCGGCAAACAGGCTCTTACAATGTGCATGGGCTTCGGATGCAATGCGGTTGGCGTGAGCGGCACCAGAATAATTGATTCACGCCGCGAACGCCTGATAGCGATAATAACAAACTCTTTTGTACCATGTAACGGACGTTTCCCGGCACTAATTGCAATATCGTCTATGTTTTTTTCTCCGAAAGGAGAAAGCAGTGTATTTACCGCGCTTTTTCTTGCTCTGACTGTCTGCGTTTCAATAGGGCTGACACTTTTAGCATCATTCATCCTTTCAAAAACTCTGCTGAAGGGAGAACCCTCTGCATTTGTTCTTGAACTTCCGCCTCTGCGCAAACCGCAGATCATAAAAACTCTGGTGCAAAGCTTCAGAGACAAAACCCTGTTTGTGCTCGGCAGGGCGGCATGCGTTGCGGCACCGTGCGGCATTATAATATTTCTTCTGTCGAATATATACTTAGGCGGCGCTTCGCTCATAACGCACGCCGCAAATTTTCTGAACCCATTTGCCTCGCTGCTTGGGCTTGACGGAGTTATACTCCTATCTTTCATACTCGCACTGCCTGCAAACGAAATTGTTATACCTATAATGATTATGGGATATACCGCTTCAAACCTTCTCATGGGGTTTGAAAATCTTGAAGCACTTCATTCACTCCTTTTGCAGAATGCATGGACAATAAAAACTGCGCTGTGCTTTATTGCCTTTACAATTATGCATTGGCCATGCTCCACTACTTTACAGACAATAAAAAAACAGACTGGAAGCAGCAAATGGACGCTTATTTCATTTGCCGTTCCAGCCCTAATGGGATTAATTATTTGCTTTATTATAAATATTTTGTGTTAAACAGCGTAAACCGCTTGGAGCATATTAAATGATGGCATACAAAAAGCGCGGCAAACCGCGCTTTTTGCTTTTATAAGACCTTAATTTAATTATTTACCCCAGGATACCAGTACGTATGCCACGTCTTTGGAGTCTATAACGCCGTCA
>OLSB01002685.1_pt1 | contig 14243 bp, 10 predicted proteins | sample 1672071 | NCBI WGS metagenome assembly OLSB01 (sample SAMEA3136642, study PRJEB25190) | human gut metagenome | biome: human gut; feature: human-associated habitat; material: faeces | place: Austria | collected 2013 | reverse complement strand
TTTGCCCATCAGCAGCAGATAGGCCACCTCTTCGAAAGCGAAGCGGCGCGTCGGGTCCAAATCGCCCAGAAGGTCGTAAAGGTCGTAGCCGCGCAGGCGCAGCGAGCCCTCGGCCGGCATCTTCTCGCCGTCGGACATTACGTAGCCGTGCACGTTGGAGATGTTGGTCATGCCCGCGAGCACGCCCGTGCCGTCGGCGTTGCGCAGGCCGCGCTTCACGTCGTGCTGGGCATACAGCGCCGGATCGATGGCGTTCACCTGGTAGAAGTTCTCGTACAGGCGCACGCGGCGAGCCTCGTCGTCGCTGATCTCGATGGGCTCGACCTCGTCGATTTCGGCATGGTTGTCCACGCGGATGACGGCTTCATCTATTTCCATGGCCATGGGGCACCCTCCCGGAAAAATGGTCGCTACACGGGTATCGGACTATTCTAACGCCTGCACAAGGCGGGGCGCGCGGGGGCTTCCACGACCGCCACTCCGCACGGCGAACGGCGCATTTTCAAAAAAGTTGAAAATTCTCGTTGACAAGGCTTTGGGGTCATGGTTAAATAGTCGTTGCTGTTCGGAAGTGCGCCGTTACCTCAGCTGGATAGAGGGACTGACTACGAATCAGTACGTCGGGGGTTCGAATCCCTCACGGCGCACCATTTTAGATCGTTCAGAACAGAATAGAAGCCGCCTCGAGCGGTTCTTTTTTTGTCAGGCCAAGGAAAGGAACGTACTTGAAGGTTCGAAAATCGAAACCTCACAGTATGTAGACTTCCGGCTTCTCGCCTCCGCGCGGTCGTCGGAAGGGACGACTGCTGAGCATCACCCATCGCCCTGGGCGTCATCGCGCTTAATCTCGCAGATTCAGCGACTTGCGCACGCCGCCCCATTCCGATGCGCTGATGCCTACCGCACGGAGGAACACGCATGCTCTATCTTTCTCAAATGATCGGCGAGCCCGTGGTCGACGCCCAAGGCGAGCGACTCGGCACCATATCCGACCTGGCCATTTCCACTGGCGAGGTCTTTCCGCGCATCACGAGCCTGGCCTTCCAGGGGCCCGGGCGCGTGCCGTTCATGATCTCGTGGCGCAAGTACGTCGACACCTTCGACGACGACGGCATCACGCTGTCGGTGGACGCCCACGACATCCGCTTCAGCTACCTGCAGCCCGACGAGGTGCTGCTCGCCCGCGACCTTATGGACCGCCAGATCGTCGACACCCAGGGCCTTAAGGTCGTGCGCGTGAACGATCTGAAGCTCTCGCAGTCCGGCACGCAGCTGCGCCTGCTCGGCGCCGAGGTGGGCGTGCGCGGCATCCTGCGCGGGCTGCATCCGCTGCTGGAAAAGGCCGTCGTGAACGTGGCGAAGCTCTTCCACAAGAAGGTGGACGAGCAGCTCATCGCCTGGAATTACATGGATCTGCTCGACCGCGACCTATCCGAGGTGCAGCTGTCGGTGACCCATCGCCGCTTGGACGAGCTGCATCCCGCCGACGTGGCCGACATCCTGGAGCAGCTTGATCCCCAGCAGCGCGCCAGCGTGTTCGCGCACCTGGACGACAGCCGCGCCACCGAGGCCATCTCCGAGATGGAAGACGAGTACCAGGCCGAGTTCATCGACGACTTGCCCGACGCCCGGGCCGCCGAGCTCATCGGCAACATGGACCCCGACGACGCCGCCGACATCGTACGCGACCTTCCCTACGAGAAGGCCGAGACCCTTCTGCGCCTTATGGGCGTGGAAGACGCCGCGGAAATTCGTCGGCTGCTCGGCTACAAGGACGGTACCGCGGGCGGCATGATGACCACCCAGTTCGTGGCCGTGCCGAAAACCGCCACCGTGGCCGACACCATCGAAGTGCTGCGCGCGCTGCCCGAGGATCACCCGACGGTGCACTATGTGTACATCACCGACGAGTACGGCAAGCTGCTCGGCGTAAACTCCCTGCGCACGCTCGTGCTGTACAACGCCGACCGCCTCATGGGCGACATCATGTACGACGACATCATCAGCTGTCTTCCCTCCGAGGAAGAGGAGGACGTGGCCGCCGACATCTTCAAGTACGACATCCCGGCCATGCCCGTGGTGGACGAGCACGGCACCCTGCTTGGTATCGTCACCACCGACGACGCCTGGGACGCCATCGAGGACGACGTGGCGGGCGACAAGACGAAGATGAATGTGCTGTCGATTGCCGGCATTACCGTTGCGTCTCTCATGGGCCTGTTCCTTTACTCGCTGATTTTGCTGCAGCTGGCGGGCTCGCTGCATCTCGGCGGCCTGCACTACTAGGAGGCTGTCATGAACGCGAAGGACATCTGCACGACGGCCGCCGGGCGCCTGGGCGCCGAAGAGAGCACGCGGCACCAGGCAGCCGAGGAAATCGCCGATACGGGCATTCCTGCCGGTGAGCAGATCGGCCCCGCTGCGACGAAAAAGCCGTCGAAGCTGCTGCTGGTGCTGGCGGCCATGGGACCGGGCATCGTGACCGCCATGGCCGGCAACGACGCCGGCGGCATCTCCACCTATTCCACGGCGGGCGCGAACTTCGGCTTCGGCACCCTGTGGGTCATCCCCATCATGTGCGTGCTGCTCGCCGTCGTGGAGACCACGGCCGGCCGCATGGGCGCCGTCACGGGCAAGGGCTTCGCCGCGCTCATCCGCGAGCGCTTCGGCATCCGCATCGCCGCCTTCGCCATGCTGGCGCTTCTCATCGGCAACGTGGCGACGACCTTCTCCGAATTCGCCGGCATCGCCTCGGGCATGGAGATGTTCGGCGTGTCGAAGTACATCTCGGTACCCGTGGCAGCCTTGGGCGTGTGGCTGCTCGTGGTAGGCGGCTCCTACAAGCGCGTGCAGCGGGTGTTCTTAGGGCTGTCGCTGGTGTTTCTCACCTATGTGGTGGCCGCATTCCTCGCGCAACCGAACTGGAGCGAGGCGCTGCACGACACCGTAGTGCCCACCTTCGTCGGCGACGTGAGCTTCATCTCGCTCGTCATCGCCATGATCGGCACCACCATCGCGCCGTGGATGATGTTCTTCTCCCAGAGCAACGTGGTGGAAAAGGGCCTCACCCCCAAAGACCTCTTCTCGCAGAAAGCCGACGCCGTCTCCGGCACCATCGCCGCCTGCGTGGTGGCCTGGTTCATCATCGTGACCACGGGCGCGGTGCTCTTCCCCGCCGGCATCACTATCGACTCGGCCGCCGACGCCGCCGCGGCTCTCGCCCCCTTCGCCGGCCCCTATGCCGAGGCGCTCTTCGCCGTGGGGCTCATCGCGGCGTCGTTTTTAGCTGCCTGCGTGCTGCCGCTGACGACCGCGTTTGTCATCTGCGAGGCCTTCGGCTGGGAGGCGGGCGTCTCCTTCAAGTGGCGCGAGGCCCCCACGTTCAAATCCATCTTCACCTTCGTGATCGCGTTCTCGGCCATCGTGGTGCTCATTCCCGATGTGAACCTGTTGGGCATGATGCTGACGGCCCAGTTCGTCAACGGCGTCATTTTGCCCATTCTGCTGGCGCTCATGGCCATCATCTCGGCGGACAAGTACATCATGGGCGACTACCGAAGCGGACGCGTGTCGAAGGTGCTTCTGTGGGCCACCGTCGGTGTGGTGGCGGCGCTCACCGTGGCGCTGCTCGTGATGCAGGTGCTGGGGCTCGCATAGCCGTCCGCTCCGTCCGCTCCATCCGCCCGCCGCGCCTCTCTTGCCGGCTTCCTTGCGCTCCCCTTCCCCACTTAAACGCTCATCGATTACTGAATTCAACAGGGTGTTTACGTAAGCGAATCGGTGCGCTCATCGTTTGGTACATCCCTTGTATTTGCGTTTTGCGGCTCGCATACTGCTAAGTGCCGGGAACAAAAAAGGACCGCTCCCGACACACCTGCGGGTGACGCAACGTCGGCACGGGCCGTTCGTTCGCGTCGATGGAGCGCAAGCTGCAGACCCGTAGGCGTTTACACGTTAGGAGGCTGCAGTGCAATTCAAAGCATCAACAGATTATGGACTGCGCGCCGTCTTGTACCTGGCCGCGCAGGGGCACACCTGCTCGTCGAAGGATATCGCCCAGGACATGTCGATCCCCCGCGACTACCTCATTCAGCTCGCGCAGCTTTTGCGCAATGCCGGCATCATCGAGGCGAGGCCCGGCAAGCACGGCGGCTATCGTTTGGCCAACGACCCCTCGAAGATCACCCTACTGCAAGTGGTGAACGCGCTGGACGACGACGCCAAGGACACGACGCGCACCCGTCGCAAGGATCGCGCCGATGCGTCCATGGTGCAAGGCATCAAGCAAGCGTACGATCTGATTCTCACCGGCTACGACGCCTACTTCGACAGCATCACGCTTCAGATGCTGCTGGACGCGTCCCAGGATGAGTCCATGGGCAAGGAACTTCTGGCCGGGCGCCTCATCGCCGAGAGCCAGCGCCTGCTCGCCGAAGCTGCTGCCGCGGCGTAAGCGACCGAACGGCGGACGGTCTGCCGCATTCCATAGCCGACCAACGAAGAAGGCCCCAGATTGGGGCCTTCTTTCTGCGTCGTTGCGCCAGGTCATCAATCCGTTGTTGGCTCGCTTTGTAGGGGCAGACCTTGGTCTGCCCTCCCGACAAGAGAGATCATCCCCGTTGAGAGGGGCGACCAAGGTCGCTCCCTACGGATTCAGCCAGCGGGATCGATCTTACGCCTTCGCCTTCTTCGACGCCTCCATGCGCACGAGCACCAGCACGGCGATCACGATGAGCACCACGCCGAGCGCCAGCGAGATCCAGGGGTTCTTCGTGAAGCCGGCGATGATGTAGCCCACGGAGCACACGATCATGACCAGCGTGGCGTAGGGAATCTGCGTGGCCACATGGCGCAAGTGGTTGCACTTTGCGCCGGCCGAGGACAGGATGGTCGTATCGGAGATGGGCGAGATGTGGTCGCCGTACACTGCGCCGGCCAGCGCCGCGCCCACAGCCACGAGGAACAGCGGATCGTCGGCTGCGAACACGCCGATAATGATGGGCAGAATAAGGGCGATGGTACCCCAGCTCGTACCCATGGCGAAACCGATGAAGGCCGCCACTACGAAAATGACGGCCGGCAGAAGGTCGAGACCCACGCCCAGGCCATTCAAGAAGCCGGAAACGAACTCGCCGGTGCCCAAGAGGTAGCGGCAGCATCCGCCGAGCGACCAGGCCAGCACGAGGATCATGATAGCGCCGATCATGGAGCGCACACCTTCCGACATGGCCTCCACGAAGCCGCCCAGGTTCATGAGCTTGCGCGGCAGGAACATGCAAGCGGCCACCACGAGCGCCACGCAGGCGCCGATGCACAGGCCCATGACCGGATTCTCGCCGACCGCCGTGGCGAAGTCGACACCGCTGAAGAAGCCGCCCATGTACATCATGCCCAGAATGGAGAACACGATGAGCACCAAAATGGGCACGATAAGATCCCAGATGGTACCGCGCTCGGAGATGTTCAGGCCCTTGTACTCCTCAATGGCCCCGGCGGCGGCGTCGTCGATGTCGCCCTCCTCGGTCACCACCGTGGGGATGTTCGGCGCGCCTTCCAAATCGACCTGGGCCTTGTCGGCGATGCGGGCGAGCGAGACCGCCTCAAGCGCCGAACCCTCGGGGGGAATGCGCCCCTCGGCATCGGCCTGAGCCGCGGCCATAGGGCCGAAGTCCTTCTGCAGGAACAGCATGAAGAACACGAAGAAGATGGTCAGCAGCGCGTAGAAGTTGTAGGGGATGGAGGCCACGAAAGTGTTGAAGCCGTCCTCGCCCATATAGCCGCCCACAGCCACGGCCCACGAGGACACCGGTGCGATGATGCAGACCGGGGCCGCCGTGGAGTCGATGATCCAGGCGAGCTTCTCGTGGCTGACGCGGAACTTGTCCGTCACCGGGCGCATGACGGCGCCCACGGTGAGGCAGTTGAAGTAGTCGTCCACGAAGATGATGATGCCGAGCAGCGCCGTGAGAATCGAGGCCGCGCGGGCGTTCTTCACATGGGTGGTGACCCACTCCGCATAGGCGCGGGAGCCGCCCGCCGTGGCGATGACCACGGTAAGCGCTCCCAGAAGCGCAAGGAACAAAAGCAGCGCCCCGTTGCCGGCTATCTGCTCGGCCATCATTTGGGGCACCATGGTGAACGAGGCGACGAGCTGCTCGCCACCGGCGCCGTTCAGCGTGAACTGGTAGATGATCATGCCCGTGAACACACCGATGGTCAGCGACGAATACACCTCCTTGGTGATGAGCGCCAGGACCAGTGCCAGAATCGGCGGCACGATGGACCACAGGCCCGTGGCAATGAGTTCGAACCCTTCCATGACCTTCCTTCCTCAAGAGGCCGAGGGCATGACACCCGCGAACGCGCGACCCCGGAGCGCGATGCGAGCGCTCAGCGCGCGAATGCGCAATGCGAACGTTGCGAGCGCTCTGCACGTGACAACGAAACGCGGCCGTCGCCGGTGCCCTGCCCCCGGCCTTCTGGTGACAGAACAGCATAAGTATATCCGAGTTAGTCAGAGAAAAGTCCCGCGATCACACGGGACTTTCCAGGTTTCTCATCTTCAGTTGTGACGGTTGTGACTTTCCGCACTTACACGTCGGCGGCGCTTACCGTGGCGCTTTCCAGCTCCTCCTGGGCGAGCTCGCGGTCGTACTCGCGGTCGATGGCGCCTTCAGTGGTCGGCGGCTTAATTTGGAAGGGCACCGCCGGTGTGAACAAGCTTACTACCGGCACGATGACCAGCGAGATGATCATGCACAGCGCACCGCAGTTGATGGGGCTCGCGATGAGCGGCACGCCGCCGGACATCGCCAAGCCCATGTTCACAGCCGTCAGGCCCACGCCCACGGCGAACGAGCACCACACGCTCGCCTTCGAAATGCGCCCGGAATACAGGCCCCACAGGAAGGGACCGAGGAACGAACCGGCCAGCGCACCCCAAGAGTAGCCCATGAGCTGGGCGATGAACACCACCGAGGAATGATACTGGAACAACGCGATGAGTGCGGAGATGGCGATGAACCCCACGAGCAACCCGCGCATCCAGATGAGCTGCTTCTTCTCGGACATGTTCTTGATGATATTGCCGTTGATAAAGTCGATGGTCAGCGTAGAAGATGACGTGAGCACCAGCGACGAGAGCGTCGACATGGAGGCCGACAGCACGAGCACAATCACCAGGCCGATGAGCACGTCGGGCAAGGTGGACAGCATCGTCGGGATGATGGAGTCGTAGATGGGCGTGCCGTTGGCGGCGTACTCGATCTGGCCCTCGTAGAGGCGACCGAAGCCGCCGAGGAAATAGGAGCCGCCGGCCACCACGAAGGCGAAGATGGTGGAGATGATGGCACCCTGCTTGATGGCCGGGCCGGTCTTGATGGCGTAGAACTTCTGCACCATCTGCGGCAGGCCCCAGGTGCCCAGCGACGTGAGGACGACAACGCCGAGCAGGTTGAACAAATCGGGCCCGAAGAAGCTGACGAAGGGGCCCTGCATGGCCGAACCCTCGGCGGGGATCTGCGACAGCGAGATGATGGCCTCGGAGAAGCCGCCGTTGTTCAGGATGACCGCCACGATGACAGCGATAATGCCGAGCAGCATAACGATGCCCTGAATGAAGTCGTTCATAACCGTAGCCATGTACCCGCCAAGCACCACGTAAACGCAAGTGACCACCGCCATGCCGATGACGCACACATCGTAGGGCAGCGCGAAGGCCATGCCGAACAGGCGCGACAGGCCATTGTAGACGCTGGCGGTATACGGGATGAGGAACACGAAGATGATGGCCGCCGCCGCGATGCGCAGGGCGCGGGAATCGTAGCGCTTGCCGAAGAACTCCGGCATGGTGGATGCCTGCAGACGATGGGTCATCTCGCGGGTACGGGGGCCTAAGACCCACCAGGCGAGCAGCGAGCCGATAATGGCGTTGCCGATGCCGGCCCACGTGGCCGAGATGCCGTACTTGAAGCCGAACTGGCCCGCATAGCCGACGAACACCACGGCCGAGAAATAGCTCGTGCCATAGGCGAAGGCGCTCATCCACGGACCGACGTTGCGGCCACCCAGGATGAAGCCATCCACGGTGCCCGTGTGCCGACGGCAGTAGATGCCCACCGCCACGGCCACGGCCACGAAGGCGATTACCAAAAGAACTTTCGCGATCATTTCCCTCTTCTTTCCTTCCAGTGTGCGGATACGTCCGATGGCGCACACGACTTTTCGCCCGGGGCTACAAAAAAATAGCCACGGGCGAAAACCCGTGTGCTATTGGTATCGGAACTCAAATTGTGGGGAGACCTCGCGCAGGGACTGCTGGGCTTCATGCTGGCTGGCAACAGCGCGGGCCGCCTCGGCGATACACTGAGCCGCCTTGTGCGCACTGGCCAGCGCACACTCGACCGCGTCGGTGCAACACTGGGCAGCCTTATGCGCGCTCATGAGGGCGCAGGCCACCGCATCGCGCGACTGCTGGGCGATGTGCTGGCTTGCCACAGCGAGCGCCGCCGCATCCATGCCACCTTTATGTCCCTGAACGAAAATCATGGCCGACACTTTAGCATAATAAAGTGTGTTTGTGAGTCATAATTTGGAAAAGCCGGCGAGAAGGTGCTGCAGCCACGACTGTCGCGGCCATGGCTTAGAAGATATCAGGAAGCCGTGATGACATTAAGTCCCTTTCGCGACTTCGAGTTCCTTTTTGGCTTGAAAATCACGAAAAATCGGCGCGATCGGAGTAGTAGAGACTTTTTTGTAATACGCCACCTGGGAAAACGAGCGCTTTTGTATTACTGAGAGGCCTTTTTGGCGCTCTTCGCCCGATCTTTCGTGATTTCTAAGCCAAAAAGGCCGCGGGAAGGTCTCTTTTAGGCCCCGTATCCGATCTTTCGTGATTTTGAAGCCACATTTCGCGCCAAGGCATCTCCATCAAGAACATCTTCAGCGAGAACGCCTTCAACGATTCCCGCAAAATTGGAAGAGGCTTCGAGGTGCGCGTTGTGGCCAGCATCGGGGACGAGCTCTGTGGGAAGGCCGGCAGCGCGGACGCGGGCGGCTACCGCGGAGTACTTCTCATCAAGAACGCCGGCAACGTAGAGCACCGGAACGCCGCGGTTGGCCAGGTCGGCAAGGACGCCAAGCGTAACCGCTTCGGCAGCTTGATGGTGAGCGCCCCAGGCCTCCAGAGAGCGGGTCAAAGGCTCTGCATCGCGGGAGGTGCGCTCGGCTCGAATGGCGGCGCGCGCTTCCGCGGGAAGCGCCTGCTGGCTGGCGAACAACGGCAGCGTTTCCCACCAGTCCATGAAGGCCGCAACGCCCTCATCGCGAAGCCGCTGAGCCCAGGCGCCATTGCGCTCGGCTAAGGCGGCCCGAGCGGCTTCGTCGGCAGGCCCGAGCCCCGCGCTTTCTAAAACAAGCCCGGCCAGCGGCAGATTGGGATAGCGCACCACGGTTTCAGCGGCGATGCGGCCGCCCATGGAATAGCCAACGAGCACGGGCGCGGCATCGACCTGCGCGACCAAACGCACGATGGCCGCCACCCGATCACACGCCGCATCGAGGGAGGTCAGCGGGTCGCGCACCGCCCCAGAGACGTTTTTGGCATTCGCGTCGCCTTCCGCGTCTTCCCCGTCTTCCCCGTCTTCCCCGTCTTCCCCCGCCTCCGTACCTTCCAAAACTTCCTCAACGCTTGGCAGCTTGAGGTCGCCCTTGCACTCGTACAAATCGGGTGCATAGGCGCGGTGACCGGCCGCCTGCAGCCGCTGCGCTACCGCATCCCACGACACAGGCGTTTGAGCGAACCCGTGCAGAAGGATGCAGGGGGCCATCCCTTCACCGGCAGATCTCACCACGGTTCCACCGCGTCCCTCCGTAATCGTCCCGCCATCGCACAACTCACCCGAACCCATAAGCGTTAGCGCTGATAGGGGGCGTAGCGGTCGCGGACGCCGCGTAGGGGCAGGGCGACCTCGATGAGGCTTATGCCCGGCGTGCCGAGGAACTGCTCGTAGGCGCTGCGGAAGGCGCCGACCGTGTGCACGCTGGCCGAGGGGATGCCGAAGGCGGCGGCGGCTTCGGTGAAGCGCACGTCCTGGGGCGCGAGGAACAGCCGCTCGAAGTACGGGTCGGCGGAGGCCTGGGGCAGCATGTCGAAGATGGCGCCGCCGTTGTTGTTCAGAAGAACGATGACCAGCGACGGCGTCTCTGCGGATCCGCGGCGCTGGAGCAGCATCTCGCGCTGGAGCGCCAAACCGGAAAGGTCGTGCAGCAGCGTGAAGTCGCCGGTAAGAAACGTCGTCTGGGCGAAGTGCTGCGCCGCGCCTACCGCCGTGGAAACCACGCCATCGATGCCGTTCTGTCCACGATTGGCCATCACAGCCAGGGGCTTTCCGTCCTTTACGTAGAAGGTGTCCACGGCACGGATGCTCATGGAATTCGCCGAAAAGAGGCACGAGCCTTCCGGCGCCAGCTCGAGAAGCGAGCGCACGTAGGCGCCTTCCGTGGCCTCGGAATCGTGGGTGGCCACGCCGTCCCATTCCACGGCGAGAATGCGCAGGCGCGCCTCGTCGTTGAGGGCGACCCAGGCATCAGCAAAGCGGCGCTGAGCCTTGCGACCCTCGGCACGCCAGGGGCTTCGCACGAACCCGAGGGGCGTCGTGCCCACGAACACGTCTGTGGCCGCGTTGAAGTCGCGGGTCTCAGCGATGTCGACGGCCAGGGAGACGGGGCGCGTCCTCTCAAGCAGGGCGGTTGCGCTCTTCGAGACAGGATAGCGACCGAAGCGGATGACCACCTCGGGCACGGGACAATCGGCGCGCGCGCAGAGGTTGTCGTAGTTGTCGATGATGAGCGGGTCGTCGATGGAGCGCAGGCCCGACAGCGGATCGGCGAGCACGGGCAAGGACAGCTTGCGGGCCCAGGCGAGAATCTCCTCCGCTTCGGCCACGGTTTCGCAGGAGCCTTCGCCGGCGAGCACGAGACACGGCCGCTTCCACAGAAGGCGCTCGATGGACTCGATGCTGGCCTGGGGCAATGTGCCTGCGGGGCCAACGAGCGGGCCCAAATCGAGAAGGGTGCCGTCCTTCGCGGCGATACTGGCGTTGCGAGCGCCCAGAGCGAAGCAGTCGTGGGCGGCACGCTGCATGGCCTGCAAATCGGCGCCGGCGAAATCGGGCTTGAGCGGGGCATCGAAGGGGAAGTTCACGTGCACGGGGCCGGCCAGGTGCATGCAGGCACGGGAAGCCACCTGCAGGTTTGGGTTGTAGTTCACAATGTCGCCGGCCTCGTTGTAGAAGATCGGCTGGGAAGAATCGGCCTCTTCAGCGACTGCGGCCGCAAAGTCGCCAGCAGCATCCCGCGCGGGAGCACCGGCGGGAGCGCCAGCGATCGCGGAATTCGCCGGCATCGCGACGGTGGCAGCAGGATCCATCGGCAGCGCAACGGTGGCAGCAGGATCCATCGGCAGCGCGGCGGCTCCGGAGCCAGCTGAAACAGCAGCATGCTTGCCGAGGGAAGCCGCCGCGATCGCAGAATCCGTCCCTTCCAGCGCACCGGTCGTCGCGGACTCGCGCAACCCCTCCTTTGCCGGCGCCGACTCGCGGTAGGGAGCCAGCGTAGCCGTCGGGCCAAGCGCGGCGAGCACCGCCTCGCGGGCCGCCTGGCGGGCAAAGGCAATGTCGCGGTCGCGGCCGCGCGGGGTGGGCATCGCGCGGAAGGAACGCACGTGATTGCCGTAGGCCTTCAGCTGGTCGGTGGTTTGCGGCGCGCCGAGGCCCTGCAGCTGCGGGGGCCGGTCGCCAGACAGAACGATGAGCGGCACCCGGGACGTTTCCGCCTCGATAACCGCCGGGTAGTAGTTCGCCAAGGCCGTGCCCGAGGTGCACACGAGCGCCACGGGGCGACCGCTCGCCTTCGCAAGGCCCAAACCGAGAAAAGCCGCCCCGCGCTCGTCGATATCCACGTAAACTCGCAGATCCTGGGGTCGGCGCTGCTCCAGTTCGTAGGCCGCCATGGCCAAGGCCGTCGACCGCGAACCGGGGCTCACCACCACCTCGCACACGCCCCAGCGCACCATCTCGTCGAAAAACGCCGCCACGAACAGCGCGGTATCCTGCTGATGAGTCGTCGTTATGGGCATCGCCACTTCCTTTCGCGAATTTCGTCCGTCCATGATAGCGCACGAAACGCCCCCGGAGAGCCGCGCGACAAGAGGCTACGCGCCGAAAGCGGAAAGGATGGTGCGCAGCTTCAAGTCAATTTCCTCGTACTCGGCGTCCGCATCGCTCTCGCCGACGATGCCGCAGCCGCCGTAGACATAGCCCATCTCGCCGTCGAAAACGCCGGTGCGCAGGGCCACGGAAAACTCGCCGTCGCCGGCGCCGTCCACGAAACCGCAGGCTCCCGCATAGAGTCCGCGGTTGTAGGGCTCGATGGCCCGCAGCAGCATCTTCGCCTCCCCCACCGGCGTGCCAGCCACGGCGGGGGTGGGATGCAGGTCCTCCATGAGGTCGGCCAGCGTGATGCCAGCGAGCACACGGGCGCGGGCCGGCGTGAACAGGTGCTGCACGTGGGCAAGCCGCATGATCTCGGGCACTGCGGGCACATCCACGTCGTAGCAAACACGGTCGAGCACGCTGCGGATGAGCTGCACCACATAATCGTGCTCGGCGCGGTTCTTCCCGTCAGCCATGAGCGCCTCCGCCAGCGCATCCGATTCCGCCGAGGTGGCCCCCGTCGGGCACGTTCCCGCAAGGCACATCGACGCCACAGCATCGCCGCGTTTGCGCACGAGCAGCTCCGGCGTGCAGCCGCAGAAGAAGACGTCGGCGTAGCGGTACAGAAGCACCGTGCCCCGGGCGTCGCCGTCGATGAGGTTCACGAGCAGATCCTTCGACGAGAAAGGATGCTCAGCCACAAGGCGCAACCGACGCGAGAGCACCACCTTCGACACCCGGCCCTCCCCAATGGCCGCAAGCGCCGCACCCATGGCCTCGTCCCAGGCCTCGCGAGAATCGGGCTCGAGGGAAAATGGAATGACCGCGCGTTGGCGGGGCGGTGCAGCGGCCACCATGCGCGTGAAGCGAGCCACGCGACCGGGATACACCGGACCGAGCGAGTTTACCTGGAGAAACCGCCCGCGTTCGTTCTCGATGAGCACGATTTCCGGCAGCATGAACCGCAGCCGCGGGAAGGAGGCCATCAACTCATCGGCCGGCGCGGGATTGGTGGCGTCGAACCGGTTGAACGAGAAGAACACCGGCGGCTGGTCGGTATCGCCCCCGGCGGCGACCTCACGCAGCGAGCTGCCCTCGCCGTACTCGTATTCCACATCGCGCAAACTGGGCAGCGCGATGCAGCGGCCGAGTCCCATATAGCGGGTCGGGTTCTGCTTGTCGTAGTAGACGAACTGGTCGGTGAATCCTTTCTGCAGCCAGCAGAACGCATCCACCACATCCGCCTCAATGGGCACATTGCACGTGTAGATTCGGGTCATCTTCCGTCCCTGTCGCCTTCGGAGCCACCACTGATTGCCGACTATTCTAACGCTTAACCGACAGCAATCCGCCAAGCAAGCCCACGATGCTCGAAAAACGGGGCGCCCCGAAGAACCAACCAAAACCTACCCGTTCCCAAATCAATGCCAACCAGTTAATTACACATTTACATACCCATTTAAGCGCGCGCTACCGACAAGCCCGCAACGAACAGCAAGCTTAAAAAGGAGGCGCTCGCCTCCTTCAATCGACGCAAAGATGCGTTGAGGGAGATCATCGATGGCCGTTGATGACGCACGCCTGAGAGCGGCGGTTGACGCAATCACTGATGTTGAAGGGCTCTCTATGGATCCCGATTCCCTCGTTGAAGACGTCTATCTTCTCGCCTACGCCTTCCCCGAGGACGATGATTTCGAAGCGGCCGTCGCGAACACCTGCCGCGCCCTTACGGCGCTTATCGCCGAGCGCGTTAGTGCCAGCATGCTCAAGTACGAGTTCGACACTTGGTCGTCATACCATTACCAGCCCCGCGTCGCCCAAGGCGCCCGCGCCACCTGCCGCATCATATTCCGAAGCACCGGCGACGGCATCGAGGTCAAAGGCTTCGGCCATCGCCGCATTCCCCGGGACTTCTACCAGCGCACGAGCAGCAGTCGAAGATAAAGTCTTGGAAAACGGCATCCGCAGGGCCAAGAAAACAACACGTGTAAACACAGAAGCGCCCCCGCCGAAAGGCAGGGGCGCGAGGGA
>OLSB01002684.1_pt1 | contig 14246 bp, 12 predicted proteins | sample 1672071 | NCBI WGS metagenome assembly OLSB01 (sample SAMEA3136642, study PRJEB25190) | human gut metagenome | biome: human gut; feature: human-associated habitat; material: faeces | place: Austria | collected 2013 | reverse complement strand
TAAATTTCCAACCAGTAATGGTAAAGAAAATATCAATATTGATTTCCATATACTTTCCTTTAATAAATCTGTATTTTCCAACGCCTTCACCCTTCCCAAAAGAAAATGCAGAATTCCATATTGGTCTTCTACATTATGTTAAATAATTTTAACTCTTTTCTGAAAAAAATGAAAGCTTATCCTAAAATCACATCCAATACCATTATCATACAAAATCCGAACAAGAAAGAAATTGTTGGAAGATTCGAATGTTTTCCTTGAGCCATTTCAGGAACAAGTTCTTCAACCACCACAAACAACATAGCCCCTGCCGCAAAGCTTAAACAAAACGGTAAGCATTCTAGGATCCAATTTGAAAATAAAATTGTGACATAACCAAATATAGGTTCAACAATACCCGATAATGAACCTATCCAAAACGCCTTATGTTTTGAACAGTCATTGCTCTTTAAGGGTAAAGAAAGAATGGCTCCTTCCGGAATATTATGCAAAGTTACCGCAAATACTAGCTTTGTCGTTTTCTTAAAATGCGATTCTTTTCTCTCTTCTTCATTTGTTCCTGGATGCATATGAGGAACAATACAATCTAAGAAAAGTAGTAATAAAGCTCCTAAGAATGTGCCAGGCACAATGACCAAGATATTCTTTTCTTGATTCATTGCCGGAATCAACAAAGACCAAATACTTGCAGCCACCATGACGCCCGAGGCAATACCGGAAAAGCATCTAGATAAAAGTTCATTCTGTTTATTTTTGACAAAGAACACAACGGTTGAGCCCAAAGTCGTCCCAAAAAAAGGAATTAGTAATCCTAACCACATAATCATCACCATAGTTAGTTACACTAATTCCTTTATATTCGTCAATTCAAACGCAAATTGTATGTAAATCCATGATGTTCAATATAATCCTCCAAGATCCATCCCTTATCATGAATTTCTTTAGCTGCTTCTTTTCCTACATATCTAAAGTGCCATGGCTCATTGGTAGCTCCTGTACGGTCTCCCGTATTTTCTGGGAAGCGTAAAATAAATCCATATTTATAGGCATTTTGTTCAACCCAATTATAGTCTGGTGTTTCACCAAATGTTCCATATTCTCCATTCATTACACTTTGACTTGTTAGATCCACGCTCAATCCGCATTGATGTTCACTTGATCCTGGAATCGAAACTAGACTTGCCGCATAAGCTGCATCATACATCGCAAAATATTCATTATATACTGCTAATTGTGTGTCATAAGAACGATACGAACTCTTAATCGCAATACTATAACCTTGTTTCAAGCCATCCTTATACATCTTTTCAAGGGCAGTTGCCGCTTCATCTCTTAATTGTCCCACTTCTGTTTCATAAGGAATATTCACATCTCTAAGATCCTTAGGGACATAGTCACTAGGTACACTAAATCCATTTTTAACTAGAATCAATGTATCTTCTGGATTTTCAATCGTATAAGAGCGACTGTCTTTTTTACTTGAATCAATCCCTGGATAAGACACTTGTAAAACTGCCTTTAATGGGCTTAACCCAGAATCTACATATTTTTTGATGTCTTGAATTTGTGCCCCTTTAACAGCCAAATATTTCTTAGCCTTTTTATATGGAACATTAGCGGAAATCAATGTATCCAAGTTTGATATTGTGTACACATCTGAATTCTTAAACAACACATTTTTGGTATATCCTAAGTAATTCAAATCTTCCATTCTTTCATAGTAAGAGTCAATATAATACACCACTTTTTTAACGCTCTTTTTAGAAGCCCTGTAATACTCATCATACAACAAGTAATGTGCATCATTCTTTACTTTATCCCACTTTGAAATATCAATGGTTTGATCATACTGCAAGATGTCTTTAATATCTTCCTTCTCTAATTTTAATACAACCTTTTTATCTTCTTTATGATACCCTTTAATACTCAAACGAATACTTGTAAAATTCGCAATCAATAATGTGATACAAACGACTGGAATCAACGCGACAATTGCGATTCGTTTCGTATTTACTTTTCTCTTTTTCTTTGCCATAAACTCACCCAAATCATTATATAGAATAAGGTTATGAAAGACAAATGAGTTTTATTTACAAATTATTTTCATCTTACATGTAATATCTTTCATTACGTGATACAATAGATTCTAGAGGTGATTATATGTTATTCAAGAACGCAACCATTTATACAATGGAACAAGACCCTTTTGTAGGTGATTTTAAAATCGATAAGGGTGTATTTACACAAATAGGAAAAGATTTGACAGCAGGTGTTGGAGAAGATGTACAAGATCTAAATGGTCTATACGTATTTCCTGGTTTAGTGGAAAGTCATTGCCATTTAGGCATGGAAGAAACAGCTATTCGTTTTGAAGGCAATGATGTCAATGAAATCACAGATCCAATCACACCAAATATGCGTGGTATTGATGGATGTAATCCAATGGATGAAACAGTAGAACTCGCATTAAAAGGTGGAGTTACAACGGTAGCTGCAGGTCCTGGTAGTGCCAATGTGATTGGTGGAACTTTCTTTGCGTATAAAACCGTAGGTAACTGTATTGATGAAATGAGCATTCAAAATCCTTTGGCTATGAAGGCAGCCTTTGGTGAAAATCCTAAGCGTTGTTATAAGGATAAGAAAATTGATACGCGTATGCAGATTAGTGCATTACTTAGAGAAACTCTAGCTAAGACTAAAGAATATATGGAGAAAAAAGAAGCTGGAAAAGAAGTCGCCTATGACCAAAAACTAGAAGCCATGATTCCAGTTATCAAAAAAGAATTACCATTGAAGTGCCACGCCCATAGAGCCGATGATATTTTAACTGTCATTCGTATTGCGAAAGAATATGACATTGAAGTAACTTTAGATCATGCGACGGATGCAAGATGCATTGTCGAACAAATCAAAGAAAGCGGATATCCATGTATTTGTGGTCCTAGTTTCGGTCATAAGACAAAATTTGAATTGAAATCCAAATCCTTTAAAACGCCTGGCGTATTAAACAAAGCTGGAATCTTAGTTTCCATCACAACCGATTCTCCAGTTATTCCAGAACAATATCTATCTTTATGTGCCGCTTTGGCCGCAAAAGAAGGTATGGATGAATATGAGGCTATCAAAGCCATCACAATCAATCCAGCTAAAATTTTAAAACTCGATAATCGCGTAGGTTCAATCAAAGAAGGTAAAGATGCTGACTTTATTATTTGTACAAAGAATATTCTAGATACGACAAATGAAATCCAATCCGTATATATCGATGGAAAGAAGGCTGTGTAATGTTATTTAAGAACGCGACGATTTATACTATGGAAGAAGAACCCTTTATTGGTGATTTTCGAGTTGATAAAGGTGTATTTACTGAAATCGGAAAAGATTTAAGTCCAAAAGATGAAGAAGTACAAGATTTAAATGGACTATATGTATTTCCAGGACTTGTCGATGCCCACAGCCATTTAGGTATGGTATGTTCTTCCATTGGATTTGAAGGCGAAGATGGAAACGAAGTCACAGATCCAGTTACACCCAATATTCGTGGCATTGATGGCTGTAATCCAATGGATGAAACGATTAAAGAAGCATTAAAAAGCGGAGTGACTACAGTCGCTGCAGGACCAGGTAGTGCTAATGTCATTGGTGGAACTTTCTTTGCGTATAAAACTGCGGGTAACTGCATTGATGAAATGACAATTCAAAATCCTTTAGCGATGAAAGCCGCATTCGGTGAAAATCCTAAGCGCTGTTATAAGGATAAGAAAATTGATACGCGTATGCAGATTAGTGCGCTACTAAGAGAAACTCTAGCTAAGACTAAAGAGTATATGGAGAAAAAAGAAGCTGGAAAAGAAGTAGATTATGATCAAAAGCTTGAAGCGATGATTCCGGTTATTAAAAGAGAAATGCCATTAAAGTGCCATTGTCATAGAGCCGATGATATTTTAACCGTGATTCGTATTGCGAAAGAATATGATATTGAAGTGACATTAGATCATGTAACAGATGGAAGAAGTATTATTCCACAAATTAAAGAGAGTGGCTTTCCATGTATTCTAGGTCCTTGTTTAGGTCATAAATCAAAATATGAAGTTAAAAACATGTCTTTTGAAACGGCCAATGAATTCTATAAAGCCGGTATTCCTTTCTGCATTATCACAGACTCTCCTGTAGTACCCGAACAATACTTATCATTAAGTGCAGCTCTAGCCGCAAAAGCTGGTCTTCCAGAATATGAAGCCATTAAGGCCATCACAATCAATCCAGCTAAAATTTTAAAACTAGATGATCGTATTGGTTCTATTAAAACTGGTAAGGATGCAGACTTTGTGATTTGTACAAAGAATATTTTAGATACACAAAATGAAATTAAGACAGTATATGTCAATGGAAAGAAGGAAGCATAATGTTATTTAAGAACGCAACCATTTATACAATGGAACAAGACCCTTTTGTAGGTGATTTTAAAATCGATAAGGGTGTATTTACACAAATAGGAAAAGATTTGACAGCAGGTGTTGGAGAAGATGTACAAGATCTAAATGGTCTATACGTATTTCCTGGTTTAGTGGAAAGTCATTGCCATTTAGGCATGGAAGAAACAGCTATTCGTTTTGAAGGCAATGATGTCAATGAAATCACAGATCCAATCACACCAAATATGCGTGGTATTGATGGATGTAATCCAATGGATGAAACAGTAGAACTCGCATTAAAAGGTGGAGTTACAACGGTAGCTGCAGGTCCTGGTAGTGCCAATGTGATTGGTGGAACTTTCTTTGCGTATAAAACCGTAGGTAACTGTATTGATGAAATGAGCATTCAAAATCCTTTGGCTATGAAGGCAGCCTTTGGTGAAAATCCTAAGCGTTGTTATAAGGATAAGAAAATTGATACGCGTATGCAGATTAGTGCATTACTTAGAGAAACTCTAGCTAAGACTAAAGAATATATGGAGAAAAAAGAAGCTGGAAAAGAAGTCGCCTATGACCAAAAACTAGAAGCCATGATTCCAGTTATCAAAAAAGAATTACCATTGAAGTGCCACGCCCATAGAGCCGATGATATTTTAACTGTCATTCGTATTGCGAAAGAATATGATATTAAAGTTACATTAGATCATGTTACAGATGCTCGTTGTATCATTCCTCAAATTAAAGAAAGTGGTTTCCCATGTATTTGTGGACCTGCTTTGACTCACAAATCAAAATTTGAACTTGCGAATATGTCATTTGAAACACCAAACGAACTATATAAAGCTGGTATTTTATTTTCAATCATTACAGACTCTCCTGTAGTGCCTCAACAATACCTTTCTTTAAGTGCTGCTCTAGCCGCAAAAGCTGGTCTTCCAGAATATGAAGCTATTAAAGCCATCACAATCAATCCAGCTAAAATTTTAGGCTTAGACAATCGTTTAGGTTCAATCAAAGAAGGTAAAGATGCTGACTTTGTGATTTGTACAAAGAATATTCTAGATACGACAAATGAAATCAAAGCTGTTTATGTTGACGGAAAGAAGGCAGTGTAATGTTATTTAAGAACGCGACGATTTATACCATGGAAGAAGAACCCTTTATTGGTGATTTTCGAGTCGATAAAGGTGTATTTACAGAGATTGGAAAGAATTTAGAACCCAAAGATGAAGATATCCAAGATCTTTCGGGATTCAATGTATATCCAGGCATGGTAGAAGCCCATTGTCATTTAGGCATGGAGGAAACGGCTATTGGTTTTGAGGGCAATGATTTAAATGAAATCACAGATCCCATCACTCCAAACATGCGTGGCATTGATGGTTGTAATCCAATGGATGAAACTGTACAAACTGCATTAGAAGCAGGAGTCACAACGGTAGCTGCAGGACCTGGTAGTGCCAATGTGATTGGTGGTACATTCTTTGCGTATAAGACAAAAGGAAATTGTATCGATGAAATGGCCATTCAACATCCAATTGCGATGAAGGCGGCTTTTGGTGAAAATCCAAAGAATTGCTACAAAGGAAAGAAAATTGATACGCGTATGCAGATTAGTGCATTATTAAGAGAAACATTAGAAAAGACAAAGGAATACATGATAAAGAAAGAATCTGGTAAGGATGTAGCTTATGATCAAAAGCTTGAAGCGATGATTCCTGTTGTCAAAAGAGAAATTCCCTTAAAGTGTCATGCTCATAGAGCCGATGATATGTTAACGGCAATTCGTATCGCAAAAGAATACAATATAGAAATCACCTTAGATCATGCGACAGATTCACAAGCGATTCTAGATCAAATCAAAGAGAGTGGTTTTCCATGTATTTGTGGACCAAGTCTTTGTCATAAAGATAAGTTTGAATGTGCCAACGATTCGTTTGAAACCCCAAATAAGATGTATGAAAAAGGAATCTTGTTTGCGATCACAACCGATTCCCCATTCAATCCCCAACAATATCTGCCATTAAATGCAGCACTTGCACATAAGGCAGGACTACCAGAGTTAGAAGCCATCAAGGCCATCACAATCAATCCAGCTAAGATCTTACATTTAGAGAATCGAGTTGGTTCTATTAAACCTGGCAAAGATGCTGACTTTATAATTTGTACAAAAAGTTTGATTGATTTAAATAATACAATAAAAAATGTATATATTAATGGAATAAAAGCTGTCTAAGACAGCTTTTTATATGCTAAAATAGTGTGGTTGGAGAATAAAATATGAATATAGTTGAAAAATATGGTGGAACCAGCGTTGGAACAATTGAACAAATTCAGGCCATTGCACTTCATGCCAAACACATGAAAGAACAAGGTCACAATCTAGTCATTGTTGCGAGTGCCATGGGAAAAACCACAAATAAATTAATAGAATTAGCTCATAGTGTCACAAGCAATCCAAACAAACGAGAATTGGATTCTTTATTATCTACGGGTGAGCAACAAACAATTACACTTCTTGCGATTGCGATGAATTCAATAGGTTTGGATACAATCAGTTTAACTGGCTATCAAGCAGGTTTTCTTACTAGTAAACACCATTCTCGTGCTTTGATCAAAGATATTGATACAACTACAATTCAAGCTCATTTAGATCAAGGAAAAGTTGTTGTCGTAGCCGGCTTTCAAGGTGCTACTGAATATGGAGACATCACTACTTTAGGTCGCGGCGGAAGTGATACAACAGCGGTTGCGATTGCCGCAAAACTTGGCTATCAATGCCATATCTTTACCGATGTAGATGGAGTTTATACAATTGACCCGAGATTATATACGCGTGCTAAAAAATTAAAATCCGTTTCTTATGAAGAAATGATGCAGATGGCCTGTTTAGGAGCTGGAGTATTAGAAACTCGAAGCGTCGAACTTGCTAGTAAGTATAATGTTCCCCTTTTCTTAGGAAAAGCTTTGGAAACAGATTTAGAGAAAGGAACTTGGATTATGCATAAAGAATTAGAAGATATGCCAATTACAGGTTTAAGTGTAAAAGATGACTATGCGATCATGCGCTTTATGCACTTACCTAATGATGGTGTTTATTTAGGAAAACTATTTAAGATGATTTCCGATTTAAATATCAACCTAGATACAATTTCACAACAATTAGATGATGAAGGCCTAGCCAACTTTACTTTATATTGTTCTGAAGAACAAAGTAATCAAATCATGGAACATGCTTCAAAGGAATATCCTGTACATCAAATGCTTGGATACATCAAATTGTCTTTAGTAGGACTTGGTATTTCTACACATTCAGGTATTGCTAGTAAAGTATTAAACATCTTAAGTGAAAATGGCATTAAGTATTATATGATTACTTCTAGTGAAATCTCTATCTCACTAACAATTGAAAAGAAAGATAAAGTTAAAGCCGTTCAAGCACTTGGAAAGGCATTTGATCTATAATGGAACTTCCAGTTAAATTTAAAGAACAAATGAAACAGCTTCTTCAAGAAGAATATGGAGATTACCTAAACAGTTTTGATCATGATAGATATTATGGTTTAAGAGTCAATACACTAAAGATTTCTGTTGAAGAATTTTTGAAGATTTCCCCCTTTAAACTACAACCCATCCCATGGACAAATGATGGTTTTTATTATTCCAATGAAGATAAACCAAGTAAACACCCCTACTATTATGCAGGTCTTTACTATCTTCAAGAACCCAGTGCTATGTTACCAGCGCAAGTTCTTCCTGTAGACGAAAATGATATTGTATTAGATACGTGTGCAGCTCCTGGTGGAAAGAGCACAAAGCTTGCGACAAAGCTCAATCATACTGGACTTTTAATTTCAAATGATATAAGTTCTTCAAGATGCCTAGGACTCTTAAAGAACATCGAATTATTTGGTTGTGACAATGCCTGGGTTGCCAGTGAAGATTTGACAAACATGGAACAACATTATCCTGAAACATTTGATAAGATTCTAGTGGATGCCCCATGTAGTGGTGAGGGAATGTTTCGAAAAGAGCCAGACTTAATTAAAAGTTGGATTGAAAAGGATGATACATTCTATCCGCCGATTCAAAAAAGCATTTTGAATGCGGCCATATCCATGTTAAAGCCTGGTGGATCTATCGTATATTCCACTTGTACTTTTTCGATTCACGAAAATGAAGAAGTTATTCAAGATGTATTAGACAAACATCCAGACTTACATCTTGCTCCTATTAATAAAATCGATGGTATGATGCCAGGTGTAAACATGGAGGAATGCGTTCGTTTATATCCACATAAAATCAAGGGAGAAGGTCACTTTGTAGCTTTACTTGTCAAAGATGGAGAAACAAAACATAAAAAAATAAGACTGGAGCCAAGCGATAAGCTTGATGATTGTGTTACTGATTTTTTACGATTGGTTAAATTAAATAAGGGTACCATTAAAATCAAAAAGGACAAGGTCATCTGGTTAAACAGTGATTTTCATGCTTATAAAGGCTATCGCGTACTAAGATCTGGCTTATTATTAGGTCAACTTAAAGGTAAACATTTTGAACCCAGCCAAAGTCTTGCCCTTGCCCTTAGTCCTGAACAATTTAAAAATGTATTAAACTTTTCCATTGAAGATGAGCGTGTTATTAAATACTTAAAAGGTGAAACTCTAGATGTGAAAGATTTGGATTCAAAAACATCTGGATGGACACTTGTTTGCGTAAATAACTTCCCTTTAGGCTTTGCGAAACTTTCTAAAGGCTCATTAAAAAACAAATATGCGAAAGGATGGCGTTATCAATGAGACTTGACAAATATTTATCTCATATGGGATTTGGCACAAGAAACGATGTAAAAAAATTAATAAAAAACGGCTGGGTTACCATTAATGATGAAACCATAAAAAAGGCAGACTATAACGTAAAAGAAGATGATCGTGTTTGTGTGGATGATGAACCCGTAAGCTATGTAGAATACGAATACTATATTTTAAATAAGCCTCAAGGCTATGTGAGTGCAACTGAAGATATGCTCTATCCTACAGTCATGGAGCTTGTCCAAAGTCAAAGACACGATCTATATCCTGTGGGAAGACTTGACGTAGATACAGAAGGCTTATTACTCATCAGCAATGATGGTAAATTAACGCATGAAGTATTATCACCAAAAAAACATGTAGATAAAAAATATTATGTTGAATTTGATGGAACTTTACCAGAAAATGCCGTAGACTTCTTTAATCAGCCTATGGAATTTGAAGAATTTACTTCAGCCCCTTCAAAACTAGAAATATTAGACACAAATAAAGCCTATCTAACGATTCATGAAGGAAAATTCCACCAAGTCAAAAGAATGTTTGAAAAGGCAAACTGCACTGTTACCTATCTTCAACGTATTGAGTTTGGTCCTTTAAAACTCAAGGATTTACCATTAGGTGAATTTAGAGCGTTAACCCAAGAAGAATTAGATGCATTAAAAGGCTAAGAAAACCTGAGAGATCATAAACTCTCAGGCTTTTTTCTTTAGTCACAAAAACGTCCATTACTTTAAAATCTCACATATGCCTTTAATACTTTCACTTCATCACAATCATAAGGCTTGATCGTATACTCGTTAATACTTGCAGGAATAATGAAGGTTTCTGCATAATGCACAATGAAAGGTTCAAAATCCCCTTCAATAATGGCACTCTTTCCATCAATTAAATTCAACATATTCACTGTACCATGTGTTTTGTGCAATGAATCATTGTTGATTGTATATCTTCTTGTTTCAATGAATTCTAGTTCATGAAGACCCGTATGTTCGATCTTACAATCATTTCCCTCTTCTTTTACTTCATAAGTCGCATTGACCAAGTTTTCTTTGACCCATTTTGTCGTACGATCCCATTGAATAACATGTTTTCCATGTTCAATATTGATAGGTCGAGGTAGGCCATCTAAGCCAAGTCTTTGCCAGTCCCACAATTTAAATGTAAAGATATAAGGTGTAGCACTAATTTCTAATACCATCGCATTCTTTCCGGAACAATGACAAGTTCCTGCTGGAATCAAGAAATGATCATGTTTCTTTGCCGGAAACTTATTGATATATTTATCTGCATCAAATACAATTTCACCACGTTGCGCAGACTCTAAATCAGAAATCATTTCATTGGGTTGAATGCCTTCTTTTAGACCTAAATAAACATGGGCATCTTCCTTAGCATCTAAAATATAGTAACTCTCATCTTGGGTGTAACTCATCCCAAAATTCTTTTTAATATATTCCGTTAATGGATGCACCTGCAAAGATAAGTTTTGTCCTTCCATCGTATCTAGAAAGTCAAAGCGAATTGGAAATTCTGCACCAAAACGAGAATAAACTTGTTCTCCCAATAATTCTTTTGGTTGATACAACACTAAATCCATAGCTGGAAGCTCTACAGTAACTCCATCATAATCAAATAAAATACTGTTTTCTTCTGGCACACCATCAAAACTCCATGCATAATTTGGCTGATTCACATCTAAGTTACAAACTTCCTTCATCCATTGACCACCCCATACGCCTGGATCAAAGTATGGTACTGTACGAAATGGTTTTTGAGCTAATTGTTTTAAACTATCGATAAACGTATCACTCGAAATCATCTTTGGATCGTTGGATTTATTTGTATCGACCACATAATCAAAACAATTAAATCGCTCAGCCTTATGTTTATCGGCAATACGCCATTCAATAAAATAGCCACGCTTATATTTCTTTAAGATATCTTCATCATAATTATCACAATTATAATTTGGCATAGATTTACGATAACGCAATTGAATTTCCCAACGTGCCATATCAAAGTAGATATACAAATCGCCACGACTTACTAAACCAGCTCCAACTCCATAAATGATAGTAGAACCATGATGTTCCTTCACCTTATTTTTAGCTTCTTCTAGCTTTTCTTCATCTATAAAATCCACAAGATTGCCATAATACATCTTGCCAAACACACGATCATCCGTTAGATTATATTTCATTTGTTCTGTCATAGTTTTGCCATCTTTAAAGATATCATACATATTGATTTCCAAAGAAAAATTGAAGCGTTTAATCAATTCATAGACTTCCTTTTCATCTACACCTGGATAATAATCAAAGACTACAACACTCCTATTATTAATTTTCTTATTTAACTCCTGATAGATTGCATCATATCCATGAAACGCTTTATGATTCTTTATTTTTGTTTTAGGAAAGCGATCATATTCCGATTTAAAATTTAAATAACTCATTCTTCCTCCACTTTCAATTCACCATTTTCCTTATACACTCTTACTGTAAAAGGATGCTCTTCTACACGCTTATAATCATGACCCGCATGACTTGACCACAGACATTGCACTTTTAATTCCGTATTACCTGTATTCACAAGTCGATGTGCCAAATGACCATCAATATAGTGAACACTTCCCACTTTTACTTTTTCAGCATGACAATGATAATCTTCATCCATCAATAAAAGAAGACCTTCACCACCCATGCCACAATAGATTTCATCACAATCTAAATTTTCATGAAAATGTCCACGCGTTACATTACATTCCCCATTCACACATACTGGCTGCATCACAGTCAATCCATAACACAACCCATCATGTTCATAGGAGTATACTTCATACATAATTTGATCATCTGAAACACTTGGATCCACACTTGAAAAGAATGTTTTAGCATTCGAATACAATTTTGTACTCTTCTTAACATCCTCGCCTTCAATTACACCATTTAAATAATCATGAACTACTTTAGGATCTTTAATTTCCATAATTGCCTCCTTTTAAATGTTATATCATTCAATTTCATTATAAAACTATTGTTATAACATTTCAATATAAAAACAATCACAATATTTATACATCTACAAATATCACGGATCACCATTATATTATTACTAAATTTCAATTCATTTTCTGAAGTTCACTCCCCATTTACGCGCAAATCACATATTTTACTAATGTACAAATAAAAAGGAATCCCTAAAGATTCCTTAACGCATCCTCTAGCTTTGTCTTTTGCGTAGCCTTTTCATCCTTCATCTTAATGACTCTAGCTGGACATCCTGCAACTACCGCATTTTCTGGCACATCATCAATAACTACGGCACCCGCTGCTACAACGGCATTTTTACCTACATGTACCCCTTCAATAACTACGGCATTAGCACCAACTAAAACATCATCCTCAATGATAACCGGTGTTGCACTAGCTGGTTCAATGACACCTGCAAGTACAGCTCCAGCTCCAATATGACAATGTTTTCCTACGGTAGCTCTTCCACCTAAAACTGCGCCCATATCAATCATAGTACCTTCACCAATGACAGCACCAATATTAATAATAGCCCCCATCATAATAACGGCATTATCGCCGATTTCAACTTGTTCACGAATAAATGCACCCGGTTCAATACGTGCATGAATATCTTTTAGATTCAACATAGGAACGGCACTATTACGACAATTGTTTTCCACTTCATAGTCCACTTCCGGATTCATCAAAAGAACAGGTTCAATATCTTTCCAATCCCCAAATACAACATTGCCAAAGACTTTACAATTTGGAAAAGAAATCTCTCTTTCTGATTTAAAATAAACCTTTACCGGCGTTTTCTTTTCAGCCGTTTGAATATAACGAATAATTTGTTCTGCTTCCATACATACCTCCTACATCATGTCTTCCATACTATATAATCCTGCATTTTGATTGACCACAAACTTGGCTGCCTTTAATGCCCCATTCACAAAGATCTGGCGCGAATTAGCACTATGCTTGATTTCTAACGTTTCATTATCTCCGAAGAAATACACTGTATGCTCTCCTGCCACAGTACCTCCACGAAGCGAGTGAATTCCAATTTCATGTTGGCGTTTTCCTGTAAAACCACTTCTGCCATATACCTTTGTATATTCATCTTCTGGATCTAAAGCATTCACTAACATTTTGGCTGTACCACTAGGCGCATCCTGCTTTTGATTATGATGAATCTCTTGTACTTCCATATCAAAATCATTCTTTAATAAAGGCGCAAATTTTTTTAAGATCTGTTCAAATACGGCAATACCATAAGAAAAATTTGCCGAATAAAACAATGGAACTTCTTTTGATGCATTTTTTAAATTTTGTATTTGAACCTCATTTAATCCTGTTGTTCCATAGACTAACGCACACTTTTTAATCTTCACAAAATCTAATACACTCTCTAAATTATCAGGATGTGAAAAATCAATCACAACATCTACATCAATAGATGTATCATCAATTCCTTTCTCAAAACAATGAACCACTTCCATACCTTGATTTTGTGCGGTTTCCTTTAAAAGCGAACCCATTTTTCCTGTACCGACAATCGCAATTCTTAACATAGGTCCAAATCCTCCATGACAGCTTTTAAGTGTTTTGCGTTCTCTTCATCCATTTCACACAAAGGCAAACGATAACCACCAACTTCTTTACCCATATAATTCAATGCCTGCTTTACTGGAATTGGATTGACTTCCATAAATAAGGCATGAATAAAATCTAAATACTTCAATTGTTTTTCTAAGCTTGCCCTTACATTTCCATCCAAATAATCCTGCACGATTTCATGTGTTTCTTTAGGTAAACAATTGGCCAAAACGCTAATGACTCCACTAGCACCTAGTGCCATCATCGAAGTAATCATGTCATCATTTCCTGAATACATCACAAAATCATCACTTAAATAACGTGCAATATTTGTGGCATAACTTATATTTCCACTTGCCTCTTTGATTCCACAAATATTTGGATGTTGACTCAACACTTTGACTGCCTTT
>OLSB01002673.1_pt1 | contig 14281 bp, 10 predicted proteins | sample 1672071 | NCBI WGS metagenome assembly OLSB01 (sample SAMEA3136642, study PRJEB25190) | human gut metagenome | biome: human gut; feature: human-associated habitat; material: faeces | place: Austria | collected 2013 | reverse complement strand
GGTAGTTCATTTCGATGAGGAAGAAGCAATCATCTGTGCAGATGGCCGCAGACTCTGGCGAGTCCTCGAGAATGTTTTTGGAAACGCATCAAAATATGCGATGGAAAACACAAGAGTTTACGTCGACGTAAAAGTTGACCGGCCAAACGTGCAGCTTTCCCTCAAAAACATCTCCGCACAGCCTTTGAACATCTCCGCAGACGAACTCACCGAACGTTTCATCCGCGGCGACGTCTCCCGAAACACCGAAGGCAGCGGACTTGGCCTGTCAATCGCCAAAGACCTCGTCCGGCTCCAGGGTGGAGAATTTAAGTTGTATCTTGATGGGGATCTGTTTAAGGTGACGATTGAATTTAAGATGAAATAGTTGTCGGAATATAAATACAGCTTTACTGATAGAATATTTATCAGCAGAGCTGTATTTTTCCTCTGATAAGAATTTTCCTGACAAAAATCAGATTGTGATTGCAATTCTAATAAAAATAATTATAATAATGATTATAATGATAAAAATAATTAGAATCATCAGGAGGTAAAAATGTTTGTTGAAAACAAGACGATTGAATTCAAAAGAGAATATGTTGACGACATCAAAAATACAATTATTGCTTTCGCAAACTGTGATGGTGGAACTCTTTATATTGGTGTAAATGATGATGGTGAGATTTGTGGGGTTAATGATGTAGATGATACGATGCTTCGTGTAACGAATGCAATCCGGGATGCAGTACGGCCTGATGTTACTATGTTTGTAGAGTGCAGTAATGATACCATGGAGGATAAATCTGTTGTTCGAGTAACTGTGCAGCGTGGTACGGCAAGACCTTATTATTTACAGAAGAAGGGAATTCGCCCGGAAGGTGTTTATGTTCGGCAGGGAGCTTCTACAGTTCCGGCGACAGATACGGCTATTTTAAATATGATCAAAGAAACCAGTGGTGACAGTTATGAAAAAGCCCGTTCTATTAATCAGCAGCTTACATTTGAAAAAGCATCGGATTTTTTTAAAAAACGGAAAGTACAATTTGGAAAAGTCCAGATGAAAAGTCTTCATTTGATTGGCGAGGATAATACGTATACGAATCTGGCATTTTTGCTGTCTGAACAGTGTACACACACGATTAAACTGGCTGTTTTTGAAGGCAGTAAAAAAACTGTATTTAGGGATCGTAAGGAATTGTCTGGATCAATTCTGGAGCAATTAGAAGAAGCCGTTGACTATATTGATCGTTATAATCGCACTCGTGCAGAATTTTCAGGCTTAGATCGGATAGATATACGAGACTATCCTACGGAGGCGATTAGAGAAGCTTTACTGAATGCCGTTGTACACAGAGACTATTCATTCAGTGGATCTACACTTGTCAGTATTTTTGAAGACAGGATTGAATTTGTGACAATTGGCGGGTTAGTAAGAGGAATTACTTTAGATGATGTAAAATTAGGAGTATCTGTGTTACGTAATCAGTATCTGGCAAATGTTTTTTATCGCCTGAAACTGATTGAGGCATATGGAACAGGAATTCTCAAAATCAATGAATGTTACGAAGATTATAAAGTAAAACCGGTGATTGAAACGACGAATAATGCGTTTAAGATTACATTACCTAACATCAATTTTTATACTGAAGAACAGGAGAAACAGATTGTTTTTAAAACAGGTAATAGTCTAAATACAAATAGAAAAAGAAAACAGATGAACGAAGTTCTGGAATTGTGCCGGACTAACGGTTTTGTGATTCGAAAAGATGTGGAAAAAGCATTGGGCATATCTCAGGCTACGTCAATTGCGCTTTTGCGAGATATGGTCAGGGCGGATATCCTCGTTAAAGAAGGAAAATCTAAAAATCTTCGGTACTATGAGAAGAGATAGGACTATGATATTTAGGGTATAAAAAATACAAAATATTCAGATAAAAGGGGAGGCAACAGCATGCCTACTTTGAGTGAGATTTTTGATAAGCGGAAAATTTTTCTTTATCAAAATGAGAGTCTTGATTTAGATCATTATTATCAAGAACCATACCAAGATGAAAATGATGAAATTAAAGAAATGGGTAGGCCATTTGAAACAAATGAATCAAAAAAATTTCGAACGTTTGATTTAGTGAATGAGGACAGAACGTATTCGGGATTTAGTTATTTTATGGATGGTTCTCGCAGAACATATAAAATTGGTGATATGATTCTAGAAGGCAAGAAAATATATCCGGTCGTTGTTGCTCAAGTTCGAGCGGGATGTACGGAACGAAATCACCGGAAAAAAATATATGCACATGGGGCAATTCATAGGGAGAATATTTTGCTCTTAAGTGACAGAATGAATGAGGTGGATTTTCAGGAAATTCGTCAGCGTATTCTTAAAACACAGATGGCAAAAGAGTTACATTTGGATGTAGTGAAATATCATTTTGAACCTACAAAAGATAATGTTCCAGTTAATGCAGCTATTGCTAAGGCAAATTCAATGATGCATAATATGGAAATTGATATTTTAGGAGAAATGGTCAATTCCGGTAAACTTGAGCCAGATCATATGCTGATTGTAGATGGTCCGTTGCAATTTATTCGACAGGATACTGGGAAACCAGAATTTGCAGATTTGTTTTATAATGTTGTTGGTGTTTCTAAAAGTTTTGATCCAATGTTGCCAACTTCCAGTAAAAGTAAACGTGGAGGAACGCAGATTGGTGCAGAACTTCTAAAATTGGAATATGGTCAAAGAACACCAGTATTTTTGAAAGAGAACAGCAGACATCGTAAATTTGGATGTTGGTATTTACGCATTCGTCCTAAAAATAAAGTGACGGGTCCACTTGAAGGCATTATTAAAATTGAGAAGATGGCAGTATTAGAGGAAGAAGATGGATTAGATTCTTCTATAGTGGATAATATATCACTTTGGTTATTGAATGAAAGTTCTCCGACTTGCTATGGCAGAGATGAACGGTGGGCAAGCCATTTGTATCCGATTTATTTGACAGAAACATTGATAAAAGCATCTTTTGAGAGTGATTTAGTATTTATTAATAATTTTAAACGGAATTTTCATTAAAAGGAGATCAATGCGGTGTGAGTAATAGAAAATTAATTGGCAGAGTTTCTGCTACGGAAAAATATCCATCATCTTGTGATGATTTTCAGTTTTGGATTTCTGATGATATTATCTTAAGTCCTTTTGATGTTGTGTGTGTTGAAAATAGAATTGATGATTCTGTGACATATGGTGTAGTGCAAGATATCTTACATATCACAGATGGCACAAGTCATCTTAGTAATTATGTATCTTCTGATTTTGGTAATGTTGATACGGTACCTATGACAAGGAGACTTTCTTTATCTTATGCAAAGGTATCTGTTATTCATAACACAAAAGAAAATTTTATGCCAGTATTTGAGGGAGCACCTGTTTATACGGCAGATAATGATGATATTGAAATTGCACTGGGATTGGATAATATTGATGAAAAAACTGCAATTCCTGCTGGTTTACTGAAAGCTAGTAATAATGTCGCAGTGCCTATTAAATATAATGGGGATTTTTTGATTGGACCTGAAGGTGCACATATGAATATTTCTGGAATTTCAGGGCTAGCAACTAAGACTAGTTATGTTATGTTTTTACTGAAAGCAATTCAGTATAAATATAAAGATGATGTAGCGATTATTTTAATGAATGTAAAAGGTGATGATTTACTTCATATTCATCAACCAAATGAAAAGATTACTGAGACACAGCGTTCGGAATGGGATAGTTTAGGTATTCCATGTGAACCATTTGAAAATGTAAGGTATTTGTATCCGTATAGGCGTCAAAAAGATAAATTTTATGCAAATACGGCACTTTCAATAAATGATTTAGCAAAGCAATATTCTGAAAAACAGGCTGCTAATTTTATCTATACATTTGAACATGATGTTGATAAAATAGATATGCTTTTTTCAAATGTCGAAGATCAAAATTATACAATTGAATCTATTTTAAACCGAATTGATAATGGAAGAGAATTTCAAAATGTTTCAAGTTGGAATGAGCTTAAGGATCGTTTAGGTGAATTTTGCACTAAAGGAAGCGCAAAAACTCAGGAATCAGGTATAGTATATCAATCGTGGCAAAGATTTAGAAGATTAATCAATAATTCAATTAATGATGATGTTTTTGTTAATGCCAGATCAATGGCAACAGATCAACATCAAGTATATTTGTCAGAGGAGATTTTAAGCATTGATGGCGGAGAAATGATGGTTGTAGATATTGCTGGTTTAACCGAACAACTTCAATGTCTTGTTTTTGGTGATATTATACGTTCTGTCTATTCATTAAAGCATGGAGATTTTGACCAAAATGATCGCCATAGTAAGAAATCTGTACCCAAAAAAATCATTATTTTTGTGGATGAACTAAACAAATATGCTCCTTCCACTTCTAAAAGCTCTCCATTGTTGGCAAATTTACTGGATATTACCGAACGGGGGCGTTCAGAGGGAGTTATATTATTTTCAGCAGAGCAATTTAGAAGTGCGATTCATGAGCGTATAAAAGGTAATTGTGGTACAAATGTGTATGGTCGTACAAATGCGATTGAAGTATCTAAACCAGATTATAAATTTGTTCCAACAGTATATGCAAACATGATGACTAGGCTGAAAAAAGGGGATTTAATTCTTCATCATCCTGTTTTTAAAACTTTACTAAAGATTCAATTTCCATTCCCATCTTATAATCAGGGAGGTAGCGAATAATGGGAGAACCAGTAGCGGGTAAATTTTTGCTTGAAATACTTACGAGAGGTATGTATTCTAATCCAATGCATATTTATCGAGAATATATTCAGAATAGTACAGATTCTATTGATAAAGCTATTGAATGTGGGGTAGTTGCAGAATCCGAAGCGGAAATTCATATTAAAATTAATCGTGAAAAACAAAGTATTATTATTCATGATAATGGATGTGGTATTCCGGTAGAAAAGGCTAAAGAAATCTTGCTAAGTATTGGTGATTCTAAAAAAAATGGAATAAATGAAAGAGGATTTCGAGGAATTGGTCGGCTTGCAGGATTAGCTTATGCGGATGAAGTACGATTTATTACTTCGGCAGATGGTGAAAGTGAAAAGACTATTATGTCTTGTGATTGCATAAAAATGCAAGAACTTCTTCAAAAATCGAATACAGAAACATCGGATGTTATGGAAACTTTTAAGGCGATTAGTAGGATAGAAACTTTTCAAGAAAAGAAGGAACTACATTATTTTGAAGTACAATTGTTGGGAGTTCCTTTAGGGTCAGGATTGCTTGAGGAAAACGATGTATGGAAGTATCTTTCAGAAACTGCGCCAGTAGATTTTGATAGTCAAAAATTTCAAGAGGCACATCAAATTCGGGAGTATTTTAACAGACATAATTGTCCAATAACTTGTTATAAGATACTTCGAGGCACAAGAAAACTTCCAATTTATAAACCGTATTCTCGTGCTTTATCTACTGGTAAACAAGTAAAAACAAAAACAAAAGATTTTATTCGAGGTGTAGATTTTGTGTATGCCGAAGCATCTGATGGTCAACCGTTATATATTGGCTGGTTGGCACTTACAGATTTTTCAGGTGTTATTTCTGACGAAGCAGTACAAGGTATTCGATTTCGGAAGGGGAATATTTTAGTTGGAAATAATACCACATTTGTAAAGTATTTTCCATCTGAGGGACATAATGCTAATCGCATGTTTGCTGGAGAAATTTATGCATTGCATAATGAGTTGATTCCAAATTCTCAAAGAGATGATTTTGAGCCTAATGCAATTTTTGATGAAATGCAACGATCTCTCAATAAATGGGCTGGAGAAATTAATAAAAAATATCGTCGTGGTATGTCTGAAGCAACATCTGCTCTTAGACGTTTGAATAAATTGAACGCAGAACAGAAAGAATTAGAAGAAAAAATTAATTCAGGTGCAATTACTTCTGATGAAAAAAGAGATCAGATTGCTGATAAACTTAAGCAGATTGCAAAAAAACGTGAAACGGAAGAAAAACTTATTCGGAAAGCACAAGCTAAGGGAATATTTGATGCAGATCGGGAAGAAACCATTAAAAAAGCACTGGAACAAACAGAAACAGCAGCAAAGAGAGTTACTTCATTAAACAAAAAAATTGTAAATGCCGATTATGCAACAAAATATGATTTGCCTACATCATATGGCCGAGCTGAGCGTAAACTATATCAACGTATCATTACTGTTATTGATACATTTTTTTCGGGAGATCCGGAAGTAGCAGAAAAATTACGTGAAGCTATAAAAAATGAATTGAGTGTAAAAAAGAAATGAAAATTTTATTAGTTGAACCAAATTATAAAAATAAATATCCCCCTATGGGGCTAATGAAGATAAGTACATATCATAAAATGTTAGGAGATGAAGTACGATTTGTTAAAGGGTATGATGATGATGTAGATGCTGAAGTTTGGGATAGAATTTATGTTACTACATTGTTTACTTTTGATTTTGACAAGGATATAGAAACGATTAATCATTATAAATTACTAGTGAGTGATATTAATGATTTGTATGTAGGGGGAATTATGGCATCACTTATGCCAGAGAAAATTGTAGAAGTAGCAGGAATTGATAGATCTCATATTTTAACAGGACTGTTTACAGATACGTCTGTGGTTGGCGACAATAATGATATTAATGTAGATGAATTACCATTAGACTATGATATTTTAGAGCAGATTGCTTATAAATATCCTGCGGGGGACAATTACTTTGCATATACAACTAGGGGATGTCCTAATCATTGTTCCTTTTGTGCAGTTCCTATTTTGGAACCACATTTTCGTGTGACGAATAATATTATCGAGCAAATTAGAACCATTGATGAGAAATATGGACCTAAGCAACATTTGTTACTTTTGGATAATAATGTTTTAAATACTACAGATTTGAAGTCTCTTGTTGATGATTTGTGTGCGGCTGGATTTGGGCGAGGAGCAAAATATGTTGATCCAGGGGATTATAATATTGTTATGATGCGTTACCGTAATGGGGAACGGGCAGGTTTCCTTAATAAAAAAATGTCGATATATTTGGAGAAATTTAAAAAGCGTATAAAATCAGCGGAAATGTTAGAAACATTTCTTAAAATTGTTATTGAGGCAGAAGATGCAGAGGATTATGCTCAATATATGTTAGACCATGACGAAGAACTGGCTCCAATTATTGAAAAATATCGTAATAAAACTAAAAAATCTCGTTATTTAGATTTTAATCAGGGCATTGATGGACGAAAAGTTAATGATGAAAATATGGCACAGTTGGCTCGTTTGGCAATTCGTCCATTGCGCATAGCGTTTGATAAACTTTCTTTAAAGGATGAATATTGTAATGCGGTACGTATTGCACATCGCCATGGAATTAAGGAAATTTCTAACTATATTTTATTCAACTATATGGATGAGCCGAAAGACTTATATGAACGTTTACGTATTAATATTGAATTAAATAAAGAATTAGGAATTCAAATTTTTTCTTTTCCAATGAAATATTCACCAATTAATGAAACGGATCGCACCTATATCGGCAAAAATTGGCACAAAAAATCTATACGTGCAATTTCTGCGATTTTGCAAGTAACAAAGGGAGTTGTGGCAGCTGGGTCTGATTTTTTCTATAAAGCATTTGGTAATAATTTGAATGAATATTATGAATTATTGGCAATGCCACGAGAATTAATTATGTTTCGGTCTTATTTTGAGGAAAATGGAACAACCTTGAAATGGAAAAATCTTTATCATAAGTTAAATGTTGAGCAAAAAAAACGTTTGATGGAACTAACGTCTCTTAATATATCTGAGCTAAAGAATACGCCTTGGCCAGAAGATCTTAGAGAAATTTTGCAATTTTATTTAATAAAATATCCTAGTAAAATCAAACAGCCTAATGAGAGTTATGTTCAATTATCGTTGATAGATGACGATGGAGTTATTATTGAGTAAAAATATTCCAGTATCTATAAATGAATGATTATTTTTATAGATACTGGAATGCAGAGCTTTTTAAGTAGCTTATATTTTCAGATCAGCATATACTCCATACACGGCCGGCCACCGGTGGAGTAGTCAATGCGGCTTTTGATGATGTCGGTCTCGACCAGGTAGTTGAGGTAGCGGCGGGCAGTGACCTGGGAGAGATTGACGCTTGTGGCGATGAATTCGCTGGTGAGGTATTCGCCTTTGTGTGCCTTGAGGCAGTCGGAGACCAGGTTCAGGGTTTTGCGCTGAAGACCTTTCTGGAGCTCGATTTCTTTGGACTTTTCGGACAGATGTCGGTTATTTAATAACTGGTCTACATCGGACTGTGTGAAATCCATTCCTGTCTGTATGAGCTTGTGTTTGAGTAGATATTTGTCCAGAGCTTCTGCGAAGCGCTCATACTTAAATGGCTTGATCAGATAATCTGTGATACCAAGCTGCAGGGATTCTTTGATATGTTCTGCGTCGTTAGCAGCAGTGATCATGATGACATCGACATCGTTTTTCTGTCTGCGGAGTTCGCGGAGCAGTTCCAGACCGGAGAAGCCGGGCATGTAGAGATCAAGAAGCAGCAGGTCCACGTACGTTTCAGACAGGAAATGCAGGGCGTTTGTGCCGTTATGAAAAGTCGCTGCGATTTGGATACCGGGAGTTTTCATGGCAAATTGATTATTGATTTCTGTGACCATAAGGTCATCCTCTACGATTACGGTTTTAATCATGCTTTTTTCCTCCGTTTCGTTTTTTCTGGATACTGATGGTAAATGAAGAACCGACATCAGGTTCTAAGTCAATGGACAGATAGCCTTCGTGTTTGTTTATGATCTCCTGGATCAGACGGAAACCAACACCGTGACCTTCACCGCGTGTCGTGAAATTACCAGCCAGAAGTTCGGTGATCTGTGATTCTGTCATTCCACAGCCGGTATCATCGGAGATGATCGTCAGCCCGTCATCCGTCTGCCGGATAAAAAACTGTACCTGCCGGATGCCTTCCATGTTTTCAACTGCATGGAAGGCATTTTCTATGAGATTTCCAATGATCGTGACAAGTTCCTGTGTAGAAAGGAAATCGTTGTGTGCGTCAAGATAACAGTCTTTCTGGATACTGAAATCGATGTCCAGTTCTTTGGCATGGCTCTGTTTTCCAAGCAGCAGCGCGGCAATTGTTTTATTATGGATCTGCTGGATAACTGCCTGATAACTGTTCCTTGTCTCGTTGGAAAGCCCGTCAACAAAGGCAATCGCCTGTTCATAATTTTCCATCTGGAGCATACCGGAAATGATATGCAGTTTATTGAGAAATTCGTGTGTGGAAGCCCGCAGTGCTTCTACGATATGTGTGGAACCGGTGAGCTGGTCTGCCAGTTCCAGCATTTCTGTTCGATCCCTGAGCATAAGCAGGAAGCCGATGCGTTTTTCTTCGTTAAAAAGTGGCATGATGCTTAAAAGCAGTGTTTTTCCATCGTATTCGTGAGGGATGGAGGAACAGCTCTGGTTTCCTTCCAGACATTTCTGACACAGCCCGTAAACTCTGGCATCGGATGCAAGATCGTAAGTTTTTCCGAGGAGAGCGTCTGCGGCAGAGTTGGAATATATTTTTTCAAAAGAGAGATCATAAGCAAGGATTCCCTCGTCGATTTTTTCCAGGATCTCTTCTCTCTGCAGAAACAGTTTTGCAATGGCAGCAGGCTCGTATCCAAGCAGGCTGCGCCGGATCCTTCTTGCGGTATAGGTGGCAAAAAGCATGCCGAGAACTGTCAGTCCGAGGAAGATCAGCAGGAATTTTGCGATCAGTTTATATTGTGTGCTGCGGACGGTTGATAGAGAGGCACTGACCATGACGAAGCCAAGTACTGTGCCGTCAGAATCCTGCAGCTGATGAAAAGAACGTTTCTGAACATCGTGAGCACCTTTTTTTGTGGTGATGTATGGTGTTGGATCGCTGAGTATTTCAGCTTCGTCACCGCCGGCAAATTTCTGACCGATGGAAGCCTGTTCCGGGTGAAAGATCCTGACAGAATCGGTGTCAGCAAAAACGATATAGTCGATTTCATCAGAACTGTTTGTGAGTTCTCGGAGCATTTCCTGCAGATCCGCAGAAAATTCCCCTTTTTTCATGCCTTCTATGATCTCCGTATTTTCAGAAAGAATATATCCTGTCCAGGAGATCTTGTCTTCCAGAGAATCGTTCAGTTCTTTTAACTGCGCGGAAAGGACAAAAGCACCTGTGACAAGCAAAAGTATGGCAACCAGAAGAAAATAAGATTTGGAAAGTTTTTTCTGGATTGATTCTTCGTTATGATTCATGGCAGTCCTCCGATCATGGAATTAAGTGTCTGGTTTAAGTATACACGATTTTGTGCGCAGGGGCATTTTTTTTACTTACAAAAGGTTTTTAAAACTTACATAAACTTTTCTTTTTTTCAGAAGATGGTATGCTGACATCAACAACAAAACCTGAACGGAAAAAAGGAGAACGGAATTATGAATTATAACGAAATGGCTTTAAGAATGCATGAGGAAAACAAAGGTAAAGTAAGTATTGTTTCAAAGGTTTCAGTAAAATCAAGGGATGATCTGAGTGTTGCATACACACCGGGTGTTGCAGAACCATGTCGAAAGATCAGAGATAACAAAGAAGAAGTTTACCGTTACACAGCAAAAGGAAATTTGGTCGCAGTTGTTTCTGATGGCACAGCAGTACTTGGTCTGGGTGACATCGGACCGGAGGCAGCAATGCCGGTCATGGAAGGAAAATCAATCCTTTTTAAAGAGTTCGCAGGAATCGATGCATTCCCGATCTGCCTCGACACAAAAGATCCGGACGAGATCGTTGAGACCGTAAAACGTCTGGCACCGACATTTGGCGGAATCAATCTGGAAGATATTTCAGCACCGAGATGTTTTGAGATCGAGCGCCGTCTGAAAGAAGAACTGGATATCCCGGTTTTCCATGATGACCAGCACGGAACAGCGATCGTTGTATCAGCAGGACTTACAAACGCACTGAGACTGGTGAACAAGGAATTCTCCGAGGCGAAAGTAGTTATCAACGGTGCAGGCTCCGCAGGAATCTCTATCTGTAAACTGCTTCTGGAACTTGGGATCGGAGATGTTGTCCTTGTTGACAGAAAGGGAATTCTTGCAGTTGGCGAAGAATGGATGAACCCGGCACAGAAAGAAATGGCAGAAAAAACAAACAAAGAGCAGATCCATGGAGATCTCAAAACAGCTATGAAAGGCCGAGATGTTTTTGTCGGCGTATCCGCACCAAACATCGTGACAGCAGAGATGGTAAGCACTATGGCTGACGATGCGATCGTATTTGCAATGGCGAACCCAACACCGGAGATCATGCCGGATGAAGCAAAAAAAGGCGGTGCAAGAGTGGTTGCAACAGGACGTTCTGATTTCCCGAACCAGATCAATAATGTTCTTGTATTTCCGGGAATCTTCCGTGGTGCACTTGATGCGAGAGCGACAGACATTACAGAGGACATGAAGATCGCTGCGGTAAAAGCGATCGCGGATATCATCAAGCCGGAAGAATTGAGAGAAGACTATATCATTCCGGGCGCATTTGATGAAAGAGTAGCAAAATATGTTGCAGAAGAAGTAGCAAAAACAGCGATCGAAACAGGTGTATCAAAACTGCACAAGAATTCATAAGGTGAAGGGGGAGGTTTTTATGGAGGCACAGAGAACAGCGGAAACAAGCATGTTTGATAAAATTCTGGATGTGAAGATCATGGGACTGTCGATCCCTGTCTATCTGGTGCTGGCGGTGATCGTTCTTTTTGCGGCACAGACGGAGATCCTTCCGACAAATATGGTCGGTGCGCTTGCAGTTATGATCGTGCTTGGAAGTGTTTTTAATCTGCTCGGATCAAAAATCCCGATCGTGCGGTCTTACCTTGGCGGCGGTGCAGTGTTCTGTATTTTTGCATCTTCTGCACTGGCATCTTTTGGATTGCTGCCGGCAAGCGTTGTCGCAAACTGCAAGAATTTCATGAATGATGTCGGATTTCTGGATTTTTATATTTCTGCACTGATCACAGGAAGCATCCTTGGAATGAACCGTGATCTGCTCAAAAAAGCAGCCGTTCGATTCCTTCCGGTATCTTTTGTCTCCATGGCATGTGCGATGCTTATGGGCGGCGTGGCAGGAATGCTGACGGGACGTGGATTTAATGACAGCATTCTTTACATTGCAATGCCGATGATGAGCGGCGGTATGGGCGCAGGTGTGACACCACTTTCTGAGATCTATGCCAATGCGACTGGACTTGAGCAGGCAGGAATCATTTCACAGATGATCCCGGCATCTGTGATCGGAAATGTACTGGCGATCATCAGTGCAGCACTGATCGCAAAGATTGGAACCCAGTTTCCGGCACTCAACGGAAACGGCAAACTGATGGACATGCCGGAAGAAAAGAAAAAAGAAACAGCCAATGGAAAAATGGATTTCTCCATCATGGGAACTGGGTTATTATTTTCCTGCGGATTCTTTACAATAGGTACACTGATCAGCCACGTATTCCCGAACGTGCATGCATACGCTTTTATGATCATCGTTGTTGTGATCTTTAAGCTTCTGGGAGTCATTCCTGAAAAATATGAATACATGGCAGTCCAGTGGGGACAGTTTGTCATGAAAAATTTCACCCACGCGTTACTCGCCGGAATCGGTGTGGCACTGCTCGACATGAAAGTTCTCGGAAAAGCTCTGACACCGCAGTTCCTGATCATCTGCATCACGATTATCGTGACTGTTGCGATCGTGTCCGGACTTCTCGGAAAATTATTCGGATTCTATCCGGCAGAAGCCTCCATAACAGCCGGACTGTGCACCAACAGCATGGGCGGAACCGGAAACATCGCCGTACTTTCCGCCGCAGACCGTATGGAACTCATCCCATTCGCACAGATGGCAACTAGACTTGGCGGAGCACTCGTGTTGATCTGCGGAAGCTTTCTGATTCGCTTACTTGGATAAAAAAGTTTTTACCTGACATTTTAAATACCTTAAAATTTGACATTATACCTCAAAAAAGAGATCCTGTACATGTAAGAACATGTATGGGAGGTCTTTTTTGCTGAATCCTAAACCTGTATCCGATCCGCAACTTCATTTCCAACTGCCAGGCGGCGGTTATTGCTTCCGATGATCAGCCAGTCGCGACATTTCTGGATGACTTGGATGGTGCTGCCTTCTTTGATATCCATATTTCGCATAGTTTCAAGAATTTCCGGAACGCCGAACATCCATTTAATAGTACAGGTATCGCCTGCATTTGTCTGTGATAAAGCCTGCATAAAAATACCTCCTTTGAGGAAAAATAGAAATAGTTAGTGTCAGATAATTCACTTTTTGTTTGTTGAATTTATTGTACAACTAAGAATATATGTTCGTCAATTGGAACATTAGGTAGTCCCTGCTCATATTGGATAGGAGATGCTGACAGAAGACAGTGTGTGCTAAATATGCAGGATTATGCATAGTTATAACACCGAAATTCGCGGTTTACAAACATAGGTAAATATGCTACTATTTTTAAAGGAGCGGAAACATGAATTTCCGCAAAATATAAGCAAACTCAACGAACAAGAGAGTACATTTGCTGACCACATTACAGAGAATTCCCCGGAGGAAATTTCAGATTTCCGTGGCTGAGAGGGAAGTGCAGGTGCAGATGGAAGATGGCTTGGGAGAGGTGCAGTCGAGATGAGTATTGATGCCAATGGGAGGGTTCCTGGCATACAGAAAGTAATTTCTTAAAGGAAATAAAATTCGGTGCTATTCAGACTGCAACAGGACCGCCTGTTATAGCGGAAGGGTATCAGGACAATGGCAGTCCGACCATTACAGCAGTGGTCGGATTATCCGCATGGAATCGTACCCAACAAGGTTTCTGACCGCGAGGCAGGAACGAACAGAAGTGGTAACACGGGCAGGACTCGTCTTCTCTATGAGAAGGGGTCTTTTTTTATTATAATCCAGGAGGAACAATAAAATGGACAAGCAGAAGTATTATATTACAACCGCGATCGCCTATACATCCGGTAAACCGCATATCGGCAACACCTATGAGATCGTACTGGCAGACGCGATCGCACGTTACAAGAGACAGGAAGGATACGATGTATTTTTCCAGACAGGAACTGACGAGCATGGTCAGAAGATCGAGCTCAAAGCAGAAGAAGCAGGAATCACACCAAAGGAATTCGTAGACAACGTATCCG
>OLSB01002671.1_pt1 | contig 14294 bp, 16 predicted proteins | sample 1672071 | NCBI WGS metagenome assembly OLSB01 (sample SAMEA3136642, study PRJEB25190) | human gut metagenome | biome: human gut; feature: human-associated habitat; material: faeces | place: Austria | collected 2013 | reverse complement strand
AACCGCCCGCGGTGTGCCGCGGGCGGTCTTGTAATTTTAGAGGGCAAAGCTCTCCAGCTGTGCTTTCGGAAGAAAGCCGACGGTGGTTTTGACGGCTTCTCCGTTTTTAAAGAGGATAAGTGTCGGGATGCTCGATACGCCAAAGCGCATAGCAAGATCCATTTCTTCGTCTACGTTGACCTTGCCGACCTTCAGCTCGGCATGTTCATCCGCAAACTCATGCAGCACCGGCGCAAGCATTTTGCAGGGGCCGCACCAGCTCGCCCAGAAGTCCACAAGAACCGGCTTTTCGGAGAGGAGAACCTCCTCTTCAAAATTGGCTTTTGTAATGGTTATTTCCGACATGACAAAATAATCCTTTCACCGGCGCGTTAATAGTTTTCGGCGTGAATCTCAAAATAGCTCTGCGGATGCGCGCATGTCGGGCAGATCTCCGGCGCTTTCGTGCCCACAATAATGTGTCCGCAATTGCGGCATTCCCAGACCTTGACCTCGCTCTTGGCAAAAACCTCGGCGGCTTCCACGTTGTGAAGCAGCGCACGGTAGCGCTCCTCATGGTGTTTTTCGATCGCGGCGACAAGGCGGAATTTGTGCGCGAGCTCATGGAAGCCCTCCTCATCGGCGGTCTTGGCAAAACCGTCGTACATGTCCGTCCACTCGTAATTCTCGCCCTCGGCGGCGTCAAGGAGGTTCTCCGCCGTATCGCCGATGCCGTTGAGCTCTTTAAACCAGAGCTTTGCGTGCTCCTTTTCGTTGTCGGCGGTTTTCAGGAAGAGCGCGGCGATCTGCTCGTAGCCTTCCTTCTTTGCTTTGCTTGCAAAGAACGTATACTTGTTGCGGGCTTCCGATTCGCCGGAGAAGGCGGCGCGCAGGTTCTGCTCGGTTTTCGTTCCGGAATACTTGTTCTGTTCTGACATTTTTTTCGACTCCTTTTTTTAAATATTATGCTTATTGCAGTATGCCCATATATACCGAAAAACCGCCGGGAGGCTGTTCTTGGTTAATTTATTCCGTTTCGTTCATCGCGCAAAGCGCAGCAGCAATGCGGGCAGCGCAGCGCGCGTTATTCAGCGCAAGCTGCACATTCGTTTCAAAGCTCTCGCCGCCGGTCAGTTCCTTGACTTTCGCAAGCAGGAACGGTGTGATGTTCTTGCCGTGTACATCCGCCTCGTCCGCCGCCTGCAGCGCCGCGGTGATGATGCGCTCCATATATTCATGATCGAGCGCGTATTCCTCCGGAACCGGGTTGCCGACGAGGATGCCGGCGGTGAAGCCGATGCCGCGCTGCGCATGGATGATCGAGGCGATCTCCGCTTCGCTCTGCGCCGCGTAATCCACGCCGAAGCCGCTCTTGCGGCAGAAGAACGCCGGAAAATCGGCGGTCTGGTTGCCGATGACGGGAACGCCCATCGTCTCAAGATACTCGAGCGTGCGTCCGATGTCGAGGATCTGCTTGGCGCCGGCGCAGACGACCGTAACAGGCGTGTGAGCAAGCTCCTGCAGGTCGGCGGAAATATCCATGGAATCCTGACCGCCGCGGTGCACACCGCCGATGCCGCCGGTAGCAAACACGGGGATGCCCGCCATGGCCGCGATGATCATCGTAGAAGCGACGGTCGTCGCGCCGGTGCGTCCGAGAGCAACATACACCGCCACGTCGCGGCGGCTGACTTTGCCGATGTTCTCGGCGCGGCACATGATCTCCAGCTCCTCCGCCGTGAGACCGACCTTGAGGCGACCCTTGACGATCGCGCAGGTCGCCGGAACGGCGCCGAGCGAGCGGATGACCTCTTCCACGCGGTGCGCAAAATCCAGATTTTCCGGATACGGCATACCGTGGCTGAGGATCGTGCTCTCGAGCGCGACGACGGGCTTATTCTCATCCAGCGCCTGCCGGATCTCGGGAAGAACATCCAGATACTTTTCAAAACTGTTCATAGTTCATTTTCCTCCAGAATCTTATTAATGAGCTCTGCGCTCATCCCCGGGCTGACGGTTCCGGCGCTGGTTACGGCAATGATCCCCGCCGCCAAAGCCCAGCGCGCCGCGTGCTCAGGAATGAAGCGGTGCAGGTAAGCATATAAAAGTCCGGCCATAAAGGCGTCTCCCGCGCCGGTGGCATCCACCATCCGGCTCACGGGACGAAGTGCGGCATAGAATCTCGCGCCGCTGCGGTCGGCCCAGTAGCAGCCGCGCTGCCCCATGCTGACAACAACACAGTGCGTGCCCCGCTCAAGCAGCGCGTCGGCCGCACGCTCCATATCGGCATCGTTGGCAATCTCACAGCCGGTCATGGCTGCAAGCTCCAGTACATTGGGCTTGAGACAGTAAAGCTTCCCGGCAAACGGGGCGAGGCGCCGGGCATACGTTGTGGAGACCGGGTCGGAAAAGACCGGTACTCCGGCGAGCGCGTCGGAGGTAATCCATTCAAGGGCCTCCGGCGTCAGGCAGGGATCACACACAACGGCGTCCGCCTTGCGCAATTCATCCCGGTTTCTCTCGAGCCAGTCGGGGGTGATATGCTCCAAAATACGCATATCGGACATACCGATGAACATATCTCCCTCGGGGTCGATAAGCGCCATATAGCTGGAGCTGACGCAATCCGGGCAGCGAAGTATATGCGACATATCCATGCCGACCGCCTCGCCGGAGGCGAGGATCTCGCGGCCGTATAGATCGTTGCCGACAGCGGAGAACAGAGCCGTCCTCTCGCCCATGCGGGAGAGGTTTTCCAGAATATTCCGCGTTACCCCGCCGGGCGACGTGTGGAGAAAGCCGGGATTGGAATCACGCAGAATCAGTGCGGCGCGGCTGCGCCCGTGCAGATCCATGTTGGCCGCGCCGATGCCCGCGGTAAAGCGTTTTTCCGTCATTATTTCAAAATTACGCGCTTGAAGTTCTTCTTGCCGCGGCGCAGGACAACGCCCTTGCGCAGTTCCTCACCGTCAAACGCTTTGGCGATGTCGGTGACCTTTTCCTCTCCGCACAGGACGCCGCCCTGCTGGATGTTCCGCCGCGCGTCGCTGCGGGAAGTGCATAGGCCGCTCAACACAAGAAGACTCATAATGTCTGCCGTTCCGTCTACGAGATCGCTCTCGGAAATGATGGACTCCGGTACGTGCTCCGTACTGCCGCTGCCGAAAATGGCTCTCGCCTTCTCCTGTGCAGCAGCGGCCTCGTCCTCGCCGTGGACCATTTTGGTTAGCTCGTAAGCCAGAATCTCCTTGGCGGTATTGAGCTGCGCGTCCTTCCAGGATGCCATCTCGTCGATCTGTTCCAGCGGGAGGAACGTGAGCATACGGATGCACTTCATGACATCCGCGTCATCCACATTGCGCCAGTACTGATAGAAATCATACGGAGAGGTCTTGTTCGCATCAAGCCAGACAGCATTGCCCGCCGTTTTGCCCATCTTCTTGCCCTGCGAGTCGGTCAGAAGCGTAATGGTCATGGCATAGGCGTCCTTGCCGAGTTTTTTGCGGATAAGCTCCGTGCCGCCGAGCATATTGCTCCACTGATCGTCGCCGCCGAACTGCATGTTGCAGCCGTATTCCTTGAAAAGGTGGTAGAAATCGTAGCTCTGCATGATCATATAGTTGAACTCAAAGAAGCTCAAGCCCTTTTCCATGCGCTGCTTGTAGCACTCGGCGCGGAGCATATTGTTCACGCTGAAGCAGGTGCCGACCTCGCGAAGAAGCTCAATATAATTAAGATCCAGCAGCCAGTCGGCATTGTTGACCATGAGAGCCTTACCATCGCCGAATTCGATGAAGCGCTCCATCTGGCGGCGGAAGCATTCGGCGTTGTGGTCGATATCCGCCTTGGTAAGCATCTTACGCATATCGGTACGTCCCGAAGGATCGCCGATCATCGTGGTACCGCCGCCGATAAGTGCAACCGGCTGGTTGCCCGCCATCTGCAGGCGCTTCATAAGTGTGAGCGCCATGAAGTGACCGGCCGTCAGGCTGTCCGCCGTGCAGTCAAAGCCGATATAAAAGCGAGCCTTTCCGTTGTTGATCAGGTCGCGGATCTCCTGTTCATCGGTGACCTGCGCAATCAGGCCACGCCGGACAAGCTCTTCGTAAATTTGCATCGATCTTTCTCCTTTTTATGTTTTTCACGCAGTGCAGGCAGATCCCTTAGGATAGCGACGCACGGAACCGCTCATCCCGCGCCAGAAGCTCCTCGGCTCCCGCAAGCTGCGTATCGGTGATCAAGTCACCGCCGCTCAGTCGCGCCAGCTCGTACTGCCGTCCTTCGCGGTCAAGAAGGCGGATGTTCGTAAAGGTACGTCCGCCGTGCTCGGATTTCTCGACAAGATACTGCTGCTGCGCCATTGCCGCGATCTGCGGAAGATGGGTCACGCAGAGGACCTGCTTCGTCCGGGCAAGGGAGGCAAGTTTTTCCGCGACCCGCTGCGCAGCGACGCCGGATACGCCGGTGTCGATCTCGTCAAAGATCAGCGCGTCTACGCCGTCCTTTTCGGCAAAAACATTTTTAAGCGCCAGCATGATCCGCGAGAGCTCGCCGCCGGAGGCAATGCGGCTGATCGGTCCGAGTGCTTCTCCGGCGTTTGCCGACATAGCGAAGTTTACCTCGTCCGCACCGGAGGCGGACAGAGCGTTTTTGCCCTCGCGGGAAACGAGGCGGACCTCAAAGCGGACCGACGGCATGCTGAGAGCACGAAGCTCGCCGATAACTCGCTCCTCGAGCCGCTTTGCCGCAGCTTTCCGAATATCGGTGAGCGCGTGCGCCTGCTTTTCGGCGAGAGCATATGCCTTTGCCCTTTCGTTTTCGAGCGCAAGCCGATCGCCGGCATATTCCAGCTCGTCAAGACGGCGCTCAGCGTCCGCAAGCAGCGCAGCGAGCCCCTCTTCGTCTGTGGAATACTTCTTTTCCAGACGGCGCAGCTGCGAAAGCCGCTCCTCCAGCCGGTCGTATTCTTCCGGAGAAAAGTCCAGAAGCTGCTGTTTTTCGCGGAGGCGCTCGGAGGCGTCCTCTATCGCGAGCCGCGCGCCGCGGATGATCTCTTCCGTTTCAGAGAGATCGGCGCTCCACGCGCTGGCGCGGGAGACATTATACTCTGCATCGCCGCACTGTGCAACAGCGCTGCCGTCGGAATCATAGAGAGCTGCAAGCGCGGAAGATATATACTCCGTCAGCTTTTCGCTGTTGCGAAGAAGATCGCGCCGCTCCATAAGCTCCGCCTCTTCACCGGGGCGCAGCTCCGCTTTCGTGAGTTCGGCAACACGGTAGCGCAGGCTTTCTTCCAAACGCTGCTTTTCCGTCTCATCCATAGAGAGACGTTCGGTTTCGCGGACAAGGGCACGATAGGCTTCGTACGCCTCGCGGTATGACGAAAGAGCGTCGCCGCACTCGCCGAAGGCATCGAGATAGTCAAGATGCCGCCGCTCGTCAAGAAGCTGACGGCCGTCGTTCTGCCCATGGATATCCAGCAGAAGTGTCCCCAGCTCGCGCAGCTGTGATGCAGTGACCGGCACGCCGTTGACGCGTCCGGATGTTTTTCCGTCCGCGGTAATACGGCGCTGCAATATGATCTCGCCCTCATCCGTGTCGATCTCATTGTCGGCGCACCAGCGTTCCGCCTGCGCCGATTCAAAAGACGCCGTAACGGAGGCCCGTTCCGTACCGGAGCGGACGAGCTCACGGCTGACGCGGTTGCCGAGGACGGCGTTGAGCGAATCGATGATGATCGACTTGCCTGCGCCCGTTTCGCCGGTCAATACGCTAAGCCCGGCAGAAAATTCCACATCCGCGCATTCAATGACGGCGATATTTTCAATGTGGAGTGTTTTGAGCATTACAGCATGGCCTCAATTTCCCGGCAGAAATCCAGCGCCGCCTGCACATCGCGCATGGCGAGAAACGCGGTATCGTCACCCGCGAGCGTTCCGACAAGATTGGGGACATCCAGATTGTCGAGCATGGATGCCGCGGCGTTCGCCAGACCGGGCAGTGTGTGAATGACAACAAGGTTCTGTGCCGTATCAAAGCTCACGACACATTCGCGGAAGATTTTCCGCAGACGTTCCAGTTGGTCGCCGGAATCCTCCCGCGTGGGAACGGTATAGCGGTAGCCGCCGTCGGGGCAAAGCTCCTTTACCAGGCGGAGTTCACGTATATCACGCGAGAGCGTTGCCTGTGTGCTTTTCACGCCGCGCTCCCGCAGCGCCGCGATGAGCTGATTTTGTGTTTCAATGTTCTGCTCCTGAATCAACGCAAGGATCTCTTCCTGTCGCTTTGATTTCACGGGGCAATCACCTCTTTCATTTATCAACTAATTTTTCAAATACAATGTCAAAGAAGCTGCGGTCCTTGACGCGCGCCATCAAAAGCGTTTTCTCAGACCGAGCTACGACAAGCTCATCTCCGTCAAGGAAAGGAACGGCTACGCCATCCACGGAGAGGAAAACCTCCTTGTCTCCCTGATCTACGGTGCGGATGGACACTTCCCGGTCCGCTTTCAAAACATAGGAGCGCGCCGCAAGGCGGAAAGTGCAGATCGGAGTGAGGATGATGCAGTCGGCACAGGGCTCAACGATCGGCCCGCCGGCCGCCATGGAGTAGGCGGTGGAACCGGTCGGCGTGGAGGCGATCATTCCGTCGCCGGAAAACGCCGTGATCTCCCGCCCGTCGCTGAACGCTTCGAGCTTAACAACGCTGACGGAGGCGCGGACAACCGCTTCGTTGAGGGCGCTTCCGGAAAAGACAAGATTCCCCTTTCTAAACAGCTTCAGATCGAGCATCATGCGCGCCTGCACGGAGTAATGCCCATCGGCAACCTCCAGTATACAGTCCATTTCGGTTTGCTCCAGTTCGGCGAGAAAGCCCTTGTTTCCGAGATTCACGCCGAGAATCGGAACGCCGGAACCGGCAAGATACCGGGAAAGCTGCAAAATCGTGCCGTCGCCGCCAAGAGAAACAACGAGCCGCGCGCCGGGCAGCGCCGACGGGAGCGCAACGGTCGGAATACCGGGCGACCAAGTGTTTTCAAGTCCGTCGCTGAGAAACGGCGCAATCCGGACCTCGTGCCCGCGCATACGCAGCGTATCGGCAAGCAATATCGTAGACTCCAGGCCGTGATCACGGTGTGCGTTCGGGCAAAGAAGAATGTATCCGTCCTTCATTTCTTTGAATCCTTTCCGTGCGCCGCGTGAGACGCGGCGACGAGCGCGTCAATGTCCGGCTCGGGAATGCTCTCCGCTCCCCTTTTGAGCCAGGCAAGATACTCAATGTTTCCCTCCGGGCCGCGGATGGGAGAGAAATCCAGCCCACGCACACCGAAACCGCACTCCGGAGCATAACGCAGAAACTCACGAAGCACATCCGCGTGGACAGCCGGATCACGCACAACGCCTTTTTTTCCGACCCTGTCTTTCCCCGCTTCAAACTGCGGCTTGACAAGACACACCATCTCACCCTCGGGCTTCAAAAGCGCGGCGACCGGGCTCAAAACAAGCCGGAGGGAGATAAAGCTCAGGTCGGCAACGGCAACGTCCATTTCCTCGGCAATCTGCTCGTGCGTGACATGGCGGATGTTCGTCCGCTCCATGCACACAACGCGAGGATCGGTGCGAAGGCTCCAGGCAAGCTGGCCGTAGCCTACATCTACGGCGTAGACCTTGGCTGCGCCGTTTTGGAGCAGCACGTCCGTAAAGCCGCCGGTGGAAGCGCCGCAGTCGATACACCGGGCGCCCTTAACATCGACAGGAAATACCCGCAGCGCTTTTTCAAGCTTCCACCCGCCGCGGCTGACGTAAGGGAGCGTTTCACCCCGCATTTCCACCGCGGCATCCTCCGCCACGGAGGTGCCAGGCTTCGTTTCCTTCTGTCCGTTTACATACACGCTGCCCGCCATGATATACGCCTTGGCACGTTCACGGCTCTCGGCGAGGCCTTTATCGAACACAAGCTGATCAAGCCGGATCTTTTTCACACATAATCTCCTTTGCCGCAGCGACAACGCCTTCCGCATCAAGATGCAGGCAGTGCTGAAGCTGACTGACCGATCCGTGGGGTACGACGCCGCGGCCGAGATCGAGCAACCGTGCGCCGCGAAGCAATACGCCGTTCACCGCAGCGTCGGAAAGCAGCAGCGTGCCCAGGCTCCCGGAGCGGCATGCCTCCTCTACCATGATGAACCGTCCGGTTTTCCGCAGGGACTCCCGGACGGTCTCCGGAGCGAGCGGCAGCAGACGGTTGAGTTTAATCACCTCAGCACGTATGCCGTCGTCGGAAAGCCGATCCGCCGCGGAAAGCGCCGCGTTAACGCTGATGCCGTAAGTGACGATCGTGAGATCATCTCCGGAACGCAGCAGGGTCGAATCCTCGCGGGAATGATCGTCGGTATACTCTCCCTCACCCCCGCGGGGATAGCGGAGCGCTACCGGCCCGGATTTTTCCCGCACGGCGATCGAGAGCATGGAGTCCAATTCCCGATAGCTCGCCGGGGCATAAACGGTCATATTCGGCACGGAACCGAGATACGCAATATCAAACGAACCCTGATGCGTGACGCCGTCGTGCCCGACAAGGCCGGCGCGGTCCACCGCCAAAACGACGTGCAGCCCCATGAGACCGATATTTTCGATCAGCATGTCGTAGGAGCGCTGGAGGAATGTGGAATAAACAGCGAAAATCGGCGTCAGGCCCTGCTTCGCCATTCCTGCGCACATCGCGGCGGCGTGCTCCTCGGCAATACCGAGTTCAAAGTACCGGTTCGGAAAACGGCGGGCAAACTCCGACAGCCCCGTTCCGTGCTCCATCGCCGCCGTAACGGCGCAGACTGTCGGAACCTTTTCCGCAAGCGCGACCGCCGAAGCGCCGAACACGGCGGAAAAATCGGCGGCGGGCTGCTCCGTTATGCCGGCATCCGGATCGAAGGGGTTGACACCGTGGTATATCTGCGGTTTTTCCTCCGCGGGCGCATAGCCCTTCCCCTTCACTGTCACCGCATGGACAACGACCGGGCGGCGGAGATCCTTCGCCCAGCGCAGCGTCATTTCAAGCGCTTTCTCGTCGTGGCCGTCCACCGGTCCGATATAGTAAAAGCCGAGATCGTCAAAAATGCCGGACGGCAGAAGGCGCGCTTTGATCCGTTCCTTGAGCCGATGCAGTTCCTCGTAGGCATGCGGATGCTTCTTCATAACGCGGCGGTAGGTCCTCTTAAAGCGGAGGTACCCCGGGCGTGTGCGCGCGCGGCGAAGCAGCCTGGCAACGCCGCCGACGTTCTCGTTAATGGACATACCGTTGTCGTTAAGAACGACCACAGCGGCTTCGCGGCTCGCGCCGAGATCGCTCAATCCTTCATAGCACATGCCGCCGGTCATGGCGCCGTCGCCCACAACGGCAACAACGTCATAGCTTCCGTGTATGAGCGTCCGGGCGCGTGCCATGCCCGCCGCCAGCGACACCGAGTCGGAGGCATGGCCGGCAAGGAAAGGATCGGCGTTGCTCTCGCACGGCTTGGGAAACCCGGAAATACCGTCGAGCTGGCGCAGCGTATCAAAGGAATCGCGGCGTCCGGTCAGAATCTTGTGGACGTAGGACTGATGCCCAACATCGAACAGGATCCGGTCCTTCATCGGGTCATAGACGCGGTGAAGCGCAACCGTAAGCTCAACGCTGCCGAGATTCGAGGCAAGATGTCCGCCGGTGTGCGAAACGTTTTCCACAAGAAATTCGCGTATGTCCCGGCAAAGCTCCGGAATGTCCCGTTCGGGCACGGCACGGAGATCGGCGTTGCTGTTTATGCTATATAAAAGACTTTTTTCTTTCTGGTTCAATACAAATGCTTCCCCTCACACTGTTGGCTTAATTATAATACCAAAAACAAACACCCTTTACAAGTGCAAAGGGTGTTTTGAAAAAAAATATTCACATTTTTCCCGGGAAATATTCATTTTCTGCGTTCCGCCAGAAGGTCTGCGAGCCAGCAGAGAAACTCCGTATCCGCAAAATGTCTGCCAAGAGCGGATTTCGCCTTATCCGTGTGGAAACGCACAAGGCGGCCGCATTCCGCAATGCCGAGAAGAGAGACGAACGTTGTCTTTTTCTCCGCGGCATCCGACCCGATCGGCTTGCCCAGCTCGTCCTCTGTGGAGATCGTGTCGAGTACGTCGTCGCGGATCTGAAAGGCCAGTCCGAGATTCGTAGCAAATTCCTCTGCTGCCGACACCTGCTCCGGCGTCCCTCCGGCGCACTGGACGCCCATGACGCATGCGGCGCGAAGCAGCGCTCCGGTTTTCAGCCGGTGGATCACGCAAAGCTCTTCCTGTGTGACCGGGCGGCCTTCCTTGCTTGTATCCAGATATTGTCCGCCGCACATTCCCTGCTCGGCAGCGGCAAAGGCAAGGGTTTTTGCCATAGCCGCGGTACGGTTCGGTGCGACCGGCGCGGATAAAACGGAGAAATACGCCGCCGATTGCAGCGCGTCTCCGGCGAGGACGGCGTTGGTCTCCCCAAACACCTTGTGGCACGTGGGTTTTCCGCGGCGAAGATCGTCGTTATCCATGCACGGGAGATCGTCGTGAATCAGCGAGTATGTATGCAGCATTTCAACGCCGCAGGCGGCGGGCAGGGCTGCCGCGCGGTCTCCGCCGGATATCTCGCAGAATTTTATCAGCAGCAGAGGACGTATTCGCTTTCCTCCGGCAAGAAGGGAGTAGCGCATGGCGTCCAGAAGCTCCTTCTGCGGACAGTCCGCCGTAAAATATGACTCGAGCGCGGTGTTGATGTCGTTTTGAATGGCTTTATATTCGCTGAAGTGATCCATGCTCATTCATTCTCCGATGCAAAGGATGTTTCGACCGGCTCGCCGTTCTCGCCCTTTTGCAGCTTCACCACGGTCTGTTCGGCTTCGTCGAGCTGCTTTGTGCAGGTGCGGATGAGCGCTGCGCCCTCGGTATACAGCGAAAGAGACTCCTCGAGCGGAGCGTCGCCCTTTTCCAGTAAGCGGACAATTTCGTCCAGACGGGCGAGCATCTGCTCAAAGGTTGCCGGTTTTGCTCCTTTCCGTTCTGCCATGGTATTCCCTCTATCCGTTTTCAGATTTTTTTATCGGTGACGCGGACGATGGTCTCGCATTTTACGTCGCCGACAGCACAAATGACCTTGGTTGTGCCTTCCTTCACGCCGGTGACAACGCCGTTTTCATTTACCGTTGCTATGGCGGTATCGTCAATGGTCCAGGTTTCCGTGTTCGTGCTGGGATCGATGTTATACATCGTGCAGTTGAGATCGACCGACTGGCCGACGGAGATCGTAAAGTCGGAGTTGGGCAAACCAAAGCATGTGATAACAACGCGCGGCGTTTTATCGTTCGGGTCCGGCGTCGTCTGCGCCGAAGCCTGTGCTGCCGGCGGATTATCGGTCACGCGGATAATACAAACCGCCTTCGCCGTGCCGGATTTGCACACGATGTTCGTATAGCCCATCTTCTTACCGGTGACGAGACCGGTCTCGGATACCGTCGCAATGGCCGGATCCTCCGAGGACCAGGTGACTTCGCTCCCCTCCGGCGTAACGACAGCGGTGAGTTGGATCTCATACCCCCACAGGCCGCTGAGGCTGATATCGGTCTTTTCCGTACCGGCGTAGCATATCTTGATCGTCGGCTCCGTAACGGTGAGCGTGAGCGACGCGGAGACCTCACCGAGCGTATAGGTGATTTTCGGGTTGCCGACCTTCCAGCAGGTAACAATGCCGTTTTCATCCACGCTGGCAGAGGATGCGTCGCTGGAAGTCCAGATGCCCCCGGTCGAGCCGTCGCTCGCCACAGCCTGCAGGCGGATGACCGTGGAAGTCTGGAAGCTGAGCGCCGTCACCGCTTCATTTTCGTAGAATATCTCAATCTTTACCGGCACCTTTGTCGGCTCCGGCGTAGCGGATACCTCCGGAACCGGAGTTGCTGTTTCGGGCGCCGGTGTCGCGGCCGACGAGGGAGACGCGCTCGCGTCATCCGGCGTCTTATTGCCCCTGTTCTTGAAAAAGTCGGAGATGCCGCAGCCCGTCAGAGAAAAGCAAAGAGCCGCTGCTGCCAGAGCAAACGCAACCATGCGATATAGCTTTTTCATCATTCTACCTCCGATTGTCGCTCCACACGGCAGTCAAGCGCGCCGTGTTCGAGCCGTATATGGACGCTGTCGCCGGGTGCGACAGCATCGGCGTTTCTGATAATTGTACCGGACTTGTCGGTTGCAACGGAAAAGCCGCGCGCAAGCACCTTGAGCGGGCTCATCGCCTCAAGCGAAGATACGAGCCGGACATACGCCTGCCGTTTCGTGAGCAGAAGGTGTTTTTCCGCTGCGTTCAGACGCTCGGACAGACGGTCGATATCAAGCCGCCGGTTCTGAAGGAAGCCCGTCGGGCTTTGCATGACCGGCCGGGAAGACAGCTCCTTCAGCCGCGCGGAGAAGGTGTCAAGGTGCTTTCGTTCCGTCTGATCGAGGCGGTTTGCGAGTGAAAGAAGCTGTGCGCGGATATCCGACTGCTCCGGTACCGCGATCTCAGCGCCGTTTGACGGTGTTGCCGCGCGTACATCGGCGACAAAATCGGCGATGGTCACATCGGGCTCGTGCCCGACAGCGGAGATGACCGGGATCCCTGATGCAAAGATTGCGCGGGCAACGCGCTCATCATTGAATGCCCAGAGATCCTCGATGGACCCACCGCCGCGTCCGGTGATAATCAGGTCGGCCACGTTCCACCGGTTTGCATACCGGATCGCACCTGCGATTTCCGCGGGGGCTTCGGTTCCCTGTACACGCACCGGCATGACAAGTATCTTTGCGAGCGGCCAGCGTTTGCCGAGAATACGGATCATGTCCTGCACGGCGGCGCCGGCGCCGGAGGTGATGAGAGCGATCTTTTCCGGCATGACGGGAAGCGGTTTTTTATGCTCCTGCGCAAACAGTCCCTCCGCGAGAAGCTTCGCCTTGAGCTGTTCATATGCTGCGTGAAGATCGCCCAGCCCTTCCGGCTGCACCGCGGAGACGTAGAGCTGGTAGGCTCCGTCCCGCGGGTAGACGGCGACGCGTCCGGCACAAATCACGCCCATTCCGTTCTCCGGACGGAAGCGGAGCCGCGAAGCGTCGGCGCGGAACATGACGCACCGGATCGAAGCGCCCGCATCTTTGAGCGTAAAGTAATGATGCCCGGAAGGATAGATCTTATAATTGGAAAGCTCGCCGCGGACATAAACGCGGCGCAGCGCGCCGTCGCTTTCCACGATGGCGCGAATGTGCTCCGTGATCTCCGATACGGAGAGCGGCGAAATCTCCGTCATTCTTCCGAGGCGGTCTCCGGCCCGGCCGTCACGTCCTCCGCGGCCTCACCGCGAGAGCGCATAAAGCTGCCGAGAATGCCGTTGATAAAGCGGACCGTTTCCGGTTCGTCATACCCCTTGGCAAGCTCGACGGCCTCGTTGATGGACGCTGCCGCCGGGATATCCGGCATATAAAGGATCTCATAGAGCGCAACGCGAAGCACGGCGAGAGCCGTTCGCGAAATGCGCGAGAGCTTCCAGCCGTGGGAGAACTGCTCAATGAGAGCGTCAAGCTCCTCGCGGCGGTCACGCACGCCGGTTACCAGAGCGCTGATGTAGTCGCGCTCTTTTTCACCGGGAATCTCCGTAAAAAGAGAATCCTCCGCCGGAAGGGCGCGAAAATAGTCCTCGTCGAAAAAGTCGTCCGGCCCGACGTCGCTGCCGGCATTAACGGCAAAACTGAGCTGAAGCGCCAGCTGCCGCGCGTTTGTTCTCGTCATAGAGAGAATTACCCTTTCATATCGGTCTTATCAAAGGCAATGCCAGTGATATGCACGTTGACGGAAGTCTTAAGTCCGGTCATGTCCTCGACGCTCGCGGCAACCAGATCCTGTACCTTCTTGGCAACGACCGTGACGCCGTAGCCATAGCGGACCATGATGAGGATATCGATAATTGCCTGACCGTTTTCCGCGGAGATCTTCACGCTGGGCGGCGTGGACGCGCTCTTGATGCCGAGAAATTCCGCAATGTCTGCGCCAGGCACGGACGAAAGGCCCGCGACGCCTTCGATTTCCGAAACGGCGGCATTGACCATCACATGGATAACATCTTCTGAAATGCTGATATTCCCTTTTTCCGTCTGGCTGGTGATATAGTTTTCAGGCATAGCTGCTAACCTCCCAATATATTCACGTTATTGTAACACAGCAATGACAAAAAATAAAGAGGCGTCCCAAAAAACTTTTGGGACGCCTCGCGGCCGATACGGTTGAAACGGCTCGAG
>OLSB01002669.1_pt1 | contig 14303 bp, 8 predicted proteins | sample 1672071 | NCBI WGS metagenome assembly OLSB01 (sample SAMEA3136642, study PRJEB25190) | human gut metagenome | biome: human gut; feature: human-associated habitat; material: faeces | place: Austria | collected 2013 | reverse complement strand
GCGTATGCTTTTTAACCGCCAGGTGGTAGACCAGAAGCGCCACAGCCACCACCGCTGTAGCAAAGCCAAAAACCTGCGAAACCCGTATGCCCGTGTGGAAGAAATACAGGCTGTCGGTACGCAATCCCTCGATAATCCCGCGCCCAAAACCATACCAGGCGAAGTAGGTCAGCATAAGCTGGCCGTCAAACCTTCGAAATTTCCTGGAAATCAGCACAAGAAGCAAAAAACCTGCCAGATTCCACATGGATTCATAAAAAAAGGTCGGGTGGACCTCCATATACTGCCATACTCCGTCCATATAAACGTCGATTCCCATGCGCCAGGGAAGCTCCGTCGGACCGCCGAATGCCTCTACATTCATAAAATTTCCCCACCGACCGATGCACTGCCCAATAAACAGTCCGAACACGCCTACATCCGCAAAGGCGAGGAAACTAATTCTGCGCACTCTGCAGAAAATCAGCAGGGTAAAAAAGGCGACGATGACCGCCCCATAGATTGCCAGCCCGCCATCCCGGATATCCATCATTTTATAGAGGCTCAGGCTTCCGTCCTCCTTACGGAACAGGTCCAGATAAAAGACGATGTAGTAGAGCCGCGCCCCGATAATGGACAGGGGCACGGCAAAAAACAGCATGTCGATCACATCGTCCTGCCGGATTCCCAGCTTGGGGGCCTTATGGTAGCAGTAGACCACCGCCAGCAGGAAACCCACAGCGATGATGATACCATACCAATAGACAGCAAAGTCTCCCAAGCGGAAGGCCACCCGATCCAGGTGGAACTCCAGCCCCAAGCCCGGAAAGGCCACGGTTCTCATGCCCTCGCCTCCTTGGGCTCTACAATGGACAGGCCGGTGCGCCCCGGCACTACCCAACGGCGGATGCAAGCCTCTACGTCCGCCTTTTGAATGGTGTCGAACACCTCCGGGAAGCGGAAATGCTCCGCGCCCGCAAAATGGCCCTGGGCCAGGCCCACGCAGATATTCTCAAACGAATTCAGGCCCCGCACACGGCCGCCGTAAGCCGCGCGCTTCAGCCTGTCCCACAGGGCAGGCTGGATGCCCTCCCGACCAATTCGCTCCGCCTCCTGAAGGACGGCGGCCCGCACGGCCCGCGGGTCCCGGCTCTCCCCACCGGCGGCCAGGAAGGCACAGCCAGGATACGCCTCATAGCCGTATCCAAAATTCTGGTTGACCAGGCCCTCCCGGTACAAGCGCGCATAAAGGGCGGTGGAGGTGCCGAACAGAGCTTCACAGGCCAGCTCCCCCATAAGCTGACAGCGCAGGCGCTCCTCCCCCATGGGAGCGGGGTCCGCCTTCCAGCCCAGTTGGAAAATGGGTGTGGAGACCTCCATCCGCTGAACCTTTTCCGGCATGGCGGCCGTCTCCGGCTCTTCCCCGCCGTAATCCCTTGGGATATCCGCAATCCCCTCCCGGGGCAGGATCTCCCGGGCGATCTCGCAGATGCGCTCTGGGTCCACATTGCCCGCCACACACAAGACCATATTTCCCGGATTATAAAACGCCGCATGGCAGGCATACAGGGTATCCGCTGTGATGTGGGAAATGGACTCCACCGTGCCGGCAATGCTCACCTTAATGGGGTTGTGGACATACAGGGTCTCCATCATCCCATAAAACACCTGGTTTTCCGGATCGTCCTCGATCATACGGATCTCCTGGCCAATGATGCCCTGCTCCTTATCCACGCTCTCCGGCGTAAACCAGGGCTCCGACACGAAGGACAGTAAAATCTTCAGGTTCTCCTCAAACTTCTCCGTGCTCTCGAAGTAGTAGCCCGTAATGGCTGAGCTGGTGAAGGCGTTGGGACTGGCTCCGTTAGCGGCCAGGTCCTGAAGGGCGTTGCCGTCCTTGGTGTCAAACATCTTGTGCTCCAGGAAGTGCGCCACCCCGGCAGGGGTATCGTGCCACTCCCCGTTGAGCTGGAAGCGCATGTCCATGCCGCCATAATTGGTAGCAAAAAAGGCGTAGCTCTTGGAAAATTCCGGCTTTACATCCACATAGACATGCAGGCCGTTGACCAGCTCGCCATGATACAGGCTCTCTCCAATGCGCGGGTATTCCTTCTTAACCATGTGCTTTGCCCTCCCGGCCCTTCAAGAAGTAAACGGTATCCAGCTCCAGACGGCGGGCGGCCGCCACCACCTGGTCCATCGTGACCGCCTCCACCCGGCGGGCCAGTTCGTCCGGCCCCTCGGTCAGTTCGGCCACCGCCTGGCCCAGCCAGTGCTCCTCCAGTCGGCCCTGGGCGTCCATCGTGGTCCGCAGGGCGCTGATGACCGACTGGCGTGCCCCTACCAGCTCCCATTCCTCGATGGTCCCGGCCCGGCAATTCTCCATCTGCGCCAGGATCTCCGCCTTGGCCGCCTCAAATTTGTCAAATTCAATGCCGGAAGAAACCACCATCAGCCCGCTGAACTTCTCCAGCATGGAGCTGGCATAATAGCACAGCGACAGCTTCTCCCGCACATTGAGGAAGAGCTTGGAGGTCGGTGTGCCTCCATAGACGGCGTTCATCACCAGCAGGGCCGGAAACTCAGGGCTGGCCGCCGTCAGGCCGCCGGTGCGGAAGCCCAGCGCCAGCTTGCCCTGGGTCACGTCCATAGCCTCTTCTTCCAGCCGCGGCCCGCCTGGAGCCGCATGGGCCCCGACGGACTGTACCCCCGCCGCTGTGCGCGTCTTCTCTCTGGGCAGGTCTCGGAAGGCGGCGGCCAGGGCCGCCTCTACCCGCTCCAGCGGAGCCGAGCCGCAGTAATAGAGCTCCACACGGGCCGTCCGCAGCAGAGCCCAGTACGCCTCCCACAAGCCGTCTGCCGTGATGGCGGCGGCGGACGACTCGTCCCCCAGCTTATCCACACCGGCGGGTTCTCCGGCACAGACCAGTTGAATCAGCTTCTGCACGGAATATTGGCGCTTGTCGTTGACCTGGGCCCGAATCCGGTCCACCAGGTTGGCGCGCTCCCCTTCCACATACTCGCGCCGGAAGCCGCCGTCCTCCTTTACCGGGTGGAGGAGCAGGTCCCCCAGCAGGGCCGCGGCGGGCTCCAGAATCGCTTCCCGGCCCGGCGTATAGGTGTCATCCAGGAAACTGCCTGTAAAGCCAATACACTGAACAGACCCTTTTTTACGGACGTTGGGCTCGATGGAGCCGCCGTACAGCTCGTCCAGCGCGGCGGACAGGGCTTCCATATCCGGCGCCCGCTCCGTTCCGCGCCGAAGAACGAATGGCACCAGCGCGTTCAGGGAGGCCGTCTCCTTCCGCAGCGAGGTAAGCAGCGTGGCGCCCAGCAGACAGGTCTTAAATTTTTCGGTATGCACCGCCGTCAGATGAACGCCGGGCATCAGGTCCTTTTGCGTTACTTGGATCATCGGTGGACCGTCCTTTCTCTGTTGCAGTCATAGAAGGTATTATACTATATTTTTTCCATTTTTCCACCCTCAAAACGTAAAAAGGATGGTATGCTCTCCCGTCAGGTCCCGAATGGGGATGCCGCCGGCGTGGGAACGCCCGTCCAGCGTCATCTCCTTCGTCCCGCCCCGGCGCACCTGGATGTGAAACAGGCCCTTCCCGCTCTGCCAGCGGGCGGAAAAGCCCGGCCAATCCTCAGGCAGCTTGGGCTCCAGATAGAGCAGGCCCGCCCGCAGCTTCAGGCCCAGTAGCTCTTCCACCGCCGTACGGTAATACCAACCCGCCGCGCCGGTGTACCAGCTCCAGCCGCCCCGGCCCTGATGCAAAGGGTTGGAGTAGACGTCGGCGGCCAGGACGTAGGGCTCCGCCTGATAGCCGGCCGGATCGTGGGCGCTGGGCAAAAGGGCTCGGAGCACTTCCCATCCCTCCTGCCGCCAGTCCATCCGCAGACAGGCCAAGGCCAGCCACACCGCCGCATGGGTATATTGTCCGCCGTTTTCCCGCACCCCTGGGAGATAGCCCCGGATATAGCCCGGGTCCCGCTCCCCCTCGTCAAAGGGAGGGGTAAACAGGCGGACCACTGCATGTTCCCGGTCAAACAGCCGGTCCAAAGCCGCGCGCAGGCCCCGTGCCGTCCGCTCCGGCTCTCCCATCCCGCTGATGACGGCAAAAGACTGGGGCAGAGAGTCGATCTGGCACGCCTGGTCGGCATGGCTGCCCAGGGTAGCGCCGTCGTCATAGTAGCCTCGGAGGAACCATTCGCCGTCCCAGGCGGCGTTGGCCGCCCGGGCGCAGGCGGCCAGCGCCGCCTGATAGCGCTCTGACCGAGCCTCACCGCACAGCGGGAGCAGACGGCGCAGCACCAGTCCCAGAAACCAGGTCAGCCACACGCTCTCGCCGGAGCCGCCGGCCCCCACCAGATCCATCCCGTCGTTCCAGTCCCCCGTCCCCATGAGCGCCAGCCCATGGACGCCAAAGCCCCGGTCCAGCACCCGGTCTGCCGCCCGGAGGGCGTGCTCCAGGACCGCGGCCCGCTCCTCCGACCGGGCGGGCTCCTCGTAGCGTTCCCGTTCCCCCTCCGCCAGTACATTGCTGACAAGGAATTCTACTTGCTCATTTAAAAGTGAGCGGTCCCCTGTCTGATCCAGATACTCGCACAGGGCATAGGGCAGCCACAGCAAGTCGTCGCTGATGCGAGTACGCACCCCCTTGTCCGGCGCTCCATTTTGCCCGGGGTGCCACCAGTGCATCACGTCTCCCTCCCGGTACTGATGGGCGCAGGCCCGCAGGATCTGCGCCCGGGCCAGCTCCGGCGCGACTGAGAGAACAGCGCATACATCCTGAAGCTGGTCCCGAAATCCGAAGGCCCCGCCGTTTTGATAGAGGGAAGTCCGTCCAAATAGACGGCAGGCGATGATTTGATAGGGCGCCCAGCCATTGAGATAACGGTTCAAGGCCTGATCCGGCGTGTCAAACCACAGCGCCCCCGTCTTTTCCCGCCAGTAGTCCTCCGTCTCCCGGAAGAGCCGGTCGGCCAGGGTAAAGTCGATAGGCTCCGTCCCCTCCGGCCCAGTCCGCAAGCAGAGCCTATCCCGGATGGACCAGCTCCGCTCCGCTTCGCCCTCCCGGCGATAGAGGACCCGGCCCTCGCCCCCCGCCTCCAGGAGGAGGATACGGGCATCCAGATCCGGCGGTACAAAGGCGGTGCAGCGGATCGTCCGCCCCCGCCAGGTCTTTTCCCACTTGGCATTTCCTGGGAAATACGTCACCTGGCAGGGCATCCCGTCCGCATGGGCAAAAAAGGAGCAGACCTCTTCTCCGCTCTGGTACAGGAGTTCCTCCGGTCCCCCGATTGCCAGCGGGTCGTTCTGCCAGCGGGTCAACGGCTGCTCCCTGGCATTGCCGTGCCAGAGGTGTCCGCCCCCCGTCTCATCGGTCATCCAGCCGAAAGACCCGTTGCAGAGCATCATCGACCACCCCACCGGGGGCAGGGTCTCCCCGGTCTGAAAGGAAAATGCCCCCGACCGGGCCCAGGAAAACGCAGGCATCTCCGCAACATTTGACAGGTTTATCTCCTTTACAGTCTCTTCTAGAGCGGATTTCCGTTCTGGGAACGAGCCCCCCGTCCCCAGAAGCAGCCCCACAGACTGCAAAGGCCCGGCTGCCTGGGCCGCATCCAGCAGGTAGACTCCGCCCTTTACGCCGATGCGATGGGACCAATCCTGGTCTCGCAGCCCCTCTAACAGTTCCTCCCGGATTGGCTGTCGGTAATCGCCGCCCTCCGAGAGAAGGAAAACCAAATCAAACCGGAACCCGCTGCGGTCCAGAAACTGGTGCTCCAGAGTCAGGCGAAGGGCATCCTCCAACTGCTCCTGCGCCTCTACCGGCAGGACCGCAATGGGCAGGTCGCCCGAGATGCCAAAGGGCCACAGGGCGCATTGTTCCTCGGAACCGGGCCGCACCGGGGACCGGTCGGGAAACTGGAGCCGCCCCAGGAGCTCAAATGCATGCAAAGTTATTTCACTTGTCAGATTGAGCCGGCGGATCAGCCAGTCCATCCGGCCGCCGCGGCTCTCCTCGGGGCGACGCAGCAGACGGGCCGCGCTCTCCACGGCATGGTCTCCGTCATCGGCGGCGGACAACGCCATCCGGAAGTGAGTCCCGGTCCCGCCGGAAAGCGTCAGAGGAAAGCGGGCCAGCAGACACGGGTCCAGCACAGCCCCCTCCGTCCCCTGGGGCGGGCGAGTCAACGCGCTTTCCAGGGCCAGCAGTCCGCCACGGCCCAGCGCCGTCTCCCGGGAGGTATCCAGTCTGGCCTCCGCCCCCTCCCACAGTACCGCCAAGGCCGGACGGTTTTCCCCGCTTCGCCGGGGACGGCGGGTAAAGAGGACGCCGTCTCCCAGGTCCCGGCTCTCCAGCGACAACTTGGAGAATGCCGGGTGCGCCTCGTAGTCCTCTCTGCGCGCCAGCACGGGTTCCAGGTAGCAGACCAGCTCCACTGTCCGCTCTCCTGCGCCGTTCCACCGCAGGGCCACCTCCCGCAGCTCCCCGTTCTCCTCCTCCGACACCTGTAATGTTAAAATACTTGCGTATAAATTCCACTCCATGGTCCACGCTGCGCCGTTCCCGTCAAAGCGCCAGCCGTAGGCCGGCTCCTCCCGATAGAAGGGCGCGGGCGTCAGGGGCATCAGCCCCTCCGGCCCGGAGAGAAACATGGCAACGCCCGGCCCCTGCCAGGGCCGCGCTAGGCTGCACCGGGTCAGATCCGTCCCTCCCATCACGGAGCGGGACGCCCCCGCGTCGGTGCACAGGACCCGCCAGGCCCCGCCGGACAGCAGGTGGCATTCCGGTAGGCTCCGGTCGCAGCCCTCCCCCATCCGCTGAAAGCCTCCCGGCTCTCCCCGTCGGGGCTTCTCCGGCACCTCCCGCCGGGGCGCGCGCAGGACCTGGGCCCCCACCGGCACCTTCTCCTGGAGCAGCTCGCGGTAGGAGGCCATGGCGGCGTCGGCCATAAAGCGCCGCTGCATGATCGGTCCATTGAGGGTATTGTCGATGGCCACCAGGCTCATGCCCAGATGGTGGGCCATATAGGAGCGTACCGGCTCAAAGGCTTTTCCTCCGGTCCGGCGGTCGGGGGTGAAGTCCGCCGCCTCGTAAAGACCGTAGGGGCCCTCCAGCCCCATATCCCGCAGGCGGCGCAGGTTGCGTACTGCCCGGCCCGGCGCCAGTGGCAGCGTCAGGAAGGTGGAATAGGGGGAAATGACCAGCTCCCGGTCCAGGCCCCGCTTGAGGCCCAGCCGCTGGACGCCGTGGGCCTTGTACTGATAGTTCAGCCCGGCGTCGAAGGAGTAGAAGGCCGACTCGGAGATCCCCCACGGCGCGCCGGTCCCCGCCGCCCGCTTTCGCTGTGCGTAGGCGCAGAAGGTCAGCGATTCATACAGCAGAGAGTTTGGCTCGGCGGGCAGCAACAGGTGAGGCATGAAATATTCAAACATGGTGCCCGTCCAGGAGGCCATGCCGCAATAGTGGTCCCAGGACACCAGGGCCCGGGACAGCCTCCGCCAGTGGCGGGGCTCCACCTCCCCCCTGGCCACGGCGATATAGCTGGTCTGCCGGGCCTCGCTGGCCATCAGGTCATACCAGCCTTGGGTATACTCCCCTTTGGCGCAGTCATAGCCGATATAGAACAGCCGGCGGGTGGCATCGTACAGCGGGGCAAACTCCATGGCCGCCCCCAGCGCCGCCGCCCGGTCGGCCTCTCCGTCCGCCCCCCACTCCCGCAGGCCCGCCTCCAGCGCAATCAGGCAGCCGCACAGGTTGCCGCTGTCCACCGTGGACACGTAGCGCGGCTCCAGCGGTACAGCGGCGGCGGTGTCGTACCAATTATACAGATGTCCATGCCACTTGGGCAGCTTCTCCACCGTGTCCAGAATGTGCCCGATGAGGGAGAGCGCCCGGTGTCGGGGCGTCAGCTCCAGGTCCGCCGCCGCCAGACAGCACAGCAGCGCCATGCCGATGTTGGTGGGCGAGGTCCGCCGGGCCAGGCCCACGGCAGGCTGTTCCTGCCAGTTGTCCGGCGGCAGCCAGTGGTCCTGCGGCCGGAGGAACTCGGCAAAATACTGCCAGATCAGGGCCGCCTGGTGGAGCAGGAAGGGCCGATCCTCCTTCTCCAGCCTCCGCGCCCGCGCGACGGGGCGGCTCATGGCCCAGGAAAAGACCGGAGAGGCCATCCACACCAGTCCGACGGCGGCTCCGGCTGGGAACCGGGAACATACCACGCAGAGCAGCCCCGCCGCCACCGACGGCCACATTTTTTGGTAATTGGCCCAGAGTCCGTCCCCCGCTCTCCGTTCCGCCTCGGCGGCGGTGGTCCAGGCCAGGAGTTTTTTGTGGGACACCCCCATACGCCACAGGGCGGTGAGGGCGGCGCTGGCGCAGATCCAGGCCTGATAGGGCAGGAACAAAAGCTGCACCAGCGTCTGGAGGAGAACCCCTCCAAACCCCGTAATAATAGTGGAGTGGTAGCGCTCCGTAAGGCCTCTTCCCCGCCGGAAGGCCAGATCGGCCCCGGAAAGAAGCAGATGGGAGGCGGCGGCCAGGACCGCCACCCCCGCCGCCGCCGCGAACACCGGCCCGGACAGGCACATACCCAGCACCAGGGCCAGCAGGGTGGACACCGGCACCAGGCTGCGGCGCAGGTTGTCGAAGAGCTTCCACTTGGCGATGGGCCCCACGGGGTTGGCCTCCCGCCTGCCGTTCTCATCCCGGACCGTCCGGCCCAGCCAGGGCAAAAGCTGCCAATCCCCTCGCACCCAGCGGTGGAGTCGGGAAAAATAAGAGGTTACCTTATAGGGATAGCCGTCGGTAAGCTCCACGTCTCCGATGAGTCCCGCCCGGAGATAGGCGCCCTCCAGCAGATCGTGGGACAAAATGGTATTTTCGGGAAACCGCCGGTCCAGGCAGGTGAAAAACACGTCCACGTCGAAGATGCCCTTGCCGGTATAGGTGCCCTCATCAAAGAGGTCGTGATACACGTCGCTGGCGGCCGAGCCGTAGGGGTCCACCCCCCCTTGGCCGGCGAAGATGCGGGAGAACTGGGAGTGATTGGCCGCCTCCAGCTCCACCCCCACCCGAGGCTGGAGCAGACCGTAGCCGGAGACCACCACCCTGCGCCTGGGGTCCACTCTGGGCCGGTTCATGGGGTGCAGCATGGCGCCGACCAGCTCCCGGGCGGTGCCCACGCTCAGGCAGGTGTCCGAGTCCAGCGTGATGACATAGCGGGTCCCCTTCAGCGCCGTGCGGTCCCCGGCCAGCACCTCCAGGCCGGAACGCCGCCCCTTCAGCAGCCGGACCAGCTCGACCAGGGCCCCGCGCTTGCGCTCCCAGCCCATGTAGCGCTCATCCACGGCATGGAAAGCGGGCCGGCGGAAAAAGAGATAAAACCCGCCGCCGTATTTGGCGTTCAGACCCTCCACGGCATTTCGGGCCGACTCCGTCCAGCGGCGCTCCGCCTCTCCCATGGGGCTGTCCCGGTCCGGCAGGTCGGCCAGAAGGCCGAAGCGCAGCTCCGCCCCCGCGTCCCGATTGGCCAGCCGATAGCGCTCCAGCAGGGCGGCCAGCTTGTCTCCGCTGTGCCCATCGGTGAGCAGACTGGCGATGACACAGAGGGTCCGCCCCTCCTCCGGCACCCCCTCCTTCAGCGCCAGCCGGTGGACCGGCCGGGGATGCACCAGACGCACCACCAGGAAGTCGGCCCCGTTCTTCACTATGTCGGATACCGGCAGAAGCAGCAGCATCGGCGCCCACAGGCAGTCCAGCCGGAACCCCAGCAGTAGGGAGAGGAAGAGCGTGGTCACCACCACCGCCCCCACATACAGGACGCCTGCGGTTAGGTGCGTCTGGGGCTCAAAGAGCTGGAAGCCCACATGCCGCTCTTCCCCCTGTGCCTGGGCTGCCGATTGGATCGCCCGCTCCGCCGTGTCGATCTCGGAAAGGCCCTTCTGCCGGGCCAGGCGGCAGACCTGATGGCGGTAGCGGCCCCGGGTCTCGTCGTCCATGAGGGAATAGACCCCCGCAGGATCGCTCTGGAGGATGGCCTCCACCCGGCTGGCCCGCTCCAGCAGCCCGGACAGGTCGGCGGTGGACAGGGTCCGCAGGGCGGTAAACACCGCCCCCATCCCGGCGCTCAGCCGCTCCTCCTCGCCATCCTCCCGGTTCAGCTCCCTGCACAGCAGGTCCAGCCGCTCCACCAGAGCGCATTTCAGGGCCGGAACGAAGAGCGAGAGCTCCCGCTCCGTCAGCGGCTGGGCGCCCTGCGCCCGCTCCAGAAAGAGCTCCAGTCTTTGGGGGCCGGCGTCCGCCCCCGCCCCCCAGACAAAGGCCCGGGCCAACTCCAGCACCAGCGGCCGGCGCACTCTATCCCGCACGATATACCGCAGCCGCCGGGCCTTTCGGAAGGCTGCCGCTCCGTCCCGGCCCTCCCGCTGCGCCAAATACCAGTTGTCCAACAGCCACTCCGCCGCCCCGCTCTTCTCCGCCCGCCAAACCCGGTCCCGCACCGCGGTAACCCGTTGGAGGCACTCCAGGGTCAGCCGCCAGACCGGCCGCCCCCCCATCCAGCCCTCCGGCCGGAAGGCGCGGGCGGTATTCTCTCCAAACTGCCCCAAATGCTTATCGTCCATGGGAAGAAATGTGGTGCGGTCCATGGGGACTCCCCTTTCCGTGCTGTGCTCATTTTCTCCCTAGCTTTTCCCAATCGGCCCCCAACCTATTCCTCCCGCCCCGCAACCGGGAAAATCTCCGCCTTTCCGGGATTTCATCTTGACAACGGGCGCAAAATGTTGTATCATATTCGTTGTGTAAAGGTCAAAAGCTTTACAAAATGCAGACGGAGGTGTGGACATGAAGAATCAGGCTTACCGTATGGCCCTGCTCTTCGACTTTTACGGCGATCTGCTCACAGACCGGCAGAAGGAGTTCTACGACCTCTATTACAACGAGGACCTCTCTCTGGCCGAGATCGCCGAAAATTACGGTATCACCCGCCAGGGCGTACGGGACGTGATTGTCCGGGCGGAGGCCTACCTCACCGAAATCGAGGACAAGACCGGCCTGATCCGCCGGTTCCACACCATGCAGGCCCAGCTCAAGGAGGTGGAGGGCTGCGCCCACAGACTTCTGGAGCTCAACGCCGCTCGCTTTGAGGACGACGAGCTGGAAGCGCTGGGTAAGCGGCTCGAGGGCCTGGCCGAGACTTTGATTCAGGAGTAAGCATGGCATTCGAAGGTTTGACCGAAAAGCTCTCCTCCGCCTTTAAGAAGCTGCGCGGCAAGGGCCGCCTGTCCGAGTCCGACGTCAAGGAGGCCATGCGTGAGATCCGTCTGGCCCTGCTGGAAGCCGACGTGAGCTACAAGGTGGTCAAGGAGTTCATCAAAAAAGTCACGGAGCGGGCCGTAGGAGCCGATGTGCTGGAGAGCCTCACCCCCGCTCAGATGATCGTCAAGATCGTCAACGAGGAGCTCACCGCCCTGATGGGCGGCCAGAGCACCAAGCTGAACCTATCCCCCAAGCCGCCCACCGTAGTCATGCTGGTGGGGCTCAACGGCGCGGGCAAAACCACCAACGGAGCCAAACTGGCGGGGTATATGAAGAGGCAGAACGGCAAGCGCCCTCTGCTGGCCGCCTGCGATACCTTCCGCCCCGCTGCCATCCACCAGTTGGAGGTCGTAGGCGGGCAGTTGGACATTCCCGTGTTTCAGATGGGGCAGATCGACCCGGTGGATATTGCCAAGGCAGCCATTGAGCATGCAAAGAAGCACGGCAACGACATTGTGTTTGTGGATACCGCCGGTCGGCTCCATGTGGACGAGGAGCTGATGGAACAGCTCAAGGTGATGAAGGCCGCCATTGACCCCGACGAGATCCTGCTCATCGTGGACGCCATGATCGGTCAGGACGCCGTCAACGCCGCCCAGACCTTTGACGAAGCCCTGGACATCACCGGCGTCATGCTCACCAAGCTGGACGGCGACGCCCGGGGCGGCGCGGCCCTCTCCATCAAGGCCGTCACCGGCAAGCCCATCAAATTCGTGGGCGTGGGTGAAAAGCTGGACCAAATCGAGGTCTTCCACCCGGACCGTATGGCCTCCCGCATCCTGGGTATGGGTGACGTGCTCTCCCTCATCGAAAAGGCGGAGCAGAACTTCGACGCGAAGAAGGCTGCCGAGCTCCAGGAGAAGATGAAGAAAAACCGTCTCACCCTGACGGATTACTACGAACAGCTTATCCAGCTCAAAAGCATGGGCTCGCTGTCCGATATCGCCGGGATGCTCCCCGGCGTCAACGCCAAGGCGCTGGAGGGCGCCACCGTGGATGAGCGTCTGCTGTCCCAGACTGAGGCCATCATCCTCTCCATGACCCCTGCAGAGCGGGAGAACCCCTCCCTGCTCAACTCCAGCCGCAAAAAGCGCATCGCCGCCGGCAGCGGCACCCAGGTTGTGGACGTCAACCGACTGCTCAAGCAATTTGAGATGATGCAGCAGATGACCCGCCAAATGGCAGGCGGCAAGCTGGCCAAAAAGATGGGCCGCTTCGGCGGCATGGGTAAAAGGAAGGGCTTTCCCTTCGGATGATCCCGGTTGGTAAGCGTCCCCGCGGACGTTTCCATATAAAAGATGTAGAACAATATGGAGGTGAATATAAAATGGTGAAAATCAGACTGCGTCGGATGGGCGCCAAGAAGGCTCCCTTTTATCGTATCGTGGTGGCCGACTCCCGTTATCCCCGCGACGGACGCTTTATCGAGGAGATCGGCACCTATGATCCCAAGGCCAATCCCGCTGAGTTGAAGGTGGATGTGGAGCGCGCCCAGGCCTGGATCAAGACCGGCGCCCAGCCCACCGAGACCGTCAAGTCTCTGCTGAAGAAGGCCGGCGTGTAAGGAGAACACCAATGAAGGAACTGCTTACCTATGTGGCCCGGAACCTGGTGGAGCATCCCGAAGCGGTTTCCGTCACTGAGACCGCCGGGGCGGGCGAGACCGTTCTGGAACTGCGGGTGGCCCCCGAGGATATGGGCAAGGTCATTGGCCGTCAGGGCCGCATCGCCAAGGAGATCCGCACGCTGATGCGCTCCGTGGCCCAGCGCAAAGGAACGAAGGTTTCAGTTGAGATCGTCGATTGAGACAAGAACGGCGGGGGCAGCCCCGCCGTTTTCGTTTATTGAAAAAGGAGCGACCTATGAAAAACAAGTTTTTAGAGGCCGGGCAGATCGTCAACACCCACGGTGTACAGGGGGAGCTGAAGATCGTCCCATGGGCCGACTCGCCGGAGTTTCTCTGCGGCTTTGACGTCTTTTATATCGATGGTGCACCGTTCAAGGTGCTGGGCGCCCGCGCGCACAAAGGAAATATCCTTGTCAGGCTGGAGGGCGTGGGCGACGTCAATGCCGCCATGCGTCTCAAGGGCAAAATCATCTCCATCGACCGCACCGGAGTGGTCCTCCCCGAAGGGCGGCACTTTATTGCCGACCTGATTGGCCTGGAGGTGCGGGACGCCGCCAGCGGCGAGGTGCTGGGAGCGATCGCCGATGTGCTCACCCCGCCGGCCCACGAGGTCTATGTGGTGAAGGGCGGGCGCCACGAGTATATGATCCCCGCCGTGGATGAATTCTTGGTGGAGACCAATGTGGAAGGCGGCTACATTCGGGTCCGCCTCATCGAAGGGATGGCCAGCGATGTATAGGATCGATATCATGACCCTCTTTGACGAAACGGTGGGCGATATGATGAGCGAGTCCATCCTGGGCCGGGCCCAGGAGCGGGACCTGATCCGCATCGAAGCCCATCAGATTCGGGATTATACCTTAAACAGGCAGAAGCAGGTGGACGACTATCCCTACGGGGGCGGACGCGGGGCCGTGATGCAGGCCGACCCGCTCTACCAGTGCTGGAAACACATTGTAGACACCTACGGCCCCGGACGCACCATCTACATGTCTCCGGCGGGCAAAACCTTTGACCAGGCCGCCGCCAAGCGCCTGAAGAACGATTATGATCACCTGATCCTGGTCTGCGGGCACTACGAGGGCATCGACGAGCGGTTCATTGAGGAGTGCGTGGACGAGGAGCTTTCCATGGGGGATTTCGTCCTTACCGGCGGGGAGATCCCCGCCATGGCGGTGGCCGATGCGGTGGCCCGCATGGTCCCCGGCGTCCTTCCCGACCCGGAGTGCTTCGAAGAGGAGAGTCACTACAACGGGATGCTGGAATATCCCCAATACTCCCGTCCCGAGGTGTGGCATGACCGCGCCGTCCCGTCCATTCTGCTGTCCGGTCACCACGCCAACATCGCCAAATGGCGGCGGAAGCAG
>OLSB01002661.1_pt1 | contig 14329 bp, 15 predicted proteins | sample 1672071 | NCBI WGS metagenome assembly OLSB01 (sample SAMEA3136642, study PRJEB25190) | human gut metagenome | biome: human gut; feature: human-associated habitat; material: faeces | place: Austria | collected 2013 | reverse complement strand
CCGAACTTTTTCGCAGTCTGTCAGCGTGCCGAAAAGGGTTTTTCGACACGCTGAATCGTCGGGTTGCCCCGACGATTGAATAACGGCGGTTCTCCGCGCGGGGGAGAGTCATTGCAGAAACAGGAAAATTGCCAGCGTCATGGCGACGGAGGAGCTTTCCTCCGCACCCTCCGAGAGCAAAAGCAATAAAATCAGCAGAATCAGAAGGTCGCCGCCGTCGCAGCCGGGCAGAAGCTTTTCCAAGATCGGAAGCCGAAAGCACGGTGCGTCCGGCGGCTTTTTCGGGGGAACGGGCGGCTTTTGCGGGGGCGGTTGCCGCGGCGGAGGAACAGGCGGCTTCGACGGCTGCTGCGGCGGCTTTCTCGGCGGATCGGGCAGCGTTTGACGGCGATACTGCCCGCTGCCGTCCGGTTGATAGCGATGATACATGGCGACCTCACTCCTTGCCGAAGCTGCCGTAATTTTGCAGCGCGGCGCTGACCAAATGCGAAATTCTTGCGATCTGCATGGCGCGGTCGAGCTTGCCGCGCCGCTCGGGTGCCAAATAGGGCTTCAGAGCGCCCAGCAGTGCCTCCTGCTTTTTGTCCGAGTGCTGTGCCTGCTGCATCAGGTGCATGATCCCCTGCAGCATGGCACCGTCCGGCAGAGGCGGAGGAGGCGGCGGTGCGTTGTCCGACGGCCGATCCGAAGGAGCCTCCGTCGGCATCCCGAAGGACTGCGCCAGAGACAGAATCTGCGCCATGCTGTCCGGATCGGCGAGAATCCGATTGAGCTTCTCCTCCGGATTGTCCGTAGCGATCACCTACTTTTGATTGATTTTTTGCAGAAGAGCTTCCGCCTCCGGTGTCTGTGCCAGCGGCTGAAGAAGAGCCTTTGCCGTCTCGGTGTCGCCGCTGCGGTATGCCTTGAGCGCCTGCTGCAGCGTTCCGTCATCCTGCTGCAGCATGGACAGCAGGCGCTGCCCCTCCTGCGAGCCGAGTACCTGCCGGAGCGCCTCGGCAGAAAATGGAATTTTCTTCTCCATCGGTCATTGCCTCCCGATATACAATCTGTTATAATGATATGCAAAGCGAAGCGAAAGGGTGACGGCATGAGGCTATTGGTTTTGTCCGACTCCCACGGCGATATGACGGGGCTGCGGCTTGCGGTGCAGCGAGAACGACCCGACGCGGTCGTCCATCTCGGCGACCACGCGCTGGATGCCTACACCTTGGCGCAGGAATTCAGCACGCTGTCCGTCGCCTATGTGCGCGGTAACTGCGACGGTCCGTTTCCGAGCTGTGCCGACACCTACAGCAGACGGCTTGCGGGCGTGCAGGTTTTTGCGGCGCACGGGCACCGCTACGGCGTCAAAAACGGGCTGCTGCGATTTCACCTCGCGGCGCGGGAAAACGGCGCGGCGCTGGCACTCTTCGGGCACACCCACGTGCCCTATTGTCAGGAGGAGAACGGCATTTGGCTCGTGAATCCCGGGGCGTGCCGCGGGCTGTACGCGACCTACGCCGTCATCACGCTGGAGGACGGCACGGTGCGCGATTGCCGAATTTCGGAGGTATATAATACTAGAATCTGTTAAAAAGCTTGAAAAGCTTTTTATAGCGCCAAAGGCGCGTCAGATTCTGCATGAGACGGCGCATCGTGCGTTCGCACGATGCGAGTGTTCTTGATTAAAATCAAGAATCAGTATAAGGAGGAAACACCATGATATTAGCGGTAGACATCGGGAATACCAATATCGTTCTCGGCGGAATGGAGGACGAACGCATTGTCTTTGAGGCGCGGATGGCAACGGACCTGATTAAGACCTCCGACCAGTACTGCGCCGAGCTGAAAACCATGCTGAACCTGTTCGAGGTCGATCCGTCGGCGATCGAGGGGAGCATTGTCTCCTCTGTCGTGCCGCCGCTGCTCAATTCCTTCAAGACCGCCATTCGGAAGCTGACGGGCAAGAGCTGCCTGATCGTCGGTCCCGGCATCCGCACGGGGCTGAATATCCGCATGGACAACCCCTCGGAGGTCGGCAGCGATCTGATCGTTGCGGCGGTGGCGGGAATCGCGCAGTACGGTGCGCCGCTGCTGCTGGTTGATATGGGCACGGCGACGACCATTACCGCCGTGGATGCCGACGGCTGCTTTGTCGGCGGGTGCATCTGCCCCGGCGTGAAAATTTCCATGGAGGCGCTGACGGGCAGAACGGCGCAGCTTCCCGGGATCAGCCTGGATAAGCCGCAGCGGGCGATCGGCAAGAATACCCGCGACTGTATGCGCAGCGGCATCATGCTCGGCGCGGCGGCAATGCTGGACGGGCTGCTGGACCGCATGGAGCAGGAGCTGGGCGCTCCGACAAAGGTCGTTGCGACGGGCGGCATCTCCAGATTCGTCCTGCCGCTGTGCCGCAGAGAGATACTCTACGACGGCAGCTTGATGCTCAAGGGCTTGCAGCTGCTGTACCGAAAAAATCAACCGAAGGAGAAATCGCTGTGAGAACCGAATTTGAATACGCCTCGAAGGGCGCGGGAACGATCCACGCCTACCGCTGGGCACCGGAGGGAACGCCGATCGCGGTATTGCAGCTCGTGCACGGGATCGCGGAGCATATGCTGCGGTATGACGAGTTTGCCCGCTATCTGAACGGGCACGGCGTTTTGGTCACGGCGGAGGACCATATGGGACACGGAAAGTCCGTCGGCAGCGGTGCGGAGCGGTACTTTGCGGGGGGCTGGCTGAGCGCGGTGGGCGATACCTACGAGCTGCTGCGGCGGACAAAGGAGGAATTCCCGAACCTGCCGTATTTCGTGCTCGGGCACAGCATGGGCTCGTTTATGACGCGGACGCTGCTGTTCACCTACCCGAACGCGGGGCTGCGGGGCGCGGTCATCTGCGGTACGGGCTGGCAGAGCGGCGCGACACTGGCAGCGGGTCGGACGCTGTGCGCTTTGGAGCAGCTTCGGCTCGGCGAGACGAAGCCCAGCCCCCTGCTGAATAATCTGATGTTCGGCGCGTTCAACCGCAAATTCCCCGACGCAAAGACCGAAAACGACTGGATCTGCGCCGATCCCGCCGTCGTTCGGGCGTACACCGACGATCCCCTTTGCGGCGGCAGCGCAACGGTCGGGCTGGCGCGGGAGATGCTGCGCGGCATCGGAATGATTGAGAAGAAAAAGAACCTCGCCGCCATGCCGAAGGAGCTTTCGGTGCTCTTTATCGCCGGGAAGAGCGACCCCGTCGGCAACATGGGCAAGGGGGTAAAGCGAAGTGCGCAGGCCTTCCGCAACGTCGGTATGAAGTCGGTGGAGCTGAAGCTCTACGACGGCAGGCACGAGATCCTGAACGAGCGCAATCGCGGCGAGGTCTACGACGATGTTTGGCGTTTTTTGGAGAAAAATCTGTAATTTGTTACCTTTTTGTAATTATTTTTGTCGAAATGGCACATAACGGGCAGCACAAAACTTGACGAATGTCGGAATTTCTGCTACAATAGGCGCGGAAAAATCCGACAGGAGTGAAGCTATGAAACGCACAGTATGCAGTCTGCTGGCGCTTTTCTGTCTGCTGGTCGGCGCGGTACAGCCGGTCGCAGCAGCGCAGGAGACGCAGCCGACTTCGGAAATATCGGAGACCTCGGAGCAGGCATCCGAGTCGGCGGAGCAGCCCTCGGAGGAAACGGAGGAGCTACCCGTCGAGCCGACGGAGACACCTGCCGAGCCGACCGAGCAGCCCGTCGAGCCGACGGAACGCCCGCAGACCCGCGCACCGGAGAAAATGAAGGTCAGCGAGCAGGGCGTTGCGTTCATCGGCGAGATGATGTCCGGCGCGGTCGGACCCAATCAGCTTTCCGCGGCGGAGCAGGCGGTAAACGACTTTGCAAGCCGCTACGACCTCTCGCTGACGCAGACGCAGTATGATGCGCTTGCCGACCTTGTGACGGCTTACGGCAGCTACATCCTGACCTCGGGCTATCAGGTCGAGCGGGTCATTGCCGACGGCAGCTACTCCGACGCGCAGCTTGCGAGCGCCTTCTGCGCGTGGGTCAAGTCCGGAAACGACGTTTCGCAGCAGCATTTGGCACGCCGTCTGCGCGAGATCAAGCTGTTTTTGTACGGCAGCTACGACGGCAACTGCGAGGCAAACTTCCGCTATGTGCTCTTTAACGCCAACGGCGGCGCACTGACGGACAACTCCGTGCTGTGCTATGCGTACGACCTGCCCTACGGCACGCTGCCGGGCGCGACGCGGGCAAACAGCTATTTTGACGGCTGGTATACCGCGTCCAGCGGCGGCACGAAGCTGACGGAGACGGACACCGCCTCCGAGAATCGAACCCTCTACGCCCACTGGACGACCGAACCGTCCGATTCGCAGTTCAGCGACGTTGCCTCCGGCTCGTGGTATTACACCTATGTGACGCAGGCGGCGGCGAAGGGACTGTTCAACGGCGTCGGCGACGGAAAATTCGACCCGAACGGCTCCACCACCCGCGCCATGCTGACGACGGTGCTTTGGCGCCGCGACGGTAAGAAGGAGGCGCAGACTGCACCCTTTACGGACATTCCTGCCGAGAAATGGTACGCGGTTGCGGTCAACTGGGCATATGAGACGGGCGTGGTCAAGGGGGTCGGCGAGACACTGTTCGGACCCGACGAGGAGATCACCCGCGAGCAGCTTGTGACGATGCTCTACCGCTACGCGCAGGCGCAGGAGGGCTTCGACACGACCGCAACGGCGGAGCTTTCTGCGTTCAGCGATGCCGATACCGTTTCCGCCTACGCAGCGGAGGCAATCCGATGGGCGGTCGCGGTAAAAATTATGAACGGCGACGGCGGTCGGCTGCGTCCGCAGGGCAACGCGACCCGTGCCGAATGTGCGAAGCTGCTGCTCTGCTTCACGGCGCTGTCCGGCGGCGGGGACGACCCGAGCGACGACCCGAAGCCGCTGCCCGACCCGCCGAAGCTGCGTATCAGCGAGGACGGCATCCAGTTTATCAAGGACCACGAGGGCTTTATCAAATATGCCATGTGGGACTACGCGCAGTGGTCCATCGGCTACGGCACGCGCTGCGAAAAGGACGAGTTCCCCGACGGGATCACCGAGGAGGAGGCGGACTATCGGCTGCGGTTCATGCTGGCGGACTTCGAAAAGAGCCTCGACGCGCTGGAAAAACGCTTCGGTCGGGAATTCAGTCAGCAGGAATACGACGCGCTGCTCAGCTTTACGTTCAATCTCGGTGCGGGTTGGATGAGCCGGACGGATACGATGACCTATAAAATGCTGTATTCCAATACATTTACCGAAATGGAATTTGTCAACACGCTCGGGCTTTGGATTAACGCGGGCGGTCAGCCGCTCAACGGCTTGGCACAGCGCAGAATGGACGAGGCAAACCTCTATCTGCACGGAGAATACCTCCGCGGCTGCACGCGGTACTTGCGTCTTACATATAACGCAAACGAGGGAAGCTGCGACACAAAATATTACTATTACATGACCGATCAGCCGCTCGGCGAGCTGCCCGTGCCGACACGCGAGGGCTATACCTTCGCCGGCTGGTATGACCGACTCAACGGCGGCGAGCAATATACGGCGGAGACGATCGCTCCCGCCTACGGAAACTATACCCTCTACGCCCGCTGGGAGCAGTGAGCGCGGGCAAACGGATAGCGCCTCGGCGACAGGACCGTCGGGGCGTTCTTCCTGCGCGGAAAGGAGAACGCTATGGCGACCTATCGGCTGACGCTGGCATATGACGGGACGCGCTACCGCGGGTGGCAGCGTCTGGACGGCACCGCAATGACCGTGCAGGGCAGGGTGGAGCTGGCGCTGTCGGAAATATTCGAGACGAAGATCGAGATTGACGGGAGCGGTCGGACGGACGCGGGCGTTCACGCGACGGGGCAGGTCGCCTCGTTTCATGCGCCGCGCCGTCCGACGCAAACGGTTTTACAGAGGCTGCGGCAGCTGCTGCCCGGAGACATCGGCGCGATGGCGCTGGAGGAGGCGTCGGAGCGCTTTCATGCGCGGCTGAACGCGACGGAAAAGACCTACGTCTACCGCGTCTGGAACAGTGCGCAGCCCGATGTGTTCGAGCGCCGCTATCGGACACAGGTGCGGCAGCGGCTTGACCTCACTGCCATGGAGCAGGGGGCGGCGCTGCTGCTCGGGACGCATGATTTTCGGAGCTTCTGCGCCAATAAGCAGCTCAAAAAGTCCTCCGTTCGGACACTGAAGCGGCTGGAGCTCACCCGCGACGGGGACGAGCTGCGCTTTTGCCTGACGGCGGACGGCTTTTTATACCATATGGTGCGCATTATCGTCGGAACTCTGCTGGAGATCGGACAGGGTAAGCGCCCCGCCGAGGACATCGGGCGCATTTTGGAGGCGCGGTGTCGTGAGGCGGCGGGGGAGACTGCACCCGCAAAGGGACTGTGCTTAACGGAGGTACGCTACGAGTGAACATTCAGATTTTCGGCAAAAGCAAGTGCTTTGATACTAAAAAAGCGGAGCGCTACTTCAAGGAGCGGCGCATCCGCGTGCAGAATATCGACCTGCTGCGCTACGGCATGTCCAACGGTGAGTTTGAAAGCGTGCTGCGGGCGGTCGGCGGCGCGGACAACCTGATCGACTGGGAGAAAAAGTCGCCCGAGATCGACCTGCTGCGCTATACGGACGATAAAATTGCAAAAGAGAACAAAATTTTTGACCGACCGGAGCTGATGAAAACCCCGATCGTGCGCAACGGAAAACGCGCCACGGTCGGCTACTGCCCGGAGGTCTGGAAGCAATGGGAGGCGGAGAAATGAAGCTGAAGCTGTGCAAGCTCGTGCGCTCATGCTTTGATATTTTTGCCACGATTACGGCGGTCGCGGCAATGATCCTGCGCGAAAACTGGTATATTCCGCTGCTGATTGCGGCAATTGCACTGCTGCTGATCGGTATCGTGTTCAGCGCGGTGCTCTATCGCTGCCCGATGTGCGGACGGGCACTGCCGGTTCGCGGGAAAACGCCGAAAACCTGCCCCTTCTGCGGAGGCGCGCTGCAATGAGCGCCGGACGCATTTGCATTCCTGCGGAGACGGCTGCCGTTTTGCGGCGCCTCAACGCGGCGGGCTTTGCGGCGTATGCGGTCGGCGGCTGCGTGCGGGACTGCCTTTCGGGGCAGATGCCGCAGGACTGGGACATCTGCACCGCCGCCCGTCCGGAGGAGATACAGCGCTGCTTTGCCGACTGCCGCACGGTGTCGACGGGGATCCGCTACGGCACGGTCACGGTGCTTTGGGAAGGGCAGCCCTACGAGATCACGACCTTCCGTGCGGAAGACGGCTACTCCGACGCGCGGCATCCCGACGGTGTGACGTTCCTTGCCGAGCTGCGGGGCGACCTTGCGCGGCGGGATTTTACGATCAACGCAATGGCTGCCGATGCCGACGGGACGGTGAGTGACCCGTTCGGAGGGCACGAGGATCTGCGGCGCGGTATTTTACGCTGCGTCGGGACGCCCGAGACGCGCTTTACCGAGGACGCGCTGCGAATTCTGCGCGGGCTGCGATTTGCCTCTCGGCTTGATCTTCAAATTGAGCACGGGACGGCGCAGGCAATGCTTGCGCTGCGGGAGCGCCTCGCCCTTGTTGCGCCCGAGCGGCTGCATAAGGAGCTGGACGGACTGCTCTGCGGCACGGCGGCATCGCGGGTTTTGCGGGAATTTCGGACGGTGCTGTGGGTGCTGCTGCCGGAGCTGCGCGACGAGGACGGCTTTCGACAGTATAACTACCATCATATGATGACGGTTTGGGAGCACACACTTTCGGCGCTCGGGGCAATGGAGCCGGACCCGATCCTGCGGCTGGCAATTTTGCTCCATGATGTCGGAAAGCCGACGGCATTTACGCTGGACAAGCAGCTTGTCGGGCATTTTTGCGGACACGCGGTCATCGGCGGCGCAATGACCGAGCGGGCGCTGCGGCGGCTGCGCTACGACGGCAGAACGGTCAAAACGGTGTCCGAGCTGGTGCGGCGGCACGATGTCTGCCTGAAGCCCCTGACGGAAAAGCGGCTGCGGCGCGTGCTTGCGGCATACGGCGAGGAGCAGACCCGCCGCCTGCTGCGGATTCGGCGCGCCGACCGTCTCGGCAAGGGGACGGAGGATGCCGAACAGCTCGAGGCATTCGTGCGTGAGGCGGAGGCGTGCCTCGACGCGGCGCTGACTGCCGATGCCTGCCTGACGCGCGGAAAGCTTGCCGTCTCGGGACGGGAGCTGTTGGCGCTCGGAATTCCGCAGGGACGGGAGCTGGGCGCGATCCTTGACCGCCTGTTCGCCGCAGTCGTTGCGGGAGACTTACAAAATGACCCGCGCATTCTTGTGCAGTATGCACAAAAAATATGGAATGAGAAATAATTGAGTTGACAAAATGCCAAATATTCAATATAATAATATATCGATACCATGGATAGGGGGCATTTCAATGAATGCGTTTGTATTAAAGGGCAACCTTTGCTATAGTGAAAGCGCCGATCGAATCCGTTTGATTCCGAACGGCTATCTGGTCTGCGAGGAGGGTGTCTGCCTCGGTGCGTTCGAGACGCTGCCGGAGCGGTTTGCCGCCCTGCCGCTGAAGGATTTCGGCGACAGACTGATTCTTCCGGGGTTGGTCGATCTCCACCTCCACGCGCCGCAGTTCGCCTTCCGCGGGCTGGGCATGGATATGGAGCTTTTGGACTGGCTCAACACCTACACCTTCCCCGAGGAGTCCAAGTACGCCGACCTGCGCTATGCAGAGCGGGCGTATTCGCAGTTCGCTGACCATCTGCACCGCAGCGCCACGACCCGTGCCGCCGTTTTTGCGACGATCCACGCTCCCGCAACCGAGCTGCTGATGGAAAAGCTCGAGCAGAGCGGGCTTGTCTCCTATGTCGGCAAGGTCAATATGGACCGAAACAGTCCGGACTACCTCTGCGAGCGGGATGCCGATGCGTCAATCGCGGCAACGGAGGAGTGGATTTGCCGTACCCGCGACCGCTTTGCGCACACCAAGCCCATTCTGACGCCGCGCTTTATCCCGTCGTGTACGGATGCGCTCATGCGCGGTCTGCGCGGCTTGGTCGAGAAATACGACCTGCCCGTGCAGAGCCATCTGTCCGAGAATTTCGGCGAGATCGCGTGGGTGCAGGAGCTTTGCCCGAGCTCGGCGTTCTACGGGGACGCCTATGACCGCTTCGGACTGTTCGGCGGCGACCATAAGTGCATTATGGCGCACTGTGTCCATTCCGACGAGCGCGAGCTGGAGCTGATGAAGAAAAACGGCGTGTTTATCGCCCATTCGCCGCTCTCCAACGCGAATCTCTCCTCCGGTGTCGCGCCGGTGGCGAAATATTTGGAGCGGGGACTGCATGTTGCGCTGGCGTCAGATGTGGCGGGCGGCGAGACGGAAAACCTCTTTGCCTCCGTCGGCGCGGCGATCCGTTCGTCTAAGCTTCGCTGGCGGCTGCTTGACCAGTCGGTCAAGGCGCTCTCCGTCGATCAGGCGTTTTATATCGCGACGCGCGGCGGCGGAGAGTTCTTCGGCAAGGTCGGCAGCTTTGAGGAGGGCTTTGCGTTTGATGCGATTGTCCTTGACGACAGCGCTTTGGACCATCCGCAGGAGCTGCCGCTGCGGGCAAGACTGGAGCGTGCGCTCTATCTTTCGGACGACCGCCAGATCGCGGCAAAGTTCGTCTGCGGAAAGCAGCTTTTTTGATTGAAATTATAAACGCTTGGGGCGGGAGAAAACTCCTGCCCCAAGCGTTTTAGCTTGTCAAAAGACTCCGTTGTCATTCCGAGAAGGGCGAAGCCCGACATGGGAATCTCATGTGAAATGTTTCGGATTCGCCGAAGTTTATCGGAATTTCGAAATAATTCTGCGAGATTGCCACGGGTGCAAGCACCCTCGCAATGACAGACTCAGTACTTTTTAACAGTCTCGGTTGGGGTCGGGAGTTTTCTCCCGACCCCAACGTTTTTTGAAGCCGATAAAAACAATATCACTGCCGAGAATTCGGCGCTTTTTGCGGATTTTTCAGGGGACGAGGGCGCCGTCCTGCATCCGCAAAACCACGTCGGCAGACTCTGCCACGGCGGGGTCATGGGTGACGATGATGACGCAGCAGTCATTCTCATGCGCCAGCGTCTGCAAGATCTCTACAATATTCCGACTGTTGGCACTGTCGAGGTTGCCCGTCGGCTCATCTGCCAGAATAATCTCGCTGCCGCAGGTCAGCGCACGGGCGATCGCGACCCGCTGCTGCTCGCCGCCGGAGAGCATATTGGGAAGCCGCCCGAACTGCTCCTCCGTCAGCCCTACCTGCAGCAGCTTTTCCGCCGCCCGCTCGTTTGCCTTCTTCTTGGGCATTTTGCGGACGTACAGGGGATACGCGGCATTTTCCAATACGGTCAGGTGAGAGAACAGGTTGAAATTTTGGTAGATCACGGATACATGGTTCAGCCGATAGAAATCCCGATTCATTTTTTCCGTGGCTTCTCCGTCCAGCTCGACCGTGCCGGAGGTCGGCACGTCCAGCCCCGCCAGCAGAGACAAAAAGGTGGTTTTCCCGCTGCCGGAGGCCCCAATAACGGCATATACCTGCCCCTGCTGAAAAGTATAGCTGACCCCGTTCACGGCTTTTACCGTCCGAACGGCGTTCCGATATTCGTAGGTCACGTCTTTTGCAATCAAGCTGTTCATATTCAGTCCTCCGCTTTCATGAGCTTCATTACGTTGATGTTGGTGATCCGAAGTGCGGCGACCGCGGAACCGAGCAGGAAGATCCCTGCCATCAACGCGGCGTTCCGCAATGCGCTTGCCTGTATCTCGCCCTCCGTCAGAATGCCGCCGATCACGCCGAGGAGGGAGCCTGCAAGAGCAAGCACGGCAAGCTCCGCCGTAATCAGCCCGAAAATTTTGCTTCGCCGCATACCGAGACAGCGCATGACGGCAAATTCTCTTGTCCTGCCGCGGGTCGCCAAAAAGCTTGCGAAAAAGCCGATGCAGCCGCAGATGACGAGCAGGAGCGGCAGCAGCAGACGCAGCACGGACAGATTTGCCTGAAGCTCTGCGATGCTTCGCTGATAAGTCTCGTCGTGAACCAGAACGCCGAAGGTCATGCCGTCCGCTTGATTGCTGAGCTTGGGCTGCACGAACCATTCGTAAATATATGCCTTGCTTTCCTCAAGCGTTCGGTTGTCGAGGATGTCAAAGGAGCAGCTATCCGTCAGAAAAGCGACGGAAATGCCCTCGGACCACGGCATGAAGTAGGGGCAATAGATCACATCGGCGGGACCGTTCGTGACGGTTCCTATGATTTTCAGACGTGCGGTTTCATCCGTATCGGCGGAAACCGTAACGGCGCGTTCCTCGGTGAGTATATCGGACGGGACGAGGCAGACCTGCTCCCGACTGCGCAGCACCTCCTCCGTCCAGCCGTCGAAAAATTGCACATCGACCCCCTCCGCGCGGGAAAGCGCAGGGTCGGAATCAACGGACAGAATGCGGCGGAGCGTTGCCCCGGTCGGCTTTTCCAGCGCTGTCTCCGCCTTTGCCCGTATATTTTCTACATAATCGTCCAAATAACAACCTCGCGGTCGCCGCTTGCCCATCAGCATTTCCACAAAGGCGGAAAACATTTGCAGATTGCCCGAATCGGTGCCCTTGGCGTCCGTTACGGTGCAGGAGATCGTGGTATTTTCGATCGTGCAGCGCAAAGCCCGCTCCTGACGGAGGGTCAGATTTTGCAGGACCATTGCGGAAAATGCACACGCAGCTGCGACTGCAACAAGAAGGAGGCTTGCTGCGGGACGGCGAAACAGAGCGGTCAGTGTCACTCCTGCGAGGGCGTGACCGTTTTTTTGCGCCATAGACCGTTTGCTCCTTTCTATTTTGACTTCATCAGCCGGCGGGCGGCAAAGACAGCCGTACCGATCGTGCTGAAAACTGCGAGAAATACAAATGCGGCGGCGGCAGCGGTCAGCATTGCCTCCGACCGAAGCACAAGGACATCGGAAAGAATGCTTTTCGTAACGGTATCGAACAGGATAACCGCGATACCCGTGCCGATTGCGACAGAGATAAGCTCTGAGGGGAGGAGAACTGCGAGCACTTCGCCGAACACGGCTTTGGAGGGTCTGCCCAAAAGACGCGCCCCGCGGAGCGTCGGCTTCATCCTGCGGAAGCTCAGGAACAGAAACAGCGCGGAGGCGAGCAGAAATACGCCGACACCGACTGCCATCAGACGCAGGGCGTTGGCTTCAAGCGCCGCAAGCGATTCCTCCATAGAGGAAAAGTCCTGATCGAAATAGAGAAATTGTCCGCCGAGTCCCTGCTGCTCCATATACGCTTCAAAAGCCTCGGCAGAACCGTTTTCCAAAATGAAGGTGTTGAGCAGGGAATTCGCGGGCGACTCGTAATTCTCCGCATTGGGAACGGAGGCTTTGGGGACGATGATCGTATCCGCATTGCATTGATATGCGCCGAAGGCGAAGCGGGCACCGGTATAGATGCCGACGACGGTGTATTCCTTGCATACGCCGATCGCCTCGTCGGGGAACATACAGTATCTTTGACGATAGGGTCCCGGGTCCCCCGAGGCAAAGACGGAGTTTGACGTTGCGCCGTTGTTGTATGTCATGAAACCGGAATCGTAACAGTTCAATCGGAGCGTGTCTCCGAGGTCAAGACCGTTCACCTCGGCATACGCTGCGCTGACGATACATACATCGCTGCCGTCCGCGTATTCCCCGTCCGTAAAAAAGCGGCCCGACAGTAAGCTCGTATCGCCGGTATTGAAGGAGTACATACTCTCGATATTGTCCGTCAATATCACGGCGGCGGATTCTTGGTTGAGCCGGCAGAGCGGTATGATTTTCTCGCTCCAAACGGCGGCTTCGTCGCTGCGCAGATAATCCGTCACGCTTCCCTCATACGCACAGAACCACGGAAGCTGCCCCGCCACGGGGAAACGGTAGGTCTGTCCGCCGCGGTCAACATTTTCAAGAGCGGAGTATTTAGAGCAATTGCCTTCAAGCTCGGGGAACGGCACGATATAACGGTATCCGTTGGTCGATTGCCGATAACCGTCGGCGGAGCGAATAATGGGATAGTCTTGGTATTGCCCGAATACGAGATAGGTCTTGCCCGCCTCAAACGGGGTTGCCCCGTCTGCTTCGCGGACATCGCTGTGAATATACACCGAATCCGGCTTCGGGAAGGCGTCGTACGCATCGGACAGGCAGACGATCTCCTCAACGCCGAAGGACGCGTCGTACAGAAGCTGACCCTCTGCCGACAGCTCCCTGACGCTCTCACAGCGCAGGGCAAATACCGCGAGGGAATAGCACTCTCCGTCAAAGGCAATGTTGTATTCGGACGGATCGACGCGGCTTGAGGAGAGGGACTTGCTGCCCGCAATATGGGCGGAGAGAAGGCAGCGGCGGTCGATCTTTGTGATCTGCGGGGCTTCCCGTGCGGCAAAGTCGGCGTAGAGGCGGTTTTGCAATGCGATGCCGATCTCCTCCGCCGACAGTCCGCTCAGCTCCGGCTCCAACGGGATCGCGATGGTCGTGTAGTTGCTTGCAATTTCGTCCCGCTGCAGCTCGGCGCTTGTCCATGCGGAATAACCGATGCAGGACAGGGCGACCGAAAAACCGAGCAGCAGTACCGTCAGCACGGTAAAGATCGGCTTTCGCACCGCCTGCCTGAAGAAAATATTCATCCTTCCGACCTCCTTCTGTAATATCTGCCGCGCCCGAAGCGGGGCGATCGTTTGATACACTTTGGTACATGATACCGGCTGCGGAAAAGTAATGCAAGCGCGGCTGCACGAAACGACCGTTTTCGCGCAGCTTTGGTCGTGCATCGGTGCGACGGAAGGGTGACAATTCCCGCCGAATATGCTATAATACCCCTACCCTTATGAGAAGGCAGAGGTATCATCGTGCGTGTGATATTTTGTGATGACGATCCCGCAATTTTGGAGCAGCTGCAATCCTATGTGTCGGAGTTTTTTGCCCGATCGGGCGGGAAGCTGCCGGAGCTTGCCTGCTATCCCAGCGGCGAAGCATTATTGGCGGCGGAGACGCGGGCGGATATTGCGTTTTTGGACGTCGAAATGCCGGGCGTCAGCGGGATTCGGGTCGGCGCGAGGCTGAAGGAAGCGAACCCGAACATCAAAATTTTTATCGTGACCTCTTACCCCGACTATTTGGACGAAGCCATGAGATTTCAGGTGTTTCGGTATTTGTCAAAACCGATTGATAAAAATCGGCTGTTTCGCAATCTGAAAGATGCAGTTTACAGATCGGAAGAGGC
>OLSB01002655.1_pt1 | contig 14339 bp, 13 predicted proteins | sample 1672071 | NCBI WGS metagenome assembly OLSB01 (sample SAMEA3136642, study PRJEB25190) | human gut metagenome | biome: human gut; feature: human-associated habitat; material: faeces | place: Austria | collected 2013 | reverse complement strand
AAGTGAACCCACCCCTATGCACTTTTTGATAAAAGGTAGGTTTTATCAAAAAGTGCAAATGTATCGAAACCAATGTCTGTTTCTGTTAGTTCTCCGCGTATCAACAACCATTTTCCTCCGTACCGAGATAATTCGCCCAAGCCGTAGTGTCTTGTCCACGATTGGTAAAGCCCATATGGTTCTATATAGTCCTCTTTAGAGTCGGAGTAATTATGGCTGCGGAAAACCACACCAGTATAGATGCATGCCAAAAACTCCTTGTCGACCGCTGTTTTCCGTTCCTTTGCTTTAACGGCTACATACAAATCACGAAGCGGTAACTTAAAATGCACAATAAGCCACCTACTTTAGGGTCAAGTGCTTCGATGTTTTTATTGGCTTGGACGATTGTATCTGCTGTAAAGAAATAGGTCATCATTTGATAATCGTCCCTTCGCGGATACTGAGGTAATGGAGTCAGTGATGATTCAGAATTGGAATCAACGAGTTACTGCCGAAGACACGGTTTACGTGCTCGGTGATGCCTTCTGGCGAAACGAAGAAAGCGACCCGGAAGGCCGCTGAACCCGTCATCGATTTACATGACGATGATTTTGGAATGATGCTGAACTGTGCGGTCCGCTATGCCTGCGGCAGACAGAGTTATATGCCGGGAGCGGTAAGGCGGTACATAACCCCGCTGCTACCGTATTTGTCTAGCAAAGCACTGTGGTGTTTTGACCAAGATATTTCTGAAGCCCGCCATTTTGGAAATTGCGGAGATCCACGCATTGACCTGCCTGGCTGGATCGATTTTCATGAGCGTGTTAGAGAAGAACGCATAAAGCGTGGCGAGAATGTATATACTGGTTGGTGGGAAGGCAGAACCGAATAATACTGGCTAAATGCATCGGCACGAGCCATATCTGCCCGTCAGAATTGAAAATCAGTATTTTTTATTTTGATTTTCAATTCTGCTATTGACATTTGCGATAACTACAGTATAATAAACACAGCTGAAATAAAGGCAGGCATCTATTATGGCAAAATATCGATTCACCTCTGAACATAAAATCAACTTACCCACAATCCGAATTGCCAGCATTGAACTCGAAAACTTCAAGAGTGTAAAGCACGGCGTTATTTCGTTTAATTGTGGTAAGAAATATATTCCGTTTGGAACCCAATCCGACATTCTCGGCATTTATGGCCAAAACGGCTCTGGTAAGACCTCTGCGATCGAAGCAATTTCGATTCTTAAGTATCTCCTATCCGGTAAGGCCGTTCCCGATGAGTATTCTGACTGCGTTGATATTCATGCGGGTTATGCAGCTATGTCCTTTACGCTTGATGTCCAGTACCCTGCAGGAGGAAACTACCCGACTAATGACGACATCCGTAAGGTCGTCTACTCCGTTAAAATCGCCAGAGAAGAAAAAGAGAAAGATGATATTCCTCATATCTTTATCGACAATACCTTGGATGATTTCATTCCTTCATCCAAGTACCGCGTCGTTGTGTTTGATGAGGTGCTGAAAATCTCCGGCACAATTTGCGGGAAAAAAACGCCGCTCAAGCCGTTTGTCGATACAACCACAAAAGCTTATATTGGCCCCTCCACCAAAGCAAAAATGCTTCTCGGTGTGCTGAATGAGGATAAGCGGGTTGCATTAGGTATTAACAAGCAGATTGCTCGTTCCGGCTCGAGATCTTTCATCTTCCATCCGCAGATGCTAGAACTATACAGCGACAATTCCGACTACTCTCCGCTGTATCAGCTGATGATTGAGCTTCGCCTTTGGGGAAGTCAGTACCTTTTTGTGGTCGATTCAAAATCCACCGGTCTTATCCGCTTGAATTATATGCTCCCGGTTTACATCCGCGGTGAAAATGTTGATATGGTTCCAGTCCCAATCAACAAGCCTTTCACTATTGATGATGACGGGTTCGACATGCTGTCCGAGGTTTTCGATTCACTAAGTGAGGTCTTGAAAGAGATTGTTCCCGGGCTTACAGTCTATCTCAGAAATAATGGTAGTACTCTGTTGGACGACGGTCAGCCTGGCCATCTTGCCGAGTTAATGGCTAAACGCGGAGAAACCGAAATTCCCTTGCGTGGTGAATCTGATGGTGTTAGGAAACTGATATCAACCCTTCATTTCCTCATAACAGCGTATAACCAGCAGTCTACAACTATTGCGTACGACGAATTTGACGCTGGCATTTTTGAATATCTTCTTGGTGAGATTTTGATGGTCCTTCAAACCTCTGGCAAGGGACAATTCATTTTCACATCTCACAACATGCGCCCACTCGAAGTTCTGAATAAGGACTCTATTTGCTTTACCACAACCGATCCGGAAAACCGTTATATTAAGCTTACTGGAATCGGTGAAACAAACAACCTCCGTAGAGTATATTATCGCGAGATCGCCATGCACGATCATTATGATAATCTCTACAGCGAAACCAAGCGGAATCACATTATTTCCGCAATGCGTAAGGCGGGAGGCAAACTATAATGGCACGCCCTAAGAAACAGGTTATACTTTTCCTTGTTGAAGGAAGATCTGATAGAGACGCACTTGAGCGTCCCCTTCAGAAAATCCTTGAAACAAGTGAAACAGGCATAGAAGCTGCTTTCTTAGTTGCTGAGACGGATGTTACTTCCGATATTAGAAACACCCCGGACAATATACTTCAAAAAATAAACCGCTTCTATTTTGAACCCTTCTTTTCTGCAAACGACTTCTATTACCCGAAAGATATCATGGAAGTAGTTCAAATATGTGACCTCGATGGAGCGTTTATTCCAGAAGAAAACTGTCGGATGTTTACGGAAACCATATTTGCCGAAAAGGGTTTCATCTATGAACCTCCCTTAATCTACGGCGAAAGCGCCGAGTCGGTAATAGCCCGCAATTCGGCAAAAGCTGCGAATATCCGTTTTCTGCTTGAGCAGCCAACAATTAAGGTTAAGACCAAAACTGTTCCCTACACGTTATATTTCTTCTCGACAAACATTGACCACTTCCTTCATGATAAGCTAAACCTCGCGGGGCGCGATAAAGTCTCCCTTGCAGAATCCTTCGCTGATGCCATGGAGGAAGATGAGAAGAAACTCATCGAATTCTTCAACGAATCTACGTACTCCGTGAAAGAATCTACTTTAAGTGAGTCGTGGTTAAGTGTTATGGAGGGTACGAATTCCCTCTCAAGGGGAACAAACTTCAACCTTTACCTCGAGCGCTTACAAGCGAAACTTACAAAGTAAGCAACCCCCATCTACATAAAACATATCTTTTTACAAGGAGAAATGCCTATGGCCAACGGTAAGACAAAAGTAATTGAAGCTCTGGTGGACGAAGAAACCTATACTGCATTTGTCAATGGTGAAGCAGTGTCTAATAACGGGCTTAGGGCGCAGAAAGGAAACTTCTGGCCAAGTCAGCCTGATTTTAGGCTCCAGGACGAACGTGCTGAAAAAGCAAAGGACTATCTGCTTGATTTAGGCCTTGCTGCGGCTACGCATTTTACATTTCAAATTGTCCTCCCCAGTATCAAAAGAGTTACTGAGGAAAAGATTGTCCCCTTTGTTGAAGACAAGCTGGACGAAATACGTGAGAAGCACCGATTGAAGAAGGAAGCGAAAATGAAGGCCGCTGAAGAAACTCAGGTACCTGAATGCGATACCGAACCAACTGGCGAAACCGAGAGCAAAATCATTTACTTTGATTCGTACCGTAAAGAGGCATAACTTTACATAATCAGCCGCAAGCTGTCAGAGGATAATACTCTGACAGTTTGCAACTCTTTAGACCTTATATTTTACTGCTGGCGCATGCGTGCATGTTATCGACGATGTGGCGCTAGGAAGGAGACAGATGATTAAAGACTACAGTGTCTGGAAAAAGTCCTGCGGCATATTATGTTTTAATGGGTGCATTTTCCCAATCAGGCATAAAAAATAGAGCCTCAGCGGCTCATTGGGTGCGTTTGATATTCAATGGGTGCATTTGTATCAAAATAACCAATATTTGCCATAACCGGACACCGATTTTGATACAATTGTCATCATGATCGGTGTCCAGTTTTACTTATTTTGCTTGCTGGAGGTACCGCATGCAGAAGCGAAAATATTATGGCGCCTATGATGACCGTTATCGTCAAGTACATGAACTGAACCTGCAATGGTTTAATGAGAACCCGTCACCTATTGTAGCTGAAACTATCCGTAAATTTTCTCTTTCGCATCAACACAAGCTGTTGGAGATTGGATGTGGAGAAGGTCGAGATGCATACGCGCTGCTCAAACAGGGCTTTGAACTGTTGGCAACCGATGTATCTCCAGAGGCAATCTCCTTTTGTCGAAAGAGCATGCCTGTTTACAAAGACCATTTCCAAATTCTTGACTGTGTAACCGAAAAGCTGGACAACACATTTGATTTCATTTATGCCATTGCTGTTGTGCACATGCTTGTTCCTAATGAAGACAGAAATGCCTTTTACAACTTCATTCGGGAACATTTGGAACCCAGCGGAATTGCGCTTATAGGCACTATGGGTGACGGCACCATTGAACGTCAGACTGATATTCGCACTGCTTTTGACATTCAAAACCGAATTCATGAACAGTCGGGGAAAGCGATCCAAATCGTCAGTACCTCTTGTAGGATGGTCAATTTTCAGACCTTTGGAAATGAGTTGGAGCAAAACGGTCTGGTTGTAATTAAGCAAGGCATTACTGCGATTGAGCCGGACTTTCCACAAATGATGTTTGCCGTGGTGCGGGCAGGCTAAAATGAGCCGTGTGCACCTTTTAATTATTTCCCACACTTTTTAACGGAAGGTCAGTGTGGTGTGCATTTTTTATTAAATAGGTCTTTGCTTTCAGAAAAGAAAGCGGCTCATCCGTTTCCGTCGGATGGGCCGCTTTTTGCATACTTTATCGAAAATACGGCAAAGCTGCGCGGTATGGGAAATGTCCTGTCGCGTGCCGATCCGCCCCGATCAGTCGCGCCGGAGGGCCTGAATGGGGTTGAGATTGGACGCCTTGACCGCCGGGAGAAGGCCGAACACAATGCCGATGCCCATGGAAAACACCACGGCAATGAGGATCGCCGGGACGCTGATGGCCGTCGGCGTGCCCATGACGGATGAAATGAGCCGCGCCATAACAATGCCGACGATCACGCCGAGCAATCCGCCGAGACTTGTGAGCACCGCCGCTTCCGTGAGGAACTGGTTGAGGATGCGGCGCCGGCGCGCGCCGATGGCTTTTTTCAGGCCGATCTCCTGTGTGCGCTCCGTGACGGTGACGAGCATGATGTTCATAACGCCGATGCCGCCGACAAGCAGCGAAATGCTCGCAATCCAGATGAGCTGGCGGTTCGAGGAATTGGAGAGCTCCTGCAGATTCTTCGCCTGCTCCATGAGATCCTGCCCGCGGTAGGAGAACGACTTATCCGCGCCGATGAGCTGGCTGGACGAGAGTAGCTCGCCCGCTTTCTGTCCGACGCTCGTCATATTGTCGGTATTATCCGCGCGCAGCGCCGCACACTGCGGCTCGTCGAACGAAAACAGCATCGGCCAGGTCTTGAGCGGGAGGAAGATCGTTCCGGTCTCGTTCATGTACTGGTAGTAATCGTTCGGCGTATTGATCTGCATCGTTGCGGAGCTTGCGCGCCGGACAACGCCGACGACCGTGAAGCTCTCGCCCTGCATCTCCACGGTCTTGCCGACCGGCTCCTTGCCGGAGAAGAGCGCCGAGGCCGCCGCCGTATCGAGCATACAGACCTTTTTCGCTTTGGCATAGTCATCCGAAAGGAAGCTCCTGCCGTGATCGAGCGAATAGCCGTTCACGTCGAAATAGTACTCGTCGATACCATAGAGACTGCCGGAAAAGCCGTTGTTGCCGTAGTACACGCCGTCGGCGTAGTTCCGGTAGCAGAAGAGCGAAACGCCCTTCACATGGTCAATCCTGCAAAGCTCCTGCCGCGTTTCCTCGGTGATCGGGTAAACGCCGCCGGGAACGCCGTTATACTGCACCTCATAGGGATAATTGTCCTGATAGAGCTGCACGATGACGGCGTTATTGCCCGCGCCCACAAGGCTTTCCTTGATCTGTTCGTTCGTGCCTTTGATGGTGGATACGATCGTAATGATCGAGGCGATGCCGATAATGATGCCGAGCATCGTCAGGAACGAGCGCAGCTTATGCCGCCACACGTTCTGAAATGCCAGAGAAATGCTTTCAAGCAATGCACCCGCCCCCTTTCAGTAATTATAGAGCGTCGAGGTATCGGATATCTCGGTCCTGGCTCCTGCGCGAATGCGGCTGCCGTAAGGGAAGGCGATATATTCCTCGCCGGTGAGGCCGCCGTTGATCTGTGTGTACGAGCCCCAGAGAGACCGTCCGGTCGATACGGCGCGCTTTTCAAGCCTCCCGTTCGCGTCCCGGACATACACGAAGCTCCCGCCGCCTTCGCGGAGGATGAACATGTTCTCGAGATACATGCCGGAAGCACCGCTGCCGAAGGGATTGTATGTGATGTTCACATACTCGCCCTCACGCACGGGCGTATCCTCGTCAAGGTACACGGTGAAGGGATAGAGCGAGGCGTTGTTGTTGCCCTGGCTCCAGTGGTAGTAGCTGCCGTTTTCCTCGACCGGGTATTCGGAAATGCTGACGATCTCCGCCTCGGTCTGGGAATAGGTCTGCCACGACATTACCGTGACCGTATCGCCGACGTGGAGCGTTTCAAGCTCCGTTTCGCTCATTGCGCCGGTGACATAGTATCCGCCGCCGCCGGAGATGAGGACGGCCGGGAGCTGTTCCTCCCGTGCCTGATCCGGGCTGCGGATCGTTTTCACAACGCCGTCGATCTTGCTGTAAACCACGCCGTTGTTGATCTCAAATTCGAGCGTTTCGTATTCAAGCCGCGCTTTTTTGAGATCAAGCTCGGTCTGATAGATTTTCTCCTGCGCTTCGCGGCGCATGGAAATCAGTTCATTGTAGGTGTAACTCGGCGTCGTATCGATGTAGGTATCGCCGCCGTCATCGATATCGCCGCCGTCGTCCGGCGTTGTGCCGTCATCGAATCGACCGTAGGCCTCGTCCACCTTAAAGGCCACCGAGCCGTCGCTCTGGCGGACGAATACCATCCCCCAGCTGCGGAGAATGTCGCCGTCCGCAGAATCGCCGTCGCGGACCTCAAAGACGACATACGCCGTGCCGCTGCCTGCCTTCGTCAGAAGCGAGTCGATAAAGGCGCTGTCATAGGCGCAGTCATCGCTCCAGATATAGAAAAACGGGCTGTCCTTCGTACCGTCGCCGCCGCGGAAATACGGCACATCCACCGGCGTGAGCGGCGGCGTATCCAGCTCCTCGTCGGGGAGCGGGTCGGGCTGCGGGACATACAGACGGTAGTTGTTCACCTTGACGAGATTGGCGTTTGCCTCGTCGAGCGCGATCTCCAGCTTCTGCACGGAAATGCGCGCGCGCTCAAGCTGCAGGTCGGTGAGCGTCGTGTCGTAAGAGAGGATCGGGTCGCCGACCTTGACGGCGTCGCCCTCGCGGACATAGTACTTTGTGATCTTCTGTGTTTCCGAAACATAGATCGACTGCATTTTATCGGGCTTTACCAGACCCTGCGTTTCCGCCTGATCGTCGGCATAGTTCGTGCAGAAATCCATGATCGGATAGACCTTCACTTTGCCGCCGCTGCCGCGCACGAGCAGCAGAATGCCGTATACGCCGCCGCCGACAAGCGCGGCGATCAGCACGGCGGCGATCGTGCGGCGCAGCCAGTCCGGCAGGTTATTGAGAAACGTTATCTTCCCCTTTTTCATCCGCTGCGCCTCCTTTCGTGATGTCGTACCGGCGCTTGTCCTCATCGCCGCGGATCAGCTCGCCGTCAAGAATGCGGTGGATTTTTTTCGCGCAGGCGGCGATTTCCTGCGCGTGCGTGATGAGCACGACCGTTGTTCCCTTCGCGTTCAGCTCGCCGAAGATCTGCATGATCTGACGGCCGGAAGCGGAGTCCAGCGCGCCGGTCGGCTCGTCGGCGAGCAGGATGCGCGGCTTTACGATCATCGCACGGGCGATCGCCACGCGCTGGCACTGACCGCCGGAGAGCTGGTTCGGATAAAAGTCCATGCGATCTTCCAGCCCGACGCTTGCAAGCGCTTCGGCGGCACGCTCGCGCCGTTCGCGGCGCGGCACGTTTGCGTAGAGAAGCGGCAGCGCGACATTATCGAGCGCCGTGAGCTTCGGCAGAAGATAAAAGCTCTGGAAAACGAAACCGATCATCCGGTTTCGTATATCGGCGAGCCGGTCGTCTGAGGCCGAGGACACGTCCTCCCCGGCGAGCACATACGTCCCGGAGGTTGGCGTATCAAGGCAGCCGATGATGTTCATAAGCGTTGTTTTGCCGGAGCCGGAGGGTCCCATGATGGCAAGATACTCCCCGTCGTCGATCTCGAGAGAAATGTTCTTGAGGATGTGTACAACGTCCTTCCCCTGGGGATAATCCTTGCAGATACTGCGCATTTCCAGAAGCATTACGCCGCGCCCCTCTCCGCGCCGGCCGCGGCGTCCGCCCCGGGAGCATCCTCCGGCAGAGCGTCATCGGTGGCCGGTTCGTCCTCCGGCACAACGGGGTCGCTCGCCGCGGCGTCGATTTCCTCCGGATCGCCGAAGAGCGATTCATCCGGCGCTTCAACGGCCGCATCGCCGTCGGAGGCGTTCCCACCCGAGGCATAGTATCCGCCGCCCATAACGGGAAAGCCGCCCGCATTGCCGCCGGAAACGTAACCGGAGTTATCCTCATAGATCTGCGTGTGCATACCGGCGGAGAGTCCATCCATCGGGAAAGCGATGTAATCGCTCTCCTTCAGCCCGGAAACGATCTGGTATTCGCCCCGCTCGGCGTCATAGTCGCCGAGCGACACGCTGCGCTTTTCCAGCCGGTCGCGCCCGTTTGCCGCCCAGACATAGGGCGAGGAGTCGGCGTCCACGATATAATACTCCGGCAGCCACAGACCTTCCCGTACCTCCTGCTGGCCATAGTCCGGTTCAATGTACACATGCTGGCCGAGAATGAGGCCGGTAACGTCGTCGAGCTTCACATAAAACGGGTACTTGGAGGAGCTTGTCATCTCGTCGCTGCCGGGACCGTAGTAATAGCGGTTATTGTTGTTTTCCACCTTGGTCTCCCAGTCAATGCTCTCGAGCACGCCGCTCCATGTGATATTTTCGTCGAGGCGCGAGCGGACAAGAACGCTCATCCCCTCGGTTAGCGTGCCGACGTTCAGCTCGTTGATCGTGCCCTTTACCTGATAGGTCGTCATGTCCATGATGGTGATGTAGGCATCGCTGTCCGAGCCGCCGTAGCCGGACGTGTCGTCCGATTCTTTGACGCTCATCACGCGGCCGGAGATCGGGGCGCGGACATCCGTATCTTCGAGAGCCTCCTGCAGATTCTCGATCTCGCGTTCCTTAAGACCCTTGTTATAGGTCGCCTCACGCACGTTCGCCTGCAGCTCCTGAATCTGGAGCGAGTAGGTGAGCTGCTGCGCCGCAGGGGCGGCGTCGCGCTGACGCTCGAGATTGGGGATGTCCTCCTCGGCGTTGGAAATCGTGTTCTCATAGCCCTCGAGCTCAAGCAGGAGCTTGCTGAGCTGAAGCTCCATGGCCTCGTTGTCGTAGCAGAAGAGCACGTCGCCCTCGGTGACGAAATCGCCTTCCTGAACGTACGTCTCCAATACCTTTTTGTCGCCCTTTTTGACCGTTGCCGTTTCTCCGGAAACGACAAGGCCGGCATACCGGTTCACCAGCCCTACAGAACCCTGTGAGGTGATGTCCGATACCTTCTGAACGGTGACGGCGTCCTCGGCGTCGCCGCCGCAGCCGGACATAACGCCGAGCAGCAGGCACGTGCCGAGGAGAATGGCAAGCAGTTTTTTCATGTATGTTCCTCCTGTTTTTTCAGGATGTATTGCTTACTATATGACGCATCCCGGCGCGGAAAAGTTCGCCTCTCTCCGCGGGAGGCGGCAAAAATAACAGCGATTGCATTTTACGGAAAAAATGCTATATTGGAATATACAAAATACATCGTCGAAAACGGAGGTATCCCGTTATGACCTGCAAGGAAAGATTTCTCAAATACATCGCCGTGTCCACCGCGTCCGATGAGGACAGCACAGAAAGCCCGTCCACGGCCCGGCAGCTGGAGCTCTCGCGCTGTCTGGCCGAGGAAATGCTCTCGCTGGGGCTGAAGAACGTCCACATGGACAGCTGCGGCAACGCCATCGGCACGCTTCCCGCCACGGAGGGCGTCAAGGCCGCCGGAACACTCGCGCTTATCGCGCATGTGGACACCTCTCCCGCCGCGAGCGGCGAGGGCGTGAACGCCCGCGAGGTTTTGTACACCGGCGAAGATATCGAGCTTGGCCACGGCGTCATTCTCTCCGAAAAGCAGTTCCCCGCCATGAAGGACGTGCGCGGGAAGGTGCTGCTCGTGACGGACGGCTCCACGCTGCTCGGCGCAGACGATAAGGCCGGTGTGGCCGAGATCATGACGGCGGTGGAAAAGCTCATCGCCTCCGGCGCGCCGCACGGGGAGCTGCGCATCGTGTTCACGACCGACGAGGAGGTCGGCCGCGGCACGGAGGGACTGGACGTCAGGGAGCTTGCGTGCGATTGGGGCTACACCGTGGACGGCGGTGAGCTCGGCGTGTACGAATACGAAAACTTCAACGCGGCCGCGGCGCTCGTCCGTGTGCACGGCGTCGGCATCCATCCGGGCAGCGCCAAGAACATTATGAAGAACGCCGCGACGATCGCCATGGAGCTGCATTCCCTTCTCCCCGCCGATCAGGTGCCGGAAAAGACCGAGGGCTATGAGGGCTTCATCCATCTCACCGATATGTCCGGCGACGTGGTGGAGGCTGAACTCCACTATATCATCCGCGACCATGACCGCACGCTCTTTGAAGAGAAAAAGGCATGCCTCCGCGCCGCCGTAGAAGAGATCAACCGCCGCTACGGTGAGGGCACCGCCGAAGCCGACATCTCCGATACCTACTACAACATGCGCGAAAAGATCGAGCCGCACCGCCATTTGCTCGACCGTGCCGAAGCCGCTTACCGCGCCTGCGGCGTCACGCCGCGCACCGAAGCGATCCGCGGCGGCACGGACGGCGCGGTGCTCACATGGATGGGACTCCCCTGCCCGAACCTTTCGACCGGCGGCTACAACTACCACGGCGTACACGAGTTCATCCCCGTGGACAGTCTCGCGGTCATGCCCGACGTGCTGCTGGAGATCATCGGCAGCTTTGTGGAAAACGTCTGATCTCCGGAGGATATCATGTCCAAAACATCGATTCTCATCGCCAAGATTTTGGCAGTGCTCCTGCTCGCGGTGCTGCTGACCAGCGCGGCGCTCTCGCCGCGCTGGGCGGCGCGGCCGGAGGATGTTCGCGTTCCGGCGCCGACGCCGCTTCCGACCGCGGCGCCGACGCCCACTCCCTCGCCGACTCCCTCCCCCACGCCGGAACCTACGGCAACGCCGACCCCCGCGCCGACGCCTACGCCCGAGCCGACGCCCATCGAGTATACGATCTCCATGGTGGGCGACTGCACGCTTGCGAGCTATCCGCAGGCGCGCTACTACGCCAATTCGTTTGAAAACGTTGTCGGAACGAATTGGGCGTACCCCTTCTCCAACGTGCTTGACGTGACGGCAAACGACGATATGACGATCGTGAATCTCGAGTGCAGTATTTCCGATCTTGCCGCCGGGTCCGGCTCCACGTTCTCTTTCCTCGCGCCGAAGGCGGCGACGGACATTCTCACGCTCGGCAGCGTGGAGTTCGCCACGACCGCCAATAACCACGCGATGGACTTCGGACAGCAGGTCTACGACGACACGCTCGCCAATCTCGACGCCGCCGGCATCGGCCACTGCGGCGAGGGGGAAGGCACGCTCTATACGACCAAAAGCGGTCTGACCGTCGGCGTGTATGCCGTTTACAGCTGGCACACGCCGAGCGCCGAATCCGTCGCCGCGGGCGTCCGTTCTCTCAGGGACGCGGGCGCGGAGATCGTTGTCGTGAGCGCCCACTGGGGCAACGAGGCGAGCTATTACCAGAACGCCAACCAGGAAGAGGTCGGCCGCGCTGCGATCGACGCGGGCGCGAGCATCGTGTTCGGCCACGGGCCGCACCGTCTTGAGCCGTTTGAAAAATACAACAACGGCATCATTTTCTATAGTCTCGGCAACTTTGTGTTCGGCGGCAACACCAACCCTGCCGACATGGACAGCGTGATCGCACAGGCGACCGTTACCCGCGACCCGGACGGAACGCTCTATCTCTCGTCGTTCAATGTTCTCCCGTGCAGCATCAGCAGCAAAACAAGTGAAAACGACTACTGCCCGACGCTCTTTGAGCCCGGCACAGAGGAATATGACCGCGCCATGTCCAAGGTGGACGGCTCGTGGACGGGCGCGAACAACGTGATCGACTACTCGTTCATGCATCCCGACGAGGGCTGATAAGCCATAACAAAATATGCCGCCGAAACCGGTCTGGTTTCGGCGGCATCAATATTATTGGATCACTTGCGGCGGCGGCCTCCGGCGCGGCGGTCGGCATAGATCTTGCTGTCGCTGATCTTGCTGTCGGACTGCTGCATGAAATGCTTGAGCTTATCCTCAAAGCTGGTATCCCCGGTGGGCAGGGCAACCTCGCCGTCGCACGGCGCGGCACTGCGGTAGGCATTGGCAGGGCGCGGGGCATACGCCGGGCGGGAGACATTCGCCGAGGGCTGAGCCGGACGCGGCGTATAGGCCGGGCGCGGCGTGCTCGGCTGGGTCTGCTTGATGGAGAGATTGATCTTCCCCGCCTCGTTCACGCTGAGGATTTTGACCTTGACGGCGTCGCCGACCTTCAGATAGTCGTTAACGTCGTTTACATAGGCGTTGGCAATCTCCGAGATGTGTACAAGACCGCTCTTGCCGCCGGGAAGCAATACAAATGCCCCGAATTTGGTGATGCCTGTTACTTTGCCTTCCTGAATCGCTCCGATTTCCAGCTCCATGGGGATTCCTTTCTCTTTTCTTTCAATTTATTGATATATCCTGTCATCCGGCAGGACAAGACCAAGCCTCTCTCTTGCAAGCTCGGCGATACGGTCCGCATCGCCGCTGCGCCCGATCCGTTCACGCAAAGCCGCGTTGCTTTGCTCCAGCGCCTCGCAGCGCTCGCGCGTCTCGCGCAGAAGAAGCTCCGCTTCCTCTACGCGGATCGCCGTTGCGACATACCGCGCCGCGGCGTAAACAAGCAAAATGGATAGTATACAGCCATAAAGAATCTTTATGCTTCTGCTCATCGTTATGCTCCGCCGTCTCCCCCGCCGCGGCAGCTCTATGACGGCCGGGGAAACTTTCGAATTATTTTAAACGATAGATTCGATTTTGCATAGATATTTTTTTCAATTTTTTTCATCTTTTTTTCGCGCTTTCTCCCGATCTTCTTCTTTTCTCCGCTGCCGCTCTTCTCTGCGCTCCCGTTTCCGCTCCGCAAGACGGCGCACCGGACGCCGGAGCGGAGTGAGAAGATACGCGCAAAGCGCCCATCCGGCGATTGCCGCCGTGAGGAACCGGAGCCGCACGCCGCCGCTGCACCACTGTCCGGCGGCAAAAACAGCAACCCCTGCCAGCGCATAAAAAACCGCGTCCCACAGTGCGGCAAGGCTCGGGAAAATCTGTCGAAGAGCATAAACCGGAAGCTGCGCCGTTCCCATCGCCGCTCCGGTCAGAAAGGCGAACGTCAGCTCGAAAAGCTGGCGGGCCGTCGATTCACTCATTTATCCGAAAAGCCGCGCCCAGAAGCTGCGCCGCACCGGGACATCGGCGTAGGAGAGATCGGAAATATCCCCCACAACGAGAAGATCGCCGGAATCCACCGAGAGCGTCTCCACCCGAAGATTGCTTCCATGCACCGTGAGAGCGCCAAGCTCCGTCTGCATCTCCACGATGCTCTCGTCGAAGCCGCCGACCTCCTCCACGCCGGAGACGCTCAATCGGTTCCGGTTTTCCAGTATGATGTTCTGCGCTTTTCTCCGCTCGGTCTCTCCCGCCATACGATCACCTCGGCACAAGACTATGCCGCGGCGGGGTCAAGTATGCTTTGTCTTGACAGCACGGGCGCGGAATGGTACTTTATGAGGGTATACCACCATGCCGGTGTGGCGGAATTGGCAGACGCACGGGACTTAAAATCCCGAGACGAAAGTCGTACGGGTTCGATCCCCGTCACCGGTACCACGTCGGAGCAAACTTCATATTGTT
>OLSB01002653.1_pt1 | contig 14350 bp, 9 predicted proteins | sample 1672071 | NCBI WGS metagenome assembly OLSB01 (sample SAMEA3136642, study PRJEB25190) | human gut metagenome | biome: human gut; feature: human-associated habitat; material: faeces | place: Austria | collected 2013 | reverse complement strand
TGGTCGAACTGGACAAGTCCGACACGGACAACCTCTGGCCGGAGGACGAGATCATCCTGACCTCGGACGACATCTATAACGGGAAGGTGCTTGAATGATTACAGAAAATATCCGGAAGATCCGGGAAACTATGGCGCGTGCCGCGCTGGCCGCAGGCCGGCGGCCGGAGGACATTCTCCTGTGCGCCGCAACGAAAATGAACGATTCCGCGCGTGTCCGCGAGGCCATCGCCGCAGGTGTGGACTGCTGCGGTGAAAACCGCGTGCAGGAGCTGGTGCAGAAGCAGGCCGAGCACGCCTACGACGGCGCTCCCGTGCATTTTATCGGGCATTTGCAGACCAATAAGGTAAAGCAGGTCGTCGGCAAGGTCGCTCTGATCCAGTCGGTGGACCGTCTTGAGCTGCTCCGCTGCATCCAGAAGGAGGCGCAGCGGCAGGCTCTCACACAGGACATTCTGCTGGAGATCAACATCGGCGCGGAGGAGAGCAAGTCTGGCTTCACCCCCGAGGAGGCGGTCGCCGTCGCCGCGGAGATGGAAGCCTATCCCAACTGCCGCCTGCGCGGACTGATGGCGATCCCGCCGATTTCGGAAAAATCAGGGGATAATTGCAGATATTTCGAGAAAATTCACACAATTTCTGTTGACATAACAGCAAAAAAACATCATAATAGTAGCATGGATATTTTGTCGATGGGCATGAGCGGCGATTTTGCCGACGCGATCGCCTGCGGCAGCACCATGATCCGCGTCGGGACGGCGATCTTCGGCGCACGGCACTATTTATGATAGATTACGGAGGTTACTTCCATGGGTTTAATGGATGAAATCAGAAAGCTGACACATCCCTACGCCGAGCCGGAGGATGATTATGATGATTATGACGACGAGCTGCCGGACGAGGAGGAGCCCGCGCCCGCGCCCCGCCGCAGCGCGTTCAGCCGCACCTCTGCGGCAACCGAGCCGACACGCTCCGCCGCTTCGACGGTTGCAAACCGTGTCGTGAATATCGGCTCCACCGGTCAGATGCAGGTCGTGCTGGTCAAGCCGGACCGCTTCGATCAGGTCTCGGACATTGCCGACCACCTGCGCGACAAGAAGGCGGTCGTGCTCAACCTTGAGACGACCAATAAGGACGTTGCCCGCCGTCTGGTGGACTTCCTCTCCGGCTGCGCCTACGCACTGGACGGCAAGATCAAGAAGATCGCCGTCTCCACCTACCTCGTAACGCCCTACAATGTCGATGTGGTCAACACCATCGTCGAGGAGCAGGAGACTCCGCAGGAAACGTACTTCTGAGGCAATCAGCCCATCGGTACATAGAAAAAGGAGCTGAACAGCTATGATGACCCCGCAGCAAATTCAGGAAATCAGTTTTGAAAAGGCGATTTTCGGCGGGTACGATATGCAGTCCGTGGACGATGTGCTCGAGCCGCTGACCGAGGATTATATCGCCCTGTACAAGGAAAACTCCGTCCTCAAGAGCAAAATGCGCATTTTGGTCGAGAAGTTAGAAGAGTACCGCCGTCAGGAGGCATCCATGCAGAACGCCATCGTTGCCGCGCAGAAAACCTGCGACCGCATGGTTGCCGAGGCGGAGCAGAAATGCAAGCAGCTTCTGCACGAGGCGGAGGAGACTGCCAGCGCCAAGGCACAGAATGTCGATGCCCGTCTCGGCAGCGAGCAGGATCGGCTGGAGCTTGCGCAGAAGGCGACCGCGCAGTTCATTGACGGCATGGAAAAGCGTCTGCGCCGTCAGCTTGAGCTGATGGACGAGCTGCGCCGTCAGGAGCTGCCCGAGGCGGCGCCGAGGAAGCCCGCCGAGGAAAAGCGCGCCTTTGATTTTAACGAGAATCCCTCCGCGCCCACGACCGAGGAGAAGGCGGACGCGCTGATCGAGGAAATCGGTCAGTCGATCGACGAGAGCTTCCAAGCCGCGTCGGGGTCGCTCGGCTCCACCGACGAGCCGACCCGCGAATTCCCGCAGGTCAAGCGCTTTGAGGACCTGCAATTCGGCAGAAATTACCACCCCGAAGGGTCGAAGGACTGAATTCGGCAGTAATTCTCATATTTGTTGCGTTGACGGAGACGAGTACCGCAGATGATCGCTTTCAGAGAGCCGCCGGACGGTGCAAGGCGGCAGCGAGCCTGCGCGAAGATCACTCCCGAGCCTCCGCCCGAACCGGCACTCTGCCGAAGTAAGGCGTGACGGTCGCGCCCGTTATCGCGCTTCGAGTGTCCCGCCTCCGCGCGGGGAACAAGAGTGGTACCGCAGAGTCTGAACACCTCTGTCTCTTGATGAGGCAGAGGTGTTTTTTTCGTCCTGTGTTCCGCCGAACCGCCGTCCGATGATCCGTAAACAAGGAAAGGAGCAAATTATGAAAAAGATGATTCTTCCCCTGCTGCTGATTTTTGTCCTGCTTTTGAGCGCGTGTACGGGAGCGGTAACGCCGACGACCGCGCCGACCGATGCCTCGTCGGAGCCGACCTCGGAGATTGCCGAGCCGTCCGCGCCGACCGAAACGGGGCTGCCCGAGGAGTGCGGGCTCTACTATGACCTCGGCGACGCCGACCTGAGCGCCGACCGCAGCAGCGATCTGCCCGCCGCACCGCTCAGCTCCGACGGCGTATCCGACGCCATCCGCTTTTGGGCGAACGAATTTTATAACGATACGACGATCAACGATGAAAAATCCATCGAAATGTATACCGACGGCCGCGCGACCAAGGGTGACGGCTGGCGGCGCTTCGTCTGGAACGGCGAGCGCTATAGCTGCCTGTACATCGAGGCGGCGGACACCTACATTCCCAACATCTCCTCGGAGGACGGCGGTATCCTGTGGCTGAATCTGACCGGCGACTGCTGGGCGGACGGCGGCGGAGGTGCCGAAATGAGTGACCTCAGCCTGTTCAACGGCTTTACCACGCTCGTCCTGACGGGCACGGGAACGCTGCGGGTGGACTGCGCCGGACTTGACTGTAACGTTACGGGGAATCTGCCCCTGCCCGCGCTCATCATCGACGGTCCGACGCTCATCACCCCGGGCATCGCGGTCGATGTGAACGCCGACCCCGAGCAGCCCGGCCTCGTCCTGCGTAGCGGCGCGGTGGAGGTGGAAACGCTCTGGCTGAACGACACGCCGCTGCTGCAATCCGGCGGCACGCTCAACATCACCGTCTGCATCAACCCGACGACGGCTGTGTTCCGCGGCGGCGAATGTACGCTCGAATCGCTGGTGCGCGAGGACGGGGCGCCCGCAACGCTCATCCTCTCCGGCGGCAGCTTCACGGAAACGGATTGGCTGCCCTTCGGCACGATTGCCTATGTCGGTGCGGGAACGCTGAACGCCCGCGGCATCCGCTATTGGGATACCGTTCACGTCCTCGGCGGCGAGATCATCGACCCCCTCGACTGGGAAAACGAAACCGAAGGCTAAGCCGCAAACCTTAAGCACTCACCCCACAAACTTGTTTGAAAATCCTATGGAGGTTATATTCAAAAATGGACTACAAAAACACCATCATCACCCCGAAAACCGACTTTCCCATGCGTGCCGGTCTGCCCACCCGCGAGCCGCCCATGCTGGAAAACTGGAACAAGATCGACGTTTACGCCGCGCTGCTGAAGAAGAACGAGGGCAAGCCCCGCTTTGTTCTCCACGACGGTCCTCCGTTCTCCAACGGCGACATCCATATGGGACACGCGCTGAATAAAACGTTAAAGGACTTTATCGTCCGCTCCTACGCCATGCGCGGCTACTACACCCCCTACATCCCCGGCTGGGATAACCACGGTATGCCCATCGAGTCGGCGATCATCAAGAAAAACAAGCTCAACCACAAGACCATGCCCGTGACGGAGTTCCGCGATGCCTGTGAAAAATTTGCCGAGGACTTCATTCAGCGGCAGATGGCGGGCTTCCGCCGTCTGGGTGTGCTGGGCGATTGGGCGCATCCCTACCGCACGATGGACCGCCGGTTTGAAGCCGAGGAGGTCAAGGTTTTCGGCGAAATGTATCGTAAAGGGTACATTTACAAGGGCTTGAAGCCCGTTTACTGGTGCCCGAAGGATGAAACTGCGCTGGCGGAGGCAGAGATCGAGTATCAGGACGACCCCTGCACGACCGTTTATGTCAAGTTCCCCATGCACGACGACCTCGGCAAGCTCCCGCACCTTGACCACAGCAAGCTCTACTTTGTCATTTGGACGACGACCATTTGGACGCTGCCCGGCAATATGGGCATTTCCCTCCACCCGCGCGAGAGCTACGCCGTTGTCAGGGCGGAAAACGGCGAGATGTACATCGTCGCCGAGGCGCTGGTCGAGAAGGTCATGAAGGTTGCGGGCATCGGACAGTATGAGATCGTCGAGACGCACCCGGGCAGCTTCTTTGAGAATATGCTGGCGAAGCACCCGTTCCTCGACAAGACCTCCCGCCTGCTCAACGCAGAATACGTCACCATGGACTCCGGTACCGGCTGCGTCCATACCGCGCCCGGCTTCGGTGCCGACGACTATCAGACCTGCCGCCGCTACGGTATGGAGCTGGTCGTCCCCGTGGATGACCGCGGTCGCCACACCGATTACGCCGGAAAATATGCCGGCATGAAGACCGAGGAGTCGAATCCCGTCATTTTGGCGGATATGAAGGAAAGCGGTATGCTGCTGGCGTCCGAGGAGATCGTCCACAGCTACCCGCACTGCTGGCGCTGCAAGAGCCCGATCATTTTCCGCGCCACGCCGCAGTGGTTCTGCTCGGTCGAGAGCTTCAAGGACGAAGCCGTTGCCGCCTGCGACAACGTCCAGTGGCTGCCCGCATGGGGCAAGGACCGCATGGTCGCCATGATCCGCGACCGCGCCGACTGGTGCATCTCCCGCCAGCGCCGCTGGGGTCTGCCGATCCCCGTGTTCTACTGCAAGGACTGCGGCAAGCCCGTCTGCACGCCGGAGACCATCGCCCATATCTCCAAGCTCTTTGGCGAGCACGGCTCAAACTACTGGTTCGCGCACAATGCCGCCGAGCTGATCCCCGACGGTCTTACCTGCCCGCACTGCGGCAAGTCCTCGGGCTTCGAGAAGGAGACGGACACCCTTGACGGCTGGTTCGATTCCGGCTCGACCCATATCGCCTCCCTGCGCCGTGAGCACCCCGAGAATTGGCCCGCCGACCTCTATTTGGAGGGCGCCGACCAGTACCGCGGCTGGTTCCAGTCGAGTCTGCTGACAAGTGTCGGTGCGCTGGGCGAGGGTGCGCCCTTCCGCAAGTGCCTGACCCACGGCTGGACGGTGGACGGCGAGGGCAAGGCAATGCACAAGTCCCTCGGCAACGGCGTTGACCCCGCCGACCTCATCCGCGATTTCGGCGCGGACATCGTGCGTCTGTGGGCTGCCTCGGCGGATTACCGCGCCGACGTCCGCTGCTCCAAGGAGATCTTCAAGCAGCTCTCCCAAAGCTACCTGAAATTCCGCAACACCGCCCGCTACTGCCTCGGCAACCTCGACGGCTTTGATGCCAACGACCTCGTGCAGCCGTCCGATATGCCCGAGCTGGACCGCTGGGCGATCACCAAGCTCAACGCGCTGCTCGAAACGGGCTATCAGGCGTATGATAACTTCGAATTCCACGTTCTGACCCACGCGGTCAACGATTTCTGCGTGGTGGAGCTGTCGAGCTTCTATTTGGACATTCTGAAGGACCGTCTGTACTGCGAGTCCCGCAACGGGCTGAAACGCCGCAGCGCCCAGACTGCTCTGTTCCTCATTCTCGACGCGATGACCCGCCTCTACGCCCCGATCCTGCCGTTTACCTGCGACGAGATTTGGCAGGCGATGCCGCACCGCACCGAGGACGATGTGCGCAACGTCGTGCTCAATGAGATGGTCAAGCCCTACACCGCCTACGCGCTGAGCGCAGACGAAATGGCAAAGTGGGACACCCTCATTGCCCTGCGCAGCGATGTCAACAGCGTTTTGGAGGCTGCCCGCGCCGACAAGCGCATCGGCAAGGCGCTCGAAGCCCATGTCGTCCTGACGGCAAACGACGAGGAGAGCCGCGCTGCCGTTGAGACGGTCAAGGGCATGAACCTCGCGGAGCTGTTTATCGTCTCGGACGTTGCCGTTGACGAGCCTGCCCGCGCCGACAGCGTGACCGGCAGCGGCGAGCGCTTCCGCGGACTGCATATTGAGGTCCGCAATGCCGACGGCGTTAAGTGCCCGCGCTGCTGGATGCACTCGACCCGCGCCGATGCCGAGGGACTTTGCCCCCGCTGCGCCGCCGTGCTTGCCGAGCTGTCCGCAGAGGAATAATACAACCCCCGCGTCCGTCTTTTGCACGAACGCGGGGGTTTTAATACCCGACTGCTGCACATGAAATAAAAGCTGCTCCCGATGAGGGGAGCAGCCTTTTTAATACGGCTTTGGGGGATCAATACATACCGCCCATGCCGCCTGCACCGGCTGCTGCGGCAGCGGCTGCGTCGGCAGCGGGATCGGGCTTGTCGGCGACCAGCGACTCGGTGGTCAGGACGCAGGCAGCGATCGACGCGGCGTTCTCCAGCGCGGTACGGGTGACCTTGGTCGGGTCAACGATACCGGAGGGGATCATATCGCAATACGTTGCAGTATAAGCGTTGTAGCCGTAGCCGACCTTGCGGCCGGACTTGATCTTCTCGTAGACGACGGAGCCGTCCACACCGGCGTTCTCGGCGATCTGGCGGATCGGCGCCTGCAATGCCTTGGCAATGATGGCAGCGCCGGTCTTTTCGTCGCCGCTGAGCTTGGCAACGAGCTTTTCGACCGCGGGAATGGCGTTGACGTAAGCAGTGCCGCCGCCGGCAACGATGCCTTCTTCAACGGCAGCGCGGGTCGCGTTCAGCGCATCCTCGACGCGGAGCTTCTGCTCCTTCATGGCAACCTCGGTCTGCGCGCCGACGCGGATGACTGCGACGCCGCCGGACAGCTTTGCCAGCCGCTCCTGCAGCTTCTCGCGGTCGTAGTCGGAGGTGGTGACCTTAATGGATGCCTTGATCTCGTTGACGCGGTTTTTGATCGCCTCGGGGTCGCCGCAGCCGTCAACGATAACGGTATTGTCCTTGTTGACCTTGATCTGACGGGCACGACCGAGATCGGAGATTTGCAGCTCCTGCAGATTGATGTTCAGCTCGGAGGCAGCGTAGGTGCCGCCGGTGAGAATGGCGATGTCGCGAAGCATTTCCTTGCGGCGGTCGCCGAAGCCGGGCGCCTTGACGCAGACACAGTTGAAGCTGCCGCGCAGACGGTTGACGAGCAGGGTGCTCAGAGCGTCGCCCTCAACGTCCTCGGCGATGATAACGAGCTTCTGACCCGCCTTGACGATCTGCTCCAAAATGGGCAGGATGTCCTGAATGGTGGAGATCTTCTTGTCGGTAATCAGAATATAGGGATCGTCCACAACGGCTTCCATCTTGTCGGTATCGGTGACCATATAGGGGGAGATGTAGCCGCGGTCGAACTGCATACCCTCAACGACGTCCAGACCGGTCTCGGCGGTCTTGGATTCCTCGATGGTGATAACGCCGGCGGCGGTGACCTTCTCCATCGCCTCGGCGATCAGCTTGCCGACCTCCTCGTCGCCGGAGGAAACGGTGCCGACTCTTGCGATGTCCTCGCTACCGTTGACAGCCTGCGAGTTCTCCTTGATTGCCTCAATCGCGACATCAACAGCCTTCTGCATGCCCTTGCGCATGACCATGGGGTTTGCGCCTGCGGAGACATTCTTCAGACCCTCGTGTACGATTGCCTGCGCCAGCAGGGTCGCGGTGGTGGTGCCGTCGCCGGCAACGTCGTTGGTCTTGGTAGCGACCTCGCGGACAAGCTGTGCGCCCATGTTCTCAAACGGGTCCTCCAGCTCGATCTCCTTGGCGATGGTCACGCCGTCGTTGGTGATAAGCGGCGCGCCGTACTTCTTGCCGAGGACGACGTTACGGCCCTTCGGTCCGAGGGTGACTTTTACGGTATTTGCAAGGCGGTCAATGCCGGATTGCAGCTTTTTACGGGCGTCTTCGCCGAATTCAATCATCTTAGCCATAATTCAAAAACCTCCTGATTACTCTACGATCGCGAGGATGTCGCTCTGACGGACGATGGAATAATCCTTGTCGTCGAGCTTGACCTCGGTGCCTGCGTACTTGGCGACGACAACCTTGTCGCCGACCTTTACGACCATCTTGACCTCGTTGCCGTCAACGACACCGCCGGGACCGACGGCGACGACCTCCGAAATCACGGGCTTTTCCTTGTTCGCGGTGGAAAGGATAATGCCGGAAGCGGTAGTCTCCATCGCCTCAACGGGCTTGAGCAGCACACGGTCTGCAAGGGGAGTCAGTTTCATTGTACAATACCTCCTATGGTTTCCCATTAAAATATGTGTTTGGTTTAGCACTCAGAGCCGTTGAGTGCTAACATCTATATAATACCCATTTCTTTCCGAAAGTCAAGAGCTAATTGTAAATTTTCTGCGACATTTTTCCCTCCGCTGCGGTTCCCGCTGCCGATTGCGGCTTGGACGCGGCTGCGGTCGAAAAATGTCACAGAAAATTCACAAACCAACCGCTTGACAAACCGCAAAACGGTGGTATCATGAAGAAAAAAGAGTTAGCACTCTAATGGTGAGAGTGCTAAAAAACCGCCGAGCTTTGCAGTCGGGGATTGCGATTCAACCGACCGCAACAGGCAGCGATAAAAAGGAGTGACTGCATTATTATGATGAATACAAATGATTTTACCCAAAGGACCGCACAGGCGCTGCAAGCCGCACAGCAGCTTGCAGCCTCGTATCAGAATCAGCAGATCGAGCAGGTGCACCTGCTGCTGGCGCTGCTGGAGCAGGAGAACGGACTGATCCCCCAGCTTCTGAAGAAGATGGGCGTCTCGACCGAGAGCCTGACCGCAGCGGCACAGGCGGCGGTGGAAAAGCTGCCCGCCGTGACCGGCAGCGGCAGAGACGCCGACCGCTTCTATATTTCGGGCGGGATGGATCGGCTGCTTGCCGCGGCGCAGGAGAGCGCAAAATCCATGCGCGACGACTACGTTTCCGTGGAGCATCTGTTTCTTGCCATGCTTGATACGGCGGATTCGACCGTCAAGCCGCTTCTTGACGACTACCGTATCACGAAGGAGGCGGCGCTGCAAACGCTGCAAGCCGTGCGCGGGACGGCGCGGGTGACCACCGACAACCCCGAGGACACCTACGAGGCGCTGGCAAAGTACGGCACCGACCTTGTAAAGAAGGCGCGCGACAAGAAAACAGACCCCGTGATCGGTCGTGACGAGGAGATTCGGAACGTCATTCGGATCCTCTCCCGTAAGACCAAGAACAACCCCGTTCTGATCGGCGAGCCGGGCGTCGGCAAGACCGCTATCGCCGAGGGCTTGGCGCAGCGGATCGTGCGCGGCGACGTGCCGAAATCGCTGCAGGACAAGACCATTTTCTCGCTGGATATGGGCGCGCTGATCGCGGGCGCGAAGTACCGCGGCGAATTTGAGGAGCGTCTGAAGGCGGTTCTGAACGAGGTCAAGGCGTCGGAGGGACGGGTCATCCTGTTCATCGACGAGCTGCATACCATCGTCGGCGCGGGCAAGACCGAGGGCAGCATGGACGCGGGCAACCTCCTGAAGCCCATGCTGGCACGCGGCGAGCTGCACTGTATCGGCGCGACGACCCTCGACGAATACCGCAAGTATATTGAAAAGGACCCCGCGCTCGAACGCCGCTTCCAGACCGTGATGGTCAAGGAGCCGACGGTCGAGGATACCATTGCCATCCTCCGCGGCTTGGAGGAGCGCTACGAGGTGTTCCACGGCGTCAAGATCACCGACCCCGCGATCATCGCCGCTGCGACCCTCTCCGACCGCTATATCACCGACCGCTTCCTGCCGGATAAGGCCATCGACCTTGTGGATGAGGCGTGCGCCATGATCCGCACGGAGATGGATTCCATGCCGACGGAGCTGGACGTGATCCGCCGCAAGATCATTCAGATGGAAATCGAGGAGGCGTCGCTCAAGCACGAGGACGACGAGCTTTCCAAGGCACGGCTTGCCGAGCTTCGCAAGGAGCTTGCCGAGCAGCGCGACAGCTTCAACGCCATGAAGACCCAGTGGGAGAACGAAAAGAACGCCATCGGCAAGGTGCAGCAGCTCCGCGAACGCATCGAGCAGCTCGGCGCCGAGATCGAAAAGGCGGAGCAGAGCTACGATCTGGAGACGGCGGCGCGGCTGAAATACGGCGAGCTGCCCGAGCTGAAGAAGCAGCTTGCCCACGAGGAGCAGCTTGCCCACGACGCGAAGAAGGGCAGCCTCCTGCGGGACAAGGTTACCGAGGAGGAGATCGCGAAGATTGTCGAGCGCTGGACGGGAATCCCCGTGGCAAAGCTGGTCGAGGGCGAGCGCGAGAAGCTGCTGAACCTTGACAAGGTGCTCCATCAGCGCGTTATCGGGCAGGACGAGGCGGTCAAGTCCGTCTCCGAGGCGATCCTCCGCAGTCGTGCGGGCATTCAGGACCCGAACCGTCCGATCGGCTCGTTCCTGTTCCTCGGTCCGACCGGTGTCGGCAAGACCGAGCTTGCCAAGGCGCTGGCAGAGGCGCTGTTTGACGACGAGAAGAACCTTGTGCGTATCGATATGAGCGAGTATATGGAGAAATTCTCCGTCTCCCGTCTCATCGGAGCGCCTCCCGGATATGTCGGCTACGACGAGGGCGGCCAGCTTACCGAGGCGGTACGCCGCAAGCCCTATTCCGTCGTGCTGTTCGACGAGGTGGAAAAGGCGCACCCCGATGTTTTCAATATCCTGCTTCAGGTGCTGGACGACGGGCGCATTACCGACTCGCAGGGGCGCACGGTCGATTTTAAGAATACCATCCTGATCCTGACGAGCAATCTCGGCTCGGAGTACCTGCTTGACGGCATCGGTGCGGACGGCGAGATCAGCGCGGAGGCGCGCGGACAGGTCGAGCAGCTTCTCAAGCGCTCGTTCCGTCCGGAGTTCCTGAACCGTCTGGACGAGATCGTGTTCTATAAGCCGCTGACGCGGGAGAACATCGTCAACATCATTGACCTCCAGCTCGCGGCGCTCAATAAGCGTCTGAGCGAGCGTCAGCTCCGCTGCGAGCTGACCGAGGCGGCAAAGCAGTTTGTCATCGATGCTGCCTACGACCCGCAGTACGGCGCCCGTCCGCTGCGCCGTTATCTGCAGCACACGGTCGAGACGCTGCTGGCGCGGCGCATCATCCGCGGCGACGTTGCTCCGAACACGACCCTGCGTGTCGATCTCAAGGACGGCGCCCTTGTCATCGTTAACTGATACGGATTCTTGATTAAACTATTTCATCAAGAATCCCCTGTGCTACGCACACTTGCATCGTGCAGAATCTGACGCGCCTTTGACGCCGTAAAAAGCTTTTCAGGCATTTTAACAGATTCCGGTATGATATTGTCGGGCGACGGCAAAAAATTAATTTCCGATTTTTGTATAAATATTAAAAATCGCTATGGAAATTTCGCGCCGGACCTGCTATAATCTACGCGGTGAATCTCGGGCTTTCCCGATTTGAGAATAATTGTGTCGAAATCCCCTGTCGGTGTCATTGCGAGGAGCGAAGCGACGCGGCAATCTCCTGGACGCAGTGCCATTCTTTGGATTGCCACAGTTTGCTGCGCAAACTTCGCAATGACAATACAGAAACTTTTGACAGACCGATTGCGTCCCATTTTCGCCCAAAACGAAAACGGGACGCTTTCTGTATTTTTTGTGAATAGTAACGTATACTATATATTAACAGAAAAGGAGAGATCGCCGCTCCGCGCGATCAACAGCAAGCAATGGTAAAATATGTCTTTGTATTAGGCGGTGTCGTGTCCGGACTGGGCAAGGGAATCACCGCCGCCTCCCTCGGCTGTCTGCTCAAGGCGCGCGGATACGCTGTCACAATGCAGAAGCTCGATCCCTACTTCAACCTCGACCCCGGCACGATGAATCCGTTGCAGCACGGCGAGGTCTTTGTGACCGACGACGGCGCGGAGACCGACCTTGACCTCGGGCACTACGAGCGCTTTATCGACGAGCGCCTGACCCGCGGGGCGAACGTCACCTCCGGCAGAATCTACAGCGCGGTGCTGGAAAAGGAGCGGCGCGGCGATTTCGGCGGCGGCACCGTCCAGTTCATCCCGCACATCACAGGCGAGATCAAGAGCCGTTTTTACCGCGGCGAGGAGGGCAAGAATAAGATCGCCATTATCGAGGTCGGCGGCACCGTCGGCGATATGGAAAGCGCTCCCTTCCTCGAAGCCATCCGCCAGTTCCAGAACGAGGTCGGGCATGAAAACGCCATCATTCTGCTCGTGACGCTGATCCCCTATCTGAAAGCCTCGGGCGAGATGAAGACCAAGCCGACGCAGGGCTCCGTCCGCGAGCTGCAAAGCATCGGTCTGCGTCCGGACGTGCTGGTCTGCCGCTCGGACTACCCGCTCACGCCCGACATCCGCAATAAGCTTGCCCTGTTCTGCAACGTCCGCCCGGCGTGCGTGCTGCAAAATTTAGACGCGGATATTCTCTATCAGGTGCCGCTCATGATGGAGCGGGAGCATTTGGCACAGGCGGTGCTGCAATGCCTCGACTTGCCCGACCGCCCCGCCGAGCTGGAGGCGTGGACGGAGATGTGCCGCCGCTGGCAGCAGCCGAAGCAGACGGTGCGTATCGCCCTCGTGGGCAAGTATACCCAGCTTCACGATGCGTATCTCAGCGTCGCCGAGGCGCTCAAGCACGCGGGCTTTGCGCATGATACCGCCGTGCACATCGACTGGGTGGATTCCGAGACGGTGAACGACGAAAATGTTGCGTCCGTGCTCGGCGAGGCGGACGGGATTCTTGTCCCCGGCGGCTTCGGCGAACGCGGCATTGCGGGAATGCTCAGCGCCATCTCCTATGCCCGTCGGAGCAAAAAGCCGTTTTTGGGGCTGTGCCTCGGGATGCAGCTTGCGGTCGTGGAGTTTGCGCGCAACGTCGCCAAGCTGGACGGCGCGAACAGCATCGAATTTGACGCGGCGACCCCGAATCCCGTCATCCACCTCATGCCCGATCAGAAGGGCGTGACCGATTTAGGCGGTACGCTGCGGCTCGGTGCGTACCCCTGCCGCCTTGAAAAGGGCAGCCTTGCCGAGAAGCTTTACGGCGCGGAGCTGATCTCCGAGCGCCACCGCCACCGCTACGAGGTCAACAATGACTATCGCTGCGCCCTTTGCAGCGCGGGAATGCGGTTCTGCGGTCAGTCGCCGGACGGACGCATCATCGAGATGGTCGAGCTGCCCGAGCTGCCCTTCTTCATCGCAACGCAGGCGCACCCCGAGTTCAACTCCCGTCCCACGCGCCCGCACCCGCTGTTTTTGGGGCTGATCTCCGCCGCTCTTGCGGAAAAATAACAGTCTGTCTCCCCGCCCAAAGCGGCGGGGAGATTTTATTTCTTTTCTGCAATTTTTCCATCATTTGCCTTCTCAAATTACAGATTTCTCCGATTCGGGAGAAATTGTGAACTTTTTCTTAAAAAATGAAAAAAACGGTTGATTTTGCGTTTGAAACATCGTACTATATAAATGGACTACGAGGGATGCGGTGTTACGCCCGCCGTTTTGCCGCGTTCAGAGTCGGAATGTTCTATGGAAAGAGGTTATATATCACATGGCAGAAATCGATCTGAAAAAGTACGGTATCACCGGTACCACCGAAATCGTGCACAATCCTTCCTATGAAATGCTGTTCGAGGAAGAAACCAAGCCCTGTCTGACCGGTTATGAAAAGGGTCAGGTCAGCGAGCTGGGCGCCGTGAATGTCATGACCGGCATTTACACCGGCCGCTCCCCCAAGGACAAGTACATCGTCGTTGACGAAAACTCCAAGGACACCGTGTGGTGGACCTCCGATGAGTATAAGAACGACAACCATCCCATGACCGAGGAGACCTGGAACGTCGTTAAGGACATCGCGAAGAAGGAGCTTTGCAACAAGCGCCTGTTCGTCGTCGATGCGTTCTGCGGCGCGAACCACGACACCCGCATGGCGATCCGCTTCATCGTTGAGGTCGCATGGCAGGCACACTTCGTGAAGAATATGTTCATCCAGCCGACCGAGGAAGAGCTGAAGAACTTTGAGCCCGACTTCGTGGTCTACAACGCCTCCAAGGCGAAGGTCGAGAACTATAAGGAGCTGGGTCTGAACTCCGAGACCTGCGTCGCCTTCAACATCACCTCCCGTGAGCAGGTCATCATCAACACCTGGTACGGCGGCGAGATGAAGAAGGGTATGTTCTCCATGATGAACTA
>OLSB01002649.1_pt1 | contig 14354 bp, 11 predicted proteins | sample 1672071 | NCBI WGS metagenome assembly OLSB01 (sample SAMEA3136642, study PRJEB25190) | human gut metagenome | biome: human gut; feature: human-associated habitat; material: faeces | place: Austria | collected 2013 | reverse complement strand
TGAATATCATTTGGATTGAGCGAAACAGTACGCCTGCTCAATCCAGTCAAACAGTTCCTTATCCAGATCGGATGGGCGGCTGATGACAAAATGCGTTGTCCACCGTCCCGGATACGGTTCGGTTTTTGCTGCCACCCGATCGGATTCCAGCGGAGCGGGCAGGCCCAATGTGAGTACAAAAAACTCTTCGGGCAGCTCGGCTTTCTTTTTCACCCGCAAAAAGGACACGCAGGCATACAGATATCGATTATAGAATGAAATTTGCGATTTTTGCACCTTAATCCGGCTTTCGGGAAATCTGGCAAGCAGTTTTTCCCGAAAAAGCTCATACAGGGGAAAGACCGCCCGGTGCCGGTCAAAGAAAAGCAATGTATCCTGCGTCACAGTATCCATTCCGTTTACCCGTCCCGTTTCCGATTTGTATATCCTGCCGCCCCTAGATTACCATATAACAGGATATGATACAAGAGCAGCCACAGCAGTATAAAACCGCTGTGGCTGCTGTCTGTTTACGGGCGCCGCCCGATCTTATTTCGCGTAATCGACGGCCTTGGTCTCACGCAGGACGTGGACCTTGATCTGGCCGGGGTACGTAAGCTCGGCCTCGATCTTCTTGGCGATGTCGCGTGCGAGCAGGACGATCTGATCCTCGCTGACCTCCTCGGGCTTGACCATAACGCGGATCTCGCGGCCGGCCTGAATGGCGTAGCAGCTCGCGATGCCGGGGAACGAGCGGGAGACCTCCTCGAGCTTTTCAAGCCGCTTGACATAGTTTTCGATGTTCTCGCGGCGCGCGCCGGGGCGGGCGGCGGAGATCGTGTCGGCGGCCTGCACGATGCAGGCGATGACCGTGTGCGGTTCCACGTCGCCGTGGTGTGCTTCGATCGCGTGGATGACCTCTTCGGACTCCTTGTACTTGCGGGCAAGGTCAACGCCGATGGTCACGTGGCTTCCCTCAACCTCGTGGTCGATGGACTTGCCGAGGTCATGCAGCAGGCCGGCACGCTTGGCCGTGGCAATGTCCACGCCGAGCTCGGCAGCGAGCAGACCGGAGATCTGGGCGACCTCGATCGAGTGGTTGAGCACGTTCTGGCCGTAGCTCGTGCGGTAGCGCTGGCGGCCGAGGAGCTTGATGAGATCGGGGTGCAGGCCGTGGACATTCGTCTCAAACACGGCGCGCTCGCCCTCTTCCTTGATGGTCTGGTTGACCTCGCGCTGCGCCTTGGCGACCATTTCCTCGATGCGGGCGGGGTGGATGCGGCCGTCCTGAATGAGCTTTTCGAGCGCGAGACGCGCAACCTCACGGCGGACGGGGTCAAAGCTCGAGACCGTGATGGCCTCCGGCGTATCGTCGATGATGAGATCGCAGCCGGTGAGTGTTTCGATGGAACGGATGTTGCGTCCCTCGCGGCCGATGATGCGGCCCTTCATTTCGTCGTTGGGGAGAGGTACGACGGAAACGGTGATCTCGCTCGTGTGGTCGGCGGCGCAGCGCTGGATGGCTGTGGCGATAAGCTCGCGGGCCTTCTGTTCGGCTTCGTCCTTGAACTGCGCTTCCACTTCCTTGACCTTGGCGGCCATTTCGTGCGTGCAGTCAGCCTCGATGCTCTTGATGAGGTACTGCTTGGCTTCCTCCACGGAGTAGCCGGAGATCTTTTCCAGCATATCGAGCTGGCTCTTCTTGATGAGCCGGATCTCCTCCTGCTGGGCATCGGCTTCCTGGAGCTTGCGATTGAGGATATCGGTCTTCTTTTCGAGCGCCTCGGTCTTGCGGTCGAGATTTTCTTCCTTCTGCTGGAGACGGCGCTCCTGCTTGGAAACTTCGTTGCGGCGCTCTTTCACTTCGCGGTCGCACTCGGTGCGTGTGCGGTGGATCTCTTCCTTCGCCTCGAGCAGCGCCTCGCGCTTTTTGTTTTCAGCGGTTTTAATGCCTTCGTTGATGATGCGCTTCGCTTCATCCTCGGCGCTGGCGATCTCGCGCTCGGAAACCTTTTTCCGGTACACGACGCCCAGCACAAAGCCGATCAGCAAAAACGCCAGCACGGCAATGATGCTGGCAGCGATCATCCATACGGACATTTGCGGCATAAATCGGTCTACCTCCTTCTTCCTTAGTCTTCTTATGATAAAGGGTCATTTTGAAATTAAAGGAGTTCCCCATCTCTCCCATAATATCATTGAGATTCATTTTATCGATTCTTTAGCATTATGTCAAGCGGTTTCTGCTTTCCCGGAAGCGCATTATTACGATCTGTAATATGCAGGAAGAAGCTGCACGCCGCGCGGCTTCTCGCGGCGGAGGATTTGCATGTCAAGACCGAATTTTACCAAAAATCCCAACCGCATTTTCTACGCTTTTTCGGATTGACTTTCCATAATATCCGCCGGAAGAGCCGGCCGGCCGGGGTTCTCCCGAGAAAACGCAACCGGGTTTTCAAAGAGTTATCAACATTTCCCACAGACTTTTCAACATCGATTTTTTCTTTATTCTTCAATACTTTTTTGCAAAATTTCCAGAAAATGTCAATCCCGCAAACGGTATTTTGTTCTTTTCCGATCGTCGTTATGCGGTTTCCATAATATTATTTCCCGCGCGATATGCAGGGAAAACTGCACCCTGACGCGAACCCGGCGGAGGGATATGCTCCCTCCGCCGGGCTGTCTTTTTCCGTTATCTCATAAATCCGCTCTCGCGCATGGAGATGTAGTCGTTTCCGGCGACGATAATGTGGTCGGAAAGCTCCACGCCGAGCAGGTCGAGCGCCCGGGAAAGCCTGGCTGTGGCGGTCTCGTCCTCCACGGAGGGCAGCGCCACGCCGCTGTGGTGGTTGTGCGCGAGGATGACGGCGCTTGCGCGGTACTGCAGTGCGATCTCCGCAAGGCGGCGGGCGTTGATCTCGGCGGCGTCCACCGTGCCGCGGCTCACCGCCGCGCAGTGAATGGGACGCTTCCGCGCGTCGAGCAGCAGCGCATAGACGATCTCCTCCGTCTCGTACATGAACCGCGGGATGAAATAGCGTCCCGCCGCCGCGGCGGAGTCGATCGGTTCGTTCGTCGGCGTTTTGTCGAGCATGTACCGGCGGCTGACCGCCGGAATGAGCCGAAGAAGCGTCACGGCGTTTTCGCCGATGCCCGGCACCGCGAGCAGCTCCTGCTCGTTTGCCTCCAGCACGGCGGAAAATGAGCCGAACCGCTCGAGAAGCGCATGCGCCAGACCGTTTGTATCGCGCCGGGGCGCGGCATAAAAGAGCAGCAGCTCCAAGGCGTTTATATCGTTGAAGTTTTCCAGTCCGTGGCCGCGGAAGCGTTCCTTCATCCGCGAGCGGTGGCCGTCGTGGACGCCCATTTCCCTCGCCCCTTATTTTTTATCTTATCCTATCTTATCCGATCTGCTTTTCGAGCGGCATCGTTGCGTAGGCGTTGAGCTCCGGCCCGGCGGTATGCCCGGCGAGGAACTCATAATAGCCCTGGCAGCCGATCATCGCGGCGTTGTCGCCGCAGAGACGGAGCGGCGGGACGAAGAGCTGCGCACCCGCCTTTTCCGCAGCGGCAGCAAAATCGGCGCGGATGCGAGAATTGGCCGCAACGCCGCCCGCCACGGCGATCTTTTTGTACCCGAGCTCCGCGGCCGCCGCCATCGTGCGCGGCACGAGCGATTCGCTCACCGCGCGGCAGAGCGACGCCGCGAGCCCCGCGCGGTCGAGCGCCTCGCCGGTCTGCTCGCAGTGGTGGGCAAGATTGATGACGGCGGTCTTGAGACCGGAAAAGCTCATGTCATAGGGATTCTCGCCGACGAACGGGTGCGGCAGGATATAGGCGTCGTCACGCCCCTCCTTCGCCAGCCGGTCGATCGGCGCGCCGCCGGGATACGGCAGGCCGAGCACACGCGCGGATTTATCAAAGCACTCGCCCGCGGCGTCGTCGCGCGTCTGGCCGAGAATGCGAAGGTCGGTATAGTCGCGCACGTCCACGAGCATCGTGTTGCCGCCGGAGATGGCAAGACAGAGGAACGGCGGTTCAAGCTCCGGATAGGCAATGTAGTTTGCGGCAATATGGCCGCGGATGTGGTGCACCGGAATGAGCGGGATGCCGAGCGACGCCGCGGCGCTCTTGGCAAAGTTCACGCCCACGAGCACCGCGCCGATGAGTCCCGGCGCATACGACACCGCCACGGCGTCGAGCTCGGATTTTTTTATGCCCGCCGCCGCGATCGCGCGGTCCGCCAGCCGCGAGATGACCTCCACATGGCTGCGCGAGGCGATCTCCGGCACGACGCCGCCGTATACGGCGTGCAGGTCGGCCTGCGAGAATATCTGGTCGGTGAGGACCTTTCGTCCATTTTCGGTCACGGCGACGGCGGTCTCGTCGCACGTGGATTCCACGGATAATAGCAGCATAGCGTTACTCCGCCTCTTTTTAGAAGAATTTCGACATCAGAATAGCATCTTCCGTCGGCTTTTCATAGTAGTTTTTTCGTTTTCCCACGGTTTCAAAGCCGTTTTTCTCATAAAGCCGCCGCGCGGCGAGATTGCTCCCGCGCACCTCGAGCCGCAGCACGGCGGCGCCGCGCCGTTCGCTTTCGGCAAAGAGCGCTCCGAGGAGCGCCGCGCCGACGCCGCAGCGGCGGCGCTCCGGCGCGACGGCGAAATTGCCGATCTCGCCCTCGTCGAGCACAAAGCGCGCCCAGACGTAGCCGAGAAGGTCATTCCCTTCTTCGGCGGCGAGGATGACGCCGCCGTCCGTTTCCCAAAGGCGCGCGAGCATTCCTTCGTCCGCGCCGTCCGGAAATTCGGCGCGCTCGAGCGCCGCTACGGCGGGAATATCGGAAAGCGTCGCTTTGCGAACGATCATGTCCCGTGCGCCTCCGCCCAGTTTTTGCCCCAGCCGGCGTCCGCGGTGAGAGGGACGGAATAGCTGACGGCGTTTTCCATCTCCTCGCGCAGCACCCGCACGGCCTTTTCGCGCTCCGCTTCCGGGCATTCGACGATCAGCTCGTCGTGCACCTGCAATATGAGCTTTGCCTTCATGCCCTCGGCGCGAAGCCGCTGATCCACATTCACCATGGCGAGCTTGATTATGTCCGCCGCCGTGCCCTGAATAGGCATGTTGAGCGCGACACGCTCGCCGAACGCGCGCAGCGCCGGAACGTTCAGCTCCGGCAGATACCGCCGCCGGTGGAAGAGCGTTTCGGCGTAGCCGAGCTCCTTCGCGCGCCGGACGGCCTCCTTCTGGTAATCGCGCACGCCGCGGAAACGCGCGAAATAGGCGTCCATATAGTCCTTCGCTTCGCCGTAGCCGACGCCGATATCCTGTGCGAGCGAGAAGGCAGAAATGCCGTACACGATGCCGAAATTCACGGCCTTCGCTCTCCGGCGCTCCTCGGCGGTGACTTCCGCAAGCGGCACGCCGAACACCTGCGAGGCCGTAACGCGGTGCACGTCCTCGCCGGAGAGGAATGCCGCGCGCATATTTTCGTCGCCCGAGATGTGTGCGAGCAGCCGCAGCTCGATCTGCGAATAGTCCGCGTCCACGAGCACGTTGCCGGGCGCGGCGACAAACATTTTCCGCAGCCCCGCGCCCAGCTCGCGCCGGACGGGGATGTTCTGCAAGTTCGGCTCGGTGGACGAGAGACGCCCCGTCGCCGTGACGGTCATCTGGAAATTCGTGTGGATGCGTCCGTCCGCGCCGATGACCTTCAAAAGGCCGTCGGCGTAGGTGGATTTGAGCTTGGTGAGCTCGCGGTATTCGAGCACATGGCGCACGATGGGCTCATAGCGGAGCTTATCGAGCACATCCGCGTTCGTGCTCCAGCCGGTTTTCGTCTTTTTGCCGCCGGGCAGCCCCAGCTTTTCAAAAAGAATAACGCCAAGCTGTTTCGGGGACTGGATGTTGAACTCCTCCCCCGCCTCCGCCCAAACCGCTTCGCGCAGCGCGTCGATGCTGCCCGTGAGGCTCTCTCCGAAGGCGCGCAGCGCCTCCGCGTCGGTGAGAAAGCCCTCGTTCTCCATTTTGGCGAGCACCGCGCAGAGCGGAAGCTCGATCTTTTCCAAAAGCTCCTCCATCTGCGCTTCGCGCAGCTTGGGAAGCATGACTTCCTCGAGCGCCGCGACGCTCGCCGCGCGCGAGGCCATCTCGCCGAGCCGGTCGGCAAGCGTTTTCTCCTCCCCGCCGGAAAGGTCAAGCATGAGCTGACCGCCGCTGTCCGCCGCGCCGGACCATGTGAACGGCGTGAAGCCGCAGTAGGCGGACGTGAGCTTTTCGATCTCGTACCCGGCGGCGGTCGCGTCAAGGAGATACCCGGCGAGCGCGCTGTCGAACACCCAGTTTTCGAGCGCGTCCACACCCCGTGCAAGCAGCGCGCGCTGGATGCTTTTCACATCGTGCCCCGCTTTGCGGCGTTCGGGCGCGAAGAAGAGTGCGAGCGCTTTTGTATAGTCGTCCCGGTACGTCTCCGGCGTCAGGAACACGGCGAGCGCGTCCTTTTCGGAAAGGTCAAAATGCGCGAGCGCCGCGCCGCTTTCCGTGTCGTACCAGTAATAGGCGGCGGCGTCCCCGGTGCGGGAGAGCGCGGCGCGGAGGTCTTTTTCCGTTTCGGCCGTCACGCTCTCGCATGTGCCCTCGAACACGGCTTCTTCCTTTGTCTCCTTCTCCGGCTTCAGCCCCCACTTCTCGATGAATTTCCGGAACCCGAGCCGCCGGAAAATGTCGTAGGCCGCGCCGGGATACTCCGCCGGGCGGCGAAGTTCGTCGGGCGAAATGCAAATCGGCGCGTTCCGGTCGATCGTGGCGAGATAGTAGGACTCGTCGGCGCTCTCTTTGCCGTTTTCGAGCTTTGTACGCAGCGAGGCGCGGATGTCCGCGTCGTTGATGTGCTCGTACACGCCTGCGAGCGAGCCGTACTTCCGCACAAGCTCGAGCGCCGTTTTCTCCCCCACGCCCGGGACGCCGGGGATGTTGTCGCTCGTATCGCCCATGAGCGCCTTGAGATCGACCATGCGGGGCGCATCGAAGCCGTATTCCTCCCGGAAGCGCTCGGGCGTGTAGTTGACGGTCTCGGTCTGCCCCATGCGCGTTTTGACGTTGAGCACGCGCACATGCTCTCCCACGAGCTGCAAAGCGTCCTTATCGCCGGTGACGACGACGCACTCCCAGCCCTGCTCCGCGCCGATGCGGCTCACGGTGCCGAGAAGATCGTCCGCCTCCCAGCCGGAGAGCTCGCGCCGCTCAATGCCGAGCGCGTCGAGCACGTCCTTCAAAACCGGCATCTGCGCGGCAAGATCGTCCGGCATGGGCTTGCGCGTCGCCTTATACGCCTCGCTGTGCTTGTGGCGGAACGTCGGCTCGCGGCGGTCGAACATGACGCAGAGCGCGTCCGGGGCCTCGTCGTCGAGCAGCTTCTGCAGGATATTCAGAAAGCCGAAAACGGCGTTCGTTGGCGTGCCGTCGGGCGCGGAGAGCGGGCGCACGCCGTAATATGCGCGGTTCACGAGGCTGTTGCCGTCGATGAGCATCAGTTTTGGCATAGAGTTTCCTCCTTGATTTCCCTTGCAAGCGGGCGGTAAACGGTGAGCAGGAGCGTTGTGAACGCCGCGCCGCCGCCGAGCAGATCGCTGATCGGCTCGCTCCAGTACACGCCGTCCGCCCCGAGACCGAATACGCCCGGTAGCAGCAGCATCAGCGGCACAACGAGCACGATCTTGCGCAGCAGCGAGAAAAAGACCGCCTGCCGCGCCTTGCCGAGCGAGCGGAACGTGTTTTGCGCGACAAACTGGAGCGACATGAACACAAACCCGCAGAAATAGATGCGCACGGCGCGCACCGCCACGGCGATGAGCTCCTCATCCGGCGTAAAGATGCGGATGAGCGGTTCGGGGAAGAGCATGAACACCGCCCACACGAGCAGCGAGAACGCCGCCGCGCCGAGCGTGCTGAACCGGATCGTCTCCAGCACGCGCTTTTTCTGCCCCGCGCCGTAGTTAAAAGCGAGCACCGGCTGGATGCCGGAGCCGAAGCCGCGGATGATCTCGGTGAAGATCGTCCGCAGCGAGTTTACGACCGTGATCGCGCCGACATAAAGATCGCCGCCGTACAGCCCGAGCTGGCGGTTCGCCACGGTCTGAATGGCGGAGTTCGTCGCCCCCATCACGAAATCGGCCACGCCGAGAGACATGATGCGTCCCATGATCTTTTTCCGCGGCGCCATCATGCGCCACGAAAGCTCGAGCGGCGTTTTGCCGCTGCGCAGAAAGAAAAAGCACCACGCGGCGCTCAGCACCTGCGAGAGGACCGTGGCGGCCGCCGCGCCGCGCACGCCCATGCGGAATACAAAAATGAACAGCGGGTCGAGCACGATGTTCGCGACCGCGCCGAGCAGCACCGTGAGCATGCCGCGCGTGGCAAAGCCCTGCGCGTTGATATACACGTTCATGCCGAGCGACACGAACGAGAACGTCGTCCCGATGAGATACACCGCGAGATACTCGCGCGCATAGGAGCTTGCCTCCTTGCCCGCGGCGAACACCGTTATCACCGGATCGAGAAACGCCCATGTGAGCAGCCCGAGCGCGACGGACGAGACGAGCAGCATGGAAAAGGCATTTCCCATCACGCGGGAAGCCTCGTCGCTGTCGCCGCGGCCGCGCGCCATGGAGCATAGCGGCGCGCCGCCCTGCCCGAAGAGCCCCGCGAACGCCGAGAGAATGGAAATCACCGGCAGCGCGATGCCGACGCCCGTGAGCGCCATGCTGCCGACATTGGGAATATGGCCGATGTATATGCGGTCCACCACGTTGTAGAGCACGTTCACAAGCTGCGCGGCGATGAGCGGCAGCGCCATGCGCATGACGACCGCGGGGATGCTCCCCTTGGAAAAGTCGTTTTGTACTGCCTTTTCCGTCATGGTCACTTCTCCCCGCGCAGCCGGATGATCTGGTCGCGCAGCACGGCGGCATATTCGTATTCGAGCATCTGCGCGGCTTTGCGCATTTCTTTTTCCAGCCGGTCGATCTCGGCCTTCCGCTCGCGCTCGGTCATGCGCATGCCGCGCTCGTCCTTCGCCGCGGGGCCGGTGATCTCAAGAAGGTCGCGGATGCTCTTTTTGATGGTTTTCGGCACGATGCCGTGCGCTTCGTTGTACGCCGTCTGGATGGCGCGGCGGCGCTCGGTTTCGTCGATGGCCGCGCGCATGGACGGCGTGACCGTATCGGCGTACATGATGACCGTGCCCCCGGCGTTTCGCGCCGCGCGGCCGATCGTCTGGATGAGCGATGTTTCGCTCCGGAGGAAGCCCTCCTTGTCCGCGTCGAGGATCGCAATGAGCGATACCTCGGGAAGGTCAAGACCCTCGCGCAGAAGGTTGATGCCGACGAGCACGTCAAATTCGCCCCGGCGCAGATCGCGGATGATCTCCATGCGCTCCATGGCGCCGACGTCGTGGTGCATGTAGCGCGTTTTGATGCCGGCGTTGCCGAGATACGCCGTTAAGTCCTCCGCCATGCGCTTGGTGAGCGTGGTGACGAGCGTGCGCTCGCCGCGCTCAATGCGCGTGTGGATCTCGGCGATAAGATCGTCGATCTGCCCCTCGATGGGGCGCACGTCGATCTTCGGGTCGGTGAGCCCCGTCGGGCGGATGATCTGCTCGGCGATCTGGCCCGAGCGCGTGCGCTCATACTCGCCGGGTGTGGCGGAAACGTATATGACCTGATTCACCCGCTGCTGGAATTCCTCAAACTTCAGCGGCCGGTTATCAAAGGCCGACGGCAGCCGGAAGCCGTATTCGACGAGCGCCTCCTTGCGCGCGCGGTCGCCGTGGTACATGGCGCGCACCTGCGGCAGCGTGACGTGCGATTCGTCGATGAACATGAGAAAGTCCTTCGGGAAATAGTCGAGCAGCGTCATCGGCGCGCTCCCGACCGGGCGGCCGGAGATGATGCGCGAATAGTTCTCCACGCCGGAACAATAGCCCAGCTCCTGGATCATCTCGATATCGAAATTCGTGCGCTGCGCGATGCGCTCGGCCTCGAGCGGCTTTTCGTGGTCTTTGAAAAACTTCACCCGCTCGTCGCACTCGCGGCGGATCTCCTGCACGGCGCGCGCCATTTTCTCCGGCGGCGTCACATAGTGGCTCGCGGGGTAAATGGCCGTGTGGCTGAGCGTGTGCACCGCAGCGCCCGTGAGAGGGTTGATCTCACTGATGCGCTCGATCTCGTCGCCGAAATACTCCACGCGGATGGCCTTATCGCGCCAGTAGGCCGGGAAGATCTCCACCGTGTCGCCGCGCACGCGGAACATATTGCGCTCGAAGGCGATGTCGTTTCGCTCATACCGGCAGTCGATGAGCTTTTTCAAAAGCTCCTCCTGCGGCAGACTGCTGCCGGGGCGGAGCGAAATGGCCATGCGGGCAAAATCGTCCGGCTCGCCGAGACCGTAGATGCAGCTCACGGACGCCACAACGATCACGTCCCGCCGTTCCAGCAGCGAAAACGTCGCCGAAAGGCGCAGCCGGTCGATCTCCTCGTTCGTGGAGGCGTCCTTTTCAATATAGGTGTCCGTGTGCGGGATGTACGCCTCCGGCTGGTAGTAGTCGTAATACGATACAAAATACTCCACGGCGTTGTCCGGAAAGAACTCCTTGAACTCGCTGCAAAGCTGCGCGGCGAGCGTTTTGTTGTGCGCGAGCACGAGCGTCGGCTTCTGCACGCGCTCGATGACCTTCGCCATCGTGTACGTTTTGCCGGAGCCCGTGACGCCGAGCAGCGTCTGCTCGTCCAGCCCCGCGGCCACGCCCTCGGCGAGCTTTTCGATCGCCTGCGGCTGATCGCCCGCGGGCGAATATTCGCTTACCACATGAAATTCCGGCATAACGCGCTCCTTCTAAAATAATTTCTATAACTGATTTATTATACCACGCCGCGCCGCGCCGCACAAGCGATTCGCCCGCCCCGTGCGTAAAAACTCCCTGCCCGGTGGATTTCCGCCGCGGGATATGCTATACTGACAATATAATGATTTTAAGGGGGGTGCTTCCCTATGAATAAATTTCTGATCGCGTATTTCTCCGCCAGCGGTGAAACGGGCAAGCTTGCGAAAACGCTCTCCGCCGTGACCGGCGGCGACCTTTTTGAGATCCGTCCCGAGACGGCGTACACCTCCGCCGATCTGAACTGGATGGATAAGAAGAGCCGCAGCACGATTGAGATGAAGGATGAGCACAGCCGCCCGGCCATTGCGGGCCGCGTGGAGGATATGGCGCAGTACGGCACCGTGTTCGTCGGCTTCCCGATCTGGTGGTATCAGGCGCCGCGCATCATCGAAACGTTTCTTGAAAGCTACGATTTCACCGGCAAGACCGTGATCCCGTTCGCCACCTCCGGCGGCAGCGGCATGGGAAAGACGGCCGATATTCTGCGCACTGTCTGCCCCGCGGCCGACATTCTGCCCGGCAAGCGCATGAGCGCGCGGGAGAGCGCCGAGGCCGTGCGCGCGTGGCTCGAAACGCTCAGAAAGTAAAAGGAAAAAGCAGGGAGGATCATCCCATGGGAAGAAAAGAAGCGCCGCGCCGTGTCGCCGTGATCGGCGGCGGCGCGGGCGGGCTCTGCGCGGCGATCGCCGCCGGGCAAGCCGGAGCGGACGTGGCGATTTTTGAACAGGCGAACCGCGTCGGGAAAAAGCTGCTCAAAACCGGCAACGGGCGGTGCAATCTCTCCAACACGCACGTTTCACCGGAGCACTATAACCGCCCGGGCTTCGTCGCGCCCGTTCTTGCGGATATGCCGTGCGGTGCGCTGCTGGCGTTTTTCGCCTCGCTCGGGCTGTGGACGGTCACGGACGAGGAGGGGCGCGTTTATCCGCGCAGCGACACCGCCGCCTCCGTGCTCGACGTGCTGCGTCTCGGCTGCGAGGCGCTGGGCATTGAGGAGCGCTGCTCCACCGAGATCGCCGCCGTTGCTCCGCAAAGCCGCGGCTTTATTCTCACCGCCCGAACCGGCGAGACGTTTTTCGCCGACCGCGTGATCGCCGCCACCGGCGGCGGCACGGCGCTTCTCCGCTCTCTCGGGCACAAAACGGTTTCGTTCTCCCCCGTCCTCTGTCCGCTCAAGACCGACGCGGAATCCATCCGCGGTCTCACGGGGCTGCGCTGCGCCTGCCGCGCGCAGCTTCTCCGCCGCGGAAAGGGCGTTTATGCCGAAAACGGCGAGATTCTTTTCCGGGATTTCGGCGTGAGCGGGATACTTGCGCTGAATCTCTCGCGGTACGCCCTTCCGGGCGACACGCTCTCGCTCGATCTGCTGCCGGAGCTGTCTTTGGACGCGCTCACCGCGAAGCTCTCGGTACAAAAGACGCTGCGCCGCGGCGGCGCCGAGCTGTTCACCGGCGTTTTCCACCGGCGGCTCGGCGAGGCGGTAGCGCGCCGCGCCGGAAGCGGCGAGACGGCGGAGCTTGCCCGCATTATCAAGGATTACCGGCTTTCGGTCCTCGGCCCCGGCGACACGCAGCACGCGCAGGTGACGCGCGGCGGCGCGGACGTCGCCGAATTTGACAGCGAAACGATGGAGAGCCGCCGCGTGCCCGGACTGTACGCCGCAGGCGAGACGCTCGATATTGACGGCGCGTGCGGCGGGTACAATCTGCACTGGGCGTTTGCCTCCGGGCTGCGCGCGGGAAGGAGCGCCGCGCATGATTGAGGTCCGTGATGTAAAGCTGCCGCTCGGCGGCGATCTCAAAGCCGCCTGCGCCAAAAAGCTGCGCGTCCCGGTCGGCGACGTGCTGGAAGCAAGGCTTCTGCGCCGCAGTGTGGACGCAAGACGGAAGGACGACGTGCATTTTATCGCCGCAGCGGCAGTATCCCTGCGGCGCGGCGAGGAAAAGTATCCGCCGTACACGCCGTGGACGCCGCCGCGTGTCGAAATCTTAAAAGAAAAGCCCGCCCATCGCCCCGTTGTGTGCGGGGCCGGCCCGGCGGGACTCTTCGCCGCGCTCACGCTCGCCCGCGCGGGCGCGGAGCCGATATTGCTCGAGCGCGGCAGCGCCGTGGACGAGCGAAAAGCCGACGTGGAAAAATTCTATCAGACCCGCGCGCTGGACGCCGAATCGAACATCCAGTTCGGCGAGGGCGGCGCGGGCGCTTTCTCGGACGGCAAGCTCAACACCGGCACGCATGACAGGCGCGGCAGGCAGGTGCTGCACGATCTCGTCGCCGCCGGCGCGCCGGACGAGATCCTCTGGCAGGCCCGGCCGCACATCGGCACCGACCGCCTGCCGGACGCCGTGAAGGGGCTGCGCAAGATGATTCTCGCGCACGGCGGCGAGGTGCGCTTCCGCACGCGGCTCACGGACGTTTCCCTCTCCGGCGGCGCGCTGCGCGCGGTGAGGCTTATGCAGGGCGGTGCTGCGGAGGAGCTGGAGGCGGATTCTCTGATCCTTGCCGCCGGACACAGCGCGCGCGATCTCTTCGCGCTTTTAAAGGAGCGCGGCGCGCAGCTCGAACAGAAGGCGTTTTCCATGGGCGTCCGGTGCGAGCATCCGCAGAAGGTCATCTCCCGCGCGCAGTACGGCGCTTTTGCCGCTCACCCGGCGCTCGGCGCTGCCGACTACCGGCTGGCGGTGCATCTGCCGAACGGCCGGGGCGTATATACGTTCTGCATGTGTCCGGGCGGGTATGTCGTCGGCGCGGCGAGCGAGGAGGGACTTCTCTGCGTAAACGGCATGAGCCCCTTTGCGCGCGACGGGCAAAACGCCAATGCCGCCGTGCTCTGCGAGGTGCGCCCCGCGGACTTCGGCTCGGATGATCCGCTCGCCGGTGTGGAGCTGCAAAGGAAGTGGGAGCGCGCGGCGTTCCTCGCCGGAGGCGGCGATTACCGCGCCCCGGCGCAGCGGCTCGGCGATTTTCTCGCCGGAAAGCCATCCGGCGGTGCGGGCAGCGTTGCGCCGACATACCCGCTCGGCGTGCGCTTCGGCACGCTCGACGGCTGCCTGCCGGACTTTGTTCTTGCCGCGCTGCGCGAGGCGTTCCCGCTCTTTGATAAAAAGCTGCGCGGCTACGCCATGCCGGACGCGGTGCTCACGGGCGTGGAGACGCGCTCGTCCTCACCGGTGCGTATCGTGCGCGGCGGGAACGGGCAGTCGAATCTCCGCGGCGTCTATCCCTGCGGCGAGGGCGCGGGCTACGCCGGCGGCATTCTCTCCGCCGCCGTGGACGGCATCCGCCAGGCGGAAAACTGGCTTTCACAGCACATGGAATAAAATAACAGACTCCGCCGCGCATACGAGGCTTTTGATAAGCCAAGCTATGCGCGGCGGAACTTTTTCCGGCAGAGCCGGAAAAGGCTCTGCTTCAATATAAATGGGTGGGACGG
>OLSB01002648.1_pt1 | contig 14354 bp, 15 predicted proteins | sample 1672071 | NCBI WGS metagenome assembly OLSB01 (sample SAMEA3136642, study PRJEB25190) | human gut metagenome | biome: human gut; feature: human-associated habitat; material: faeces | place: Austria | collected 2013 | reverse complement strand
ACAGATTGCATATAGAAAAGCCGCCTGTTTTATGGTATGCTTTTCTATATGTCTGAATTATTAGCTCCTGCGGGAAATATCGAATCTCTTGATGCTGCAATCGGTGAAGGCGCGGATGCAGTCTATCTTGGCTTGAAAAGTTTTAATGCGCGCCTTCGCACGTCTAATTTTGCCTGGAATCAGTTTGAAGCTGCCGTTCAGGCCGTTCACCGTCAGGGGAAAAAAATATACGTCACTCTGAATACAGTCTGTGAAGAGCGCGAAACCGAACGTCTTTACCGTCTGCTTTCTTATCTTGATAAAATCGGGCCGGACGGTCTTATCGTGCAGGATTTTGCTGTCATCAGAATGTGCCAGCAGTTTTTTCCGAATATGGAACTTCACGCATCAACGCAAATGAATGTTGAAAGCGCAGCTTTCGGCAGCCGGTCTGCATTGCGCGGCGGCATATTCGATCGGAAGGCTTCCGCTGCTGACCGAGCCGTTGATCATCGTGGACTGCACGGTCATGCTCCTGCCCGCCGCCATCGGCGACTGCTTCGGGCGGGACAAGGACGGCGGCTACTATCAGTGCCGAACGGCAGAGTACACCGCGCTGCTGGAGGTTTACGCGCCGTATCTCGGCGGCGGGGCGGCGGTCGGACCGGTCGTGCGTGAGATACTCGGCGCACTGCAAACGGAGCCGGAGGACTACAGTATGCGCAGCATTCGGATCGGGCAGACGCGGTATGACCCGGACAGCGATTGCTTTCGCTGCACGGTGAGCGTGCGGTTCGACGCGTTCCTTGTGTTGGCCGGAAGAGGAGGGAGTACGGCATGAGTGAGCCGACGGTTTTTCCTGCGCCTGCGATCGAGGTACGGCTGAACGGCAAGCTGCTGGGCATGACGCAGAGCTTTCAGACAAGGGTTGTTACCGCACCGATTGCGGTACACGCCTTCGGCAAAAGGGACGCGAGCGCCATTGCGGAGGGACAGCGGGACTATACCGTGACGCTGCGGCGGCTGATCGTTGACAGCGCTGCGCTTCCGAATCAGCCGTCTGCGTCGGGCTTTGGGGAATTCTCTCTGAGCCTGTCGGACGGTACGCTGGAGACGACCTTTATGGGTTGCCGAGTGATAAAGGAAAGCACCCTCTGCGAAGCGGGCAAGTTGACGGTCGAGGAGCTGGAAATTCGGGCAATGGGGCGCACCTGGAGCAACCTTGCCTGAGGAAAGGGGAGAATTCAATGGCAGGAAGACTGCAATATGATACCTTTGTATTCCCGACCGACCCCGAGACGCTGCACACGACGTATCGACACGATGTCTCGGTGGAGCCGACGATTGCGGGGAAATGGGTGGTGAAAAACGAGTCGTACCTCGGCAGGACCGTGGAGGGGGAGGGCGTATTCTGCGGGAAAAACGCCTATACCGATTTTAAGCGGCTTGCCGCCTACGTTGCCGCTTTTCAGGCGGGGGTTTTGCAACACCCGTGCTTTGACCCGTTCCGTGCGCATTTGACAAAGTTAGAGCTGATCGAGGAGCCGTGCGACGGCTGCCTGCGGTATCGGTTCACCTTCGTTGAGTCACCGAATCCGATCTGAATAAATAGAAAGGGAGCCGACACACGGGGGTGTGTCAGCTCTTCGTTTGTGTTGGGATGGTGCGAGGCGGAGGGGAGGGAAACAACCCCTCAGTCACGCGTGACGCGTGACAGCTCCGGTTGCGGTGCCCAAAATTTCTAATTCGCATAAGCTCATGAAATTTTGACCGCTGCCCCGCACCGGCAAGCGGTATGCCCGCATCCGTAAGGCTCCTGCGTCGCCAACGGCTGCGACACCTTATTGCTCGCTGTATCCGCCGCAGGCGGCGCTCGCAAACGTCGGCAGAAAGTCAACCAAGTGCAACACATTCTTCGAAAAAAACTTCGGCAGGGGTACGCCAGCCGAGGCATTTTCTGGGGCGATTATTGATCAGGTTAACAACCTCATCTACAACGCTCTGCGTGATCGTGCGGAAATCAAAGCCCTTCGGGAAAAAGAACCGCAGCAAGTCATTTGTGTTTTCGTTCGTGCCGCGCTGCCACGGTTTATGCGGCTCGGCAAAATAGACCGGCGCACCGAGCTCTTCCTCCAAAGCGCGGAATTCCGCAAACTCCGAGCCGTTATCCAAGCTGATGGACTTGATGGGCAGCCCCTTGAGAATCTGACAGATCACATTGTTCCATTCCTCGCTGCCGGGAACCGGTGCTTGGCGGACCTTTTTGTGGCGTCGGCGCGTATAGAGATTCTGCGCCCGCCAGTGGTTGTAGCGGAACGGGTTGTCTGACTTGCGATGCGGCTTCCATTTTGATTTGTTTCGCTTGACCTCGCGGCTGATCGACGAGGGACTGCGTTCGAGGATTCTTGCAATTTCTCGAAAAGATTTTCCCTCGGACAAAAGTTGTTGTAGATATTTTCGCTCTTCCAGTGTAAAATGTGTGTAGGACAATACGCTCACCTCGTGTTTATGTTGTTGTGGTAACTACATTTTACACTAAAGTCTGCGTATTGTCTCCCTTTTTTTCACCCTGTCCCAGGGTGTTGCACTTCGAATTATAACCTGCCTTGGCAGCTTCCCCAAAGGGGGAGCCAAGGAATGACGGGACGAGATTGCCACGTCGCTTCGCTCCTCGCAATGACATAATGGGTGGGGACGGGTTAGGTGTTCTTGGTGAATTTTTCGCCGCATTTCGGGCAGCGGATGTTGATCTTGCCGCGATTGCGGGGGACGCGCATGGTCTGCCTGCAATGCGGGCAGCGGAAATAGCGGTGGTTACGGTCGGTCACGCGAAGACAGAGGTTTTTCCAGCGTTGATTTTCACGCTGACGGCGGTAAATATTGCGCGAAAGCATCCGAAAAATGGAGAAGCCGAGCAAGCCGTACATCAGCAGCGCGAAAAGCGGCCAGAGAATGAAGGTATAGACCCAACTGCCGCGCAGGAAAATCGACAGAATGCTCGAAAGCAGACTTGTTGCTACTGCCGCAACCAGCAGCGCGATATTTAATTGATCCGAGCCGTAGCGCCCGTACATGAAGCGCCGATACGACTCGCGCAAACGTTGCAGCATTTTTATCACCTGAGAATCATTATAGTCACGGTTTGCCGATTTACAAGTGGCGCGGGGAATTATTTACGATTTGTTTACGTTTTCGGCGGCGAGGACGGGCGAAAAAGTGCACAGGGCGGAAGTTTTTCCGAGCGGACGTATTGTTTCCGTGCGGATTGTTTGCTATAATAAAAAGAAAAACTTTGGGATGTGCATGGATTTGAAGTACGGAACCTGGAACATTGCGGCGGCGGATGAGGAGGCGGCGGAACGACTGCGCGCGGCGGGCTATGCACCGCTGACGGCGCTGGTGCTCAGCGGGCGCGGCTGCCGCTCGGCGGAGCAGGCGCATGAGCTGCTGGGGACGGACGGCGCACTTGCCGACCCGTTTGCAATGAAGGAGATGGACCGCGCGGTGGCGGTGATCCGCCGCGCGACGGAGAAAAAAACAAAAATCGCCGTATTCGGCGACTACGATGTGGACGGGATCACCGCGACCTGCCTGCTGACGGACTATCTGCGCTCGCATGGGGCGGAGTGCAGCTTTCATATCCCCGGGCGCATCGAGGAGGGCTACGGGCTGAATGCCGCGGCGATCCGACAGCTTGCCGCGCAGGGCGTCGGGCTGATCATTACCGTTGACTGCGGGATCACTGCGGTCGAAGAGGCACAGCTCTGCCGTGAGCTGGGTGTCGAGCTGGTCATTACCGATCACCACGAATGCAAGCCGCAGCTTCCCGACGCTGCCGCCGTGGTCGATCCGCACCGTGCCGACCGCACCTATCCGCACACCGATCTCTCCGGCGTCGGCATCGCATTTAAGCTGGCGGCGGCGCTTGAGGGCGATCAGGAGGCAATCACACGGCGTTACTGCGACCTGTTCTGCCTCGGTACGATTGCGGACGTGATGCCGCTGCGGGGGGAAAACCGCCGACTGGTTGCCGAGGGGCTGCGGGCAATGCAGCAGCCGAAGCGCTTGGGTCTGCGGGCGCTCATCGAGGCGTGCGACTGCGGCCGTCAGCCCATTACGGCGGCGACGATCGGCTATGTGCTGGCGCCGAGAATCAATGCAGCCGGACGCATGGAGCACGCCGAGCTTGCGGTGCAGCTGTTTCTGTCCCGCGAGCCGTCGGAGGCGGAGCGGCTGGCGCAGACGCTGTGCAGGCTCAATCGCGACCGACAGACAACGGAGGCGGAGATCTACCGCGAGGCGACGGCAAAGCTCAAAAAAACGCAGGGCAGCGACCGCGCGATCGTTCTGGCGGGGGAAAACTGGCACCAAGGCGTGATCGGCATTGTCGCCTCCCGCCTCTGCGAGGAATACTGTCGGCCGACGTTCCTGATCTGCCTGAACGGGGAGCACGGCAAGGCATCGTCCCGCTCCTACGGCGGGTTTGACCTGTTCCGCTCACTGACGGAGCTGGCGCCGCTGCTGGAGGACTTCGGCGGGCATGAGTTTGCCGCCGGATTTACGATCTCCCGCGGGAATATTGACGAATTTCGCCGCAGAATCTGCCGGCGGGCAGAGGAATTCAGTGCGGGCGGCGCGGAAAAGCCCGCCCTACAGATCGACTGCGAGGTACCGGAGGAGTTGCTGACCGAGGAGAACATCAACGGGCTTTCACAGCTTGAGCCGTGCGGCACGGGCTGCCCGAAGCCGATATTCTGCATGAGCGAGCTGGAGATTGAGCGCATCTGCGCCGTCGGAAACGGCAAGCATCTGCGGCTGCGGCTGAAGCCGCGCTGCGGGGCGGCGCTGCAGGCGATCTTCTTCTCCGCCGGCAATCTGACAAGGCAGCTCAGCGTCGGCGACCGCGTGGACGTTGCCTGCCATTTGCAAATCAACGAATACCGCGACGCGCACACGGTGCAGCTCAATCTGCTGGACCTGCGTCCTGCCTCCGCAACGGCGCTGTTCGATCGATTTACGGGCGGGGCGGCGCTGACGTCCGCCGAGCGGCGGGCACTGGCGCCGGAGCGGGAGGACGTCGCGGCGGTATGGCGCTGGCTGAAGCGCTGCCTGCCGCGGGACGGGCGTCAGATGCGCGCGGAAGCGGACGAGCTTGCGGAGCGAATCGCTGCGTCTGCGCCCGACCGCAGTCTGCGCCGAGTGCTGCCGAGCCTCGAGGTCCTTTCCGAGCTGGGCTTGATCGAGCTGCGGCGGGACGGCGGACAGCTTGCGCTTCGCATGATGCCGAACGCCGCGCCGAACAAGCTGGAAAACAGCAAATTGTATCGGACGCTTCACGCATAACGAGAAAAGGAGCAAACCGTGGAAACTTTTCAGGAACACTATAACAGTATGCTGCAAACCATCAAGCAGCATTGCCCGCAAGCCGACATTGCAACCATCAACCGCGCCGTGGAGTATGCGCGTGCGAAGCATGAGGGGCAGAAGCGCAAGGACGGCTCGCCTTATATCATCCATCCGCTCGCCGTGGCGGAGATCGTCGCGGAGATCGGACTGGATACGGACGCCATTTTGGGCGCTATTTTACATGATTGTATCGAGGATACGGACTCGACCCACGACGACATCGCGCGGCAATTCGGCACGACGGTCGCGTCCTTGGTCGAGGGTGTTACCAAGCTGACCCGCGTGGAGTATTCCACGCTCGAGGAGCAGCAGATGGAGAATCTGCGCAAGATGTTCATGGCGATGAGTAAGGACATCCGCGTGGTGCTGATCAAAATTTGCGACCGCCTGCACAACACCCGAACGATGGAATACCAGACGCCGGCAAAGCAAATCTCCAAATCCCGCGAAACGATGGACATTTACGCTCCGTTGGCACACCGCTTAGGTATGCAGAAGATCAAATGGGAGCTTGAAGATACCAGCCTTAAATATCTTGACCCCGACGGCTACAACGAGATCATGCAGTACCTCGCCGCGCATCAGAGCGAGGCGGACGAGTTTATGAAGGCGATCCAGACGCGCATCACCACGCGCCTGTCCTCCGTCGGAATCCACGGCACGATCTACGGACGGATCAAGCACGTCTATTCCATTTACCGCAAGATGAAGGCGCAGGACAAGAAGATCGACGAGCTGTATGATATGTACGCCTTCCGCGTCATCGTCGATACGATTCCCGATTGCTATAATGTGCTGGGGCACATTCACGATCTGTTCAACCTCGTGCCCGGACGCTTTAAGGATTATATTTCGACGCCGAAGCCCAATATGTACCAGTCGCTGCACACGACCGTGATCGGGCAGCAGGGTATCCCGTTTGAGGTGCAGATCCGTACATGGGAAATGCACGAGACAGCGGAATACGGCATTGCCGCGCACTGGAAATACAAGCAGGGCGTCGAGGGCGGCGACGAGAAGCAGTTTGAATGGGTGCGCCGCCTGCTCGAAACGCAGCAGGAGGAGAACGACGCCGAGGACTACATCCACTCGCTCAAGGTGGATATGTTCGACGACGAGGTGTTCGTCTTTACACCGAAGGGAAAGGTCATGAGCCTGCCTGCCGGCTCTACGCCGATCGACTTTGCCTACGCCATTCACTCGGGCGTCGGCAACGCGATGGTCGGTGCGAAGGTCAACAACCGCATTGCAAGCTACGATCAGCAGCTCAGCAACGGCGATATTGTCGAGATTCTGACCTCCAAGACCGCGAAGGGTCCGAGCCGCGACTGGCTGAACATCTGTAACAGCAATCAGGCGCGCACGAAGATTAAGCAGTGGTTCAAACGGGAAAAACGCGATGAGAATGTTGCCCACGGCAAGGCGAGCTTTGAGGGCGAGCTGCGCCGCGCAAACATCAATCCCGCCGTTTTGCAGGACCCAGAGCTGCTGCCCGTGCTGCTGAAAAAGCTGTCGTTCGAGAGCCTGGAGGATATGTATGCCGCCATCGGCTACGGCGGTCTGACCGCGACCAAGGCGTTCGGCAGAATTCGCGACGAGCTGACCCGCGCCGTGCGGCAGACGCAGACGAAGGAGCCTGCCAAGGCGCCCGATCAGCCTGCGGTCAAGCTCAGCCGCCACAAGGATTCCGGCGTGATCGTTGAGGACATCGAGACGTGCATGATCAAATTCTCCCGCTGCTGCACGCCGGTCCCGGGCGACGACATCATCGGCTTTATCACCAAGGGCTTCGGCGTTTCCATCCATCGGCGCGACTGCAAGAATGCCGCCGGTGCGAACGACCCGCAGCAGGCGGGACGCTGGGTGAAGGTCTCGTGGTCGGCTGCGGAGGAGAAGCCCTTCGCTACGACCTTTGAGATCGATTCCACCGACCGCGACGGTATTTGGATCGACATTGCCACCGCACTGACCGCCTCGCGCGTCAAGATCACCGAGATTTCGGGGCGCGATATGCCCGCCGGAAAGGCGCGCACCATCGCAACCTTTGAGGTCAAGAACGTGCAGGAGCTGGAGAGCATCCGCTCGCGCATCCGCAATATTGCGGGCGTGACCGACGTCCGCAGAGGGCAGAACTGATGCGGGCGGTGGTCACGCGCGTCAAGAGCGCAAGCGTAACGATCGGCGGCGCGGTCGTCGGGGAGATCGGAAAGGGATTTTTGATTCTTTTGGGCGTCGGTCCCGACGATACGCCCGAAAAATGCAGACGGCTGGCGCAAAAGGCGCTCGGCTTGCGCGTTTTCTGCGACGAAAACGGGAAGATGAACCTGAATTTGGAGACGGTCGGCGGGCAAGTGCTGGTCGTCAGCCAGTTTACCCTGTACGCCGACTGCAAAAAGGGCTACCGCCCGAGCTTTATCGGTGCGGCGGCACCGAGTACGGCGATTCCGCTTTATGAGCAGTTTTTGCAGGAGTGCCGCGATCGCGGCTTTGAACCGCAGCACGGCGAATTCGGCGCGGATATGCAGGTCGAATCCGTCAACGACGGCCCGGTCACCATCTGGCTGGACACGGACGTTCTGATGCAATGATACGGAGCCGGAAAACACCGAATGTCCGCGCCGCCCGCCTGCGCAGGACGTTCTTAGCGCTGAAAATCGCGGTCCTTGCCATTGACCTGCCGTGGATGTTTCTCCCGGTGCCGTACCGCCTGTTTGCGATTTTGTCGCTGCTGCCGTTGCCGATTTGTCTTGCACTGTACTGCATTTTTCCGCAAAATGTTACGCTTGCGGGCGCAAAAAAGGTTACGGAGGATCAGGCAAGCTGCCTGCTTGTTATGGGCGTGGCTGTTATTTTCCCACTGATTCGGGCGCTGGACGAGTTTCATGTGCTGCAATGGGCACCGTTAGTGATGCTCAGCTGCCTTTCCGCAGCGGTCTTTTCCGCGATCGTTCTGCCGCTGACAAGGGAATGGCGCGAGAAAACCGCGCTTTTGATGACGCTGCTTTTTGTGCTTGCCCTCTACAGCGCGGCGACTATCCTGCACATCAACTACATTGCCGAGGGCGACGTTCCGCAGCAGCAGACCGCTATCGTGCTGGACCACAGCTACGAGCAAAGCGGAAAAACGACGAAGTATTATCTTACGCTGAAAGCCGAAAACGGGAAACGAGTGCAGATCCGCGTTGACAGCGACTGCTACAGCACGACAAACGACGGCGATACCCTGAACATATCCCTCCATGACGGCGCACTGGGCGTTCCGTTTCTTTTGATTGAGTGAGGTGCCTATGAAGATTTACACATTGGTGCTGGGGGAGTACCAAACCAACTGTTATCTTGTTTCCGACGAGAACGGCGATACGGCGGTGATCGATCCGGGGTATCTGCCGCAGGAGATATTGAGGGTCGCGCGGGAGCAGAAGCTGACGATCCGCGCCGTTTTGCTGACGCATGGGCATTTTGACCATGTGGGCGGTGCGAAGGGAATCGCGGAGGCAACGCACTGCCCGATCTACGGCAACGGGCGCGATCTGACGCTGCCCGAGCCGCTGCGCCGCGGGCTGGTGCTGACCGACTTTTACGCGGAGGGTGACGAGATCGACGTCGGGACGCTCCGATTTACCGTTATGCAGACGCCCGGGCACAGCGTCGGCTCGGTTTGCCTACGCTGCGGCAACGCGCTGTTTTCGGGCGACACGCTCTTTGCCGGCGCCTGCGGGCGGACGGACTTCCCGGGCAGCAGCGGTACGGATATGCGGCACAGTCTTGCCCGACTGAAGGCGATCGACGTGCCGCTGAACGTTTACCCCGGGCACGGTCCCGCTACGACGCTGCAGTACGAAAAAGAGACCAACCCCTACCTTCAATATGCGACATAAGGAAATGAAACGATGAAGCTATATCTGCGCGGTCACGATGACCGATATGCCGTGGAGCAGCTCCAGCTTGCCCTCTTTCCGGACGAGACGATGGAGCCGACCGACGCGCCCTTTGCCGGTGACGGGGCGGTGTCCTCGCTGCACATCGGGGCGCATCGGATGACGGCGACGACGAAGCTCACCCTGCACGGCAGGACCGTTCGGGCGATACGGTGGGAGCGGGCGACGCTGGCGGACGATGTTCCGACGCGCCGCCGTCTGCTGCAAAACTGCTACTATGACGCGGCAATGCAGCTCCGTCAGCCGCCCGAGTGGGGCAGCCTCTCCGGTGTCCGCCCGACAAAGCTGACGACGCGCTGCCTGCTGGCGGGGGGAACGGCGAAGGACGCCGACCGCCTGCTGGAAAAATCTTATCATGTCACCAACGAACGCCGCCGCCTGTGCGTGGAATGCTCGGAGGAGACCGTCAAGGCGGCGGAGCTTCTGCGCCCGAACGATGTTTCCGTATACATCGGTATCCCGTTCTGCCCGACCCGCTGCGCCTATTGCAGCTTCGTCAGCGCGAGCGTGGAGCGGCTGCGGGGCTTGGTGCCGCAGTTTCTTGACGCGCTGGAGCGGGAGATCGCCCATGTCGGGACGCTCCTGAAGCGGTACGGCAAGTGCGTCCGCACGCTCTACATCGGCGGCGGAACACCAACGACGCTGACGACGGAACAAATGTCGCGGCTGCTGGAAGCGATTCAGACGCATTTTGACTTGACAGAGCTGATAGAATATACGGTAGAGGGCGGGCGACCCGACACCCTCGACCTCAAGAAGCTGCAAACCATCCGCGCCCATGGCTGCGACCGCATGAGCATCAACCCGCAGACGATGAACGATGCGGTGCTGCAAGCAATCGGGCGCAGACATTCCGCCGCACAGACCGTTGCGGCATTCCGCGCAGCACGGGCAGCGGACTTTGAAGGGATCAATATGGACCTCATTGCCGGACTGCCCGAGGACGACCCTGCTTCCTTTGCCGCCTCGCTTGCGCAGGTCACGGCACTGGCGCCGACGAACATCACCGTGCACACGCTGGCGCTCAAAAAGGGTGCGGACCTGTTCTTTGAGCGGATGCGGCTTCCGACGGCGGAGGCGGTGCGGCAGATGCTCTCCGAGGCGGAAAAAACGCTCCGTGCGGCGGGCTACCGTCCGTATTACCTCTATCGGCAGAAATATATGTCCGGCAGCTTTGAGAACGTCGGCTGGTGCAAGCCCGACTACGCGGGACTGTATAACATCTATATGATGGAGGAGCTGCACAGCATTATCTCCCTCGGCGGCGGCGGTATGACGAAGATCAACCTCCCCGACGGACATCTCGAGCGCTTCCACAACCCGAAATTCCCGCAGCAGTACATCGAGCGCATTGACGACGTGCTGCGGCAAAAAAATGAGGCGTTTTCCCTGCTCCCATAGGACGACTGCCTGTCATTCCGAGGAGCGAGGCGACGTGGGAATCTCATGCAGAGCCATCTGCGTTCTTGAGATTGCCACGGTCCTTTCAGGACCTTGCAATGACAACACACAACTACAATACGGAAAGGGATTCAGAATATGGACACTTTATTTTCCAATGTGACCGTGGTAACGATGGACGAGGATCTGCGGGTGCTGTTTTCCGCCTTCGTCGGCGTGACCGACGGCAAGATCAGCTATCTCTCCCGCAAGGCGCCGGAGGAAAAGCCGCAGCAGATCATCAACGGCGAGGGCATGGTGCTGATGCCGGGTCTGATCAACTGCCACACCCATCTGGCAATGTCACCCATGCGCGGCTATGCCGACGATGTGGAGCTGCAAACGTGGCTCAGCGACTACATTTTCCCCACGGAGGATCGGCTCGACGGGCGCTGCGTCAAGGCGGCGACGCTGCTGTCGTTGGCGGAATGTCTGCGCTTCGGCACGACCTCGGTGTCGGATATGTATTATTTCTGCGACGAGGTCTGCGAGGCGGTCAGCGAGAGCGGCATCAAGGCAAACATTGCCCGCGGCGTGACGCTGTTCGGGGACGAGTTCTCCTTCGACACCTATCCGCCTTGCCGGGAGCTGGTCGCGATCAAGGAGAAGTGGCACAATTTTGATAACGGCAGGATCAAGATCGACGGCTGCCTCCATGCCGAGTATACCTCGGACCATCGCCTTTGGGACGCGATGAGCGAATACTGTATTAACGAGGGACTGCGGATGCACGTCCATCTCTCCGAGACAAAGCGGGAGCACGACGAGTGCAAGGAGCGCTACGGGCTGACGCCGGCGCAGGTGCTGGACTGCCATCATGTATTTGACGTTCCCGCCTCTGCTGCGCACTGCGTCTGGCTCGAGCCGGAGGATATGACGCTGCTGGCAAAGCGCAAGGTTTCCGCCGTACATAATCCCTGCTCCAACCTCAAGCTCGCCTCGGGCTGCGCGAAGGTAGAGGATATGATCCGCGCGGGCATGAATGTCTGCCTTGGCACGGATTCAAGTGCCTCGAACAACAACCTGGATATGTTCGAGGAGGTCCGCGCGGCGACCTACATGGCAAAGGGCGCGAGCCTGAATCCCAAGGCGCTGCCCGCACAGGCGGCGCTGATGATGGCGACGGTCTGCGGTGCACGCGCACAGGGACGCGAGGCGGAGTGCGGCATGATTAAGCTCGGCATGGACGCCGACCTCATTCTGCTGGACTTCACGCAGCCGCACCTGATGCCCTGCCACAACGTGATGAGCCATCTTGCCTATGCCGTCAAGGGCAGCGACGTAGTGATGACGATGGTGCGCGGCAAGATCCTCTATGCCGCCGGTGAGTATAAGACCATCGACCTCAATGCGGTCGTCCGCGAGCTTGCCGAATATGTGATGCCGAAGCTGTTCGGCGAAAAGAAGGAAGGGTAATCTTGAAAGAAAAGCGCATTGCAAAAAAGCAAAACTTTCTGACCGGTGCGGCGATCCTGTCGGTTTCGACGATCATCGTCAAGGTCATCGGAATGTTCTATAAGATCCCGCTCAAGAACATCATCGGCGACGCGGGCTACGGTTATTTCAGCAACGCCTACGACATCTATTCGTTCCTGCTGGTGCTGTCAACGACCGGTTTGCCCGTCGCAATGAGCCGCATGGTCTCCGAGGCGCGGACGCTCAACAACGGGCGGCAGATGCAGCGCATTTTCCGTGCCGCGCTGACATCCTACCTGATCGTCGGTATGCTGGGCACGCTGGCGATGGTCTGCGCCCCGCGCCGTCTTGCCGATGATCTGATGCACAGCCCGCAGACGTGGTATTCCATTCTGACGCTCGGTCCCGCCGTGCTGTTTATCTGCCTCTCCTCCGCGTTCCGCGGCTTCTTCCAGGGGCAGGGCGATATGCGTCCGACTGCCGTCAGTCAGATCATCGAGGCGCTGGGCAAGCTCTTCTTGGGGCTATCCTTCGCGTGGCTTGCCATGCGCCGCTGGGACGACCCCGCGCTGGCATCCGGCGCGACGATCCTCGGCATTACGGTGGGTGCAGGCTTCTCCGCGCTGTACGTTTTCACACGCTATCTCCGCAACCGCAGAGAGGTCGCCGCACTCGGCGGCTCGGCGGAGCCCTTCGGCAAGACGCTGAAGGCGCTGCTCGCCATTGCCGTGCCCATTACCATCGGCGCAGCGGGCTTGCAGCTGATCAACCTCCTCGATGCCTCGACCGTGAACTGGCGCATGGTTGTGGCGGCGGGCAAGACCACGCCGGAGTCCGTGAACGTCATGGGTCGCCTGCTGGCTATCGCGGCGCAGGATACCACGCGGACGGCGGAGGTCACGCTCGCGGAGCATGCCTCCTCCATCGGCAAGGGCATCTACTCCTTTGCGCAGACGATCTTTAATTTGCCTACCGCATTCATCCCCTGCATTACCGCAGCGATCATCCCTGCCATCACGAGCCACCTGACGCTCAAGGATGCGAAGGGCGTCAAGATGGTGCAGGATTCCTCCCTGCGCCTGATGAGCCTGATCGCCATGCCCTGCACCGTCGGTCTGTTTGTGCTGGCAGAGCCGATCATGGCGCTGCTCGGCGGCTATTCCGGCGAAAAGCTTCAGATCGCCTCGTGGCTGCTGGCGCTGCTGGCGCCTACGGTGCTCATTAACAGCATCACCACCATGACCACCGCTATCATGCAGGCGCACAATCATATGGTGCTGCCGGTCGTCAATACGCTGATCGGCGGACTTGCCAAGCTGGGCGTCAACTTCATCCTTGTCGGCAATCCCGACATCGCTATCGTCGGCGCGCCGATCGGTACGTTCGTCTGCTTCCTCGTCATTATGGTGCTGAATGTGATCTCCATGCGCCGCGTGCTCGAGGCGCCGCCCAAGCTGCTGCCTCGTCTCTGGAAGACCGGCGTCGCCGCGCTCGTGATGGGGCTTGCGGCGTACCTGACGAATTCGCTGCTCGGCAAGGTGCTGTCAAGTGCGGCGGTTTGCTGCCTCGGCGCGATCGCCGTTGCGGTCGTAATTTACGCTTTACTGGTCATTGCGATGAAAGCGATCACCTACGAGGACTGTCTGCTGCTGCCCAAGGGAGAGAAAATCGCAAAAATATTGAGATTGCAATAAAAAAACCCAATTTTTTACTTGCGTAATTGTAAGGTTTGTGGTAAATTTTATAAGTAGGGAATTTGCCGACCCAGCGGCATATCACATTGCCGCGTTTGCACCGGCGGTTTCGTCGGAGCGGTCGGGGAACAACATTTATATTTTTAGAAAGAGGTAACCACCATGAACAAAACAGAACTGATTGCAGCTGTTGCTGAAAAATCCGGCATGTCCAAGAAGGACGCAGAGAAGGCGCTCGCCGCTGTCGTTGACACTCTGACCGACGCAATGGTCAAGGGCGACAAGGTGCAGCTCGTCGGCTTCGGCTCCTTTGAGTCCAAGTGCCGTGAGGCGCGCATGGGCCGCAACCCCAAGACGAAGGAAACCATCGAAATCCCGGCGACCCGCGTTCCTGTTTTCAAGGCAGGCAAGGCGCTGAAGGATGCCGTCGCGAAGTAATTCGGCGATTTGAACGGGGCTGTTTTGTACAGCCCCGTCAGCT
>OLSB01002646.1_pt1 | contig 14360 bp, 10 predicted proteins | sample 1672071 | NCBI WGS metagenome assembly OLSB01 (sample SAMEA3136642, study PRJEB25190) | human gut metagenome | biome: human gut; feature: human-associated habitat; material: faeces | place: Austria | collected 2013 | reverse complement strand
CACACAACTTCACCTTTCTTACCAACCTTCTCATAAAAATGATTATTTTCTTTAAAAATATAAGATTCGTTTTTATTTCTTTTGATTTTTTTCTCTTTAATCAATCTTTCCTTTTCATCTTTAATTCTTTCCAAAAGAACTGAAGCAGGTTCATCATTTGGATCTTGAGGAATTAATTTACCTTGAATAGCTTCCTGTAAAATAGAACTTTTAAGTTTATTTGAAAATTCAGAATTTAACTTATCTAAGTCTTCTTTATAATTTCCATATTCATTTACAAAAGGAATTATTTCTTCAATTTTTTCAACAATTCTTTTTTGTTCCTTTAATGGAGGTATTGGAAATAAATAATTTATTATTTTTGTTCGGGATATGTTTGGTTGTGCTCCTCCTTCACCCATTTTGTTAAAATTTTTATTTTGAGACATCAAATAATAAAATAAAAATTTATTATAAATTCCATTAAATGGCAAACATGCACAGCATGCTTGATTTGTAGTTGCTTCAATATTGAGTATTCCTACTTTTCCAATTGTAGCACCATACATTGCAATAAGAACCGATCCAATTGGATTTAATCTAACTGATGTTTCTTTTAATGCAATTTCAGTAATGAATTCTGGAACTTCATTAATGTATCCATTATTTAAATCACCTGTTTTTAACCAAGGTATTGTTCCGTTATTATAATATTTTGATTCACCCCTTTTAGGTGTTGATCCAGCGCCCCAATCACCAATAAAACCTAATCTACACCATCCCCAATTATCAGGGATATCAAAAGGAATTTCATCATCAATACAAACTGGTTCACCTTTCTTCCCCACCTTTTCATAAAAATGTCCATTTTTTCTGAAAATAAAAGATTCTTTATTGTTCCTTTTAATTTTTTTTGCTTTGATTAATCTCTCTTTTTCATCACGAATCTTTTCTAATAAAACAGAAGCAGGTTCATCATTAGGATTTTGTGGAACTAATTTACCTTCCATTGCTAATTGAAGTATTGAGTTTTTTAAATCTTCAGCTTTCATAAAATTACCTCTACTCAATATCTAATAATTTTTTAATTTCAACTAAAGTTTTATCAATTTTAGCTTCAAGTTCAGCTCTTTCTTTTTGATAATTTTCAATTAACTCATTAGGAGGCAAAATTATTTCTTCTTCATGTGGGAACCCACATAAATCTAAATTATAGTTATTATCCTTAATTTCATCGATTGTATATAATCTAGCTTTATCAAAGCCGTCAATTTCAATAGATTGTTTATCATCCCACCAAGATACACAATCATCAAAATGTTCTAATTTCATGGGTTTTGTTTTGGAAAAGTGTTTATAGCCTTCAGGCATATCAACTCTATAAAACCATGTCTGTTTAGTTCCTTCACTTGATTTATCAAAAAATAGAATATTTGTAGTAATACCAGTATATGGTGCAAAAACACTTCCTGGAAGTCTAATAACAGTATGCAAGTTAAATTCGTTCAATAATTTCTTTTTAATGGATACTTTTATATTATCAGTTCCGAATAAAAATCCATCAGGCAAAATTACAGCAGCCCTACCATTTTCTTTCAATCTGTACATGATAACTGACATAAACAAATCTGCAGTTTCAGAACTTCTTAAATCTTTAGGAAAATTATCTTGAACTGTTTTTTTCTCACTTCCACCATATGGAGGATTCATTATTACAACATTAAATTTTTCATCTTCTGTATAATCCATTACATTTCTGTCAAACGAATTTCCATGAATAATATTCGGATTATCGAGATCATGTAAAAGCATATTAGTTGCACAAAGCATATAAGGTAAAGCTTTCTTTTCTATACCAAATACTGCATTTTTATATAATTCACGATCATCTGTTGATGAAACTTTATCATCTAATATATTAAGTACTGAAGTTAAAAATCCTCCAGTTCCACATGCAAAATCAGCTATTTTTTCATTTAACTCTGGATGTAACATTAATGCCATGAAATCTGTTACTGCACGAGGAGTGTAGAATTCACCAGCATTTCCTGCACTTTGTAAATCTTTAAGTATTTTTTCGTAGATTTCTCCAAAAGCATGTTTGTCATTATAATCATCAAAATTTAATTCATCAATGATGTTTATAACTTGTCTTAGAAGAACACCATCTTTCATATAATTATTATTGTCTTCAAAAACATCTTTAACAATTTTTTGACCCATAGGTGTGTCTTGTGATATTTCTAAATTTTTAAGTGTTGGAAACAACTCTTGATTGATAAAGTTAAGCAAATCATCAGCAGTTTTAGCTTTACCATCCTTTTTATCAACAGCCCAATTTCTCCATCTTAAATGCTCTGGGATGATAGACTTATAATTGTCTTCATAAATTTCCCATTCTTCTTCTTGAGTATCATAAATTTTTAAAAATAATGTCCAAGTCATTTGTTCAATTCTTTGTGCATCACCATTCACACCAGCATCATTACGCATAATATCCTGTATGCTTTTAACAAAATTATTTAATTCCATTCATATCCCCACATTAATTAACATATAATTCCTTTTGTAAATTATGCATTTCTTGTAAAAAATTATCTTGCCCACCAAATTCTTTAAGAATACTTTTTGTACCTGCAATTCGTCTAAAAGGATCATTTTGTAAAATTTTAATACTTTCCAAATCACTAATCCCATTTGAAGCATATTTATCTAATAATCCTTCAAGCACTTGACGAGCTATGCCTTCATATTTATTAAGATAATCTCTTTTTTTAACGTTATTTGCTCTTTCTGCACGAGTAAGAGGTTTTTTATCAAATGCAATATGGCAAATCAAATCAAAGTCATCCATTTCATCATCACCCGATAATTCTCTTAATTCATCTAAAAAGATTTCGTGTTGATATAATTCATCAATAATAGCTTGTTTTTTATCATATGAATTCCATGTTTTAATAAATTCTCCTAATGTGGAATATTCTTTTAAGATATTATTCCTAGTAAAATCAATGAAATTTTCTGTTTTTAATTTTCCATGTTCATCATAACATTGGTTTTGTTCTAAAATAACTGTAACTGGAACTCCATTAACTCTTGGAACAACTTTAGGTGGTTCAACTGGTGGTTCGGCAGGAACTTCAATAGGTTTAGTAGGAATATCTTCCAAAATAACAACAGGTTCTCCATCAAATGCAGAATCAGCAAATTTACGAGTATTATTTCTGAAGTCCATTATTGTGAAGAAATTTTTTCCTAAATCTTCACGCAATCTAGTGCCTCTTCCTATAATTTGTTTAAATTCAGTCATTGACCTAATATTCTTATCTAAAACTATTAATTTAGTAGTTTTTGAATCAACCCCTGTTGACATTAACATTGAAGTAGTTGCAATGACGGGATATTTTTCATGCGAATCTATGAAGTAATCTAATTGTGATTTACCGAATTCATCATTGCCTGTTATTCTTACAACATATTTGGAATTTTCAGCAACCAAATCATTATTTGCATTAACAAGAGCTTGTCTCATTCTTTCCGCATGATTTGTATCTACGCAGAATACAATTGTTTTATCAAACCTATTTGTTTTCTTTAGATATTCGGTTATTTTAGAAGCTACTATTTCTGTCCGTTCATCAATTATAATGTTTTTATCAAAATCTAGAGTATTGTAAAATCTATCTTCAACAGGGTTTCCATGCATATCCAATTTATCTTTAGGAGGCCTATATCCATTTGCATCAATGTCAGTTAAAATCCTAATTACTTTGTAAGGTGCTAAAAATCCATCTTGGATTCCTTGTTTTAAACTGTATGTGTAAACTGGTTCACCAAAGTAAGTGATGTTTGAAGCTTGTTTTGTTTCTTTTGGTGTTGCGGTCATACCAATTTGAGTTGCAGAACTAAAGTATTCTAAAATTTCTCTCCATTCTGAATCAGCTTTGGCACTACCTCTATGACATTCATCAACAAAAATCAAATCAAAAAATTCAGGATCCAAATCTTCATAAGGTTGTTTATCTGTATCAGGAGTAGCTAATTGTTGATAAAGAGCAAAAAATACTTCATAAGAACTATCTAATTCATGTTTTTGAACTTTAGTCATGACTTTTTCGAATGGTTTGAAGTCCTGAGCCATAGTTTGATCAATGAGAATATTTCTATCTGCTAAATACAAAATCTTCTTTTTATTTCCATATTTCCATAATCTATGTGCAATTTGAAATGCTGTGAATGTTTTTCCAGTACCAGTTGCCATGACTAATAAAATTCTATTTTTCCCATTTGCAATTGCCTCAATTGTTCTATTAATTGCAATTCTTTGATAATAACGCGGAATTTTGGGTTTTTGTCCATTATCTATATGATAAGGTCCTCTTATTATATCTTCAACTTTATCAGAAATTTTCTTTTCATGAATCATCCTTTCCCATAACTCTTCAGGAGAAGGAAATTCATTTAAATGAAGTTCCCTTTCTTTTCCAGTTATCATATCATGTTCTAAAAAGCCATTACCATTGGAACTATATACAAAGGGAATATCTAAAATTTCAGCATAATTAATCCCTTGTTGCATACCATCACCAATAGCATGTTTTTGGTCTTTAGCTTCAACAATAGCCAAAGGTAAATTAGGTTTGTATGAAAGAAGATAATCTGCTCTTTTTCTTGCACCTCTTTTAGCTTTCATACCTCTAATCATCATCTGACCATCGGTGAATGAATATTCGAAACGAATTTGGGTTTTATCCCAACCTGCATTTTCAATTGAAGGAGTGATGAATTGATATTTAACATCTTCTTCAGAATAATTATTATAATTCATTAATGACACAACATTATAATTTTATTAATATATAGTTTATTTTTTGATAAAATAAACTTTTTTATGTGAATGCAATGTTGAAATCCCAATTGAAATTTTGTTGAATTGAACAATATTGTAAACTAATGTTTCAAGTCTTGTTTTTTTATTTTGTAGTCGTATGGTTTTGTTTTTATTTATTTCGCTAAATTTTATTTTTATTATATTAAATACGCTTTTGACATTGTTTCTTCCGGAGCATATTTCTTTTTTGAATATTTTTTGACTTAATCTTCGATACCAACCATATTTGAAGTTGATTTTAATGGTATTTGATCTAATAAATGAATTTCTTCATTAATGCATCTTCTGATATGTTCTGTATTATAAGCTTTGTCTACTATTATATATTTGACATTGTATTTTTTTAAGCTTCATATTGTAGAAATTACGAATTTTGTGTCATGTCTTGAACCTTTTACCACTTTTGAATATAAAATTATTCTGGAATCAACATTTATTGCAATAGAATATTTGGAGTAGTGTTTTACATTATAACCTCTTATTTTTAAGTAATATTTGTCTGCATGGTCACTGCTAAATCCATTACCATCTAAAACAACTATTTTTTTGATTTAATATTTGAATCCTGTAGTAATTGTTTTGTTATTCTTTCAAACATGTCTATCTGCATTCTTTTATAGAACTTCTGAAGTGTAGAATAATTTGGAGCATTTTTTACTCCCAAATATTCTTTTAATTTAATCATAAAAATGATATAAAATCACTAATTTTACAATAACTAATGTTTAAATATATTTTTATTAAACAAATTACTGTGAATAATGCAGATTGAGTATACAATTTCTGAATAAATACTGGAATATTTATTTAAAGATATTTAGCATAATTATAATATGTTTTAATGAATTAAATCATTCATTTGATTTAAAACATAATTCAACATTGTTTTCAAATTTTTTTTGAAAAATTTTTTTTCATCTGTTTTTTAAACCCAAATCTCAAAGATTTTCATGCTTGAAAAACCTAACCAATAATTGAAGAATGTTTATTTTCATTATTTACATATATACATATTCCCCCCTCATCCTAAATAAAACTTATTAAAAACTATTTTTAAATATAACTAATTAATTTAAAATTATACTAAATTTAACAAATAAATAATAAGTTATAATTAAAATAACTAAAAATTCTCCAAAAAAATATAGGCAATGTGCAACTTTAACTGTAAAAATTAAGGGAATTCAATGTAGCCTATAAAACTAGCTAAAGTTCACTATTCCAACTAAATCTATTTAAAATAAATCATATACATCTCCCAAAATAATTTAACATCACTATTTCCATATTACAATTATAATATTTATTTACCTTTAAAATTTTATATTAAGACCTAAAAATTGTTATTTTTAAAAACTAACTATTTTAAATACTAGATAGTTCATAATACGGGATATAACTAATAAAAATAAGAGGTGAAAAAATGGTTCATCAAAGTGAAGATCAATTATTCAAGTATGCTACAAAAGAAGATGGCATTGGATTATTGAAACTTCTTAAAGAATCAAATGCAAATATAAAAGAAATAGACTTTAAATCCGAAAATTTAACATATAATCCTACAGAATTAGTAGAATTAGGTCCTAAAATATACAAAACAGACATGATACTGGAATTAGATCATTTAATTGTATTAACTGAATTCCAGTCAACAATTGTAAAAACAATAGATGAAAAACGATACAGGTTATACACTGCCCTTGTAGATTATGCAAAAAGAAACAATAAACCACTAATACTAATAGTCATCAGTACTGCTGAGAAAACAAAAATAAAACAGTACAAAATAAATAAAGACTGTGTTTTTACAATTCCAATAGTATCACTAAAAGACTTTGATGGTGATAAAATTATAAATAATATAGAAAATAAAATAAAAAATAATCAAAAAATAACCCGACATGAAATGCTAAATTTAGCTTTAGCTCCATTTATGAGCTCAAAAAAACCATTAGACAAACAAATAGAAAAAACCGTGAAAACACTAGATGAAGTAAGAAAATCAATGAAATGCAGCAGTGATTTTGTATTTGGAATAGAATTATTAATAGTGGAAAAATTCATCAAAAATGAAAGACAGCACAAAAAATTAACAAACATACTGAGGGATACCATGAAAATAATAGATGAATGGAGACAAGAAGACTACGAAAACGGGAAAAAAGAAGGAAAAGAAGAAGAAAAAATAAATACCGCAAAAAATATGCTAAAAGAAAATTACACCATAAAACAAATAGCAACAATAACTCAATTAAACATTGAATCAATTAAACAAATAAAAGCAGAATTTGGAAAATAAAATAAAAAACTTTTAAATCCACAAATAATCAAATTAAATTAATTTAAAGGGCGATTTTATTTTCCTAAAACTTTTTTTAATAACTAAAAAAAACCTATTATAATATTTTACCAAATGTTTTACACCAACTATTCATTTTCCTCGCTTTTGTAAAATGTTATTAAATCAACAATTTTCTTTAAATAATCCTGTTAGTTCGTTTTATCTATAACTGCTGAATATTATTTGTACTCATTTCCTGCAATTATCAGAAAGCTCTAAATGTCTTTCAATTTTATTATTAAATTTCTCCATGAATTGCTACATTATTAAAGATAAGGTTTTGGTAAAATACTATAAATCATCACTGTCATCGAAGTCATATCCCCAGTCCTGACTATCGGATAAGTCAGATCCACATTCTTCACATATTGTTCTTGATGAATCATTTAGATGGCCACAAATACTGCATGTAATCATCATAATACCTCCCTTAAATTAGTTTAAAACTATTCAATAATATTTATCTATTAAAATAGGTTGTGAACTATTATAAACTTTTCTATAGATATTGTAAATATTTGATAATGCTAAATTACAAATATACTCATCAACTTGTTCATTTATTTCATTAACTCTTTTGAAAAACATTTTATCATCAGCAGAAATAATAAATGAGTTAGAAATAACTTGTATGATTTTTTTAATTTCAAGTAAAATCATTTCATATTCATCTTCTTGATAAAGAGCATAAGCACAATTAAGAGTCCTATTAATTACATAATTAACATCATTTTCAGTAATGATATTATTTTTAGTTTCATGTAAAAATTTCTCAAATAAATCATTTAAAGGAGTGTTTTTAGATTTTTGAACATCAATTGAAGACTTACCTTTTGAAACCTGTTTATCGGTTCTTAAAAATTCTAAAAAGTGAATGATATTTTCATCGACAATAATATCACTAAATGCAATAGGTTCTGTTAAATATAAATTATCCAATTCTTTAACACGAGTTAAAGCCACATATAACTGTCCTGAAGCAAAGATGTTACTTTCTAAATCTAAAAGCATTGAATCAAAAGTTTGACCTTGAGATTTATGTATGGTGAAAGCATAACCTAATTTTAATGGATATTGAGTAACACATTGAATAAAAGGTTTTTTACGCCTTAAAGAATGTTGGTAAGAATCATAAACCATTTCATATTTATAATCCACTGCACTGTATCCATTAAGACCCACATGAATTTCTTCATTATTCTTTTCTAATTTCACTAAAATAATATCTAAAACTTTATCTTCATATTTATTATATTCTTTTCGTTTATCAATTATAGTACCAAAATCTCCATTTTTAGCTCCACCTCTTACTGAACCAGTAAACATAACATATGTTCCAATTTTATATCTTAAAAGAGGGTCAAATTTCGATGGAACTTCAATAGGATAATACATGGTAGTGTCTAAATTTAGATTGCAATTTTCATCATAAACAAATTCAAGATACTCATCAGAATCTAATTCTTTAATTTTAAAATGAGCTTTTGAAATAAATGTTTCACCTGAAATTGCATTTAAATTCATATTATTTATTTTAATAGCCTGAGCATTAGACGGAGTTATTGCTTTTGCATGTTCTGGGATTTCATCACGTGGGACTACTCTATTATTAATTTTTTTCAATACCGGAATAATTTTATTTACTTTAGGCGGTTCACGTAACATATCTAACATATTTTCCCAAACAGGATCATCTTTGTGCCTTTCTGATTTATTTAATTCATAAAATTTCATACTTGAAAGATTATTTTGAATTACATGACTATTAAAAAAGTAGATGCCACCATATTCTCTTTGAAGATATTTGAAGGTTTCTTCTGATTCAACTATTGGAGGTAATTGAAATAAATCACCAACTAAAATCATTTTAATGCCTCCAAAAGGAGAATTATTTCTTAATGCAGTAGAAAGTATTTTATGAATCATTTCTATTAAATCTGCTCGAACCATAGAAACTTCATCAATGACAATAATTTTCTTAAAATAGATTTTACTTAAGAAGTTATCATTTCTAATATGAGTATATTTTTCAGGATTCTGATATCCTTCATCAAGATTATCGAACTCACTTAAAAAGAAAGAATGTATTGTTTTTGCATAATTTCCATAAACTTGTTTTGCTAAATTAGTGGGGCATAAAATTTCATCTATTCCCAATAATTTTCTAAGTTCTTTTATAAGATAAGATTTTCCACTACCCGCTTTTCCTTGTATAAACGTAATTGGTGCAAGATTTTCACACAATTCATCAGCAATTTTTTTTTGTTCACTATTTAATTCAATATCAGATTCATCTATTATTATATTATAATCAAGAGAACCTTTATTATTTGAGCTCATGTTAGACAGACCTTCAGTTTTTTTCAATTAGACTTATTTAATTTTAAATAAGAAGTTTCATCTAAAGAAGTATTTTTGTAATTTTTGAATTATTCTATGGTAATCCATATAAATTATAACATATATTCATTGTTGTTCATTTCCTCGAAATAATTCATATTTTATTTCTCTATTTTCAATAAAAGCAATATTTCCAGTATTTATCATAATGCAAAATAGGATTGAAATCAATTCTACAAACTCCGAATTTTATTCCAATCTATTAGATTATATTAGATTCCATTTCCAGATAATTATCAAGGATAAAATAATCAGGAGTTAATCTTTTTAGTAAATTCCAATATGACTTTGAATCTGATTCCTCAATTGGAGCAGACATTTTCATGTCCTGCAATTTATAGCCACATTCATAACTACACCTGAATTATTAAAATGTATCAATCTTATTATTATTTATTTAGAAACAGCTATAAAAATATAACTAATTTAATACTTAAATTCCCACAGTCCAGTTATAACAGTTATTGGATTTGAAATATTACATTAAACTCTGAAAATCAGATATTTTAAAAATATAAACCTGCACAAAAGACTATGACACTCTGATTATTAATAGCTATTTCTTATTTAAAATATAATAAACCGTTCTAAGGGGAATATCTAATTTTGAAGCTATTTCCTTTGGTTTTAAACCTTCTTCTTTTAAAGATTTGACTTCATCATGATTATGTTTTTTAGAGTAATTATCAAATTTGACCCCCTGTTTATTTTTCCTAAGGAGATAATAAACTTTATTTTGAGAAATGTCCAATAAACCAGCTATCTCTTTTGCTTTTTTACCTTCTTTGGCTAAATTCAATATATCCTCTTCCAATGAAGAGTATTTAGGTTTAGCTCCCCAGTTATACTTTTTAGAAACAGTAATGTCAAGCTGGTTCAAAGCATCAATATAATTCTTGGAAATCCTATTAAAAATACTAGGACAACATGTAATCTCTTCCAGATTGGGATATTCTTCAATTAAATCCAAAATAGTTGAAGAGGTTAATCCTTTTGTTATATGTACAGAAGTAACATCTTCATCCATAAGCATCACTTCTTAATTAAATCTAAAAATTTCTTGGATTTTGCACTTTTCGGTTTTCTGATATGCTCAATATTTTTAAGTTCCTTTTTAATTTTAGAATCATTAATGTTTAATACATTCCCTATAGTTTCAATTTCTATATTGCCGTGTTCATGTATCAAACCAGCCCCCAAAGCGGGATAGTTAAATAAAATATTTGAGTTTTTGGACTGTTTTTCAAACTTGAATTTTTCATATAAAATAAGATCCATATCATGAATTGAAATTATTTTCAAGTCTGTAAACTCATTTAAAACCTTGATAACCTTTTTAAAAGTAGTCTGGAACACTTTACGTTGTTGACGGTCAAGTTCTGCTCTAATATATGGAAATGGACCATTGTTAATCTTACGGTTATTGTGTGATGTTGTTAAGTAATATCTGAAAATATCCCACATCATTAAAGTAGGAGCCATATTTTCAAATATGGTTTTTTCAATATTTTCTCTTATTTTTAAATCTCTTTTTAAAGAACGGTTGTAATTACCGAATTTATCAATGAAATGAAGCTTTTCAAATTCTTCTGTAATCTTTAACTGTCTCCAGGCTTCTATTTCTCCAATATCATATTCTTCGATAAAGCCAGGAATTTCATTTTCATACTTATATCTGATAGCGTCATATTTATTAATTCTTTTGAAATCAGATAGCTTCCTTTTTAAAATAGAATCTTTAATACTGGAAATAATGTCTTCACTATATTTAACATAACTGATAGCCAGTGCATTTCTGACGTATTTATCATCAATAATAGCAGGTTTGGTTCTGTGGAATCTTAAAACTTCAATTCTGACATCTTTTCCGTATCTGTTTCTAACCTCTTCCTCATAATTACTGATATATTCTGAATCCAGAGTTACATTCTTACGAATCCAACGTCCATTTTCATCTCTAAAACGGATAACTAAAGAAATAGTTTTTACAAGACCTTTACGTTCTTGTTTAAGAATATTTAATACTTTTTTAAATGAATTTCTTCCATAACCTGACAATTCACTCATCAACACCAAATAATTGCCGGACAAAGGCAAATATGGAATAATTTCCAATCTGTAGGTTGCATCCTTATTTATTTTAAAAGAGAAGTTTTCATGACCGCAGCTGCATTTTTCACCTTTAAGTCTGAACTCGCTGAGGGAATATTTTTTATAACATGAATCACATTTAAGATAACCGCATTGTTCCAAATGTCCAATTGCAATTTTATGAGCATCAATAGCTGATTTTACTCTGTCCAGAACATTTTTTTTAGCATTAGCTTTCATTCTAAACATCTGATTATGTCTACTGTTTTCACTCATTTCCTCAAGTGAAACTTCAGCTATTGCTTTTGTACCATATTTATTTAAGGATGTAAAAGGAGTGGTGTATCCCTGTGCATCCATACTCTCTTTTAATTCCTGTAAACTGTTTAATCTGTCATCTAGTTTATAGTATAATCTTTTGAAATTTTCAAACTCTTCAATATTATCCAATCTAATACTGTCATTTGAAATCTCTTTGAGATATTTTTCAGCCTTTGCAACTAGAGCAGATTCTTCCATTAAAATCACTGAATTAAATTAAGATTATTGTATTCTTTCACCGACTTCACATTCGTCTGGAGATAATAATGCTGCACTTTCTCCAGTTGCAAGAATCATTCCTTCAGATAAGGTTCCGAATAATTTTGCAGGTTGCAAGTTAACAACAACAGCCACTTTTCTGTCAATTAATTCTTCAGGAGCATACTGTTTTGCAAGACCTGCTACAATTTGTCTTGTTTCATCTCCAATATCCACCTGTAATTTTAATAATTTATCGGATTTTTCTATTTTTTCAGCTTCTTTTACCTGTCCAATTTTAATAACTACTTTGTCAAAATCATCAATACTAATTAAATCACTCATATTTTCATCCTCACTTTCTTTTAAGTTTTTCTGCAATTCTTCTTTTTGCTTGTTAATTACATCATCTTCAATTTTTGTAAATAACGGTTTAGCTTTATTTATTTTGTGTCCTTCAGCTAATGGGACTTTAGCATCTTTCCACTCATCAGGAGTGGTCAGATTAATAATTTTAGCTATAGCATCAGCTTTATTTGGAATATAAGGTTTAAGTACATAAGCCAATGTTTTAGCTAGTTGATTTGATAAATATAAACAGTTGGCTGCTTTTTGCATATCTTCTTTAACAGCTTTCCATGGTTCCTGATCATTGAAATATTTATTACCAATTTTAGCTACCCTATAAATCTCAAGCAATCCGTCTCTAAATTCAAAATCTGAAATATATTCTCCAACAGTATCAGGAAGTTTTTCAATGATTTCCTTGAATTCATTATCTTCTGCAGAGGGATTTTTATATTCAGGTATTTCACCATCAAAGAATTTATGGGTAAATGTAAAAGTTCTATGTAAAAAGTTACCTATAACATCTGCCAATTCATCATTGTTTCTTCTCTGGAAATCATCCCATGAGAAATCAGTATCTTTGTTTAAAGGTGCATTTATAGTTAAGTAATATCTAAGTAAATCAGGGTCAAATTTATCAACAAAATCTGCTATCCAAACAACCCAATTTTTACTGGTGGACATTTTTTCTCCTTCCAAAGATAAAAATTCTCCAGCATATATGTTATCCGGCAATTTACATCCGTATGCCTTAAGAAGACCTGGCCAAAAGATGGAATGATGGTAAATAATATCCTTACCGATGAAATGGATTGCAGTATCATTCCAATAATCTTCCCATTTAATGCCAGTTTCCCTTGACCATTGTGCAGCTGATGAGATATAACCCAAGAATGCTTCAACCCAAACATAAAGTACTTTGCCTTTAGCTTCATCAAGAGGTAAAGGTATTCCCCAATCCATATCTCTTGTTAAAACCCAGTCATTTAATCCTTCTTTAAGCCAATTTTTAGCATAATTTCTAACATTGGCAGGAAGATTTTCATTATTATCAATATAATCTTTCAAATCATCTTCAAACTCGCTTAACTTAAAGAAGTACTGATAAGTATCCTTAATAACAGGAGTGGAACCACAGGTTAAACATTTAGGTTCATCAAGTTCAGTAGGTTCCAAAGCCCTTCCGCATTTTTCACAATGGTCACCGCGTGCTTCAGATCCGCAAACAGGACAGATACCTTCAACATAACGGTCAGGTAAAAACTTATTACACTTTTCACAGTACAGCTGCTGAATATCCTTTTTATAAATTAACCCCTTATTATATAATTCTAAAAAGAAATTCTGAGCAATTTCATAATGTAAATCATCAGTGGTTCTTGTAAAGTTATCCAGGGAAATATTCATTGACTCTACATCACGAACAATCATATCATGATATCTTTTAGCAATTTCAATCGGTTTTTTGTTTTCTTTATCCGCTTTAACAGCAATTGGAGTACCGTGTTCATCAGTAGCACAAACTAACAGAACATCATTATCAATCATACGATTATATCTTGCATAAATATCAGCAGGCAAATAAGTAGAACGAATATGACCTAAATGACAGGGTCCATTTGCATAAGGAAGCGCACATGAAATAAAAATTTTAGACATTAATTTTTCTCCTAACTTTTTTAAGCATTAATAATTATGTCATTCATATAATATAAAATTAATATATGCGAAGTTAATGGCTCTTTCAAAAACTTGTGTGATTTTTTTCTTTTTCATTGTTTAAATTCCAAT
>OLSB01002645.1_pt1 | contig 14365 bp, 19 predicted proteins | sample 1672071 | NCBI WGS metagenome assembly OLSB01 (sample SAMEA3136642, study PRJEB25190) | human gut metagenome | biome: human gut; feature: human-associated habitat; material: faeces | place: Austria | collected 2013 | reverse complement strand
TTTCCTTTCCGATGCCGGAAAGGAAAGCCGTTATTTTTTGAAAGAGTAATTGATATGAATGATGATTTGTTGTAAAATCATTAAATAGTCCTATTGCAAATGGAGGAATCATGAGTTTTTTTGAGATAATTATGATAGGCATAGGCCTGTCTATGGATGCTTTCGCAGCGTCTGTATGTAAAGGCCTCTGCATGAGAAAAGCCAAAGCCGGAAATATTCTTATTATAGCACTGTTTTTCGGTGGATTTCAGGCTCTGATGCCTGCCATAGGATATTTCCTCGGAAAGCAGTTTGAAGCATATATTGTTTCGGTGGATCACTGGATTGCTTTTGCTCTGCTCATGTTCATAGGCGGAAAAATGATTGCCGATGTAATAAGAGGCAGTGAAGAAGAAAGCTGCTCCGTGGATGGTGACAGACTTGACATAAAGGAAATATTTATGCTGGCAGTGGCCACAAGCATAGATGCACTGGCTGTTGGAATCTCATTTGCCTTCCTGAAAGTCAATATAGTGACGGCGGCGCTTACTATCGGAATAACCACATTTGTAATATCAGCTGCCGGCGTTATAATAGGCAATAAATTCGGAGTCAGATATAAAGATAAGGCCACAGTGGCCGGGGGAGTCATACTGATGCTCATAGGAACAAAGATATTGCTGGAGCATCTTGGAATTATTGGATAAGACCGTATTGCCTTATTTCCTTCTCATCATGGATTTGTACATATGTATTTCCACAGCTTCAGCTCCTGCATCCGAATCGCGTGATGTAAAAGCATCGAATATGGCACGATGTTCCTCCAATACAGTGGGCAGATAATTGAGAGGATATTTTATGTCGGCATTGGCATGCTTTATAATAAAATTATATCGCAGAAGCCGCTTTTCCAGTTCTCCGCTGTGGGCGGAATTGTAAATAATACTGTCAAACCCCTCGTTGATTCTCAGAATTTTACCAAGGTCATTGCTCATGGTATAGAACTGCATAAAATCAAAGGTTTCAGATAGAGCATCCATCTGGTCATCTTCAATTCTCTCGATGGCCCAGCGAGTACATTGAACTTCCAGGATGCTTTTGAGATAGAAAAGGTCATCTACATCACTCTGAGTGAGGCCTTTAGCAAAAACACCCCGGTTGGGTATAAATTCAGCAAGACCATTAGCTTCGACACGGCGCAGGATTTCTCGCACCGGTGTGCGGCTCATGGAAAACCTGCGGCAGAGATCCTGCTCATTTATTCGCTTTCCGGAAGGAATTCTGCCGGTTATTATGTCTACTTCAATGGTCTCCTGTGCCAGCTGGGCAGGAGTCTTTTTTTCTTTATAGTCGTTGCTTAAAAAATCAAGTTTCAGCATTTCCGGCCTCCTTAAATCGTATACAATTTTACTTCACTATCTGGCGAAAAGTCAAGATAAGGACAGCAGTTTTCCGGATATTTGTGATATAATATAAGAAACCAGTTCAAAAGGAGACAAAAACATGAGTATAAAGAACAATGCCAAAATAAAAAATCCTTTGATCAGATCCATAAGAGAACTTCTGGAGCACCGGGCGCTGTGGATGTATCTGCTTTGCGACGAAGCCAAAAAGAAGGGACTTCCGCCTGAAGAATACGCGCCGGAAGCAATAAAGCGATGCGGGATTTATCAGGGAGCGGAACTGAGAAAAAAAGCCGGAGGCGGGGATTCTCTCAAGGGTCTGAAAAAAACTCTGTTCTCAAAGTTTGCTCAGTGGGTGTTTGAGATGGATATAAAGCGATGCACCGATGACAATCTGGACATAGATTTCCATTATTGCCCTCTTATCAAAGCATGGCAGAAGCAGGGATGCTCCGATGAGGAAATAGAATTACTGTGTGACCATGCCATGTGCGGCGACAGAGGGATAGCCGAAAGCTTCGGATGCACTCTGCAGCTGCATAAAACAATTGCGAAAGGAGATGAAATCTGCGAAATAAGATTTGTGCGCAGGTAGTTGAGATGAACATATTAAGGGAAAAACAGCAGCGTGCGGCAAAAAAGGCAATGATAAGCTGGCTTGAAGATCCGTCAGAGCTGGGTAAAACACCGGCGAAGATAGAATGCACCGGTGAGTTCGACCTGCATGGCCTGCACTATTACATATACAAATTTAAAAAGAACTTCACCGGTGACTGGCTGATGGGCGTATGCGGCGGATACGAAGGAGAGGAATTGGAAAACTGCGGACATGTTTTCAGCGAGATGAAAAAGTACGACAGCACCAAAGCCAAAGAAGAAGCTGCCGGCATTGTGGAAAAGATCCGGGCATATTGGATGCACCAGGCAAAACTACAGGAAATGTTTGAAGAAAATCTGAAATATATAAACAGCGATGCAGATCCTGATGTGATAAACATGCAGTTTGTAAAAAGCGACAGCAGGTTTTACCTTACAGTTGGAATGGTGGATTGTCCCACCGGCAAAATCGTGGTATCGGATCCGCTATGTTACCTTGCAGCCGGAAGGCTATGTCCGCAGCTGGAAAAACAGATTACGCCGGGCACGTATCCCGCTCAAGTCTCCATATGCAGGAATCAGTATACGGGCATAAGAATGTGCACTGCAAGGCTGAAAATAAAACCATCAACAGCTGTAAGATACGAAAAAGCCATGCCTGAGAACAGCACGGCAGTGCGCTTCAAAAAAGACGTTATCCCCGGATTTCCGGTGGACGCCGGAATGATGTCATTTTGTGATGCTTCAGTGGCCGGAGAGTACTATGATTTTATAGAAATGTGGAGCAGCCGCCATCCCGGAGGCAACCACTATGACGATTATTTTGCGGATTTTTTTGCAGACAGCTACAAAAGGTTTCCTGCATATCAGCGAGAAGGCGGAGATTTTATAGAGTGGGCCAATCCATACACAGGCAAAAGAATGGTAATGGTGGCTTCAGGCTTGGGAGATGGATTTTATCAATGCTTCTGGGGCTTTGACTCTGACAACGATGTATGTGAGCTTATAGTACCTATGGTGAATCCCGATATATTTGACTGACATATCCCTAGATTTGTACCATTGACATATACAGGTTCAAGGTATAAACTGTTCTAAAAAGAACTGTTCTTAAATTAACTTTAGGTGGAAAATGATAAATATATGGGATAATTACAGCAGAGTCAAGGCTCTGTACAACAGATATATAGAAGCAGTATGCCGCAGATACGATCTTAATCGTGCAGAACTTGACGTGCTGCTTTTTTTCGCCAATAATCCTGAATATGACAGAGCTGCAGATATTGTGCGAATATACAGAGTTGCCAAATCTCAAGTTTCCACAGCTTTGAGAGCACTGCAGGACAGAGGATATGTGGCAGGTGAATTTGAGGGAAAGAACCGGCGTTCTATTCATATAAAAGTTCTGCCGGAGGCACATGAGGTTGTAGAAGAAGGACGCAGAGCCCAGAGGGAATTTGCGGATGTGCTGGTGGAGGGCTTCCGGGACGAGGAACTTCAGCAGATGAGAAATTTCGCCGAAAGAATTACGGATAATATAAAGAAAAACAGCAGTAAAAACGAGAAAGGGACAGCAAAATGATAACCAGCTTTTCAAAAAAGAAAAAGGAAAATAAAGAAAAAATAGCGACTCTGGTAAATCAGGGCATAATTGAATGGTCAAAACCCAGACTGGAAAATTTCAATAAACTCATGGCATATTACAGATGCGCCATAATGGAAATAGAGACAAAGCTGAATGTATTTAATGAAGAATTTTCTCTGCAGTATGACAGAGATCCTATAAGCGGAATTAAAACAAGACTTAAAAAAATAGACAGCATAAAAGAGAAACTTGAAAAAAACAACTTTCCTGTAACACTGGAATCCATGGAAGAAAATCTCAATGATATCGCGGGAGTGCGTGTCATATGCTCCTTTCCGGAAGATGTCTATATGATAGCGGAATCACTGCTGAAGCAGGACGATATACAGCTGCTGGAGAAAAAAGATTACATAGCAAACCCGAAACCTAACGGTTACAGAAGTCTCCATCTTATAGTTACCGTTCCTATCTTTCTGGCCAATGAGAAGCGCATAATGAAAGTGGAGATCCAGCTCAGAACCATAGCTATGGACTCTTGGGCAGCTTTGGAACACCAGATAAGATACAAAAAAGAAGTTGAGTTTACCGACGAGATGGCAGATGAGCTTTTTCATTGCGCACAGCTCAGTGCCGAGCTTGATGCTACTATGGATAAATTAAGAAATATGGCCATGATTAAAAATCAGAAAATAAAGTAGGCCGGGATGCAAGGGTGAAATGGAGATAATAATTAAAATAGCGGTCTGTTTTTTTGCCGGTGTAGGCGCCGGACTCGGAACAGGATTTGCGGGAATGAGTGCAGCGGCAATAATAAGTCCTGTGCTTATTACTTTTTTAGGAATGCCTGCATATGATGCTGTCGGAATTGCTTTGGCCAGCGACGTTCTGGCCAGTGCGGCAAGCGCTTTCACATATAGAAGAAACGGAAACCTGGATGTGAAAAACGGTCTGGTGATGATGGTTTTCGTGCTGCTTTTCACCATGGCAGGAAGTTATGTGGCGAGCCTTTTACCGGATTCAACCATGGGGAATTTTTCAGTATGTATGACCATGCTTCTGGGAGTTAAGTTTATATTAAAACCGGTGATGACCACTCGTGAAGCCATGGAATCAGCACCTATGGGTGTACGCATGATCAAATCTGCCATAGGAGGAACAGGAATAGGATTTATATGCGGCTTTGTGGGAGCAGGAGGCGGTCTGATGATGCTGCTTGTGCTTACATCAATGCTGGGCTATGAACTAAAGACCGCTGTGGGAACCAGTGTATTTATCATGTCTTTTACTGCACTTACAGGTGCGCTGAGTCATTTCGGCATAGGAGGAATGCCGGATGCTGTCACACTGGTTCTGTGTGTGGTGTTTACTCTGATATGGGCCAGAATAGCTTCCAAAATAGCAAATAAGGTAGACAATAGGACTCTTAACCGGGCAACAGGAGTGATTCTTCTCATTCTTGGCGCAGTTGTCCTTGGTGTAGGATTGATAAAATAAATAATTTTTATGTGCTCCTTCCGGACAGGCAGGTAAAATGATAAAACCGGACACCCGAGAGGAGCATATTTTATTACCGGGGAAATTTAATTATTTAAGCTGTTCAGCAGAAGAACTGCTGGATAATGCCATAAAACATATAGTCAGCCATTATCATAGCTTCACTTTCAATATCGCCGAAGATTTCAGTGTCTGCTGCATAATTACCGCTGAGTCTGAGAGAAGCTTCTTTTTCTGTCATATCAAGAAGGCTTTTAAGCATTGTCTCCCATTTGCATTTGTCCCAGCAAGGGTTTATTTCTGAGAGAAAACATGCAATCTCCTGTGCATTTTCGTACCATTGCCGTTTCAACTGGGCGGCTTTATCTTTCTCTTTGTTTTTGGACGCAGTGACCAGGTCTCCTCCTATTTTTAGATGTTCTGTCAGAAGATTCTGTAATTCTCTTGCGCTGCAGGTGCCGTAAAATGTAGCAAGCAGACCGGCAAAATCTTTAGGATTCTGAAGAAGCCGGCCGGTTACTATAGGAAGGTCAGGCAGATCTGATGCTGTGCTGATGATAAAAAAGCGAGTCCAGTAAACATGCTGACTCCATAGAAGTCTCAGCTGATTAAGTAAATAAATCTGCTGTCTGGTATAACAGTTTGACATAAACGTCTCCTCTCTAAGCACAAATTGCTGATAACATCATATGCACATTTTATAAAGAAAGTGCATTGTGTTGACATACATACATCATGAAAGGTAAAATAATAACTCACAGAGATATAAAAAAGACACAAAATGCTGAAAAAAATATCTATAGTAAATTTGAATACCGGTTTAAAATGAGCATAAAGGAGATGAACTTATGCTGAGAATGGAAATAGCACTGATTATAATATTGACTTTTGTGGCCTTTATTTATTTCTCCGCAGGGCGGAAGCGGAGTAATTGCATATGTGATTGCAGCCATAATAATGCCTCGACGTCAATAGAATATCTGCAGCAAAGGAGAGTACGGAAATGAATAATATTATTGAGATTTCGCATCTGAACAAAAGTTTTGGAGAAGTGAAGGCAGTACAGGATCTGAGTTTCAAGGTCAAAGAGGGAGAACTTTTTGCTTTTCTGGGGGTCAACGGCGCGGGAAAATCAACCACTATAAACATCATGTGCGGACAGCTGGCAAAAGATTCCGGAGAAGTGCGTATTGACGGATTTGACTTGTCAAAAGACCCTGACAGCATAAAGCGCAGCCTTGGAGTTGTTTTCCAGAACTCGGTTCTGGACAAAGACCTTTCGGTCAGAGACAATCTGCAGAGCAGAGCAGCTTTATACGGAATATCAGGAGAAGGCTTCCGGGACAGGCTTGCTGAACTATCAGAAATGCTGGAATTTGACAACCTTCTGAAACGTCCGGTAGGCAAGCTTTCAGGAGGTCAGAGAAGAAGAATAGACATAGCACGGGCTTTGCTTCACAGACCTAAAATTCTGATTCTTGATGAGCCTACCACAGGGCTTGATCCACAGACCAGAAGCACACTCTGGAAGGTAGTAGGTGATCTGCGTAAAAAAGAGGGAATGACTGTCTTTCTTACGACTCATTACATGGAGGAAGCTGCAGACGCAGATTATGTGGTTATTCTGGACAGCGGAAAAATATCGGCAGAAGGGACTCCTCTGACATTGAAAAACACATATACAGGAGATTTTGTGACCATTTACGGCGCCGAAGAAGCACAGGTAACAAAGCTGGGAATGCCATACGAAAAAATCCGCGATGCTTACAAGATATCAGTGCCGGACACTGCCGCTGCCACGCAGCTTATACTTAAATACCCGGAAATATTCAGTGACTATGAGATTGTCAAAGGCAAAATGGACGACGTTTTCCTTACTGTAACCGGCAAAAAGCTTACGGGAGGTACTGAAAAATGAATATCACAGGTCTGGGGGCTCTTATAAAACGTAATACGAAACTGTATTTTAAGGACAAAGGAATGTTTTTCACATCCCTTATTACGCCGCTTATACTTCTTGTTCTGTACGGAACTTTTTTAAGTAATGTGTATGAGGACACTTTCCGCAGCGCACTGAACGCAGCAGGAACTTCAGTATCGGACAAGCTCATAGGTGGGTGCGTGGGCGGTGAACTAGTATCTTCGCTGCTGGCAGTAAGCTGCATAACGGTAGCTTTCTGCTCCAATCTTCTCATGGTTCAGGATAAAATTACAGGAGCAAGGAACGATATTACCATAACTCCTGTAAAAAGCAGCGCCCTTGCATTGAGCTACTATCTTTCAACACTGTTTACAACCCTTATAATATGTCTGATTGCTTCAGGAGTATGTCTGGGATATCTTGCATATGTCGGATGGTATCTTACTGCCGGCGACGCTGTGGCTCTTATGGGAGATGTATTTCTGCTGACTCTTTTCGGGACAGCTTTGTCATCATGCGTGAATTTTCCGTTGTCTACCAACGGACAGGCCTCTGCTGTGGGTACTATCGTAAGTGCAGGCTATGGCTTTATTTGCGGAGCATACATGCCCATATCCCAGTTTTCCGACGGTCTTCAAAAAGTAATTTCCTGCCTTCCGGGGACTTACGGAACTTCGCTTCTGCGAAACCATGCTCTGAGAGGTGTCTTTGAGGAAATGGAAGATCAGGGTTTCCCGTCAGCAGTGGTGGAAGCGATAAAAGACAGTGTTGACTGTAACATCTATTTCTTTGGAGATAGGGTTGAGTTGGGCACTATGTACATAATAGTTATTGCCGCCATACTGATTGCCATTGCATTGTATGTTGCAATGAATGTTCTGAAAACAAAGAAAAGATAGCAGAGAAAGCCGCCGGCACAGCCGGCGGCTTTCTTGACAATTGAAGAGAGATGAAGGTAGAATATATAAATAATACACATTTAGGAGAAAACAGATGAATCGCAGAGAAGTACAGGAAATAAGAAGACGTTTCAGCCCGGAGAAAGACAGCATCAGCCATATATACGGCTGCTATGTCAATGCTTCAGGAGAAATCGTTGCACGAATAGATATGCCTCTGGGACTGATGGAACAGGAAGAGGCAGAAATGTATTTGAAAATTCTGAAAAAATCACTATCGGGAAGCCTGGGAAGAAATCTTATGGATATTGAATTTTCAACGACACAAGTAGAAAACAGTCATGAGCACAGATTGCTTTCGTCTCTCAGGCAGTCACATCTGAAAGATGAAAATGCAAGAGAGATATTTTATAGCAGGGTTATAGAAAATATCGATTTTGAAGAAGAAAGCTACGCAATTCTCATGGCAGCAGATTCTTATGATGTGCCATTTAAGGGTAGTGATGATGAGGTATGGGAAGATGGTTCTTCTGAAGTGTTTGACTACATTATATGCGCAATATGTCCGGTAAAAGATGCCAGATCAGAGCTTAGGTATCGCTCTGAAGACAAGACTTTCAGAAGCGCTTCAACAGGCCATGTTCTGTCGTCGCCTGAGGCAGGATTCATGTTTCCTGCTTTCGACGGAAGATGTGCCAATATATATGGAGCCCTTTATTACAGCAAGAACACTTCAAATATACATGAAGACATTATTGAGACGCTTTTTGCTCCTGAAAAAATGCCTATGGCAGCAGATGTACAGAAAGGTGCTTTCGGGGATGCCTTGTCAGAAGCTCTGGGGAATGACTGCAGCCTGGATGTGGTTCAGGCAGTTCATGGAGAAATAAGAGAGAAACTTGCAGCTCATAAAGAAAGTAAGGAACCTGAGCAGCCGGAAATTTACATGGAAGAGATTGGGGCTGTTCTGAAGCACAATGGTGTTCCCGAAGAAAAAATCAGTTTCTTTAACCAAGTGTGCCGCAGAGAGATGGGTGATTCCCAGGTATTTAACCCGGGGAACCTGGTGGAAGCCAGCAGATTTGAGGTGAAAACTCCTAAAGTAAAAATAACAGTGGACCCTGAATTCGCATGTGACATAGAGACCGGAACAATAAACGGCAAAAAATATATACTTATACCGACTGAAAAAGGAGTGTCTGTCAACGGCATAGAGATTTATATATCCTGACGGAGCAGCCGGCCGCCGGCCATTAACCGGACTGTGGGTAGGCTTATATGCCTGTGCAAGTGCAGAAGCGGAAAAGCGATGAAGAAGTGATGAACTTCCATATATCAATGTTTACGTCAGGAAGAAATGTCTCCCGGCAGGCGACCAAAGCGGAAGCGTTTCCTGATATCATATGGTCATAAGTAATGAAGTAATGAGCATAAGGAGGGTTACAGTATGTTAGGAGCAATTTTAGGAGATATCGCGGGTTCAGTTTATGAATTCAATAATACACACAATTACAATTTCACCTTGTTGAGCAGCAGATCATGTCCTACAGATGATTCGTATATGACACTGGCCGTTGCAAAAGCTCTTATGGAAACATACGGCAAGGATGACGAATCCATAAGGGCGGCGGTGGCAGCATACATGCAAGATATAGGCATGAGATATCCTGATGCGGGGTATGGCGCTATGTTCAGCAGGTGGCTCAGACAGGAAAATCCGGAGCCGTACAACAGCTACGGCAATGGGAGCGCAATGCGTGTTGCAGCGGCAGGATGGCTCTACAACACTCTTGAAGAAACATTACATGCTGCAAAACTTACGGCGGAGGTAACACATAATCATCCGGAAGGTATCAAAGGCGCTCAGGCTGTAGCCGCTGCGATATTTCTTGCAAGAGATGGTGTTGACAAGAAGCTGATAGCAGACTATATTACCGGCACATTTGGATATGACCTGTCACGTACACTGGATCAGATTCGTCCGGGATACCAATTTTATGAGACTTGTCAGAAATCCGTACCGGAAGCAATAATTGCCTTCGAGGAAGGGGAAAATTTTGAGGATGTGATACGAAAAGCAGTTTCTCTCGGCGGAGACAGCGATACCATAGCATGTATGGCAGGTGCAATAGCCGAAGCATACTTCGGCATGCCGGAAGAACTGAAAGAAGCGGCTATTGAGAGACTGGATATGCCCATGAGAGATATTGTCACGGATTTTGTCAGCTTCTGCAAATAGAACGCACATTAAAGTGTTGCCACAAACAAAAAAGAACACTTGTTCTTAAAAGCGAAATGTGATATAATCCAGTCATAAGACAGCACAATCAGCAAAATGTGCAATAATTTTCAGGAGATATTAAATGGCGGAAAAAAATCGCAGCTACATAGCTATTGATCTTAAATCATTTTATGCTTCCGTAGAATGCATAGAGCGAGGTCTTAATCCCATGACCACAAACATTGTGGTAGCTGATGCAGAACGATCGGAAAAAACCATCTGCCTTGCCGTATCTCCCTCATTAAAAAGCCATGGTATTTCAGGGCGCCCCAGGTTATTTCAGGTGGTACAGAGGATCAATGCCATCAATGCCGAGAGAAAGTGTAAAGCCCCCGGCGGAAGGTTTACAGGCAGTTCCTTTGATGATAATGTGACAGCATCTTCGCCTGAATATTCCGTGGATTATATTGTTGCGCCACCGAGAATGGCAAAATATATGGAAGTGAGTACAGAAATCTATAACATATACCTTAAATATATCGCCCCGGAGGATATTCATGTTTATTCAATTGACGAGGTTTTTATCGATGCAACCGATTACCTGAAAACCTATAATATGTCTCCGAGAGAGCTTGCCATGACCATGATAAAAGACGTGCTTGATACCACAGGTATAACAGCTACTGCAGGGATAGGAACTAATCTATATCTGTGCAAAGTCGCCATGGACATTGAAGCAAAGCATATAGAACCTGACAAAGACGGCGTGCGCATTGCTGAGCTGGATGAGATGTCTTACCGCAGAAAGCTCTGGGACCACAGACCGCTTACGGATTTCTGGAGAATAGGGAAAGGCTATGCGGAAAAACTGGAAAAAATCGGACTTTATACCATGGGGGATATTGCAAGGTGTTCTCTTGGGGGCCCGGGTGAATACTTTAATGAAGATATGCTTTACAGGATGTTCGGTGTAAATGCCGAGCTTCTCATTGACCATGCCTGGGGCTGGGAACCCTGCAGAATTTCAGATATAAAAGGGTATAAGCCGAGAAACAGAAGCATCGGTTCAGGACAGGTTCTGCATGAACCCTATACTTACGAAAAAGCCGGAATTGTGGTCAGAGAAATGATAGACGCATTATCTCTGGATCTGGTGGAGAAAGGTCTTGTTACGAATCAGCTGGTGCTTACCATCGGTTATGACATAGCGAATCTTTCCAATCCGCGGCTCTCTGCACAATACCGTGGACAGGTAAGTACAGACCGATATGGCCGTAGCATACCAAAGCATGCTCACGGAACAGAGAATCTTCAGCGCAAGACTTCATCATCGCAAGTTCTTGCAGACGCCATGATGAATCTTTACAGACGTATCACAGATAAAAACCTGCTGATAAGGCGTATTGCCATGTCAGCAAATCGCGTGACGGACGAAAAGTGTATGGAAGAAAAGCCGGAATTTCAGCAGCTGGACTTTTTTACCGATTATAAGGCTTTGCAGCAGCAGATGGAAGAAGAAAAATCCCGGCTTCAGGAGGAAAGACAAATGCAGGAAACACTGCTGAACATAAAAAAGAAATTTGGTAAAAATGCTGTTCTCAAAGGAATGAGTCTGCAGGAAGGAGCAACCGCCAGAGATAAAAATAACCAGATAGGCGGACACAAAGCATAGGTATGGAATATGTTAATATCTTTGGTATTGCTTTCGTGGCAATTATAATGATTCCCAATATTATTTTCGCCGTTAAAAACAAAGAAGGATTTAACAACAAGTGGAAGAGCAGGTTTGCTGAAATAACAGAGCAGATAGGAAGATTGGGATGCTTTGCATTCATGATAATAAATATACCGAGGACGTGGTTTGGATGGTGGTCTGAAGAAGGGTTTGTATTATACCTTATTGGAGATTCGCTGCTTGTCATAATATACTGCGTTATATGGTGCATTTGCTTCAACAAAAATAGCCTGTTCAGAGCGCTTTCACTTTCGATAATTCCGTCGGTGCTTTTTATGTTCAGCGGTATAATGTCAAGGTCGGTTCTGCTGGTAATATCTTCTTTATTGTTTGCGCCCAGCCATATTATGATTTCATATAAAAATGCCGGGTGACCGCTTAGGATGATGTTGACATGTAAAGCACAAAAGAAAGGTATAGGAATTATGGAGAAAAGACAAGTCAGCCATAAATACGACGATATAATCAATCTGCCGCATCACCGGTCTGACAAAAGACCAAAGATGCCTTTGTGTGATCGTGCGGCTCAGTTTTCACCTTTTGCGGCGCTTACCGGGTATGACGAAGCAATAAAAGAATCTGCCAGACTGACAGAACAGAGGAGGGAACTTTCCAACGAAAAAAAGAATGAATTAAATGCAAAGCTGTCGCTGCTCCGCATAAAAAACCGTTCCCGGGCGGAAGTCAACATAATTTATTTTATACCTGACCAGAAGAAAGATGGAGGAGCCTATACGTCGGTAACGGGTGCCGTGCGCAGGATAGATGACTGCCGGCGAATCATTATCATGGAGAATCAGCAGAAAATCCCATTGGATGATATATGGGGTATTTCCGGTCAGGTATTCCGGGAGATGGAGACAGAGGTAGAACAGCTGTGAAAAGCAAAGCCTTTTCACTGTATTGATATAGTTATCGGCAATGTCAAAGCGATGCTGACGGGAAAGTTTTAACGGATTCACACGTCCCGGAAGGGTCACCTGTTTTCAAAGAAAAATAAAAAGATACGGGAAGGCTTGCATAAGTACAATTATCTTTGAATCAAAGTGGTTATATGACGAGTTTAGAAGAGGAGAAAATGATCAGAGGCAAAAGAGAAATTATATTAGGGGATGGTATTAGTATGACTTATGTAAATTATGAGTACTCTTTTGATGATTTCATTACTCTATTCAAAGATTCAGGAGCAAAAGTTGATTCAGTTATAGTAAAAATTTCTGAAAGACCAAGATTAAATTTAACCATGTCTTTTCAGGGAATTATGGGAGTTAAAGATGCTATTGTCAAAAGGGCTTCTTATCCCGGAAAAACGACGGTTAAAATTATTGGGGGTTTAAGGGGAACCAGGATATCATTGTCCATGAATCCAAAAGATGTCAGTGATGTAGTATTTACATCAAACAGCGATGAAGTAGAGTTAATAGGTGATATTATAAAAAAATAAATCGAGGAGTTATCAAAGAATGGTGAGAATACTGTTTATCTGCCACGGCGGGATATGTACACACCCTCGAAAAACCCAGTAAAATCAAGGAAAACCGACACTCGAACACCTCGGGGTACGCCATTTTGTACGCCAAATTTTTTGAAAATCCCTGATGTGACAGTACTGTTTTGAACGTGAAAAATCCCAAAAATCGCCGTGAAAAATCATAAAATCACGGAGGATTTACAAATGGGTAAACAGAAGAATAATGAAGTTTTAAAGTACAATGAGCCTGCATTTGCAGGGGCATGAGACTACTTAATTCCGTTAATCAGGTTACAGCCTGTTGAAGAAAAGAGGCTGAACAAGTATGGCAGGATGCGCAAAGTGTTCTTGCAGAAACAGAAGCCAATCCTGTTTGATGACCTGGTACTAACTGAGCAGCTGTTCCCGCATCTGTATGAAGTGCAGGAAATTGTAGAGAAAAGAGTGGAAGTCATTATGGCTGGACTGCTTGAAAAGAATCCGGTTCCGGATAAGGAAACAGATGCCATGGATTGGGTAAGGCATATGAATATGTTAAAAGCAATGGCGGAGGAAGTAGTGGTTAGGAAAGTAATTTATACATAATTAGAAATGAACCAGCTCGGAAACGGGCTGGTTTCTTTTTGAAACAAACATGATTTTTGTTATAATATAATTATAGTATAGAATTAATAATTACTAAGAAATAAGAAAAGGAATAGTTTAATGAAAATTAAATTTACAAAGGTTCAAGAAGCTGCGTTGTCATTAATGCACGAGGATTTGAGATTTTTATACACTGTAATAAAGAATATTGATTCTGAAGAATCAAATTATATACCATCTCTTCAACCATACATGGGAGTTATAATAGATGGTGTGGAAGATTGGATAAAATCATTTAATAATTCAAGTAAGGTCAAGCTGGATATGCCTATCTTTAATGAATTGGAGCGGCAGTATTATGAGAAAATGCGTGATAGCGTCAAAATGTGGCAAAAAGACTATAATGAAATTTATAATATTTGATGGTAGACTAAATATCGGACAATGGTTTTGAAAATGATTCCTGTATGGTAAA
>OLSB01002640.1_pt1 | contig 14409 bp, 15 predicted proteins | sample 1672071 | NCBI WGS metagenome assembly OLSB01 (sample SAMEA3136642, study PRJEB25190) | human gut metagenome | biome: human gut; feature: human-associated habitat; material: faeces | place: Austria | collected 2013 | reverse complement strand
TAAATTATCACTACTAAAATTTTCTAAAACTGCCACAACATTATAATAATATTTATCTTCATCTTCATCTAATTCAATTGAATTAACAATGTTTTCATTCTTATCTTTAGTAGAAACTACTTTAATTTGTTTACCTTTAATACTTGCCGTAATCATTTTACCATCTAATTTAGTACTTTTACCCTTATAAACAGGTAAATAATAACCATCCTTATTATCTCTAAAAACAATAAATTCTGCTTTAGCATAACTCTTTAATTGATCATCAGTAAGTTCTAGACCAAAATCATAATTGTTATTCTCACTATTAGCTAAAGTAGCATTCTTACTAAAATTAAGTGAGTAATTACTATTAAGTTTTAAAGTATAAAAATTCTTAATAAAATCAAAATAATCATTTAATTCAGTTATATCTTTAAAAATTGTAATACCATATAAAGCAATTTTACTATCAGCATTATAAGGTAAATAAATACTTAATCCTCTAGAATTTGCATTACTAGCCCAGTTATATAAAACTGCATCATCTAAAGTTTTTAATAACTTATTACCAGCATCTTCATTTAAATATTTAAGTCCATTAACTAAATTATATAAGTCTACTGAATCGAAGAATGAACTTTCTGAAGAACTAAATCCATATTGATACATATTTGCTCTTAATCTAGCTATATCACTAAAACTATTATTTAAATCAATTCCTTTAAAGAAATTATTTATATCTCTATTAAGCTTATCTATTTTACTTAAATCAATAATTGAATAAGTAGAATAATATTCAGTTAATCCGGTTTTAGCTCTCATTATTTCTCTATAATTATCAATGAATTTTAAACCAAAATCATAACCATTAGCTCCTAAATCAGCATCATTTAAAAATTTAAATGTACTACTATTACCAAAATAATCTTTAAAACCATATGTAACTTCTTCAGAAGCAACCATATATTTAGCATAATCTTTAAATACATTAGCAAGTTCAATTGTTCCATTTAAACATGTTCTAAATATTAAAGTTTCTATTTTATTATCTTTATTAAATTTAGTCTTAGACATTGCGTCTTTCATTTCTGTTAAACTAAGAAAATCACCAGATAAATCATCATTTTCACTACCAAAAATAGCTCCACCATGATTCCATATAATTAAATCATATTTATCACTTTTATAATTATCATAAGCATAATTAATAAAATTAACTAATACATTTGGATCTCCCATATTAAGTAATTCTTGTTGTTTAACTTTAACTACACCATCTTGATTATACTCATATATTGAAGTTTCACTAGCATCTATCTTTTTATTAGACCAAATTTTAGCGCAGCTATAAAAACCACTTTTAATTTAGTAAAATCTAAATTTTTACTTATTCCCTCAAAGTCTTGACTGCCTAAAGCTAACTGCGTTTCTAAATTAGAACCAACCATGTAAACCATTACAGTCCTAGTTTCATCTCCAGTATTTTTTAAAGTATCATTATTACTAACAGGTTTTAAATTATAAGTATAATAACCTGTAAGTAAAAGTAATCCTCCTCCAAAAACAATTAAAAATATTAACATCCCATTGCGGTACTTCTTCATAACAACTTTAAAAAAGAGATTACTCTCCTTCTTTCTCACTTTCATTTTTCTTAGATTCTTTTTGTATCTCTTCTAAAATAGTTTCAATAATTTTCCATTCCCTTTCAGTTTCAATAGGTATTAAATCACTTGTTTCAGCTTCAGGATCAAATATAGATGCATACACTTTAATATTACCATTTTCATCAGTTGTATTATCAGTATAAACTATATAATTCTTATTTGTCTCATCACTTTCAAAAGTAAATAATACTTCACAAGTAATTTCTCTCCCTTCATCATTAATAACAGTAAATGTGTTTTTCTTTTCCATTTTTCTTCTTCCTTTCTTATTTATTTATTCTATCTAAGTAACTCTGTAATATAATAGTCGCGGCCATTTTATCAACAACTTTTTTCCTTTTCTTTCTAGTTATATCTGCTTTAATAAGTATATCATTTGATATCCTAGATGTCAATCTTTCATCTTCTAAGATAACTGGTATATTATATTTTTCTTCCAATAAATCTTTAAACATATAACTAATATTAGCCCTTGTCCCAATAGTATTATTCATATTCTTTGGTAAACCCAATACAATATAACCAATATCATTATCTTTTATAATATCACTTATACTATCAACCAAAGATACATAATCCTCATCCTTAAATCTAATTATATCATAATTTGATGCAATTGTGTTAGTAAAATCACTTAAAGATACACCTAAAGTCTTACTACCTAAATCTAATCCTAAATATCTCATTTATCTAAATACCTTTTCAATATTACCTCAAGTATCATAGATCTATCTAATTTACTAATCTTATTACGACATTCTTTATAACTAGATATATATCCTAAATCACCACTCATTAAATAACCTACAATCTGATTAACTGGATTATATCCTCTTTCCTCTAAATCATCAAATATATCACTCAATGTATCATATACCAATTCTTCATTTACTTCACTTACATCAAATAAAACTGTAGTATCATTATTCATAAAACCTCCTATTTGTTATACTATTAAAAATGGCAAATTATTTTTCGCCCTTACGGGCGCTTTACCATGTTGTCTCCGCAAAAAAGAGTGCGAAGAGGGCAATCCCCATACCAAGTTTTGTGTAACTTTTTAATCTACATTTTTGGCCTTATTTAGCATTGTCTGTGTTACTGGTCGCTTACGCTCCCGTAGTGGAAAGAACAACACGAAACCCGCTGCGCATGAAGGCTACACCCGTGTAGCAGTTGAAGTCGAACACGCCAGCACTACCCCCTTCACTGTAGTAGCCCCCGCGTCCAAACCAAGGGTAAGAAGAAACAACAAAGTCCGCGAAGTCACTATACCAGCCTGCTGTCTCTCCTGTTGCATCTCCTAGGTGGCTTGCAGTGACACTTGTTCCTGAGTATATATCTATATGTTCTGCTGGTACTCCACTTACGGCTAATCCTGAACTTCCTGCTGTTTTATTATAATTTCCCATTACATATTCATATGCTCCTCCAGACATATCATATACTCCTGTAATATTTCCTGTTGTTGATTGTCCGGTATTTGTTTTATAACTAGTGCCTGAGCCTCCTCCAGTATAATATGAACTATTATTATTTATTCCAATATCTGTTATTCCTAATCCATAATTACTTTGTTTTAAATATGCTACTGCTCCCCATTCGATATTTTTCATCATATGGGAATCACTTTGATTTATTCCATTACTTGTTATATAATCTGTTGATCTAAATAATTTTCCTGTATTATACATATTGGCTACTGTTATATTTCCTAAAGGTGACACTCCTGGTTTTACTCTAGGAGCTGTAGTACTACCAGATACTTCAAACTTTCCTACCCATATTCCTTTTAATTCTGTTTTATTACCACTTGCATTTATCATGGTAAATGCTGGATGTGTATACCAACTTCCATTACTTTTGTTTTGACATGTTTCTTCTCCTGTATCACTAACTTGACATGTTGTTTCATCATTTTGTCTTGAAGTACCATCTACAAACTCTACATCTATTACTTGAGGTAATGTCCCACTAGTAAAATCTACATTGAATAACTTATATCTATATCTTGGTATCCATACATAATAAGCAAGTATATCATCTTCAGGTATTACTATACCATTATTAGCATTCATATATGTATCTCTTTTATCACTTGTAACCATAACAGCATTAGCCCACATCTTATTCTTATAATTATACCAATTATTATCTGTATTATTAGTATCAGCTTTAACCCAATTAGTTCCATCATATGTTATTGGTATCATTCCTTCTGCTAATACTGGAGCATTAGGACCAACTGTATAAATAGCATTTCCATTTGTCGTTAACTTACCATGATAGTGTTTTCCTATTTCTGTATTTGGAGTTCCTTCTTTTAACCATGCTCTAAGTTCATAAGTAACATCTTGTCCTACTCTCAATTCAATGTCACTTTTAATAACATTATCAGATAAACTACTAAGTGTAACTGGTTCTTCATCATTAAATTTAACCATAATATAATCCGCATTAAGTTGATTATCACTACAACCATGTGTTGATGTATAATCAGCATCGATTACTAATTTCAAATCAAATTTATAATCTAAATTACCCTGATTAATTATTTTAAATTTATATGGAGTTGAATTAACCCCATCACTATCACTCACAGGTACAGCACCTTCAACACTAATAACTCCGCCTAATCCTTCACTAGTATCATCAAATAATATTTGTAAAAGACCTGTTCTATAGTTATTAGCATATTCTGCTTTATCTAATCTTTGAAACATTGCATATGTTCCACCTAATAAAGATATAACAATTAAAGATATGCTAACAGTTATAAATAATTTTTTATGTTTACCTAAATAACTCTTTATTTTCATATTTATACACTTTCCTTATCCTATAAATTACTTATTCTCTTTAATTTTATCACAATATTTTTTTATTGTCTATATATTTTTCTAAAAATAAATGATATAATTAATATGTATTGGAGGTAATTATTCATGAAAGTAATATTTATAAAAGATTTAAAAGGACAAGGTAAGAAAAAAGATATAAAAGAAGTAAGTGATGGTTATGCCATGAACTATTTAATTAAAAATGGTTATGCTGTGAAATATACTAAAACGAGTAATGATATATTAAAAAATGAAATTAAAAACGAAAAAGAGTTATTTGAGGAAAATACTAAAAATGCTAAGAAAATAAAAGAAAAACTAGAAAAAGAAACAATAACATTTGTAGTTAAATCAGGTACCAACAATAAAATATTTGGTTCTATTTCAACAAAACAAATATATGAAGAATTAAATAAATTAGGTTATAGCAGTATTGATAAAAGAAAAATATTTATAGATCACCCAATTACTTCATTAGGTACACATATTGTTAAAATAGAATTATTTAAAGATATTTTAGCAAATGTTAAAGTCAAAGTAATTAGTAAGTAGGTGGCATATGAAAGAAAAAACATTACCAAATAATGTAGAAGCTGAGAAATCTTTACTAGGCTCAATGTTTTGGTCGTTAAATGCTTTAGAAAAAGGATGCGAAGAATTAGATAAAGATGTCTTTTACTTAGATAGTAATAGTAAAATATTTGAAGTAATTAAATATTTATATGACAATAAAAAACCAGTAGATATCTCTAGTGTTACTACTGAATTAATTAACAGAAACTATTTAACTTCCATAGGCGGAGCACCTTATTTAAATGAAATAATTGATTCTGTAGCCACGGGAGCTAATATTGATTACTATATTAGTGTTGTCTTAGAAAGATATACCCTAAGAAATTTAATTGAAGTAACTACAGATATTATTAGTAAATCTTATACTGATAACATTAATGTTTATGAATTATTAGATACTGCTGAAAAAAAGATTTTAAATGTATCTAAAAACAGAAGAACAACAGAATTTAGAAGTATTCAAGATGTTTTATCAAAAGCCCAAGAAGACTTAGAAACTTTAGCCAAAAATAAAGGTAACATCACTGGTATTACATCAGGTCTATGGGATTTAGATAATCTCACATCTGGTTTTCAGCCTAACCAATTAATAATCATTGCCGCACGACCTGCCGTTGGTAAAAGTGCTCTTGCTTTAAACATGGCCATAAACGCAGCCAAAAGTACCAAAAAGAATATTGCCATATTTTCATTAGAAATGCCCGCAGAACAACTAGTATCAAGAATGATCAGTTCCGTAGGCCAAATAAATGGTAAAAAATTAATGTCAGGTAAACTAGAAAATGAAGACTGGCGCCGAGTTACCGAAGCCATCAGCCAACTATCAGATACAAATATTTATTTTGATGATTCAGGGGGCATTACATCAGGAGAAATAAAAGCTAAATGTAGAAGATTATCCACAATTGGTGAAGGCTTAGGATTAGTAATTATCGATTACTTACAATTGATAAGTGGTTCTAGTCGTATCTCAAGTGCCAACAGACAACAAGAAGTATCAGAAATATCAAGAAATTTAAAACTCATGGCCATGGAACTAGGAGTACCTGTCATAGCCCTATCGCAATTATCAAGAAATGTTGAAAAAAGAGAAGATAAAAAACCTGTTTTAAGTGATTTAAGAGAATCAGGTTCTATCGAACAAGATGCCGACATTGTCGCAGCCATTCATAATCCTAATGCTGATAAAGAAACACTAAATACAGAAACGCCCATCCCAGTACAATTAATTGTCTTAAAACACAGAAATGGTCCTACTAAAGATATTAACTTATTATTTAAGAAAAATACCTCAACATTCTTATCATTCAAGAAAGAAGATGAAAACGATGCAAAATAAATGGTCTATATCCCTTATTTGTACAACTATAATTATATCCATATTTATATTTGTTTTAGGATTAAATAACCAATCTAATAAAACTCCAAAAGAAGCATATCAAGTTTATTTAGATGGTAAATTACTAGGAATTATCAAAGATGAAAATGATTTTCAAACATATTTAAATAGCGAACAAGAAAGCATTAAAGATAAATATAAAGTAAATAAAGTATATGCTCCAAAAGGAGTTGAAATAAAAAAAGTAACAACCTACCAAAATAAATTCAACACTGAATCACAAATATACGAAAAATTAAAAAATGATAAACCATTTACAGTCAAAGGCTGTGTTATTACAATAAAATATAATAATGATAACCTAAGTGATGGAGAAGAAGCAAAAAAACCTATTAAAATCAATGTCTTAGATAAAAAAGTATTTGATGATGCCATAGCAAAAACTATAAAAGCATTTGTCAATGCTGAGACATATGATAAATATATGAAAAATACCCAAGAAGAAATTAAAGATACTGGTTCCATTATTGAAAACATTAACATTGATGATGATATTACCTATAAAGAAGATCTAATATCCACAACCGATGAAATATTTACCGATGTTGATACATTAGCCAAATACTTATTATATGGTACCTTAGAAGAACAAACAACATACATTGTTCAAGAAGGAGATACAATCGAAGATGTTGCCATGAACAACAAACTAAATGTTCAAGAATTTTTAATTGCCAATCCCAACTTTACAAGTGCCAACAATTTACTATATGCAACTCAAGAAGTAGTCGTAGGTTTAATTAACCCAATTATAGATGTATCTGTTATTGAACACAAAGTTGAAAAACAAGAAAAAGACTATATTACAGAAATTCAAGTTGACGAAAATAGACCTTTAGGCGAAGAAGAAGAAATAAGAAAAGGCGAAAATGGTTTATATCAAGTTACTTACAAAAATGAATATATAAATGGACAACTAAGTCAAAGTTTAATTGCCAATTCAACCGAATTAAAACCTGCTGTCAACAGAATCGTTGTAAGAGGAAGTAAATACGTTCCAAATAAAGCCGACCCTTCCTACTGGGCATGGCCTACCAATACCCCATATTCTATTACTACAAACTATACCTACAGATGGGGAACATTCCATGGAGCCATCGACATTTCAGGAACAGGTCATGGTTCTCCAATATACGCATCCAACAATGGAACAGTCGAAGCCATTGGTACAGGATGCCCATCCCTACCATACAACATTAATTGTAACGGAGGACGTGGAAATTTTGTTATTATAAATCATAATTACAAAAATTATTATACGATATATCAACACATGAAAGATGTCTATGTAAAAGAAGGACAAACTGTAACAAGACAACAAAAGATAGGAACCATGGGTAACTCTGGTTTTGTTGTTCCAAAACCAAGTGCCTCAAACCCTACCGCAGGAACTCACTTACACTATGCCTTATATATAGGTAGTCCAAACAAAGGTGGAAGACATATAAATCCATATACACTTTATAGAAAAAAATGAAAATAGTAAATTTTTCCAGTGGTAGTAAAGGAAATACCACATACATTGAAACCAAAAATGCCAAAATACTTATCGATATGGGGAATAACTGTAAATATGTTGTTAATTGCTTAGAACAAATAAATATAAATCCAAAAGACATTGATGGCATAATTATTACCCATATACACAAAGATCACGTTGCAGGTTTAAATGTCTTTTTAAAAAAATATAACACTAAAGTATATCTTTCATTACCAATGTTAGATGGACTACCATTTATCAAAAATTACGAATTAATAGATAAAGATGATTTTCAAATAAAAGACATAGACATTAACATCTTAAAAACATCACATGATACTGAAGATTCAAATGGATATATTATAAACAATAAAAACAAAAGCATTGTTAACATAACTGACACAGGATACATCAACAACAAATATGACAACATCTTAAAAAATAGAGATGTCTACTTATTAGAAAGTAATCATGATATAGAAATGCTACAAAACAGTAGTTACCCTTTTGAACTAAGAAAAAGAATTCTAAGTGACAAAGGCCACTTATCCAACGAAGATTCAGCCAAATACCTAACAAAATATATTGGTAACAACACTAAATATATTTTATTAGCCCATCTCAGTGAAGAAAATAACACCAAGGAATTAGCATATAATACTCTAAAAAATAAACTAGAAAAAAATAATATTAAATTTAATAACATCATAATTTTAGAACAAAATTTTATTAGTAAGGAAATAATAATATGATAAAAGTAATTGCCGTCGGTAAAATAAAAGAAAACTATCTAAAAGAAGCAATCAATGATTACCAAAAAAGAATAAACAAATATCATAAACTAGAAATAATAGAAATTGAAGATGATAATATTATTAATGAAAAAGATAGAATCTTAAAACATATAAATAAAAAAGATTTTCTTATTGCATTAGACATTCAAGGTACTGAACTAACATCTATAGAATTAAGTAAAAAATTAGATAACATATTTATAAATAATAGTAATATTACTTTTATAATAGGAGGTTCAAACGGTATCCACGATAGTATTAAAAATATAGTTAATTATAAATTATCATTTTCTAAAATGACATTTCCACATCAATTATTTAGATTAATTCTTTTGGAGCAAATATATAGAAGCTTTAAAATATTAAATAACGAAACATATCATAAATAAAAAAATATTTAAAACTATAATTACTTAATATTATTTTTTATCTAACTATAAGACAAAACAAAAAAAATAAGAAGTTTTGTCTTTTTCATAAGACAAAATTAACTTTTTTAATTTATCGTTGTATAATTATTACAAAAAAATGAGAAAAAGATACAATCTACAAATTAGAGGAAACAACCCTAAAGATCAAAGAAACAATCAAAGTAGATAAATATTTTTAACTAATAACAAAAGGACAATAAATGTTTATATAACACAAAAGAAGAAAAGTAAAACTAGTCTTCTTTTAATATATCCAAAATTCCATTTACTGATAAAGTAGCACATTTCTTCCTAGATGCTTGCTTACATATATTTGAGTATACCAAAGCCTCACCTAACTTATCTTTATTATAATCTTCTTCATCTATCATATTCTTATAATTATTAATAATATCTATTGCCTCCTCCTTAGTCTTACCAATTAATAATTTAGTCATAATCGAAGTAGAAGAAATAGATATCACACAAGCTTCTCCTTCAAACTTAATATCTTCTATTATATTATTATTTAACTTCACATAAATATCTAAATTATCAATACAAGATTCATTATTAGTATTTATCTTAATATAATCATCTTCAGTTGGTACACCACGATTACTAGGACTTTGATAATTATCTAAAATAATTGCTCTAGCAAATTCACTATCCATTATAGTATCTCTTTCCATATATTCTCACTATTCCTTAAACAATTTAAAAGCAAATCAATTTCTTCTTTAGTATTATAAAACGATAAACTAATACGACAAGTATTCTTGATATTTAACTCATCTTTTAATATCTTAGCACAATGATTACCTGCTCTAATACAAATATTATATTTATTTAAATAAACTGAAGTATCTTGACTAAATACCCCATTAATATTAAAAGTTACTACTGAACCCTTTGCTTTCTTATTATATACAGTAATAAAATCTAACTTCTCCAAACCACTAATCAAATACTCTCTAAGTTCATATTCATACTTACTTATCTTATCAATTCCTATACTATTAATATAATCAATTGCCGCTCCTAAGCCAATAACACCACTAATATTAGGAGTTCCCGCTTCTAATCTAGTTGGCAACTCTTTAAGTACATAACTACCATCGTGTTCGAATGTAGCATTCATTCCACCACCATACTCTAAAGGTTCCATCTTATCAAGCAACTCATATTTCCCATATAAAACTCCTACCCCAGTAGGCCCATACATCTTATGAGCAGAAAAAGCATAAAAATCAATATCCAAATCTACTACATCAACACTCATATGTGGAGTACTTTGAGCACCATCCACTACTACTAAAATATTATTTTCATGAGCTAACTTAGTGATTTCCTTAATTGGACGCACATCCCCAATAACATTAGTAATATAAGAAACAGAAATAACCTTAGTATTATCATTAATCACTTTTTTAACGCTATCTATTTCCACTTCCTTATCATCATTAAGTGGAATGTAATTAACCTTAATACCAAGTTCTTTTTCCAAAACAAACCAAGGAAGTACATTAGAAGCATGTTCACTCTTAGTAATTAAAACTTCATCCCCACTCTTTAAGTAGTGCCTAAAAAAGCCAAAAACTATTCTATTTAAACTATCCGTAGTACCTGAAGTAAATACTATCTCATCACTACGTTTAGCATGAATAAAATCTCTTACCTTATCGCGTACCCCTTCATAAGCATTATCTACTTCCAGACTAATATCATAGTCTCCCCTATGAGCATTAGCCGTATAATTTTTATAATAATCATTTATAGCCTCAATAACAGAATAAGGTTTAAACGTTGTAGCTCCATTATCAAAATAAATAATATTATTATTAAGCATTGGAAAATCCTCTAACCTCATTTTTTCACCTCCAATTATCATTTATTATTTTTAAAATTCTCTCTCTTTTTTCCATATTAGTACTAATACTAGAAAATATAAATCCTTTAATTAACAACTTTAAACTATCCTCATAACTAATACCTCTAGTCATCAAATAAAATAAATCTTTAAAAGAAAATGTTCCAATCACACTAGCATGCTTAGCAATAACCTCATTATTGTTAACATACATATTAGGATTAATACTAGAATGATTATCTCCCAGCAAAATTATCCTACTTTCTTGATTTAAGATACAGTTTTCCATTTTTTCTTGCAAATTACTATCAATATTAAAATTAACACTAGCATCCTCAATTGTAATTGTTTTATCAACAATATCACTAACAGTACTATTTGCCTTATGATTAATAGAAATATTATAATTTTCATTACCTAAAGCTATATTAGCAAAATGATATTCAATTTTAGCATTTTCACCATTTAAGTTGAAAACCTCTTTTTCACATACTTCTTTATTATGATAAAATTTAGTTATATTTAAACTAGCATTACTACCTATATTATAAACATTATCTATATTAACTTCATTATCTATAGAAAATACAGATAAATTAACATGAGTATTTGCTCTTACATCAAATACTAACCTAATATCATTACCTTTGTATTCTAAATCAATATCATCGTCTTTATCTAAAACTATTTTATTATCGACCAAATTAAGTTCTTGCTCTGCCACATTACTTTTCATTATTATTCTATTCATAATTATTAAATCCTATTAGATTATTTGTCTTAGTTTTATAATTTTCATACCCTTTTTCTTCAATTTCATGGGCTAAAGCAAACGTTCCTGTCTTAACAATATGACCATCTAGCAAAACATGAACATAATCTGGTTTGATTAAATTAAGTATCTGAGGATGATGAGTAATAATTAACATCGAAGTATCTTTATTCTCTTTTAAATAATCATTAATATTTTGGCAAACTATCTTCAAACTATCAACATCAAGTCCCGAATCTAACTCATCTAAAATAATAAAACTAGGCTTTAACAATTTAATCTGTAACACTTCATTTTTCTTCTTTTCACCACCAGAAAATCCACAGTTAAGATTTCTATGTATCATTGAAGAATCCATTTTTAATTCACCCGTAGCCTTTTCACAAGACAAAATAAACTCATAAAGCCCAACATTTTTACCATACTTAGAAGACAATGCTGTCCTCAAAAAATCCTGATTAGATACTCCATCTATCACTGTTGGATCTTGCATCGCTAAAAATATCCCTAACCGACTCACTTCATCAGTAGTTAAATTCAAAATACTATTATCATTAAATAAAATATCACCACTTATTATTTCATAATTATTATCTCTCATAATAGCCCTTGATAAAGTAGATTTACCAACACCATTTGGTCCCATAATGGCATGAATTTCACCATTTTTAATATCTAAATTCAAATTATTTAAAATAATTTTATTATCAACTTTTACTTCTAAATTACTAATAATTAATTTTGACATAATAACCCTCATTTCCAACAAATATTTTATCACAAATAAGAAAAAAAAGAAACTATTTTGCTTCTTCTACAGCTCTAGTTTCTCTTATAACTGTTACTTTAATAGTACCAGGATATTGCATTTCACTCTCAATACGATTTTTAATATCTCTTGCTATTTTATATGAAGTTAAATCATCAACTTCTTCAGGCTTAACAATAACTCTAAGTTCACGACCCGCTTGCATTGCAAAAGTCTTATCAACACCCTTAATAGCATTACCAATTTCCTCTAATTTCTCTAATCTATGGAAATAGTTTTCGGAAGAATCATTTCTAGCACCAGGCCTTGCCGCACTTATCGCATCAGCAATATTTACTAAAACCGCAATAACACTTGTTGGTTCCGTATCACCATGATGTGATGCAATAGCATTAATAACAACCTCATCTTCCTTAAATTTCTTAGCAAGTTCAACACCAATTTCAACATGGCTTCCTTCCATCTCAAAATCAATTGCCTTACCAATATCATGAAGTAAACCTGCTCTTTTAGCCAAATTAACATTTTCACCTAATTCAGCGGCCATAATACCCGCGATAAAAGCTACTTCCATCGAATGTTTTAAAGCGTTTTGACCATAGCTAGTACGAAAATTAAGTTTACCAACGATATCTAATAACTCTGGTTCCATTTTAGATAAACCAAGTTCATACATTGCTTCTTTACCATATTCCTTAACCTTTTGATTAACCTCAGCACACATCTTATCATACAATTCCTCGATACGTGCTGGGTGTATACGACCATCCTTAATTAAATTCTCTAAAGTTAACCTGGCAATTTCTCTACGCATTGGATCAAAAGAAGAAATTACTATGGCCTCAGGAGTATCATCTATAATCAAATCAACACCAGTTACTGATTCAATTGTTCTAACATTTCTACCTTCACGACCAATAATACGCCCCTTCATCTCATCATTTGGTAAACTAATTACCGTTACAGTCTGCTCATTTGCCACATCAGCCGCATACTTTTGCATACACATAATAAGCATTTGCTTAGCTCTCTCATTAACCTCAAGTTTTGCTTCATCTTCTTTTTCTTTAATAAAATAAGCAACCTCTACAGCCATTTCCTCACGAGCCTCATCCATTACAGCTTTTTTTGCCTCATCCTTCGTAAATTTACCAATTCGCTCTAACTCCCTAAGTTGTTCTTTTTTAATTTCTTCCATTTTTAATTGTTCTTCTTGGACCAACATTTGTCTATTAATAAGATTATTTTCTTTTTCTTCTAAAGAAGTCTCCCTATTTTGTAAAGCCAAATCACGCCTATCAATATTATTTTCTCTTTGTAATAAGCGATGTTCTGTACTCCTTATTTCATCCTTCTTTTCTTTAAAATAATTATTCGCATCATTTCTTATTTTATTTGATTCAGCTTTCGCCTCATTTAAAGCTTCTCTTTTTAATTTCTCAGCTTCGTTTTTAGCAGCAATAATAATCGAATCTGCTACTTTTTTATCTTTCTTTTCCTTCAAATATTTTATTAAAATTATAGCACCAATTCCTATAATAAGACCAAGAATAAACATTAAAATGGAGAGAAGTAAATTATTTCCTTCCATATATACCTCCATTTTCATTTTATATAGAATCAATTTAATTTAAAACCCTATAACCCTATTTTATATTTATTCTTCTCTATTGTCAAGTATCAATTTAAAACCCTATATAGTTATTCTTTAAAAAGAATAGTCTAACTATTTTAATTTTTTTCATAAAATAACAAAATCATGATATAATTTAAAAGAAAAGAGGTGCTATATGCCTAGTTCAATGACTCATGCCTACTATGCATATAGCACCTCTTTTCTTTTAAATTATATC
>OLSB01002635.1_pt1 | contig 14425 bp, 19 predicted proteins | sample 1672071 | NCBI WGS metagenome assembly OLSB01 (sample SAMEA3136642, study PRJEB25190) | human gut metagenome | biome: human gut; feature: human-associated habitat; material: faeces | place: Austria | collected 2013 | reverse complement strand
TTTTTAGTGCTAATGTTTAAAAATTTTTGGGACATTTTCCCTTTTACTTGACATATATTTTTTTTATTCATTTTTTGTGTTCTGAAGAATATTAAATAAAATTGCTTGACTTTTTAGACTAAATAAAGATATACTTAAAATAAGTATGAGGAAAATTAATAATGGAAATAAACAATATTTTTACAATAAAGAATTTAATAATTTATTTAATAGCGATTAATTTAATTGCTTTTTTAGCAATGTTTATTGATAAAAAGAAAGCGGAAAAAGGAAAATGGAGAATAAAAGAAGCAACACTACTTACGTTAGCGCTAATAGGAGGAAGTATAGGAGAAATAATAGGAATGTATGTGTTTCATCATAAAACACAAAAACCAAAGTTCTTTATAGGAGTTCCAGTTATAATAGTACTTCAAATATTACTAATCATAGCAATAAACTTATAGGAGGTAAAAGTAATGAGAGCAATAAAAATTATACTCTTTTTAAGAAAATAAGTTTGCAAAATAAACATAATTTATTAATATTACAAGAAAGAAGTTACCATAAACTACTTAACAATAATACCTGTGCAAAACTCAAAAATGAAACCCTTGCTACAGAGTTATTCACAGGGTTATCCACATTATCCACAGCTCAAAAAATATAAAATGATAAAAAATGAAAATAATTTAAATATACATAATATAAAAAATGCCAACAATAACCTTCTGGTGTTCCATATTTTGATATTTTTTATTGATTTTGACATTATTTTGATATAAAATAACCAAAACAGACCATATAAGGAGTAGAATTTATGTTTGAAAATATGAAAGTTATTAAAAGAGATGGTAAAAAAGTTGATTTTGATAAAACTAAAATAGCATTAGCAATAAAAAAGGGATTTGACAGTGTAAATTTAGAAGAAGAAAATGCTAAATACACAGAAGAAGATATTAACAAAGTATTTAATTTAGTAATAAAAGAAATAGCAAACTTGAATGTTGAAAAAATTAAAATAGAAGAAATACAAGATTTAATAGAAGATAAATTAAAAAGTCAAAACTATAATGATGTTTATTACTCCTTTTCAGAATATAGAGAAAGACGAGCTCAATCTAGAAAATTATTTTTAGAAGAAAAAAAGCAACATAAATTCTTAAAAGCACTAGAAGATTTAACATTAAAAAAAGAATCACTAGATTCTAACATAATAAGCCCTTTAGAGATTATGGTTGATTATGGAAGCACAATATCAAAAGAGTTTGCAAAATCTTATCTAGTAAAGAAAAAAATCGCAGAGGCATTAGAGACAGGAGAAATACATATACATGATTTAAATTTTATGCCTATTGGAACAACAAATTCATCTCAAATAAATTTAACTAAAATGTTTGATGGAGGATTTAATACAAGACATATACATATAAGAGAGCCAAAAGATGTGTCTACATATTCTGCTTTAGCAGTCTTGATAATAACATTAAATCAAAAAGAGCAACATGGGTGTCAATCTATTCCAGCATTTGATTATTATATGGCACCTGGAGTTGTAAAAACTTTTAAGAAACAGTTTAAGCAAACGATTGATGACATATTAATATATACAGATTTAGATAAGTTCGTTGCAACGAATGGAATAGATAGAGAAATTGAAAAAATAGAAACTATTGAATTTGATGTGTCAATATTTAATAAATATAGCAGAGATTCTGAACAAGTACAGAGAATATTCAAAATAGCATATAATATTGCTATGAAAAAGACAAAAAAATTAGTATCACAAGCTATGGAAGCATTTGTTCATGATACAAATGTAATAGATTCTAATGGAAAAGAAAAAATATACCCAACGATAAATCTAGGAACAGATACATCTGCAGAGGGCAGAATGATAATTGATATGATATTAGATTCTATAGACTTTGGAATAGAAAATGAAAAAGAAAGACTATCACCATTTGTAATATTCAAAGTAAAAGAAGGTATTAACTGCAATAAAGAAGATAAGAATTATGATTTATACAAAAAAGCAATTAATATAGCAAAAAGAAGAAATTATCCTTCTTTTTCAATATTAGACGCATCATTTAATAAAAAGTACTATAAATTAAATGATTCAGATAGTGAAGTAGCTTACAATTCTACCAATATGAGAGTGATGGAAAATGTAATAGATGAAGATAAACAAATAACATCACAAAGGGGAAATATTTCATATACAACAATTAATTTAGCAAGGATTGGAATAAAGAACAGTCCAATTATAAATAATGAAAATAATACAAAAAAATCAAAAGAAAAGCAGTATGAACAATTTTTCAATGAACTAGAAGAAAAGTTGAATTTTATAAAGGATCAATTATTAGATAGATTTGAAATACAAGGAAATAAAAAAGTATATGAATTTCCGCTATTCATAAAACAAGGAATATGGCTTGATGGAGAAAAAGCAAAAGATGAAGATAAAATCAGAAAGATTATTAAACAAGGAAGTTTAACAGTAGGATTTATAGGATTAGAAGAATGTTTAATTGCATTAACTGGCAAAAAGAGGACGGAAAATAAAGATACTCAAAAATTAGGAATTCAAATAGTAAGCTTTATGAAAAATAAAATAGATGGATTTAGTAATAAATATAATTTAAATTTCTCGCTTATGGGTACAGATGATGATGAAGTTGCAGAAGAATTTATTGCTACAGATAAGGCTATATATGGAAATTTAAAAGACATAACAGATAAAAATAAGTATACAAATTCTTTCTATATATCTAATAAAAATGATGTAGATATTCACGAAAAAATAAAAATAGAAGCACCATACCATAAAATGACTATGGGAGGACACGCACTAAAAATAAATTTAGATAATATAAACTCTGATGAATTAGAAGAAATAATAAAAGAAGCAAGAAAAAATGATGTCGGGTTTATAAGACTTTGAAATAAAAAAACTAATTATCACAATCAGTAGATGATTCATTAGCAGCTGCAATTGTAGATAAATTAGAACCAAGTGATGAAAAGAAATTTCCTAAAATATTTATTTCTTCAATATTTAAATTAGAAGAAATAGCGACAGATAATAGACCAGCCAAAGCAACCAATTCACAACCAGAAAGACCACTTAAAAAACAAGAAAATTCATGATAATCCATATATATTTCACCTATAGAATTATATGAAAATAATATTATATAAATTACATTAAAACGAAATTAAAAGGAGAAAGAACAATGGCAACATTTGATGATTTTGCAAAATTAGATATTAGAGTAGGAACAATAAAGAATGCAGAAATATTTAAAAAAGCTAAAAGGCCTGCATATAAGTTAATAATAGATTTTGGAGAGAAGATTGGAATAAAAAAATCATCTGCACAAATAACCAATTTATATTCAACAGATGAATTAATAGGAAAACAGGTTTTAGCAGTTGTAAATTTTCCACCAAGACAAATAGCAGACTTTATGTCTGAAGTATTAGTATTAGGAACATATAGCAAAGATGGTGTAGTTCTTATTAAGCCAGATAAAGAAGTAGAAAACGGAGATAAACTTGGCTAAAATTTAACCCAAGTGGGTTTAATTTTTTAATAACTATAAAAAAGTTTATACAGATACTACACAAATAAAGAAAAATGTGGTAAAATATTTTAGTATATAATGAAAAATTAAAAAGGAGGAATTAACCATGTCAGGACATAGTAAATGGCACAACATTCAAGCAAAAAAGGGAAAAGCTGATGCAGCAAGAGGAAAAATATTTACAAAATTAGGAAGAGAATTATTAATAGCAGTAAAGCAAGGTGGACCTGACCCAGCAGGTAACTCTAAATTAAAAGATGTAATAGCAAAATGTAAGGCAGCAAATATGCCAAATGATACAATAAAAAATGCAATAAAAAAGGCTTCAGGTTCAGGAGAAACAGAAAACTATGAAGAGATAGTATATGAAGGATATGGACCAGCAGGAGTTGCTGTAATAGTAGAAGCTAGTACAAATAATAGAAACAGAACAGCAGCAGATGTAAGACATGTGTTTGATAGAGCAGGTGGAAATTTAGGAACAACTGGATGTGTATCATACATGTTTAACAAAAAAGGAGTTATGGTAGTAGATAAAGCAAATTGTAATCAATCTGAAGATGATCTTATGATGCTTGCACTAGATGCAGGAGCAGAAGATTTTGAAGCAGATGAAGAATGCTATACAATAACAACAGCCCCAGAAGATTTTTCTAAAGTTAGAGAAGCTTTAGAAGAGCAAGGTTTAGAATTTTTAGAGGCAGAAGTTCAAATGGTTCCAACTACTTATGTTACATTAGACGAAAAATCTCAAGAAAGAATGGAAAAATTACTAGATAACCTTGATGAGCTAGACGATGTAATGAATGTATATCATAATAGTGAAAATAATTAATTACAAAGTTCTAAAATAAATAAAAAGACATATACATATAGTATATGTCTTCTTTTTTATTACATTTATACAGAATGTAAATTAAGCAAATACATAAAACATTTAGATATACAAATAGACATATAAATATAAACTAATTAAACTACAAGAGGAGAAAAATGAACATAGATTATATTTTTAAATGTTTACCAAATAATGTTAGACAAATACTAGACAGTAATTTAAATAATACAGAGCTAGAATGGCTAGAAGAAATAAGATTTAGAAATAATTTACCTTTAATTTTAAAAATAGGACAAGCAGAAAAAGTAATAGATTACCAAATAACAACAGATGATATAAATTACATATTTCAGAAAATATGCGAAAATTCAATTTATACATATCAAAATCAAATATCAAGTGGATTTATTACAATAAAAGGTGGAAATAGAGTTGGACTCGTTGGAACAGCTGTAATAAAAGAAGGAAATATTACAAATTTTAATTATATATCAAGTTTAAACTTTAGAATAAGCAGAGAAATAATAGGATGTAGTAATCAAATAATAGAAAAAATAATAGACAAAGAAACAGACAATATATATAATACGTTAATTATAGCACCACCAGGGATGGGAAAAACTACCTTATTACGTGACATTGTAAGAAATATAAGTAATGGAATACAAGGAAAGATACAAGGAAAAAATATTGTAGTAATTGATGAGAGATGCGAAATATCAGCAATGTATAAAGGAATTATGCAAAATGATTTAGGTATAAGAACAGATGTTATAAATAATATACCAAAACACATAGGAATGAAATTGGCAATAAGAAGCATGTCTCCGCAAATAATTGCGTCAGATGAAATTGGAAGCCAGCAAGATAGTCAAGCAATAAAATATGCAATGTGCTGTGGAGTAAAAGGAATATTCACAGCACATGGCAAAAATTTAGAAGAAATAAATAAGAATCCAGAATTAAAGGAACTAATCCAAGAAAAAATATTTGATAAAATAATTTTGATAAATGGTAGAAAAAATAATTACTTACAATTAAAAGAGTTAAGCATATAGCTACTGATAAATTCATAAAAAATGTATGCTTATAAATAAAATTATAAAAAAGAGTTCTAAAATTAAAAAAATTGAATATATATTTATAAATAGGAGACAAGCTATGTATTTTATAAAATGTATTTTAATAATTTTAGTTCTCTTTTTATTTTATAGAATTGGAACTTTATATTCAAAAAAATATATAAATAGAGTAGAACAACTAGAAAAAATAAAAGAGATGTTAAATGTATTTAAAGCAAAGGTTAATTTTACGTGCTCTACAATACAAGAAATTTTTAATCAACTTTACATAGACAACAATAACAATATTGGAGAAATATTTAACCAAGCAAATATTTGCATGGAAGATAATACTGCAAAAGATGCGTGGGAGAAATCTTTAGATGAGACAAAAGAAAAAACAAATTTTACAGATGAAGATATTATAGTATTAAAAACATTAGGAAAAATGTTGGGAGAAACAGATTTGCAAGGGCAAATTAGCCAAATAGAACTAACACAGAGTCTGTTAAATAGTCAAATTAAAGAAGCACAAGAAGAAAAAGTAAAGAATTCTAAAATGTATAAAACTTTAGGAATAACAGTTGGACTAGCAGTAGGAATAATTTTAATTTAAATATTAAAACTAAAAAACTAATAACAAGAATTTATATTGTAAAAAAGAGAGGAATTTATATGGATATAAATTTATTATTTAAAATTGCAGCTATAGGAATATTAGTTGCCGTGTTATATCAAGTGCTGGTAAGAGCTGGTAGGGAAGACCAGGCTATGATGACTACTTTAGCAGGACTTGTAATTGTTTTAACTATGGTAATAAAGGAAATAAGCACATTATTTGATACTGTTAGAACAATATTTAATTTATAAAACAGGAAAGGAACAGTAGCTCAAATGGATATTATAAAGATTATTGGTATAGGATTAATTGCACTAATAATAATTGTAATATTAAGACAATATAGACCTGAATTTGCAATGTATGTATCTCTTGGCGCAGGAGTATTAATATTTGCTCTTATAGCAACAAGAATATCTGGAATAATTGAAGTATTAAAAAGCTTATCAAATAAAACAAGTATAAATAATCAATTTTTAATATTACTAATAAAAATTACGGGAATTGCAATATTAACAGAATTTACAGTAAGTATTTGCAAAGATTCAGGAGAAACAGCTATAGCAAACAAAGTAGATTTTGGAGGAAAAGTAATAATAATGTCAATGTCCATTCCAATAATGTCTAGCTTATTAGAAACTATAATAAAGATATTGCCATAAAATTAAACTAATGAGGATTTAATATGGAAAATATTAAAAAATTGAAAAACAAAACAAAATTAATTTTTATAATAGCTATCATATCTTGTTGTATCTCATCAAAAGTATATGCCGAAGGAAATGAGGAAATATCAACAGAAGAAATTTTAAAAAATCAATCAGACTCACTTGGAATATCAAGTTTTATATATGAAGCAAATAAATATAAAAGTGATGATTTAGATTTAGATATTGAAGAGTTAATTACGTCAGCAATAAAAGGAAAAATAGATAATAAAACAATAGGACAAAAAGTAATGTCTATTTTATTTAGTCAAGTAAAAGATGCAATTACTAGCATACGGCAGTATTTTGATAATAGTTATAATTTCAAGTGTGTTAAATAGCATAAGTGAAAATTTGGAAAACAAAGGAATATCACAAATTACGCATTATGTTACATATATTTTAATTGTAACCATAATAATGAAAAATTTTTCAGATATTATAGTAATGGCAAAAACTTCAATAGAAAATTTAGTAGGCTTTTCTAATTGTTTAATTCCATTATTAATAACACTGATAATTACAACTCGGAAATGTAGTAACAGCAAGTGTTTTGCAATCAATAATTTTATTTATGATTACATTTATAGGAAATTTTATAAATACATTACTAATTCCAGCCACTCTAATATCTGTAGCATTAAATATAATATCTAATATTTCAGACAAGGTACAAGTAGATAAATTGTCAAAATTTATAAATAGCTCTATTGTATGGATTTTAGGAATAGTATTAACATTATTTGTAGGAGTTACTTCTTTAGAAGGAAGTATTACAAATGGAGTTGATGGACTTACAGTAAAGACAACAAAAGCTGCAGTATCTAATTTTATACCAATAGTAGGCAAAATATTACGGTGACGCAGTAGATACTGTTATGAGTTGCAGCAATATTTTAAAGAATGCTGTTGGAATAGTTGGAGTGATAGTTATTATAAGTATATGCATAATGCCTATTATTAAAATTGCAACACTTATGGGAGTTTATTATTTGGGAGCAGCTGTATGTCAACCAATAGCAGACAAAAAGGTGGTTAAATTATTAGAACAAATAGGAGGAACTTTTAAAATGCTATTAGCTGTGTTGTGTAGTGTATCTGTAATGCTTATTATAGGAGTAACTTTAGTAGTAAAAATTTCAAATAGTACAATTATGATGCAATAGATTATAAGGAGGTATAATTTTGATTTCTTGGCTTAATAGTTGGGCTCAAGGGATAATTGTAGCTGTAGTTATAGCAACAATAATAGAGCTAATCTTACCAGAAGGATCTTGTAAAAAATATGTAAAAGTTGTAATTGGAATATATATATTGTTTACAATAATTGCTCCTGTGATAGGAAAAGTATCTAAAAAAGATATAGACATAAATGATATATTAAACACTCAAAAATACGAGCAAGAAATATCTAAAAACAATAATGATATTTATAAGAAATTTGAATCTAACAATAGTAGAACAATAAAAGATATATATGTATCTAATTTAGAAACAGATATAAAATCAAAATTAAAAGACAAAGGATATGAAGTAACAAATACATATATTAAGGTTAAAAACGATAAAAATTATTCGATAGATAAAATTAGTGTAGATGTAGTCAAAAAAGAAAATAGCAAGCAAAATGAGAAAGAAAACAAAAACGAAAGTATAGAAAATATAAGCATAAATATACAAATATCAAATGATAAAAATTCAGAGGAAAGTAAAACAGTTTCAATAAATGAAACTGAAAAGCAGAATATAAAAAAATACTTAAGTGATACATATCAATTAGAAGAAACAAACATAAAGATCAACTAAATTTTTATATAAGAGGTGAATATTTTGTTTAGAGGAAAACTAGAGAAAATTAAAGAGAATTTAAAGAAAAACGAAGGAGAAAATAATAAAAAGACTATAGAAAATTTGATTGTATTTGTGGTTTTACTAATAATAACAATAGTTGCAATTAACTATATTTGGTCTGGAAATAAGAAGAGTAATAAGGTAATTAATGATGAAAATAAAAAGCTGGCGGTAATAGAAAATAATACACAAAATAAAGAAAATACATCCAATAATTTAAATAATAATAATGACATAGAATTACGCCTTGAAAATATATTATCTAATATAAAAGGTGTAGGAAACGTAAAAGTATTAGTTACATACATGAAAACAAGTCAAGTTATTCCAATGTACAATGAGGACTCTAGCTCTAGTGTTACAGAAGAGAAAGACTCTGGCGGAGGCACTAGAACTGTAAATGAAAATAGTTCTAAAAAAGATATAATATATGAAGAAACTAATGGGGTTAAAACGCCGATAACACAAAGTGTAATAAATCCGCAAATTGAAGGTGCAATTGTAACTGCACAAGGAGCAGGAAATGCAGATGTTAAAACAAATATAGTTCAGGCTGTGGAAGCAGTGACCGGACTTGCTACATATAAAATACAAGTATTTGAAATGGAATAAAATTAGTTTTGAAAGGAAAATGTTTATGAAAATGATGTTAAAGAAAAACCAAATTATAATTTCTGTTATAGCAGTGATGCTGATAGCAGCAGGCTATATGAATTATACTACAAATGAAAAGAAAGCATTACAAACTACAGCAGCTTTGGCAGATGCTACAGATTATGCAGATTTAGGGGATGCAACTTTAGTGAGTGCTAACGTGGTAGAGAATCAAGAAATAGAAAATACTATTACAGATAGCAATGAAATTATACCAGAGGCTACAGTAGAAGATATATCTGAAGCGGTGAATACAAGTAGCAACTTAAATTCTAATAATCAATACTTTACAGAGTCAAGATTAGAAAGAGAGAAGATGTATTCTCAAATGCTAGAAAGTTATCAGAAGATATTGAGTAATTCACAGATATCAGATTCTCAAAAAGAAATATCTCAAAATGAAATAAAGAAAATAAATGACACCAAAAATGCGATAATGATAACTGAAAATTTAATAAAAAATAAAGGTTTTGAAGATATAGTAATATTTATAAATGGAGATAGTGTAAGTGTTATTGTAAAAGCTAAAGAAATTTCGCAAGAACAAATTGCACAAATTCAGAATATAGTTACAAGAGAACTAAAAAGTGATATAGATAATATTCATATAAGTAATAAAGAATAAGAATATATCAAACTATAAATGTAAGTTTATTAATAAAAACTGAATTATTTTATATATAAATCTATCTTTTTGTAAAAAAATGTGATAAAATTATTAAACAATATATTTAATATGGAGGAAATACAATGAAAGACATAATAAAAGAACTTCAGGATAGAGGATATATAGAACAATTAACGCATGAAAAAGAAATGAGAGAATTATTTCAAAAAGAGAGCGTTAGATTTTATATAGGAATAGATCCAACTGCAGATAGCTTACATATAGGACATTTTGTTGCTTTAATGGTGGCATCAAGATTGCAAAAAGCAGGACATAGACCAATAATATTAATGGGTGGTGGAACTGCTCAAATAGGAGATCCATCAGGCAAAACAGACATGAGAAAAATGATGACAAAAGAAACAATAGAACATAATGTTGCTTGTATAAAAAAACAAGCGGAAAGATTTGTTTCTTTTGAAGGAGAAAACGCAGCAATTATATTAAATAATGCTGATTGGTTATTAAACTTAAATTATATAGACTTTATGAGAAAAATAGGAACTTTATTTTCTGTAAATAAAATGCTTGCAGCAGAATGTTACAAAACTAGATTGGAAACAGGGCTAACCTTTTTTGAAATGGGATATATGCTAATGCAAAGTTATGATTTCTTATACTTACACGACAATTATGATTGTAAAATGCAGATAGGTGGAAATGATCAATGGTCTAACATTATAGGGGGAGTTGAACTTATAAGAAAAGTTGGTGCTGATGATTCTTATGGTTTAACATTTAAACTTTTAACAACTGCAGAAGGAAAGAAAATGGGTAAAACTGAAAAAGGAGCATTATGGTTAAATCCTGAAAGGACATCTCCTTATGATTTCTACCAATATTGGAGAAATATTGGAGATACAGAAGTAAGAAAAGTATTAACTCTACTTACATTCTTACCTGATGAAGAAGTAGAAAAATTGTCATCACTAAAAGGTGAACAAATAAATGAAGCTAAAAAGGTTGCTGCTTTTGAAATTACTAAATTAATACATGGTGAAGAAGAAGCAATTAAGGCAAGAGAAGCTTCAGAAGCTTTGTTTGGAAATGGTGGAAATTTAGATAGTATGCCAACTGTAAAGCTAGATAATACAAATATATCAATTATAGATGCTATAGTATTAACTGGAATTGCTCCTTCAAAAGGCCAAGCTAAAACTTTAGTCGCACAAGGTGGAATAACATTAAATGACAATAAAATAGATGATATAGCATATAATTTATCTGAAAAAGATTTTAATGATGGATATGCAATTTTAAGAAAAGGAAAGAAAGTATACTATAAACTAGAAAAATAACAAAATAAAAACAATTTTATATATAATTTTTTTAAAATATTGATATAAATTGTAATAAGTGATAGAATAACTAATGTAGAAATTATGAAAGGAATGGACATAAAATGAATAAAAAATTAAAAATAGTTAGTGCATTTATTATATCTCTAATAGTTTTAATAACAACTACAGTATATGCGGCAAATGAAGATATCACTCTAAAAAAAGTAAAAGAGGATGTTTGCAAAATTGAATTAGGAGAAGATGGAGAAGTTATAAAAAAATTAGTTTCTGTTGATAATCCTAAAAAAGAAATTATCTTACAGGTAGATGTAACAAATTTAAGAAATGAAGAAGAAGATATTAAACCTAGTGAAATATTTTTAGTAATAGACAATTCAAAAAGCATGAGTGATAATAAATTGGCAGACGGAAGAACTAGAAAAGAAGCAGTGTTTTCTGCAGCTAAAAAATTATCAGAACAAATTTTAAAACAAGATAAAAAGGCAAAAATAGGAGTAGTAAGCTTTTCTACTAATTCAGATACAAATAAAGAAGGAACTTTGGAAGATGCAAATCTTATAATAAAACCAACTGACAAAATTGAGGATGTAACAGCAGCAATTGATTCAATACAAACAACGGGAATAAGAACTGATATAGATGCAGGAGTACAAGTAGCAAAATCTAATTTTTCAAGTGATGAAAATCTTAACAAACATTTAGTATTATTAACAGATGGTGTTCCTAATACTGCTGTTGGAGGACCAACTTCAACATATTCTGGAGAAGTTAAAACAAAAACAAAAGCTACATTAAAATCAATAAATGATAGTAACATAAATTTAATTACTGTTATGACAGGTGTTGACTCACAATATCAACCAGATCCAAATGGATCTACATCACAAGAAGCTGCTGGAAAATCATATAAAGATTTAGCAGAAGAAATATTTGGAACACAAGAGAATCCAAATTACGGATTATTCTTCTATGTTACAGATGACGAAGTAGAAAAAACAATTACAGAAGATGTTTATAAAAATGTTGTAACAATAAGAAAAAATGAAATAAAAAACATTGTACTTGTAGATTATTTTCCAGATGTTATACTTGCAAACTATAACTTTGAAATTATAGAAAAAGCAAATATTGGTACAGTTACAGCAGAAATTAATACAGAGAACAATAGTATAACATGGAATATAGAAACATTATCAGCAGGACAAACAGCCACATTTAAATATAAATTAACATTAAAAGATAAATTTGATGAAAAAATTATAAATGTTGAAACACCAACAAACGAAAAAGTAGATGTAACTTATACTAATGTTAATGGGGAAGAAAAAACGGAAACATCGAACGTGTCTCCATCAGTAATATTAAACAAAGATAATACTGTTGCACCAGTGGAAATTCCACAAACAGGAGATAATGCATTAATTATTACATTTTCAATATTAGTTCTAGCAGCTTTACTAGGATTAGGAATTGTAAAATATAGAAAAAATAATAAATAAATTCATGTTTAATAAAATAAAAAAAGACTATACAAAAAATGAGTGAAGAAATTTCACTCATTTTTTCTGATATTTTTTATGCGACCATTTTTTATATAAAAGTACGTTATTTTTAAATTCTACTATTACATACAGGGATAAAAACATAATAGTAATAATATAAATCATCAACCATCTAGTGATTATAGCTGGCTTTCTATATTTAACAATCTATTATATTTAGCGACTCTATCTGTTCTGCAAGGGGCACCAGCTTTTATCTGACCAATATTTGTAGCTACCGCTATATCCGCAATAGTAGTATCTTCTGTTTCACCAGATCTGTGAGAAATTATTACTCTATAACCATTAGATTTTGCGAGTTCTATTGCATCCAATGTTTCGGATAAGGTGCCAATCTGATTAGGTTTTATTAAAATACTATTTGCAACATTTAAATTTATGCCTTTTCTTAATCTAGTTACATTTGTAACAAATAAATCATCTCCAACTAATTGAATTCTATTACCAATTTTCTTTGTAAGTTCTTTCCAAGAATCCCAATCTTCTTCAGCCAAACCATCTTCTATAGAAATAATAGGATATTTGTTAACAAGGTCACATAAGTATTCTATCATTTCATCTTTAGTCTTAAATATACCACTCTTCCAAAATAAATAGCCATCCTTGTTTTGTTTTTTAGCTTCATCATACATTTCAGTTGCAGCAATATCTAATGCAATACATACATCTTTGTACAATTTATAATTCGATTTTTCTATGGCTTCAACTATTAAATCTAAAGCCTCTTCGGCTGTACTTAAATTAGGAGCAAAGCCACCTTCGTCACCAACAGCAGTTGACAAATTTTTAGATTTTAATAACTTTTTTAAATTTTGATAAACAGTAACTCCCATTTCTAATTTTTTAGCAAAAGTTTTACCACTTAAAGGAACAATCATAAATTCTTGTATGCTCAAATTATTATCAGAATGTTTTCCTCCATTTAAAATATTCATCATAGGAGTAGGTAAAATATGAGCGTTTACTCCTCCAAGATATGAGTACAAAGGAGTACCAAGAGAATTACTTGCAGCTTTAGCACATGCAAGTGAAACTCCTAAAATAGCATTAGCACCTAAAACAGATTTATTGACGGTCCCATCTAATTTTATAAGTAAGCTATCAATTTTTCTTTGCTCATAAACATTCATTCCAATTATTTTTTTTGCAATTTTATAATTTACATTGTCAACTGCTTGACCAACACCTTTACCCATATATCTAGAATCATCAGTATCTCTAAGTTCAACAGCCTCAAAACTACCAGTAGATGCACCAGAAGGAACTAATGCAGTTCCAACAAAACCTCCATCTGTAACGACTTCTACTTGAATGGTAGGGTTACCTCTTGAATCTAATACTTCTAAAGCATTTACACTTTTTATACCTAAAAAATCTTTCATATTAAACAATCCTTTCCAATATTTGTAATATTATAAACAAAATTAACAAGAATATGCAGAATTAAATTCAAAAGAAACTTAAACAGAAAAAGCAATTTACAAATATTATCACAAATAATAAAACAATAAAAAGTACTTGTAAAATTTTTTTAGTTGTGGTAGTATAAGCATAAAGTAAAAAAGTAAAAATCTATAAAAAATATAGATATTT
>OLSB01002633.1_pt1 | contig 14437 bp, 13 predicted proteins | sample 1672071 | NCBI WGS metagenome assembly OLSB01 (sample SAMEA3136642, study PRJEB25190) | human gut metagenome | biome: human gut; feature: human-associated habitat; material: faeces | place: Austria | collected 2013 | reverse complement strand
GCGCGCGTGGTTTGGGACCATGAGGTCGCAGGTTCGATCCCTGTCACCTCGACCAATTTAAAGGATTTTTTAAGAAATTCTAGAAAATTTCAAAAAAGTCTAAAATGTGAAAAGACACATGTTTGTAAGATTACAGCATGTGTCTTTAATTTTATCAAATTCTATAAAATTCTTAAAAATACCGAAAAAATTTCAAAAATAAATTTCAAGAATTATTTTTTATCTCAAAAAAATTTCAAGAAAATTTCAAGAATAGCAATCCCTTGTCCAATCTGGATTAGGAGGAAATTCAATGTTGACTTTTGTACCCCATAAAATTAAAGAAGACTACAAAAAAGTAGAATTCTATCGTGTAAATAAAGAACTTTGCAATAATGAGATCTACAAAGATTTATCTCCTACAGCAATTCTATTATATTCACTATTATGTGATAGGTTATCACTCACATATACTAATGAATTAACAAATAATATTCCTAAAAGTAAAAAACATTACTATGATGAATATGAAAATATGTATGTGATTTTTACGAGAATCGATTTAGAAGAAAAATTACATGTTGGTAAGTCAGCAATTAGTTCTGCATTTGAACAACTAAATAAAGCTAATTTGATTAGAGAAAAAAGACAGGGAAAAAATAAGCCTAATAGAATTTATGTAGGAAAAACTATATCAGAAATAAAAGAAGAATTTATAAATGTGAAGTCTGAAAATCAAACTTCAGGAAGTCCGTTTATCAGTTATCAGGAAGTTAGAAAATCAGACACAAATAAGAATAATAGATTTAATACAAATAATAAATATAACACATTTTATAATTATGAAAGTCGAGATTATTCTGATATGGATTGGTCGAAATTATATGCAAATAATAATTGGAATTAGGAGGAATTTTTATTATGGAAAATGTAAACAGTAAAATTACTTATCATCAAGAAGGAGATTATTTAATACCAAATTTAACAGTTCCAAATGATGAAAATGAAAACTATCAAATTGGAAAATATGGTCACTTAAGATTAAGTTATTTAAAAAATCATAAAAAAGGCGAATATGAATTATTAAAAATTAGTTGTGTTTTAATAAAACATCTTATTGAAGTTGATATACAAGCTAAAGAAAAGGTTAAATTATTAATAGGTCAATTTAAAGAATGGGAAAATATATCTGAAGATTTAAAAGATACTAATCCTCTAGAGTGGGTTGGTAAAATGAATAATATAAAAAATCGTGCTGAAGAAATTGTTTTAAAAGAATTAATTTATGTTTAAATTTAGGAGGATTTGTTATGAGTAATTTAAGAGAAGTTAATGATGATATTTTGAAAGATTGGTTGTTATTTAGAGAAGATGAAATTTCTTCTTTAACTTGCCCAGAAGATAAAAAACATTGGGTTTATTTTGATGAGATTTCAAAGAAAATTTTAAATAATATTCCTAAACGAAATAGGAATTATGTTCAAAAACAACTTAATATTCTTGATGATAATTTTTTAGATTATCTTGGCTATTGGAATGAGAAGTATTATAGGAATGGATTCTGTGATGGAGTGCAGCTGACTTGTGGCTGTTTAGATAAATAGAAAAATTTTTAGAAATATGCTACGAAAAAGCAAAAATCGTGGCATATTTCTAAAATGTATATTTTTTTATTTCAATATAATAACTATAAATAATCCTCTAAATATTCCTTAACTTTTATATTTAATTTGTATTTTTTTAATAATTCTATTTCTGAATTGATATAGTCTTTATGTTCTATATAGTCTAATCCATTAATCGAATCATTTAAATTTTTTAAAAAGTCTATTTTTTTATCAATTAAAGGAACTTCACTTCCTGTCCATGATGAAAAACTAGAAAATAGTGGTATCTTTTTAAAGTCATCAACTGTTTTATTTAAGTTAAGAAATTCCAATATATATTCTTTCTTTTTTCTTTTAAAAGATGAATTTATGACCTCAAATACAGCTATCATCTTTTCAATATTACTGTAATTTGTTTGAATATATTTATTAATCCACTCTTCTTTTTTTAATACTATGTGCTCTTTTTCATTATGCTCACTATTAAAGAGCTTTTCTATTTCCAAATAATTAAATCGATGTTTTTCTATCTCTGCAAATGCTATATCTATATAATAATCATAATTATCTAATTTCCAAATCTCATTAAATATATTATCTAATTCTGAAGATCTTCTTTGAAAATCTTTCATATTATCTATTATTTTATAAATAAATTTTTCATCTTTCTTTAAAATAGCAATCCCAAATTTTCCTTTATTATCCATAAAATTATATGAGCCTAAAATATACAAATCTTCTAGTATTTCTAAGTGTTCAAAAGCTTCTAGGATTCTTTCTATGTCATCTTGTTCTATATTAAAAATATTATAGAAAAAATCACTAATAACGAATGTCTTTTTATTATATAGTTTCAACAGCTCTTGGCAATACCTTTCCAAAGTACCTTTTTTTGCTTTTTCATACTTTAACAAATTTTTTATATCAATAATATATACCTGTTCTTCATCTACCTGCTCATATAATAATTTAAAAATATTTTCTATATCTTTATCGGTGATACTTTCTATACTATTATAATATCCCTTTAGATAACAAAATTTTTTATTATTTTCACTGTTCTCTAATATTAATAGCACAGAGTTATTATTATATTTTTTTAATATTTTATCTATTAATATATCTGGATAAGTTATAAATGGTGCATTTTTATTTATATATTCCCTAAATACTTCTAGAAAAAAATCTTTTTGATTAGCCATTACATAATCAAATATATCTAAAATTGATGAATTTATATTAAACATATTTAATCTTTTTTGATATCCCTCTACTATATGACATGCCTCAAATAGATTGGAAAAATCCTTTATGGTAAAATCCTTAATCATATTAATAACTCTATTTTTTCTTTCTTGTTCAGCTTTTTTCCAATCTTCCCCCAACTCTCTTTCAAACTCTAAGTTATTAATAGATACATATTGTTCATTCTTTTTGTAGTTTTCTATTTCAATTGGAATGTCGATATTAGCTTTTTTGCATTTGTTTTTAAAGCTTTTTAATATTTCACATTGGAAAAAATTTGGATTTTCCCATTTAGCAAAAAATTTTGTAGTTAAAATTTCAAAATCATTCCTAAAGATTTTTTTAGTTTCATCATCTAAAGGATAAATATTGTAATCTATTAATATATCTTCAATCATTTCTTTAACTTCATCTATTTCATATAATTGCTCTAAAGTTTCAAATAATTTATTTCTAAAATTAAAAACATCTTCATTGGGTATTAAACCTATTCTAACAAAATTTATAGTTAATTTTTTTCTTGATTGTTTAGTAATATGATGTTCAAATTCTAAAAAGTTTTTAATTATTTTTATTAATAAATAAGCTAAATTATATTTATGTTCATCATTCAAGGAAATATTATTCATAAATTTATCTATTATATTTAATTCGCTTTTATATTTATTATCTATACTGTGTTCATCTATTCCCAAGTTTAATATAAAACCAAAATAGAAGTCCATTATTAAATCAGGTCTCTTTTTATAATACTCTATTAGTAACTCAATTGCTTCGCTATTAAGTTCTCCATATTTGAAATTAGATAATATTTCTATTTTTTTATCATTAATGCTTTGATTGTTTTTTTTACCATCAAAATCAAACGTATTTAAATCCAGTTCTTTTGCTTTAGTGCTATCTATTTCAGATTTTATTACAGTTATTGCTTTCGTTCTATCGACATTATAGAAATGGTATAAAAATTTTGAATCTGTTGAATATGGTTCATTTTTCCAAATTTCTTTTATTTCTGATACTATGTATTCTTCAACTTCTAAACTATAGAATATACTACATATCATATTTATAACATTAACCACTTTTAATATACAATTCGGATATAATTTTATAATTAAATCTGATATTGTAATTGTCTTGTCCTCTATTAAAAATTTGTATACTACATAGTTTCCAAAATTTTGATCACTTATTTTTGAAGCTTTTCCTTCAAAATAATCAACTAATTCTAACTTATTCAATTTTTGAATTATTTCTATAAAATCCTTTTTTTCGAACTCAAATTTATTTATAATTTTTATAATATTATCGTCTTCTATATTTATTGGTCCTAATAATGATATTAAAAATAATGCTTTTATATCATTTTCGTTTAAATTTTTTTCTGCTATAGTAGGAAAATAATAACCCTGAAATATATCAATAACACTATTTAAATTTTTTATTTTTTTATCTATTATCCCTTTTGCAGATAAAACTGCTAATCTAGGATTTCCATTTGCAACCTCTAGAATTTTTTCTTGATACAATGAATTTTTTATTGAATATACATCTTCAAGAATTTTCCTTATTTGCTCATCTTCCATATTATTAACAGTGTATAATTTAGGTAAATGGTATTCTTTCAGTTTTGAAAGTACATTTTCTAATACATAATCTCTAACTGTTGCAAGTATTTTTATTTTACAATTCTCGCTTTTGTCTTTTATAAAGTCCATAAAAGATTTAACTCTATGCATTTCATTGATATCATCTACAAAAATCAAATATTCCTGCCCGTTTTCTATATAATCTACTAAATCTTCATATATATCATTTCCATTATTTTTTATACATAGACACTTTGCACATTCATTTTTGGTGATATATTCTTTACAAACTTCTATCGCTAACTTTGTTTTTCCAACACCTGCTTTTCCAATCAAAAGAATTACTTCTTCATTATTTAAATTTTCTAATACTTCTTCTTTCTCTGCCCTTTCTAAAAATTCTATATTTAAAGGAGCATTAACACTATTTTTATCATGTTTTTGTATAAATTCATCTATATCGCAAAATTGTCCACTATCTACTGCAATATCTAAATATGTTTTGGCTATTGATTGAAAATTATGAGCTATGTCATATGAAAAATCATCAATTCCTATTAGCTCTACATCTTTATCTTTAAACAATATTTTAATTTCTTCTCTTTGAGCTATATTTATATTATTTGAAGTATAACAACATATAACTTTCTCAATTTTACTTTCATCTATATATGTTTTATCTATGTTATATGCACTCATAATATCTTCTTTTAATTTTTGAAATGCTTTTGCATTTACTGCTCCATACATTATTAAAATATATTTTCCATTATCTAATTCTACATATGTATCCGGTGTTCCCTTGGTAGGCTTACTACTTCCTGCCTCACTTCCTAGACAAGTAATATTAGTAAATTTGTATTTTTTATATAAATATGCATTCATAATTTGTTGAAAAGCTCCTCCGTCTAATCTCAATATTGCTTGCTGAATTTTATCTATTTTAACCATAACTTCCTCCTTATTATTTTATTATATGCATAAACGCACATCAAAATTGTCGAATATTGTCCTTTTATATAAAAAAAGCAAAATAATTCTGCAACTAAAATCACATTATTACTTTGCTTTTCTTAAGTATCTTTTATTATTTAAATATTTCTTTCATAATTCCATTTTTCATATCTGCAATATTATAAATGTTATCCATTCTATCAAATGTTTCTCTTAAGTTATTTCTTGCTGAAATCCATCCCATTCCATCTGTAAACCATACAAATTCGAAACCAACAACTTTCTCAGCTTCTTCAGCAATCATTTTGTAACTTCTTGCTGTTTCGTTAAGTTTTGAACCACCTGCTGCATAAAAATTCGTTTCAATTCCATATATGCAATTATCAGTTTTTACAACAAAATCAAATCTTTTAGTCGCTTGATTTTGATTACTAATAAATGACATATCTAGTTTCCATTTTTCTTCTATTTCTTGTAAATACATTTCTTTAAAATATGTTTCATTCTTCTTAAATCCAGCTTTTTGAATAAATCTTTCTACAACATCTTCCATTAGATGTCCACCACGATTTTTTCTTGCATTTGAATTTAATCCAGATTCTACACCTAAAACATAATCATATAAGTTATTTACTAGATGATTTTGAATTAAATCAAATAATCCTGTTTCCCTCATAAATACTTTATATTGTTCTATGCTGTAATTCATTTTTTTGAAATTGTATTCAAATTTGTTACCTTCATCATCTAAAACAATTATTTCATATTGTCTTACTGCTAATAAAATTGGAATGCATTTTAATATTTCAGGATATTTGTTTATTAAATCTACAAAATCTTTTTCTATATTTTTGCTACCAATCAAGGAATTTAGCATATTTAATTCAATTTTATGTTCTTCAGCATTTCTATATATAGTTTCAAAATCTATGTAATATTTATAATCCGCTATGCTATCTGTAAAAGTTAATAGCCATTGCGCAAAGTTTCTTTTCATAGCTATTCCTCCTTCAATTCTTCAAATCTTCTTATAGATAAATCTAAATAGTCTTTGTTATTATCAATTCCTATGTATTTTCTATTTAATTTTATAGCTGAAATACCAGTTGTACTACTTCCACAGAATGGATCTAAAATTAAATCATTTTCTTTTGTAGATGCTAATATTATTCTGTCTAATATTTCTAAAGGCTTTTGCGTTGGATGCTTTCCTTGTTTCTTTTCAGAAGGTTTTGTTAAGGAGGTTGTCCAAACATCCCTCATCTGTTTATTATGATTTAGTTCTTTCATTAATTCATAATTAAAGGTATATTTATTTTTCTTAAGATCTTTTCTAGCCCATAGAATTGTTTCGGTTGAATGAGTAAATGTTTTGCATGCTAAGTTTGGTGGAGGATTAGTCTTTTGCCAAGTAATGTTATTTATTATCTTAAATCCTTCTTCTTCAAGCGCCATCCCTATTGAATAAATATTGTGCAAAGTCCCACTAATCCAAATTGTTCCATTATCTTTTAATACTCTATAACACTCTTTAATCCATTTTCTATTAAAAGTATGTTTATCTTTTACAGACAAAGATTTATCCCAATCTCCTTTATTTACACTTACCATTTTTCCACCACTACATGTTATTCCATCACTGGATAGAAAATATGGTGGATCTGCAAATATCATATCAAATGTACTATTTTCAAATGAATCTAAAGCGTTAAATGTATCATCATTTATTAAGCTAAAGCTATCATTCTTATAGTAGAATTTTTTTGAGATTCCCATTCTGACTGCTCCTCGTAATTTGTTATTAACAATTCTGAAATTTCTCCACGACCTTTTGCATTTGAATTTATCATTCTTTTAGCAGAAACTTCGTTTATAACAAAACCTTTATAAATATTTTCAAAGAAATTATCATCTTTATTAACATTCTTTGGATTTGAGTTACTTAACATTAATTTTGCATTTTTTAAGTCTAGTTTATAAAAATAATTTGCTAGTTCTTTTTGATTATCATCATTAAAATCCTCTTTTGTATAAGATGTAAATCCAGATGTAGCTGATAAAGGTCTATAAGGTGGGTCAAAGTATACAAATGTATTATTATTTACATATTTTTCACTTTTTCTATAATCACCATATTCAAAAATAACATTTTTAATGAGTTCTGATAAATTCCTTAAATTATTAGAATCACATATTGTTGGATTTTTATATTTACCACAAGGTACATTAAACTTTCCATCTTTATTAACTCTATATAATCCATTAAAACAAGTTCTATTTAAGAAAATAAATTCAGAAGCTCGTTTTACATCTAATTTATCATTTAGTTTGTAAGAATTATATTCTGCTCTGATGTCATAAAAATAATTTTGCCTTTCCTCATCATTTAAAGCTATAAAGTTTTTTTCTTTTTTATCTAATTCGTTTATTAATTCTTCAACATTATTTTTTATTACATTATAACAATTAATTAAATCTATATTTATATCAAAAGCATATGCTTCTTTTATTTCATATTTCTGTAAAATGTCTATTAAAACAGCACCACCACCCACAAAAGGTTCAATATACCTTTCAATAAAACCATTTTTTAATTCAAATGGATAATATTTTGTTATTTGTGGTATTAAACTATTTTTTCCACCAGCCCATTTTACAAAAGGTTTCACTGTTTTCATTTTTACCTCCAAAATTTCAAAACTACTATATCACATTTTTCTAAAATTTAAAAGGAAATATAACAATGTTTTTAATTTTAATTTTTCTCAAAATATTAGAAAGGGTTTTGGGATTTTATCCCATCAAGAAGAATTTCGTGTGAACGAATTCAGTGCTTGCTAGGACAGAAAATTAGTTTTTTAATTATTTAAATGTACTTTAAAAAGTACAAATTAATGTTCTAAAAAGGTTATTAATGTACCCAAAATGTAACTATATTTTCAAATATAAGTATAGTTTATTTTAAAATATTTGTATCTAATAATTTTTTTATTAGCATGTAATTTATGTATTAAAAATTACTTTTATTTTATTATTTATAATCCCAATAAAAAATTTTTTTAAATTATATGTCCCGTTTTTGTTAATTTAAAGTGCTATTAATTTATGAAGAAAATAAAAATTTTTTAAAATAGATGTCCACTTTTTGAGATTTTTAGTGCTGTTCTATATAGAAAAAATTAAATAATTTTAATTTTCAAAAAGACCATTGACTTTACCAGGATATTATGTTAAATTTCAAAATGAAGGGTGAACTAATCACACTCAATTAACTTAAATATCTTGTAAAGAACAATAACAAAATAAATTTTAAGTTAAGGAGGTATGATTATGGAAAAACTTGATAATATAGTTATGTATTCGCCAGAAGATGTGAGAAAACTTCTGCATTTAGGAAACACTAAATGTTTAGAATTATTCAATTCTGAAGATTTTCCAAGCATAAAAATTGGACGAGCATTTTGGGTAAAAGCAGATTGTTTAGAAAGATTTTTAAGTGAAAAACATGTTGTTGGAAATAAAAATGAAGATCTATTCTAACGGACAAATAAATCTTCAAAAAATAACTATTTACAGGAACACCCTGTGCTACATAGATTATACATTAAAAATTTTATAGGTACAAGAGTAAAGCAGGGTAGTTTCTTCCTAAAATAAGGAGGTACTAAATGCAACACTCAAAAGGAATTACAGTTGGAACATATACAATAAAAACAAAGAAAAAGGTAAACACCTTGCCTATCTGTCCAACTTGTAAGAATTGTAAAGATAGGTCAATTTGTAGCAATAGAAAAAAACTTACAAAATGCTCTATATGCAAAAATTGTTCGAATGCAACAGAATGTGATATTTATTATATTTCATCTTGTTCAAAAGCAATATTAAATTTAGGAAGAAGTCCACAAACAGGAAAAGAAATTAAGAAAACTTTTACAGGAAAAACTGAGGATGAAGCATTATACAAACTTTATCAATTTAAAGATAATGTAAAAAGAAATGGTCTTCCTAAAAATATTTTGCAAAAAACTATGGTTACTATATATTCTTTAGGTTGTCAAATGGAAGAAATAAAAAAGTCTAGAGGTAAGATTGGAACAAATGCATATAGAACAAATATGAGTACATTAAAAAGGATCTCAAATTATGAGTTTTCTAATATTCCTATTGAAAAAGTTAAAAGAGAAAGCATTGAAGATTTCCTAGAAGATGAAAGAAACAAATCTAATTCTATAATAAAAAAAGATTATGGAATGCTTGCAAGAATATATGATTATGCTGAAGAAAATGATTATATAAAAAAGAACTTTTTTAGAGGATTTAACAAAATCGAAAAAACTCAGAGTAAGATTGCTACAAAACAAGTTAATCCAATGACATTTGACGAAGAAAAAAGATTTAAAGAATACTTAATGAATGATACTCATCCATATAAAAATCTTGTCTTAATTGAATTGTACACTGGAATGAGATTAGGAGAAATATTAGCACTAGATATATCAGATATTGATATAAAAAGTGATACTATTCGAGTTAGTAAAATATTGACACATGATGAAAATCATAAACCTTACATACATGATTCTACCTTATCTCAAACAAAAGACGGTGCTAGACTTGTACAGATTAATGATGTTTTTAAAAACAATGTTATTGAAGCAATTAGCATTGCAGAAACAAACGAAAATAACAAAGAAAAATTATTATTCTGTCAAGATAACGGCTCACTTATTTTAGAAAGTAGTGTAAATAGTTATTTAAAAAGAGTTGCAAAAGAAATAGGATTAAGCTATTGGAAACAATTTAGTTCTCATAGATTAAGACATACATTTGCAACAAGATGTATTGAAGCAGGTATTTCTCTTCCTGTACTTCAAACATTAATGGGACATCATGATATTCAGACTACCATTAATGAATATGGTAAAGTTTTTAATTTCTATCAAAGAAAAGAGAAAGAAAAATATATTAATTATGTAACAGATGGAATAAGTGAGATGTAAAGCTAATTTGAATAGATAAAAAATAGTAAAAATTTCAAGGTCAAATTTCAAGAATAGATTTGATAATATAAAATGCAGTAATATCAGTAGATATGTGTCTTTCCGAGGTAGTCACCTCGACCAGAATTTAACAATTTTTAGAGAATTTTAGAAAACTCTAAAATAGTGGAATAGTATTAATCACAAGGTTTTGATTGATACTATTTTTTTGTGCAGTTTTAAAAAATTCTGTTAAAACTGATAAAAAAATTCTAGAATATGGTTCTAGAAAAAAATTATCCTTAAATTTTAGTTCTAGAAAAATTCTAGAATATTTCAATAGTTCTTTCAGCTTGGAAAGGACAAATATATGGAAGAAATACAATTTTATAAAATAAATGAGGTTTTAAATCATAAATATTATCAAATACCACAAGAATTATTCGTAAATGGAAAATATAAAGATAAATTAAATTCAGATAGTAAAATATTATATTCCTTTTTATTAGACAGATTAACACTATCACAATTAAATAATTGGGTTGATGAATTTGGTAGAATATATTTAATTTTTACAAGACAAGAAGTTCAAGAAAAATTGAATCTTTCTGAAAAGACCGCAAGTAAGGCATTTAAACAATTAATAGATGTAAAATTAATAGGAGAAAAAAGACAAGGTCTAGGAAAGCCGAACTTAATATATGTTGGAAAAATTATACATGAGGAAATAAAGGCTATTCCAGAGCAGGAAAATTTACAGCTCTTGACCCGTAAAAATTACAGCTCTGGAATAGTAGAATTTACAGGTCAGGAACAGGAAATTTTACCGACAATCAATACTAATAATATCAATACTAATATAATCAAGACTGAGTCTATCAATCTTGAAAGCAACGAAGATGAAATAGCACTTAATGATATAAAAGAAAAATGCAACTTGAACGAATTTACCAAAGAGGATAGGTTAGTTCTAGAAGATGTAATAGATGGCTTATATTATAGAGATAATTTAAAAGTTGGAGATAGTATTGTTAAACATCCAAAAATAATTGAAAAATTAAAATTAATTGTAAAAGAAAATTTAGTGCAATTAATAAATATATTGCACAATATGAAGGACGTGCAAAACGTAAAAAGTTATTTAATGATTTGTTTATATAATAATTTAGGTAATACACATATTACTACTAGAAAAGAAAGCTGTAGCTCTGCAAAAGAAATTAATAGAGAATATCCAGAAGGCTTTTTTGATAATTTCTATGCTAATTTTTCGCAAACAGAGCCCGTAGTAAATTGATAAAAATTTGCTACGGGAAGGTGAAATTGCAAATGCTTGCATCAGAGCAATTTCATTAAATAAAATAGAATGGCTATTTTATTTAAGCCTAAAGAGCGGTAGCAAATTTAGGCAAGGGTGCAGGAACTCCTGCCACACAGATAAGTTTTGAAAAAACTTGTCTAGTGTGTTAGACAAGTAAACTTATCTTATAGAGAAAGTGCCAATAATTAGATGAGCTATGCAATAGTAAGAAACGAAAAATTAACAAGAGCACAAGCTACACGGAATATGTGTACACAATGATAGAAAAGCAAAAAATCATACAAATAAAGAAATAGATATAAACAAATCACAATTAAATTATTATTTAAAAAGAAATGAATTAAGTTATGTAAAAGAATTTGATAAATTAAAAGAAAAATATGACTTAAAGGGTCAAATAAGGAGTAATAGTATTATAGCCTGTGAAATGGTATTTACTTCTGACTCTGAATTTTTCAATAAAATTGGGGAAAAAGAAACTAAAAGATATTTTGAAGAATGTTATAAATTTATATGTAATTATAAGAATCTTGGCGAAAGAAATATAATATCAGCAGTAGTACATTTAGATGAAGGTGTACCACATATGCACTTGGTATATGTTCCAGTAATTCACACGAAGGATAAGGAAGGCAATAATATTGAAAAAATATGTGCACGAGATTTTTGGAAAGGTAGAGATAGCTACAGAAAATTACAAGATAAATATTGGGAACACATTACATCAAAAGGTTTTAAATTACAAAGGGGATTGCCAGTAGAAGAAACTAATAGAGAGCACACAAGCATTCAGGAATATAAAAAAATAACTAATTTTGAGAATACTAAAAAAGTTTTAGAGAATATAAATCTAGAATTACCAGAAGTTCCTCAAATAAAGGATTTTAAAAAGCTTATGATGAATAGAGATGAAAAAATTGCTGAGAAAATAATTAAACCAAAAGATGAGCTAATAGAAAGGCTCCACCAGGATAATGTTATATTACACAAGGAGCTTACAAAACAAGCAAAAGTAGTTGATATTGCAGAAGAATATCAACAAGAAAAAGCAGATTTGTTGCAAGAAAATAAACAATTAAAAGATAGATGTAATACACTACAAAGGAATTTTGAAATTAGAGAAAGAGAACTTCGTAGAGAATTTAAAAATCAAGAATATAAAAATTCACGAGAGTATGTAAAATATATAGATTATTTGGAAAATGAAAATAACAAGTTACACAAGATTATAGATAGGTTTAAGCTAACTATATCAAAATTTATAACTTGGGTTTGCAATAAGTTTTCTGTATCATCTGAAGATACAATTATTAGAGATTTTGAAAAGGAAAATCATATAAGTTTTAATGTTGAAAAACAGATAAAAGATGAGGAAAAGAGAAAAGAACGAGATAGAGAGCTAGAATTATAAGATAGGAGTAATAAAATTATGAATAGAGAAACAAGGAAAAGTTTTTATGATGAATATTTAGATGATTTTTGTGAGTATATAGAAATAAAAAAGATGGAATTGGTAAGGGATAATCCGAAATATTTAGAATTACACAATAAAATAATCAACATAAAGAAGAATAATTCGAAAATAAGAAAGTATATTGAAGATAATGAGATAGAAACTTTATCAGTTGATGAACTATCTGAATTATTAGAATTAATCAAAGCAAATGAGGATATAAATGTTTTGTATGAAAAAATAATCTTTAAATTAGGTTTTAAAGAGGCTTGTACGATTTTAATCTAATATATCAATCTATTTAACATAAAAGCAAATATATTGGTTGATAATTATTTGCTTTTATGTTATTATTTTTACAACAAATAGTAATTTTTATAAAAATGAAGGGAGAAAATTTGGATGAAAAATATTTTTTTACGAGGAATGATAGCAGGATTTATTTTCACATTGTTGATTAGTTCAATATGTTATATAACTTTTTATGGATTAGAATATGGAATTGCAAGTAGTATACATGTTTTGACTATAAATTTAGTATTTATGATTGTATCAGCTTTAATTGTATTTTTTTTGAAAAAGTTGAAAATTAATAATAAAATTGCACTGATTTCTAATATACTATTAATTCTATTTGGTGTATTAGTTATGATTGGTATTTTTTATGAAAAAATTAGTGAAATTATAACCGTTAATTACATAATTCCAGGACCAACAATAAAAATTCCTAATATGTTATGGCTAATTGTTTTATTAAGTGTTACAATAAGCAATGCTTGTGCAGACAAAGATCAAAAACATGGATTATTAAAATTTATAATTGGAGAATTAATAGCAGTTATTATGTTTGGCATGATTAATTTTGCTTTAAGTGTGTTTATTAATGAGTTTAATAACGCTCTAGATGTAAACAGAGTTGTTAATAGTGTTATACAAGGAATGTGCGCAATTTTAATAGTAGTGTATTCTCTATATATGGCGAAGAAATGCCTAGATGGTATTAATAAAAAAGTATAGGATAGATTTTAATTACAATTATGTGAAAGAAAAAATGTTTGGAAATTTACAAATTATATAAATAATATACAATAAGATAAATTTTCTTTGAGAATATTTGACATAAAAATAAATAAAAAAATATATACATTATAGAATCTTTATTATATAATTGCATAAATTGAGGATGCTATTTATTGTAGCTATTATTCTATATTGGTTTCACAAGAACTAAACATATATAGACGCAGAGCGTTGAAAAAAGTATCCACAAAAATGGCTTAAAAAAATTTTTTAGAAAACTATATACTTTT
>OLSB01002631.1_pt1 | contig 14446 bp, 6 predicted proteins | sample 1672071 | NCBI WGS metagenome assembly OLSB01 (sample SAMEA3136642, study PRJEB25190) | human gut metagenome | biome: human gut; feature: human-associated habitat; material: faeces | place: Austria | collected 2013 | reverse complement strand
AACAACATATGCATGCCAGAGCGTTCCGGAAGCTTTTTCTCCGTCATTTATTATTTTATATGATTTCAGCTCACCTTTTTTGTTTAAAACAATATCAAATGAGGCAATAAGATAAGGTTTCCCCTCTTTTACGCCTTGTTCTTTTGAAATCGTTTCAAGTTTATTAACCGAAAAAAGGAGACATTTTTGTCTGTATTCGGGATTTTTTGTAACAAATCCGCCCGCAGCGCCGGAGGGCCATCTGTCCTCATCATAAAGGCACGGAAGCATTTCTTCTTCCTTTGCTTTTTCGGCACAGGATTTTATAAGACCCATGAACTCGTCGCTTAAATACTCAGTTGCCATGCCGGCACGTGTATGCATATAAAAACCGCCGAGTCCCATTTCTTTAAAATATTCAATCTGTTCAAGCAGTTTATCCTTGTGTAAAACGCCGTTCCAAGCCCAAAAAGGCTTTCCTCTGTATTCGGATGTGGGATTTTTAAACAATTCGGGATCGAGCTTTTTTGATGTATTTTTTTTGTATAACATTAGATTACCTCCTTGACTTTATAATAAAATAATTGTATAATAAAATCAATAGGTAAAATTTCTTTTTTTTCATGGTGAATTTAACCTCGAAAGGATATTTCAATGAAATTAATTAAAAGAAACGAAAAAATATATATAGAGTATTTTGAACATGACAAAACATCCGTGCATTCACACGAATTTTTGGAACTTGTGTACGTTGTGGAAGGCAGTGCACTTCAAACTGTAAATGACAAGAAAATTCTGCTTAGTAAGGGTGATTATTTTTTTATTGATTATGGAACCCGGCATGGGTATTCTAAAACAAATAAAGGCATATTTAAGATTATTAACTGCATATTTCTGCCCGAATTTATTGACGGAACACTTCTTGGCTGTCATTCGTTTCAAACTGTTTTAAATAATTACCTGATAAAATTTAACAAAAATACGCTTGTTATAAACCCGGCGGATTTTGTTTTTAAAGATTCAACAGGCGAAATTTACATTCTTATGCAAAAAATGATAGAAGAATTTAAAATGAAAAAAACGGGTTATATAGAAATTATGCGCAGCGAGCTTATAAATTTAATTATATATACCCTGCGCGAATATGTTGATCGAAATAAAATAGCAGAAAACGATATATGCTCAACTATTATAAAAGAAATCAATAATTCCTACAGTGAGAAAATTTCTTTAAATTGGTTTGCCGACCGTTTTAACTACTCTTTGCCCTATTTGTCACGCAAATTTAAAGAAACCATCGGGATAAGTTTCAGAGAATATCTTCAAAATACAAGAATTGAGCAAAGCTGCAGATTACTTGTAAATACAAATAAAAAAATAATTGATATAGCCCAAAGTGTGGGATATGACGATGTAAATTTTTTTACCGATATTTTCAAAAAAAAGATGAATATTACACCGCGTGAATTCAGAAAAACAAAAAAAGAAAACCTGCAAAGTTTATGACTTTAGGCAGGTTTTCTTAAAATATCTCAGACTAAATTAACCCATACATCTTACCAAAACGGCTTTTTGTGCATGAAGTCTGTTTTCGGCTTCATCAAATATAACAGAGTTTGGTCCGTCTATAACATCTTCCGTTACTTCATATCCTCTGTATGCAGGGAGACAATGCAGAAAAACAGCATCGCTTTTAGCTTTTGCAAAAAGTTCTTTATCTATCGTATAATCTTTAAAAATCTTTATTCTCTCGGCTTTTTCCGCTTCCTGACCCATGCTGCACCATGTATCCGTGTAAACAACATCGGCGTCTTTTATGGCTTCAGCAGGATCTTCCGTCAAAAGAATCTCCGAGCCTGTCTTCTTGGCATCGGAAATTGCATTTTGAACAACCTCGCTGTCGCAGGAATGAGACTTCGGCGAACCTATGGCAATGTTCATACCCACTTTGGCGCAGCCGTATAAGAGAGAGTGCGCAATATTATTTCCGTCTCCGATATAAGCAAGTTTTAATCCTTCAAGCTTGCCTTTATGCTCCGAAATTGTAAGCAGGTCAGCAAGAATCTGACATGGGTGAAGCAAATCCGTAAGCCCGTTTATAATCGGAATTGTTCCGTATTTTGCAAGGTCGGTAACATCTTTATGATCGAATGTTCTTATCATAATTCCGTCAAGAAATCTGGAAAGAACATTTGCAGTATCATAAATACCTTCTCCCCTTCCGAGCTGAATATCATTTGAACTCAGAAAAAGCGGATATCCTCCGAGCTGATACATGCCTACTTCAAACGAAACCCTTGTTCTGGTTGAAGATTTGGTGAAAATCATACCGAGGGTTTTTCCTTTTAAAAGATGGTGTTCAATTCCCCTTTTAGTTTCATCTTTTAATTTTGCAGCCAGTTTAAGAATATCAAATATCTCATCACTTGAAAGATCATGTAAACTTATTAAATGCTTCATCTTTTTGCTCCTTTGTATCTATAATGAATAAGTATAACACAGATTGAATTATTATGCAATAGTTTTTTAACAAAAAGTGAGTGCGGCAAAAAAATATATTTTGTCACACTCACTCTGAGGCTTTTTCTACAGCCTCTTTTTCCCTCTATTTTGCAGATTAGTTAGTTTCCAAAGGCTGCATAAATTTATCTGTGTTTGCGTTCCAAATAAACGCTTTTGTTGAAAGACCGGTGCAATCGGCAGTCATATCAACGTTGTACTTATTGCTTCCCGTTGTGATTTCTGAAATTGATGTATAGCTTATGGAAGCAAGACGGTTGCCGTCAAATCCCGCAACAACCAAGACAGCGTTGTCTATCTGCTTGCCCGAGCCGTTCCAAACTTCTACCGCGGCTTTTGCCTTGTCGATGTTAAGGTTTTTAACAAATACGTCGGACGATACAACATTTAATGTCACAGATACCGGGGCGCCTAAGCTTATCGATATAGTTTCATGTGAGCCGTCTTCGAGGATTTTGTTGTTTTCAACCTTGTGCGCTTTTGCCGTGCCGAGCAGCGAAATGTCTATTTTATCTCCGTCTTTAATATCGGCAGGCAAAGAAACAGAGATTTTTTTGCTTGCTTTATCAAATGTTACGTTTTTGTCTTTTTCCTCGCCGTTTATTTTAAGGCTTACATCGGAAGACAAAATTTCGTCCATATCCCTGTCAAGAGTTAAAACGGCTTTGTCCGCTTTATCGGAAATCTGAAGTTCGGAGGCAGTCAAAACCTGTTCGCCGCCCTCGGTGTAAGAAACATTTGAAAACGCCGGCAGCTTTTCAAATCTCTTCTGCGAATAATTGTCAATCCTCATGTAAGCGGGGTTTACAACCGCGCCGGCTTCATCGGCAGTTTTTGTACCTCTCTGGTGAAGAAGATACGTTGTTCTGTCCCAATTTCTGGTATATGCCCAGATATTCGATGCAGCGGGAACGTCGGCTACAACATGCTGCTCGGGCTCTCCCTCGTTTGCAAACCATACATTCCAGAGATCGTTGTCAAAATCATATTCCATTTTAAGGTGCATCCACTGATTTGCGCTGTAGGGCACATCGGTTCCGGTGATTTTGCCGTCGGGTCCGAAAATCCATGTTGAGCTTGAATCGGGCTCACCCGCAACCTTGCCGTGCCAGAGAGGCAGATTAAGGCCGAATGCGTCCTCGGTTGTGCCGAGAAACAGGTCAAATTCAAAGCTTATAATTCCGCCGTCTCTTGAAAGAAGAGTATTTTCTCCGGATGAACCGTAAGTCATCAATAAACCATCAACGTCTGACGATGTTGTGTCCGTCACTTTAAATTTTAAAGAAAATGAATAGTCATTTGAGTCTCCGCTTCTTCCAATATCTTGACGTTTAAAATCCACATTTTTATAATTCAGTTGATAAGTCCACAGGCGGTTAGAAAAAGCAGATGCATCATTAAAATTATATGTTCCTTCGGGATACCATGCATATTTCATAGCTCGAGTCCCATCGGCTATGCTGCCGTCATCGTTAGTATTGTATTCCTCGACACGGGCTCTGTAGCCGTCGGTTATTGGCCAGCTTGTCGGTGCATTAACGGTAATTTTGCTCTGGAAATACGGCGTATATGAGAATAAGCTTTCGGAAAGCTTTGTCTCAAGCTTGCCGTTAACCTTTACAACCTTAAAGGAGTGAGTACCTGCGGAAAGCGATGATAAATCCACAGTTTCGGTGTAGGTATACTGTCCGCTGCCGGGGGCGGTAAAGGTTTTTACTTCGGCGTCGTCAACATAGAACTTAACGGCGTCAGCATCGGCAACGGAGGCTGAAAGCTTAAGATCCTTTAAAGACTTATAGCTTCCCGAAGGCGAAAAGATATATCCGTCTGAGGGAGCAACCTCTTTGTACACCTTGAAATTGTCAAATGCAACGCCTGCCGTTTCCTGACCGTCTTCCTTTTCCGTCAGCTGGCAGAGAGACAAAGATATTCTTCCGTTATTCGGCACCCAACCATAGTTTTGACCGTTTCTGTGCAGCGAAAAATCATGTGCGCCGTCTTTATCGGTCACAGTTACATTAAACATGCCTGTTGAATTATTATATCTCAGCTTAATATGGAACCATTCTCCCACGGGATAGCTGTAGTCGGTTCCTTTAAGCTTTCCGTCACCGCCGAACAATGTCCATGTCTCGGTAACATTCCTGTTTTCACCCCAAAGAGGAATATATGAGGCATACCACAAGAGAGCGTCTGTGTTTGTATCAAATTTCAAATCAAATTCATTTACAAAAATTTCGCCTTCATTGCAGTTCGGAACTCTATTCGAGCTGTAGAAAACGAAGAAACCGTTATTTTCACCATATGGTGATGGCGTAAACGCAGTGCCGTTTGTATACTTAAGATACGGCGCGTTTCCTGCTGGGACATCCCCGTCGGGTGTTCCTGTTGTTGAGCGAAGTTCCATCCCGGTCATAGTTGCAGATTGGTATGGAGCTGTAGAGCTGTTAAAGTTATTGCCTTCAACGGTGCCGTAAACAGCAGGACTCATATCCGTACAAGCAACTTTAAACGGCTCTGTGGGTTTAATATCGTCTGCCGCCGAGGCGATGTTCGGAACAGATAAGAGGGACACTGCCATCAGCAACCCCACTATCAGCGCCATTAGTTTTCTTGATTTTAACATTTTGTAACCACCTTTCATTTTTTTGAAATTTTTATTTTATTTTAAGGAAATCCGCGATTTCCATGGGTGACTCAAAAAGGTAAATATATGCGTTATCCGAAAAAGCTTCGGGAATATCAAGCTCTGCCTTACATTCGGAGTCGGCTACGTTCTTTGTGGTTACCGCGCAAAGACCGCCGTTTTTGTCATACGCGCAGACAGCGATAAACGAAGAGGTTTCCTTCTTGGATTTGAGCCGCACCGTAACGGAAAGCTTTTCACCTGGCTTGGGAACGTTAAACTCAGCGTCATTTATTTTAACATTCCACTTGCATTTGGCTTCAAAATTGAATTTCCGTTCCGACAGCAGCGTCTCGTTTCCGTCCTTTACGGAAAATACCGAAAATGTCTTTTCGCCGCTTTCCTCGCCGAACAAATCGGTAGAATACGAATAGGTGTACGCCGCTCTGTCGGGAGAATCAAAGGTTTTTATGGTTTTGCCGTCAATTTTGAATACAACCTCATCGGCGTCCGATACATTGGCGGAAAAATCATTCCCTGACAAGTCGCTTATCGTTTCGTTATCCGAGGGTGAATAAATCAAGCCGTTTGACGGAGCTTCAATTTTATAAATCTTGAAATTATCAAATGCAACGCCCGCCGTTTCCTCGCCGGCGGCTTTCTCTGTCACCTGATGTACGGTAAAGTTTATTCTTCCGTAGCTCGGCACCCAGCCGGCATTTTTATCGTTGCGGTATTTAACATAGCTGTATTCACCCGTGCTGTCGGTTACGGCAACGTTATATTTACCGTCTGCAGGATTATAAATCAATTTAACATGAATCCATTCTCCGACAGGATAGCTGTAATCGGTATCTTTAAGCTTTCCGTCCGCGCCGAATAAAGTGTACTGCTCGATAGTTGTGTTGTTTGCTCCCCAAAGCGGAATATATGATGCATACCACAAAAGTGCGTCTGTATTTGTATCAAACTTTACATCAAACTCGTTTACAAAACGCTGTCCTTCGGCGCAATCGGGTATTCTTTTCCCGTAGTAAAACAGCCAAAATCCGTTATTTTCGCCGTAGGCGCTCTCTGCCCATGTTTTCCCGTTTGTGTACTTGATACACGGCGCGTCGCCGCCAGGAACATCTCCGTCGTCAACACCTTCAACCCAGCGAAGCTCCGCACCGGAGTAATTTCCGGTTTTATACGGGGAGATTTTGCCGTTGAAGTTGTTGCCGGCAACGCTGTTATACTGCGCCGGGCTTATTCCCGTATAAGGAACCTTGTACGGCTCTGTGGGTTCAACGGAAAACGAATCAGCCGCAGCCGCGGTAAAAAGAAGCGCCGCCGAGAGAATTGCGGATACTAAATTTTTTTTCATAGCTTTCATCCTTTCATTTTTTTGTTGCCGTTACAATGCCTGAACGGTAATTGAATGTATATCCCAAAAAGTCTTCAAGAGACGAATAATAAATATAATTGACATCGCCTATTTTAACCGGCGGATATGCAAGCTTTTTACCTATGTGATCAACAACATACGTTATTTTGTTCAATGTGAGAACGGCGGTTTTTCCGTTTGCCGTAACAGTGATTTTATCGCCGTTTTGCGAAACCTCGGCGCCAAACTCACAAAGAAGCTCTGCCGGAATATAGGGCAAGCCGTTATAAAGCTTTGTCGGTGTGTCAAGCTTTAAGAAGGAGCCTAAGTAATCACTTGTCTGCTTTCTTACAAAGAAGTCTCCGATTTTTGGCTTTGCCGTCTCGTCATACTTTATATTTGTCGGCGCGTTTGCGGCGCCAGGTATAAATGTATACGTACCTGCGTTTCCTTCAAGGTAAATACATTCGGAATCGCTGCCGGGCCTTACATAAACCGTGCCGTCAGGAGTTGACACCTGCCATGTTACAGGAGCAAGACCCGCAACAAAAAGTGTGCCGCCGCCGCTTGAGACACCAAAGGGTTTTTCAATCGGATCATCTTTTTTTGAAAAATACAGTGTATTATTTTTTATCCTTACACCAACAAAATCGGTTGTTTCAAGCTTCTCCGATTCAAGATCGGTCAGGTTTCCGGCGTTTGTAACATACATCACATTTAAAAACTCATCATATTTTCTGCTTTCCTTCGGGGATATCTCTATTCTGTATTTACCGCCTTCAACGGTGTTTGGCGTAGGCTTCATCATCAATCCGCCTATTTCAAACATCTGGTTGTTATCGCCGCCGACAACGTTGATATCAATATTTTGCGGCAGCAGAGTTTTATTTACAAGTCTGCCCGAAAAACCGTTTTTGGTTCTTTCTATAACGGTTCTGTTATCCCTGGTGCCGGGCGCCTCCTGGCAGTGCAAAAGCCATGTTTTCTTAAACGAGGCATTGCTTGACTCAATTTTGTCATAAACTATGAAGGCTGCCGGGTATTTACTGTCATTTAAGTCTATAAACGCCATGCTTCTTACATATTTTGAAACCTTTGAAGTGTATGCCTTTTCAAGATTTCCCGATATATAAGATATTTTCGGGGTTTTTACGTTAGGACCTATATAATGCTTTACATTTTCGGCAACGGTAAGCTCGTTATTATTTGATTTGCCGGAGGAATCCACCTGAAACTCCGTAAACTTTCCTACCGAGGCGCCCTTATCGTAAGGCAATCGCTGACCGCCGTCGTTTGGCACCGTTACATTGCTCCAGCCTGGTTTAAACGTTTCGGCAGGGTCGTATACAAGCATTGTGTTTGCCGACACGGCTCTGTGACTGTATCCCTCGTTATGCTGAACGGAGGAATTATACGTTCCCGTGTTCATTGCAAGCAAGCCTTTATAGTAAATCTGAAAATCACCCGTGTATTTATGCATATGGTCGGCTATAAAGACCTCATGCATATCCATAAACGCCATCGCAGCGCCGGAATTAAAGCCCTCCTGCCAGCTCGTTCTCGCGGATATGCCCGAAAGCGGGTACGAGGAATATTTCGAAAGCGGCAGATCGTCCCACGTTTTTGCCGTAACGGAATAATCGTAAAACAGCAGATGGAAAAACTGCCAGTCCTCCCCCATGGTTCTTGTTGAGATTCGCCTGTTATACTCTGCCATAAGATATGGGTCTTTATAAAGCGAAGCCGCAAGAAGTATCGCAAGAGGATAATTTGAGTAATATCTCTCGTGATTTGTCGACAAAAGCGAATACATATCACCGTTTGCTATCATATTTCCGTAAGGCATTCTCGAATATATAAGCCACCTCATAGTCTTTGAACCGATATTTCCGTAAATCGACGGGTAACCCATTCTCTGCATTGTCATGTCAGCCCAAAGCTCGGAATAAGCGCGGCACTCTGCATAGTCATGACCTTGGTCAAATCTCCCTGCGGAGCGAAGCCACATTCTTGCCGGTATCATTTCCTCATACATTCTTCCCGCTGCCATATTGTAAAGCAGAGGATATTCATCATACAAGGCAATTCCTGCCGCGAGACAATCCCTGAAAATTTCCTGCTCGCCGCCGTGAGAAGCAACGCTTGACATATTTTTCGGAGGCCAGCCTATTTCCTTTGAGGCGATAAGCGATATCATTTTCTTCTTGAAAAAGGCTTTATCATCATCGGTAAGCCGGTCATAGCACCAGTCATAGACAATTGACGCACCTACAAGAATATCTCCTCTTTCTCTTGTTATATCGCCTTGATCATCAGGCGTTCGTACGGTTTCGAGAAATTCTCTCATATACAAAATCGTCTGCTCTGCGTGCGCAGGGTCGGTTTCGTCACCCAAAACGTATTTAAGCGCCCTGCACATTATTTTAACTAGAGTCATTGAATTATAGTTATTTGACAGTGTTGTGTCAAGGCTTGTATTGAGAGTATGGTCTGCGTATCCGTAAAATTTATTGAGCATCCATGCATAGCCGTGGCTTTTTGCGTTTGTCTTAAATTCCTCAATGTTATCGGGATTTAAATACAGCCTCGGATGCCCCGATATTGGCTTTACGGGCGGAAGAGCCCAGAGCTTGCTCCATTCAGCCTCCTGCTCCTCCTCGGTCTGGTAAACGGGCTCATCATCCCTGCCCGTCGGCTTGAAATTAAGCTGGTTTGTTATAATAATCTTATCTATGACGGTAGGGGTTCTGGTTCGGAAGGCTACATAGTTTTCGCCCTCATGAAGCTCTATGGACGAATATCCCCAATAATAATTTCCGTCAACATAATGCGTTATCCAGCTGGCGGTGAGCTTTCCGCAGTTTAAATCCTGCCAGAAATTGCCGCCATCGGAATTTTTTGCGCCGGCTCTCACCCACATTCTGTAGGTGCCCTCCTCACAACCCGAAGGTAAAAGAAACGTTGCCCTCAAATCGTCGGAGGTTGTCTGCTCGGGATACCAAATGGTTGTCGGAAGATATGCGCCGTAATTACCCGAAAGCTTTTCATCTTGATAGAGCTTTGCGTGCGTGTTGGGAATAATCATGTCCTCGGCTTCAATTACTATTGAACCTCTCTTTACAGAGTCGGCAAATTTAATTCCAATCTTTTTTACTAACGGAGACAGCGTATCGCGCTCAAATGCATAAGCCCTCATGTCAAACGAGGATACAAACTCGTCCGTAAGATCAATTACTGTTTTGTCCGTTCCCGACTTGACTTGCTTTTCCGAAATCCTGACCTTTAGCAGCTGCCCTTTTTCATCTCTTGCGGCAATCGCAAAAAGTGTTTTTTTCTGTTTCGGAAAATTCGTCGATATTGTAATTTTCGGCGAGGAAACCATTAAATGCGCGGTTGCCTCGGCAGAATAATTTTCATCGGCGAAGATTCCCGCCTGCGGCAGCAAAAGTACTGCCGCAAGCAAAATACAGGAAATCTTTTTAAACATACTATTGTTCCTTTTTAATCGTATACAGTATTTTTGACAAATCGCCCTTATACGTAAACTTGTATCCGAGTAAATCCGAAAGCTCAGTCGGGTCTACATAAACGGTGCCGCCGAGCGCCTTCGGAACATTCTTGAAGGTATACGAGTTGTCATCAATCTTGTATTGTGCATTGTCGGCTGTGATATATGCCGTTCCCGTCTCGGTTGAAACGGTTAAATTATTGCCGCTGACGGTTACCGACGCGCCGTATTCCTTCAGCGCCTCTGCCGGCAGATATGCTTTTCCGTCAATAATCTTTGTCGGTTTTTCAAGGAAGAGGTAGTTGCCGTTGTTGGTGTTCGGCTTTTCTGGATTTGCCATCCAAACCAGGAAATCTCCTATTGCGCGCTTGCTCATCTTTTCATAAGTAATTTCGTCAGCCTTTGTTCCCTCAGCCGCCTTAGCAATTGTGTATCTTCCCGGAGCGCCTTTAAACATAAGCGCACAGCCGTCCTCGGTTACTTCTATATTTTGTGTTCTTCCGTTGCCTGTTACGGTCCATACACCTGGTGCAACGCCGTTTACCAAAACGCTCATTGTGTCATATCCGTTATTTCTTACATTGAGCGCAAAGCTGTTTTGTACGTTTTCAAAGTTCTTTTCAAAAAGCACGGTTTTATTCATTATCGTCACTCCGACAAATGAGCCCTGCGACTCTTTCAACATCGGAAGTTCTTTTGTGTTTCCGGCGTCGGTCACGTACATTGCGTTTAAGAACGTATCTGATTTCTGTGCAAGCTTGGGAGAAAGCTCTATTCTGTATTTGCCGGCTTCGATTGCCCCCTGTTTAACACCGTAATTATAGCCGTTAATCGTAAACATCGCCGTGCCTTCATCGCCAACAACGTCTATTTTGCTGTTGCCTGCCGAAGGAATCATTGTTTTGTTTACAAGTCTTCCGCCGAAGCCGTTTTGCTTACGCTCTATAACGGTTGTTGTTCCGTGAACCTCGGGTTTTTCTTCGCTGTGCAAAAGCCATACCTTTTTAAAGTCAGCCTTCTTTGATTCCATCTTATCGTAAACCACAAATGCTGCGGGATACTCGCTGTTATCGAGATCCATAAACACGGTACCTCTCTTATATTCCGTAACCTTATCCGTATATGCGGACGTGAGATCACCGGAAATATAAGAAAATTCAGGTGTTTCGGTATTGGGACCGATATAGTGCTTTACATTCTTTGCAACTTCAAGTTCCTTGTTTTGAGAAATATTGTTTTCGTCAATTTGCAGCTCATCAAGAGACATAACTGCGCTTCCGCCGTCATAAGGCAGCCTCTGTCCGCCGTCATTCTGTACGGGGTGCGAATCCTTACCCCAAGATGCTTTAAACGTTTCATCGGGGTCATAGCAAAGCATTGTATTACCCGCAATTGCCCTGTGGCTGTAACCTTCATTATGCTGATTTGAAGCATTGTAAGTACCGGTTCTCATTGCAAGCAGACCTTTGTAATAAAGCTGGAAATCGCCTGTATATACAAACTGATGGTCACCTACGTAAACTTCATGCATATCTACCATTGCCATTGCGGCGTCGGAGTTAAAGCCCTCCTGCCAGCTTGTTCTTGCTATAAGACCGGAAAGAGGATAAGTTGTGTATTTTGCAAGATTCCAGTTATCCCACGTCGCGGTTTTAACCTCGGGGTCAGTAAAGAGCAGAATGAAGAACTGTGAATATTCGTCAATATTTGCAATTGACTGAGATCTCTTAAACTCAAGCTTTAAATTGGGGTCTTTATACATATTCCCGGCAAGACACATGGTCAAAATGTAATCGCAATAATACAATTTAAACTCTGATCGTGTGAGAGAATACATATCGCCGTTCGGTATCATAGCGCCGTAAGGCATTCTCGCGTCAATTCTGTATTTTAAGGCTTTATGCAGGGTGCCGTCATATATTGACGGATAACCCATTCTCTGCATTGTCATATCAGCCCACAGCTCGGAGTAGCTTCGACAGAGAGAATAGTCGTGACCTTGGTCGAATCTGCCTGTGTTTCTGAGCCATTTACGCGCAGGAATAAATTTTTCAAACATTCTGCCCGCCGCCAGATCGTAAAGAAGCGGATATTCATCATAAATCGCAATTCCGGCGCCCAAAAGGTCTCTGAATATTTCCTGCTCACCGGCATGTGTGCTTATATCGGACATATGCGTCGGCGGCCAGCCGATTTCTTTTGAAAGAACCACCGTTATCATTTTGTCAACGAAATAGTCCTTATCCTCCTGCGTCAGTTCAGAATAGAGCCAGTCGTATACAATTGCCGCGGTGTAAAGAATATTACCTCTTGAACGCGTTATATCGCCCGTATCATCGGGTGTGCGAACCGTTTCAAGATAATCCTCGTCTGTCTTGCATGAGCGGGATTTGTTTCATCGCCCATAAGCCATACCAGACAGCGGCTCATAATCTTTGTCAGAAGAAATGCGTTGTGGTTATTGGCTTTTGTGGTATCAAGCTTACAGTTGAGCTCTTCATATGCATATTTATAAAACTTGTTTTTCATCCACAAAAGCTCATCGCTTTGCATATTTTGGCGCAAAGTGGGAAGAAAATCCTTTGTGACAAGAAGTCTCGGGTGACCGGAAATCGGCTTAAGATCGGGCTCTTTCCAATATGTGCGCCACAAAGCCTCTTTTTCTTCCTCTGTCATATAAACGGGCACATCGTCCTTGCCTTCGGGCGTAAAGCCAAAGTCGTTTGTTACGATAACCTTATCTATCATACCTGATGTTCTTGAGCGGAACGCCAAGGTGTTTTTACCTTCGTGCAGCGTTATGTTTGCCGATGTCCAGCGGTATTCACCGTCGCGAAGCGATGAATAATAGTTTGCCGCCCAAACGCCCGTATTCGGATTAAGCCATACCGAGCCCGAATCTGTGTGCGTGGTTCTTGCTCTGTACCAAAGGCGATAGTTTCCGGCGTCTTCGGCTTTTTCAATGTACAAATCCGTCCACAAATCGTCTTTTGTGGTTTGTTCTATGTACCACTGTGTTGTAGGCATCGATACTACGGCGCCGCCTGAGCCTTTTTCATCCGCCATGTATCTGCCCACGTTGCCGTAATTCATATCCTCGGCTTCTTTTACGAAAATTCCGTTTTTGACAATAAGAGATTCATCAATCGGGAGATCAAGCCCCGGAAGATTTTTCTTTTCGCTGTACGTAAGCTCAAGAGCGCCGGCCGACGAAGTAAAAAGCGTACACGCAAGTATAAAAGAAACTAAAATTTTAAAATATTTTTTCATTTATATTCTCCTCCTTACTCCGCGGTATATATTATGCCGCCATACCACCATTCACCTCTTGTAAAGGTGAAAACATACGAAGCGTCGTCACCGAACGTTTCCGAATCATAGATATACGACTCGTTTAACGTCGTATATTTTCCGTCACCTTTATTATCTGAGAGAAAATACATTCCGTTTGTATCGAATCTGAAAATAGGATAGCTTTCGGTCACCTTTGACGAATCGGTATTTATAAGCTCGGCCGTAATATACGAACCGGTTTTTTTGATTATTTTTCCGTAGGTATATCTTGATCCGTCTGCAGGGAATGTCGGATAATTCGGATTCTGCATATCGTAAAGCTTGTTTTCGGATTTATCCAAAATAAGCTTTGCCGCAGACATCTTGCCCGTTACGTCAACAGCATATTTTATTATATCTCCCTGCTCGGGCATGCTTCCGTCTTTGCCTATTTTAAGAACATTTTCATTTAAAACCGTAAACGAATGATTTTTCGTTTCATTTGCGTTATATCTGCCTGCCCCGTAAATTTTGAAAGCAACATTGCCTTCATCATCAATAACTTTTACGATTTTATCAACGGCAAGATAATTACCTGTCGAGTCAAGATCCGTAACAGCTCCCGCTTCGCTTTCGACAATCGCCACGCTCAAAAGCGGGTCATTTTCCTCTGAAGAATAGCCAAGCACCTTATAGCCGCTGTTTCCGAAATAAGAATAATCCTCTACGGAATACGCCTCGTCAACAGAACGGTTCTCCTCGGGAGGAATGATAAACACAATCGTGTCGGATCCGGCGTAAGCCTGCATTCTGAATGAATTTAACGAGGTTTTATAGTTTATCTCCGTTGTTCCGTCGAGCCCTTTCACTTCGTGCAGCCCTTCGCCGCCGCTCAAAACAGCCGACGTAAGTTTACCGTTTTCGTCCAATGTATACAAAATGGCCTGTCTTACAATATCACCCGAGGACACAACACCAAGTTTTGTTATAAATTCTTCGGGTTTAAAAGTATCGTTGTCTATACTGATTTTGTCAGCAAGTTCAAATGTTTCGAATATACCTTTTGAAGTTAGTATTTTTACTCTGTATACTCCGCTTATTCCTTTATCTTTTTTTGCGGCGGTGATGTAGCCCGTTTTCACTCCCGTTGTAGCCTCAATTTCAAAATCACCCC
>OLSB01002627.1_pt1 | contig 14472 bp, 13 predicted proteins | sample 1672071 | NCBI WGS metagenome assembly OLSB01 (sample SAMEA3136642, study PRJEB25190) | human gut metagenome | biome: human gut; feature: human-associated habitat; material: faeces | place: Austria | collected 2013 | reverse complement strand
GAAGTTGGAAACAGCAGATAAAGTAGGCGAATTAGCTGGCGATAGCGGTCGCCAAGTGCAACGCTATATCCGTCTCACCGAGCTTCTGCCGGAGGTGCAGAAAAAGGTGGACAGCAAGGAGATCGCGTTCAGCCCCGCCGTGGAGCTGTCGTATCTCACCCATGACGAGCAGAAGCAGTTTCTGGACGCAATGGACTATTCCCAGAACACGCCCTCTCTTTCCCAGGCGCAGCGGCTCAAGAAGCTCAGCCGGGAGGGAAAATGCACGAAGGAGGCCATGCGCTCCATCATGTCCGAGGAAAAGAAGGAGGAACAGGAGCGTATTACGCTGAGCAGCGATACCCTCCGCAAATATTTCCCCCGAAGCTACACGCCCCTGCAAATGCAGCAGACCATCATCAAGCTGCTGGAGCAGTGGCAGAAAAAACAGCAGCGCCGGAACGAGCGCTGAGAAAGGCAGGTTTATCCATGAACGTAACCATCAACATCTACGGCGACGTACACATCCACTGCGACTGCTGCGACGGGTGCGGCGAATATGACGACAATTTCGACGACGCCCTCGAAGCGCCGCATGAAGCTGTACCGGATGCGGAGGACGGCGGCGAACAGATCGGCCCGACCGCCGAAGAAGCGGAGGCGGCGGTAAAAGCATTGGCGGCGTTTTTTCTTCCGCTTTTTTCGGAGGAGACCGACGAGGGAGGCGGCGCACATGAAGGAATTTGACGTGACCATCACCGAAACACTGAAGCTCACCGTGTCCGTGGAGGCTTCTTCCAAGGAGGAAGCCCAACAGATGGTAAGCGACCAGTGGCACGCCGGGGATCATATTCTGGATGCGGACAATTTCGTGGAGGTGGAGTTTGAGAGCAATGACGGCAAAGAAATATCCGTCGAAAGAGCGCAGGACGACACCCTCGAGGTGCTCATGGTGGAACCGGGACAGTACCCGCGCGTGGAGCGTATCGGCTCCGACCTTGCCTCCTTGCAGAAGGCGGTGGACGGCTATATCGAAGCGATTTACCCATATGACGACCCCGTGGCGCTGATCTGCGGGGAGGAAGCCAAGCTGGAGGGCAAGCCCCTGAACCGCGCCCTGCGGGACGGGGACGGCGATATCTACGATATTGTGGCCGGTAAATTCTTCCTCTGCGGTCTGGGGGATGAGAACTTTGCGTCTCTGCCGAAGGAGCTGCAACAGAAATACGAGGAAAAGTTCCGTCAGCCGGAAGCCTTTTTGAAGATGGGCAGCAAAATTATGGCGATCCCCACCGAGCCCGCCAAGGCTGCGGGCAAGGGCAAGACCGCTCCGGTGACAGAGCGATGACAACATCAATCCCACTGCGAACGGAAGGAGGGAAAACTCATGCAGGAAGAAATTGAAAACAGAACTGTCACTCTGATCATCTCCGCCGTCAAGCTGACCGCACGGGAGCTGAAGGCCGGGATGGATAAATATCTTTCCGAAAAGAAGAGCAAAGCCATGGAAAAGGCGCGTGCCGCGCCTGAAAAGCCCACCGGCAAGCAGACGGTGAAGCAGCTCATAGGGCAGAATCAGGGCGTATCCAACATTGAGATCACCAACAGCAATATCAAAGGCTTTGAGCGCATAGCCCGGAAATACGGCGTGGATTTTGCCGTTAAGAAAGACCGCAGCGTTTCACCGCCGAAATACTTTGTGTTCTTTAAGGCGAGGGACGCGGACGCACTGACGGCGGCATTCAAGGAATACACGGCATATGAGCTTAAACGCGCCGCCAAAGCGCAGAACCGTCCCTCCGTGCTGGCGCATCTGCAAGCACTCAAGGCGAAGGTTCAGGCCATTACGCCGGGGAAATCCCGAAATCAGAACAGGGGCATCACGATATGAAGAAACCTCTGAATATCAAGAAGTTCCTGCTGCCCAATATCCCGTATGTCTTTATCGCCCTCTTTGCCACCAAGCTGGGGCAGGCGTGGCGGCTTGCCCCCGGTATGGATTTCTCGGGAAAGGCGCTGCACCTCATGGAGGGCTTTGCCGCCGCGTTCCAATCGGCGCTGCCCAGCTTCCACCCCATCGACCTGTGCGTGGGCGTTGCCGCCGCCCTGCTCATCCGTCTTATCGTGTACGTCAAGGGCAAAAACGCCAAGAAATTCCGCAAGAATCTGGAATACGGCTCTGCCCGTTGGGGCAAGCCCGAGGATATCGCCCCTTACGTCGATCCGAAGTTTGAGAACAACGTCATTCTCACCCAGACCGAGCGGCTCATGATGTCCAACCGTCCCAAAGACCCCAAGACGGCGCGGAACAAAAACGTGCTGGTGGTGGGCGGCTCCGGCAGCGGCAAGACGCGGTTTTTCATTAAGCCAAACCTCATGCAATTACACAGTTCATACGTTGTCACCGACCCGAAGGGCAGCATCGCCGTGGAGTGCGGAAAGCTCATGCTCCGCAATGGCTATAAGGTGAAGATATTCAATTCCATCAACTTCAAGAAGTCCCACCATTACAATCCCTTTGCGTATATCCACAGTGAGAAGGATATTTTGAAGCTGGTCACGACCCTCATTGCCAACACCAAGGGGGACGGGAAATCCGGAGACGACTTCTGGCAGAAGGCCGAGACGCTGCTCTACACGGCGCTCATCGGCTATATCCACTACGAAGCCCCCGAGGAGGAACAGAACTTCGCCACGCTCATCGAGTTCATCAACGCCATGGAGGTGCGCGAGGACGATGAGACCTTTGAGAACAACGTGGATCTGGCCTTTAAGGAGCTGGAAAGCCGGGAGCCGAATCACTTCGCCGTGCGGCAATATAAAAAATACAAATTAGCGGCGGGCTCAGAGCGTCGTCAACAGCGCGTCGGGCATCATCATATCGGACACGTCCCTGACGTTCAACGAGCATATCGCGGGATTTGAAGCTGCGCTCGCGGAAATGGAGGTCTGGTCGCTGCTGGGGCTGTGGCTGGAGTCCGTGGTCGTGCATCTTTCCATGTGGGCGCTGACCATCTGCATCTTCATCATCTGCTACGGCAGAATGATCGAGATCTACTGCGTGACCTCCATCGCGCCCATCCCCATGGCGACCATGGCCAACCGGGAATGGGGGCAGATGGGCCAGAATTACCTCAGAAGCCTGCTGGCGCTGGGGTTTCAGGGCTTCCTCATCATCGTCTGCGTGGCGATTTACGCGGTGCTGATCCAGAACATCGTAGTGGAGAGCAGCGTCTCGGCGGCTATATGGACGTGCATGGGGTATACGGTGCTGCTGTGCTTCACGCTGTTTAAGACAAGCTCCCTTGCCAGGAGCCTGTTCCATGCCCACTGACGGAGGTGATGAAATTTGGCATACGTTCCCGTACCCAAGGACTTGAACGCGGTGAAAACCAAGGTCATGTTCAATTTAACAAAACGGCAGATTCTGTGCTTCGGCGGCGGCGCGCTCATCGGCGTACCGCTTTTCTTTCTGCTCAAGGGGCATATCGGCAGCAGCGCGGCGGCCCTTTGCATGATGCTGGTCATGCTGCCCTTCTTCCTGCTGGCCATGTATGAAAAGAACGGTCAGCCGCCGGAGAAGCTCATCCGCAACATCGTGCAGGTGTGCTTCCTGCGCCCCAAACAGCGCTCGTACAGGACGAACAATTTCTACGACCTGCTGAACCGGCAGGATATTTTGGATAAGGAGGTCTACGCGATTGTCCACAAACAAAAACCCCGCAAGAAAGCTCACACGAGCCGAGCGAAAGCAGATTGACGCGGCGATTGCAAGAGCAAAGCGTCAGGATAAGCGAAAGAAGTCCGCCCAGGACAGCATCCCCTTTCAGCGGATGTACCCTGACGGCGTGTGCCGCGTGACGGACAATTACTACACGAAAACCGTGCAGTTTCAGGATATCAACTACCAGCTCAACCAGAACGAGGACAAGACCGCCATTTTCGACGGCTGGTGCGACTTCCTCAACTATTTTGATTCCTCCATCCGCTTCCAGCTCTCCTTCATCAACCTCTCCGCCACGCGGGATACCTACGCCCGACGCATCGCCATCCCCTTGCAGGGCGACTGCTTCGACAAGCTCCGCACCGAGTACACCGGGATGCTGCAAAGCCAGCTTGCCAGAGGCAACAACGGGCTGATTAAGACCAAGTACCTGACCTTCGGCGTGGAGGCGGACGGGCTGAAAGCCGCAAAGCCCCGATTGGAGCGCATCGAGACGGATATCCTCAACAACTTCCGCCGTCTGGGCGTGCAGGCGGAATCCCTGAACGGGATGGAGCGCCTGCGCCTGCTGCACGGGATGCTCCACATGGACGAGCCGCAGCCCTTCCGCTTTTCGTGGGACTGGCTGGCTCCCTCCGGGCTGTCGGTGAAGGACTTCATCGCGCCCAGCGCCTTTGAGTTCAAGACCGGCAGCAGCTTCGGCGTGGGCAGCAAGACCGGCTGCGTATCCTTCTTGCAGATTTTAGCCCCCGAACTCAACGACCGAATGCTGGCGGATTTTCTGGATATGGAAAGCTCCCTTATCGTCAGTATGCACGTCCGGTCCGTGGATCAGGTGAAGGCCATCAAGACCATCAAGCGCAAGATCACCGATTTGCAGAAGATGACCATTGAGGAGCAGAAAAAGGCGGTGCGCTCCGGCTACGATATGGATATTATCCCCTCCGACCTTGCCACCTACGGCACGGAGGCGAAAAAGCTCTTGCAGGAGCTGCAAAGCCGCAACGAGCGTATGTTCCTTTTGACCTTCCTTGTGGTGAACGTGGCGGACAACAGGCAGCGCCTCGGCAACAACGTCTTTCAGGCGGGCTCCATCGCCCAGAAGTACAACTGCCAGCTCACGCGGCTGGACTTCCAGCAGGAGGAGGGCTTCATGTCCGCGCTGCCGCTGGGATATAACCAGATCGAGATCCAGCGGGGGCTGACCACCTCCAGCGTGGCGATTTTTGTGCCGTTTACCACCCAGGAGCTGTTTCAGGACGGCAAGGAAGCCCTGTACTGCGGGCTGAACGCCCTTTCCAACAACCTCATCATGGTAGACAGAAAGCTGCTGAAAAACCCCAACGGGCTGATCTTAGGTACGCCCGGCAGCGGCAAGTCCTTCTCCGCCAAGCGTGAGATCGCCAACGTGTTCCTCGTCACAAACGACGATATCATCATCTGCGACCCGGAGGCGGAGTACGGGCCGCTGGTGGAACACCTGCATGGGCAGGTGGTAAAAATCTCGCCCACCTCCACCGACTACCTGAACCCCATGGATTTGAACCTGAATTACAGCGACGACGAAAACCCGCTGAGCCTGAAATCCGACTTCATCCTGTCCCTGTGCGAGCTGATCGTGGGCGGCAAGGACGGCCTCATGCCGGTGGAAAAGACCATCATTGACCGCTGTGTGCGCTCTGTCTACCGGGAGTACCTGAGCGACCCCCGCCCGGAAAAGATGCCGATTTTAGAGGACTTGTACAACGAGCTTCGCAGGCAGGACGAAAAGGAAGCGCAGTATATCGCCACGGCGCTGGAAATCTACGTCACCGGCTCACTCAACGTGTTCAACCACCGCAGCAACGTGAATATCGAAAACCGCGTGGTCAGCTTCGATATCAAGGAGCTGGGAAAGCAGTTAAAGAAGATCGGGATGCTGGTGGTGCAGGACGCGGTGTGGAACCGCGTCACGATCAATCGTGAGCAGCGCAAGTCCACCCGCTACTATATCGACGAAATGCACCTTCTTCTGAAGGAGGAACAGACCGCCGCGTATACGGTGGAGATATGGAAGCGATTCCGCAAGTGGGGCGGCGTTCCCACGGGCATCACCCAGAACGTCAAAGACCTGCTCTCCAGCCGCGAGGTGGAGAACATCTTTGAAAACTCCGACTATGTGTATATGCTCAACCAGGCTTCCGGCGACCGGCAGATTCTGGCGAAGCAGCTCAACATCTCGCCCCACCAGCTCTCGTATGTGACCCAATCCGCCGAGGGCGAGGGGCTTTTGTTCTACGGCAGCGTGATCCTGCCCTTCGTAGACCGCTTCCCCAAGGATACGGAGCTGTACAAAATCATCACGACCAAGCTCTCGGAGCAGGTGCAGTCAGAATAGAAACGAGAAAGGATGTGCGAATATGAATAACCACCTGATGATCTTTGAAAACCCGGAGTTCGGAGCTGTACGAAGCATCCTGATCGATGGCGACCCGTGGTTTGTAGCAGCCGACGTGTGTAAAGCACTGGAGATTGAAAAAACAAACCGGGCTTTAAGCAGGCTCGACGACGACGAAAAGGGTGCTCATTCAGTGAGCACCCCCGGCGGCAGGCAGCGAATGTCTATCATCTCTGAATCTGGATTGTACTCGCTTATTCTCGGCTCCCGCAAGCCGGAAGCGAGAGCCTTCAAGCGCTGGATTACCCATGAGGTCATTCCCTCCATCCGCAAGCACGGCGCGTATATGACGGATGCGCTTCTTAGCCGGATGGATGAGCACCCCGAGCTGATCTCGGAGTATATCGGCAAGCTCCGTGCGGAAAACGCAAAGGCGAACGCCGCGCGGGAGGCGCTGAAAAAGGCGGAGGCCGAGAACGCGCGGCTGGCTCCGAAGGCCAGCTACTACGATTCCTTTGTGGGCGTTGAGAGCGTGACCTGTCTTCGCTATACCGCCAAGGAGCTGGGCGTTCCGCAGAAGAAATTTATCGGCTACCTGCTGGAAAAGGGGTATGTGTTCAGAGACCGTCACCGCAGCGACCGTGTATTTGTCAGAGCCGGCAAGCGCAACGACCCGCTGTTTGTGACCAGAGATTTTTACCTTCCCAACGGCACAAAAAGCGAATACACCCTCGTCACGCCTGCCGGAAAGGCGCATTTTCTGAAAATCGCGGAGAAAATCCGCGTCTGGGAGCCCCGTGAGGTTGCAGAGGGCAAAGACGCCAGCGAACAGGCCGTCTTTGCCGCGTGCGTATGACGATCCAATCCCCACAGAATCGAGGTGATGAATATGGCAAAACGCTCGCCAAGGCTGATTTTCACCGAGGAAGAACGCGCCCTGCCGGAGCTGGAACGAGCTATCCGCAAGGCGGACAGGGCGGCGGTTAAGCTGGAAAAGGCCGAAGCGAAAATTCCCAGGAAAACCGTTAAGGTCAGGGAGCGCGTTGTGGACAGTGAGAGCGGCAAGGTCACAACGCGCCTTTTCTTTGAGGAGGCGGACAAAAAGCGTCCGCCCTCCAAGCTGGCGCACGCCGCAAAGAAAGCGCCGCTGGATACCGTCCGCAGCGCAGTCCACCGCAAGCTCCGGGAGGAGGGCGATGACAACCCCGGCACGGAGGCAGCGAACACCCTGACCGAGACGGCGGAGCGCATCTGGCGCATTGCGGAATCGGCGCACCGCTCCCATGCGGAAAAGCCCTACCGCAAAGCGGACAAGGCGGAAGCCGCCGCAGACAAAGCCAATCTCAAGGCGCTGAACAAACAATACGAGCAGGAATACGGCAGGGCTTCCAACCCCTATTCCCGCTGGCAGCAGAAGCAGGCCATTAAAAAGGAATACGCCGCCGCAAAAGCGGGAAACGGCGCGAGGAATACCGTCAAAGCGTCCGAGACCACCGCGAAGGCGGCAAAGCGCGCCGCCGAGGGAAGCAAAAAGGCCGGCAGCTTTTTTGTCCGGCACAAGAAGGGCTTCCTCATTGCAGGCGGCGTCGCCGCCGCGATACTGCTGCTCATGACCTGCATTTCCTCCTGCTCCACGCTGTTTCAGGGCGGGGTGTCCGGCATTGCGGCCTCCACCTATCCGCTGGAGGATGCGGATATGCTGGCGGCGGAAGCCGCCTACTGCGCCATGGAGGACGAGCTGCGGGAATACCTGAACAGCTACGAAAGCACTCACGATTACGACGAGTACCACTTCGACCTGGACGAGATCGAGCACGACCCCTATGTGCTCATTTCCATGATTACCGCCCTCAAGGGCGGAGAATGGACGATTGACGAAATTGGCGGGATTCTGGAGACGCTGTTTGAAAAGCAGTATATCTTAACGGAAACCGTCGCCACGGAAACCAGATACCGCACCGAAACGCATATCGGCTATTACACCGACGAAAACGGCAATCTGCAAAGCTACGAGTACGAGGCGGAGGTTCCCTACACCTACTATATCTGCCATGTGGAGCTGGAAAACTTCAACCTCTCCCATGTGCCGGTGCATATCATGTCCCACGATCAGCTCTCCATGTACGCCGTGTATATGAGCGTGCTGGGCAACCGCCCCGACCTGTTCCCCGGCTCCCCGTATGTGAACCGGTACTACCACACCCAGTATGAGAAGTACGAGATACCCCCGGAAGCGCTGGCGGACGAGCAGTTCGCCGCAGTTATAAAGGAAGCGGAAAAGTATCTGGGCTACCCCTACGTCTGGGGCGGCAGCACGCCGGACACATCCTTCGACTGCTCCGGCTTCGTTTCGTATGTCTACAACAACTGCGGCCTGCATTGGAGCTTCGGCAGGCTGGGCGCGGAGGGGCTGCGGGGCATGTGCGCCTATGTCTCCCCGGAGAGCGCCCGTCCCGGCGACCTGATATTCTTTGAAAAGACCTACGACACCGCAGGCGCGTCCCATGTGGGCATCTATGTGGGCAATAACAGGATGCTCCACTGCGGCGACCCCATTCACTACGCTTCCATCGACACGAGCTACTGGCGAAGCCATTTTCTCCAGTTTGGCAGATTACCTTAACAACAACCATATCAACGCAAAAAGGAGGATGTTATGAACCCGCGACTTGAAAAGCTGCGTCAGGAGCGCGAGAAGCTGGCGGAAAAGCTCACATCGCTGACCGCACGGCTCAAAGCCCTGGACGAGCAGATTCTGAAGCTGGAAAACACGGATATTGTGGGCATCGTCCGCGAGAACGGGCTGACCATCGAGCAGCTCGCGGCGCTGATGGCGATGCTGGAAAAGCGTCCCACGGCGGCGCTGCCCGACGAATACAGAAAAACGGAGGATTTTGTGGATGAAGAATAAATGGAGATTTTTTGCCGTGACGCTGGCCGTCGTGCTCTGCATGACGGTCTTTTCCGTTACGGCCTATGCAGGCGGCGATATGATCGATTCGACAATGGGCGACCCGACCATGGAAACCCCAACTGCAACTACACAGCCGGAGAATACGAATACCGGTGAGCAGACCCCAAACGGACAGACACTGACCGTGCTTGTGACCGAAAATGCGGACGGAAGCCATACCGTGACCATCGGGGATCGGAGCTGGACGCTTCCCGCCAAACGGGAGCAGGCCGGAAAGGTGGTCAACGTCCGCACCTATTTGAACCTGCGCACCGGCCCCGGCACGGATTACACCGTGGTCGGGCGTCTGCTCAACGGCGCGGAGGTGAAGGTGCTGGAGGAAAGCAACGGCTGGTACAAGGTGGTCGTGCCGGAGCAGACCGGCTATGTATACGGCAAATACCTTGAGGTTCTCAACACCTCTGCGGGAGGCGGTGAGAACGACACGGATACTGCGGGACTGCCGGAGCTGCTGCTGCAATATTACGCCGCTGCCGGAGGCTCCGCGCCCCTGACCCCGGACGGCAACCTGACGCTCATGGACGACATCGGCTCCGCTTTCGGCGCAGGCAAGCAGTTCATCACCGTGACGACCAAGGGTGGCAATACCTTTTATCTCATCATCGACCGGGACGATAAGGGCAATGAGAACGTCCATTTCCTGAATCTTGTGGACGAGGCCGACCTGCTGGCGCTGACCAAGGACGGCGAGAGCATCGTCCCTGCCTGCACCTGCACGGACAAATGCGCCGTGGGAAAAATCAACTCGGGCTGCAAGGTGTGCAGAACCAATATGAGCGAGTGCGCGGGTAAGGAGCAAGCCGCAGAAATTACGCCCCAGCCCGCCGAGCCTGCGGAGGATGCGCCCAAAAAGAACGGCGGTGCGGGGCTCATTGTGGTCGTCCTCCTGCTCCTGCTGGGCGGCGGCGGTGCGCTGTACTGGTTCAAGCTCCGCAAGCCCAAGGCCGACACCCGTGGGGCGGACGACCTGGACGATTACGACTACGGCGAGGACGAGGAAGAAGAGGATTACGAGTTTGAAGCCGAGGACGAGACGGACGCCGGGGAGGATGAAGAAAAGTGACACAGACTGTCAGCACAGAAGCGCCCATGGAGCCGTCTCCCCGCGAGCGGCTTATTCAGATCATGAAGCGCGAGCAGGCGCTTTTCATTCGGCAGACGCTCTCCCAAAAGCCCGGATACCGGGGCGGCAAGAAAGCCTTTGAATACTTCATCCGGCAAAAGATCGTAAAAGCCGTGGAGGCGGGCTGCGGGGACGCAGAGGCGCTGCTCCGCACCCCCAAGCCCGTCAAATCCATCTACTACGACTTCAAATACTATTTCGACGAATACAGCTACGCAAACTGCGACCTGTATGTGGAGAAGGCCATCGAGGACTGCGGGAACAACACCCTGCGCAAGGAGTTCCTGCGGGCAAAGGGCTGGGACGCGCCGGATGATTTCGATATCAACGATGAGGAGGAATAAAGGAATATGAACGAATACCGATTGGTTGTGTGTGAAAAGCCCTCCGTGGCAAGGAGCATCGCCGCCGTTCTTGGCGCAGGCAGGCGCGGGGACGGCTTTCTTTCGGGCGGCGGCTACCTCGTCTCCTGGTGCTTCGGACACCTTGCGGAGCTTTCGGACGCAGACGCCTACGACGAAAAGTACGGCAAATGGCGAAGGGAGGACTTGCCCATCCTGCCGGATAGCTGGCAGTACACCGTGGCACGGGACAAGCAGAAGCAGATGAACACCCTTCGCGCCCTCATGCACAGAGAGGACGTTTGCGAGGTCATCAACGCCTGCGATGCCGGGCGCGAGGGCGAGCTGATCTTTCGCACAGCGTATAATCTCAACAACTGCCGCAAGCGCGTGAAGCGGCTCTGGATCTCCTCCATGGAGGATGCGGCGATTCTTCAGGGCTTTGACAATCTCCGCGACGGTGCGGAGTACGATAACCTCTACGCCTCCGCCCTCTGCCGCAGCAAGGCGGACTGGCTGGTGGGCATCAACGCCACCCGCCTGTTTTCCGTGATGTACCACCGCACACTGAACGTGGGGCGCGTGGTATCGCCCACGCTTGCGCTGCTGGTGCAGCGGGAAGCGGAAATCAACGCCTTTCAGCCGGAGAGCTTTTACACCGTCCATCTGGACTTTGACGGCTTCTCCGCCGCAGGCGGGCGCATGAAGGAGCAGGCTGAGGCGGAGCGGCTTGCCGGGGACTGCAACAGCAAAACCGCCGCTGTTACCTCCGTCGTGCAGACGGAAAAGACGGAGAAAGCCCCGGGGCTCTACGACCTGACCACGCTCCAGCGGGACGCGAACCGCTTGCTTGGGTACACGGCGCAGCAGACGCTGGATTATCTGCAAAGCCTCTATGAAAAGAAGCTCTGCACCTACCCCCGCACCGACAGCCGCTATCTCACCGACGATATGGAGGGCGGCGTAAACGCGCTGGCGCTGTGCTGCGCTGGCGTCTGCGGCACGGAGCCGCCCGCAGCCGTCTGTTCGGGGCAGGTGTGCAGCAGCAAAAATGTCAGCGACCACCACGCCGTCGTTCCCACGATGGCGGCGGGCGAAACGGACTTGGAGGCGCTGCCCGCAGGCGAACGGGAGATCCTGCGCCTTGTTTCCCGTCAGGTGCTTATGGCGGTCAGCGCGCCCTTCGTCTATCTGGAGACCGAGGCAAGGCTGGACTGCGGCGGAAATGCCTTTTCCGCCAAGGGGAAAACAATCCTTCATATGGGTTGGAGGGCATACACGGAAAAGGGCAAACAGGACAGCACTCTCCCGGAGCTTTCCGAGGGACAGACGCTTCCCGTTTCCTCCTGCGCGGTCAAAGAGGGCAGAACGACCCCGCCCAAACAATTCACTGAGGATACGCTTCTGTCGGCTATGGAGACGGCGGGCAAGGAGGATATGCCGGAAGCTGCCGAGAGAAAGGGATTGGGAACTCCCGCGACAAGGGCGGCGGTCATTGAAAAGCTGGTGGCCACGGGCTTTGCGGAGCGCAGAAAGGCGAAAAAATCTGTACGCCTCGTTCCCACCGAAGCGGGCGTATCCCTCATTACCGTGCTGCCCGAACAGCTCCAGTCCCCGCTGTTGACCGCCGAATGGGAGCACCGCCTCAAGGAGATCGAATGCGGCGAGCTGGGCGCGGACGAGTTCCTCGCCGGCATTCAGAAAATGGTTTCCGGTCTTGTTCGGGACGCTGCGCCTGTGGACGGTGCGGAGGTACTGTTCCCCTCCGGCAGACCCGTGGTGGGTAAATGCCCCCGCTGCGGCGCAGAGGTCACGGAGAGCAAAAACGGCTATTTCTGCGAGAGACGGAGCTGCAAGTTCGGGCTGTGGCGGGACAACCGCTTCCTTGCCGCCAAGAAGATCAGCCTGACAAAGAAGATGGCTTCCTCGCTCCTGACGCAGGGACGCGCCTACGCCAGCGGTATCTACTCCGAGAAAACCGGCAAGACCTACGACGCATTCATCGTGCTGGAGGACGACGGCGCGCGTTCCTCCTATAAGCTGGACTTCACCAAATGACCCTCGCAGGCTCCCGCACGGGCGTTTCGTTCCTCTGCGGGAGCCGCTGTTTTTACCATGATCCAAAGGAGGTATGCACCCAATGGCTGAAAAACAGACCAACAAGGAACGGCTCAAGGATATCACTGACAGTATCGAGACGGGCATAAAGGAGCTGTTTGAGAGCGACAGATACAGGCAGTACCTTGCCACCATGAGCCGCTTTCACAAGTACAGCGTCAACAACACCATGCTCATCTATATGCAGCGCCCCGACGCCACCCATGTGGCGGGCTTCAACAAATGGCGCGACCAGTTCGGAAGGAGCGTTAAAAAGGGCGAAAAGGGCATTAAGATCATCGCCCCCACGCCCTTCAAGAAGAAAATCGAGCAACAGAAGTTAGACCCCGACACCAAGCTCCCCCTGCGGGACGAGAACGGCGATATTATCACGGAGGAAAAGACGGTGCAAATTCCCATGTACAGGCCCGTGGTGGTGTTCGACGTGCAGCAGACCGCAGGCAAGCCCCTGCCGAAGCTGGCGGCGAACCTTACGGGGGACGTGCAGAATTACGAGGTGTTCATGGAAGCTCTGCGCCGCAGTGCGCCCGTCCCCATCTGCTTTGAGAAGCTGGCGGAGAATATGGACGGTTACTTCTCCGTGGACAAACAGCGCATCGTCCTCAGAGAAGGCATGAGCGAGGTACAGACGGTCTGCGCCGCCGTCCATGAGATCGCCCACTCCAAGCTCCACAATAAGGACGAAATCGGAGAAAAATATCAGGAGATTGAGCTGTTCGGCAAGCCCGCGCTGTTCTCCAACGGGCGCATCGACCGGGATAAGCTGCCGGAGGGCTTGTATGTATATGACCTGCGCGGCTCGGATGACGATCCGGGGTTGCCGGTAACGCTTGAAAGCCATGTCACCGTCAATCATGCCGCCTCTGTCATCACAGCAGCGCCCATTGAGCTGCCGGAGCAGGGCTTTTTGTATCTGGGCGAGGACGGGCTGAACTTCACGGGCGGCGAGCAGACCGTGAAGGAGTTTTGGCACGCACAGTACCCGGAAAAGGCAAAGCTCTCCCGCGCCGCCGAGGAGATTCAGGCGGAGAGCATCTCCTTCGCCGTCTGCGCCTATTACGGCATTGAGACAGGCGAAAACAGCTTCGGGTATCTGGCGACCTGGGCCAAGGACAGGGAGCTGACCGAGCTTCGCGCATCGCTGGAGACCATCAACAGAACCTCATCCTCCCTGATTACGGATATCGACCGCCATTACGCGGAAATCTGCAAGGAGCGCGGGCTGGATAAGGAGACGGAGAGCCTTGCCGCCCAGCCGGTGCAGGAGATCGCCGTGCAGGAGCCGGAGCCGGTCACAGCGCCGGACAACGGCTGCGTCCCCGACCCTGCCATCTCTGTTGAGAGCATGAACGCCTACGGCTACACCGATTCCAATATGCTGCCGCTGACAAAGGAGCGTGCGCTGGAGCTCATGGAACGGGATGTAAGCGTGTATATGCTTCACACGGACAACACCGAGGCCATGGCCTTCGATGCGGAGGATATCCGCAGCTTTGACGGCATCTTCGGTGTGGAAGCCTCCGAATGGGAAACGGTCAAAGACCGCCTTGCGCCGCAGGACTACGAGAAGGCGTTCCTCGAAAATCCCACAGATTCCTTTGCCATCTACCAGCTCAGAGACAACGACGATACGGCGCAGCTCCGCTTTATGAACGCCGAGTATCTGGAGCAAAAGGGGCTTTCCGTAGAGCGTGATAACTACGCCGCCGTCTACGCGGGCAGCCTCGACCGCAGGGGCGATACGCAGGACAGGTTGGACGAACTATATGAAACCTTCAACATCCGCCGCCCGGAGGATTTTCGCGGCCACAGCCTGTCCGTCAGCGACATCGTGGC
>OLSB01002617.1_pt1 | contig 14527 bp, 3 predicted proteins | sample 1672071 | NCBI WGS metagenome assembly OLSB01 (sample SAMEA3136642, study PRJEB25190) | human gut metagenome | biome: human gut; feature: human-associated habitat; material: faeces | place: Austria | collected 2013 | reverse complement strand
TTACCATAAATAAAATATCTTCTTAACATAGTAATATTATGTTTAATTTTGCTGTTTTTATGTGTAAAAGTCTGACCAATAACTGGGAAAGCCATAAATACAAAAAGACCGACAATGACCCGACAAGAATTATGCACACTTCTTGTCGAACTATGTCAGTCTTTAGTATTACCAAAAAGGAGAACCCCGAAGGATTCTCCAATTTGAAATTTATATATAATCGAAATTATATTTTATAAATTAAGCGTTGTAGATAGCTGTCTTTGTATCAGCATCCCAAGATACAGATACGCCGAATGCCTGACCTAAAGCTCTGAAAGGAACGAACATTCTACCGTCAGTGATTTCAGCAGTTACGCCGTTAGCCATAGCGATAGTAGAACCGTTAACGTTCATGTTGTTAGAACCAGCCTGGAACTGGATTACAGTCTTAGTAGAACCCTGACCGTAAACGATAGTAGCTGTCTTAGAATTTGCATCCCAGTTTACAGCGTTAGTATCATCTGGGTTAGCAGCGTTAGCTGAGTCAACACCAAGAGCAAGAGCTACAACTCTTAATGGAACCATTGTAGAGTTGCTAGAAGTCTGGATGTAAGCAGCAACGTCAGTATCAATCTTTTCGCCATCCATTACTACGTTCTTTTCGCCAATAGTAACTTCAACCTTCTTAGTTAATACAGAATCATTAGAAGTACCGTCAACGTTTAAGTAACCAGCAAACTTGAAGCCTTCGTTTACATCGAACATATCAAGCTTGTGAGTTGCAGAATCGTCGATATCCTTGTTAAGAGCAGCAGCTGTTGTATCAGGATCACTTACGCTACCTGAGCAGATTGTGCTAGAGTAAGTATCAACATCATCATCGTAGTTGTTTACTACAGCGTCGCCGTATACCTTTAAGTCGTATGCACCGTAAGGTACTGAACGAGTTGTACCAACCTGAACACCTGTAATCTTAACTGTAGATGGAGTGCTGTAAGAAGCAGTATCAATCTTGAAGCTCATTTCGCCATCAGATACCTTGAAGTTCTTTGCTTCTAAGTTACCATCAGTAGTTAAAGTAAGGTTATCAGCATCAGCGAAACCTAATTCCTTAGAACCGTATAATGAATCAATAGCTAACTTAACTGTGTTGCCATCAAGTAATGCACCTGCAGCATTTTCAGTAATAGTGATATCAGAAGTATCAATGTTCTGGTAACCCATAGCAGCCTTAGTTTCAGTAGCTTCAACAGTGATTGGAGTTACAACCTTAGCAACTGTTACAGGAGTGATAGTATCAGCTTCAACACCAGCACCAGAAACAGCAACTGTTACATCACCAGTGAAAGCAGCATCTGTAGAAAGGTAAAGGTACATATCTACGTATGCAGCATCGTTTCTTGAGAAACCGTTGAATACGTCAGAATCCTTTTCGATTCTTAAAGTCTGACCGTCGTTAGAGAGGCAAGCACCAGCTTCGAAGTTAGACTGATTTAACTTGTCAACCTTATCAACGTCCATACCGATAATCTTAACGCCATCAGGAACAGTGAATTCAAGCTTTCTTGAAGTTAACCAAGCACCTGGAGTAGTTTCTTCAAATCTGAACTTAGCTGTCTTGAAATCGTCATCATCAAGATCGTCATCTCTTAATGGAGATCTACCAGCGAAGATTGTAGGAGCTTCAGTCATAGCTGTTAAGTTGAAACCGTAGTCAGCTCTTGTACCAACCTTTAACTGCTGGCTAGTGATATCTGTACCAGAAACTGTTACATATACATCACCGTAGTTCTTTTCGTCGTTGTTAGGAACCATTACAAGACCGTCGATAGTTAATGAAGATAACTTATCCTTGTCAATGTTTGCAATATCAGCCTTAGTAAGTGTGAATACTACTTCGTTAGCACCGTCAGCGATAGTCTGGCTAGCTAAAATAGAAGTCTGAGTTATTTCCTTACCATCTTTGTCCTTGTAAGTGTAAGGAACAGCAGCATTAACACCACTCTTTAATGTTACAGTACCAGCCTTGAACTTGTAAGGGCCGTTAGCCTTAACCTTAACTGTACCACCTTCAGTTGTGAAAGTACCAGAAACGTCTTCCTTAACTGTAATCTGTGGAACGTTGATGTTACCACTGTGAGTCTTAACGTCAGAAGATACTACAGAAGAAGTAGTAGAACCTGAACCAGAAGTAACCTTAGCGATAGTGTAAGAACCACCACCAGTAACTGTAGTTGAGTTAGCGTCTACAGTAACCTTGATGTCACCTTCGTCATCAGTTGCGTCAACTGGTAATGAAATCTGGTATACAGGAGTACCCTTTGTAGCTTCGTTAGCACCACCAGAGTTGTTCTGGTTTACCCACTTAGCGTCGATTGGGTATAACTGAACTTCCATAGAAGTCTTGTTGATGTACTTAAGCTTGTATGGTAATTCTCTTTCGTTCTTTGCACCTACATATGCCTTAAGACCAGCTTCTGGATCGTTAACATTGTAGTTGTAAACTGTGTCATAAGATTCACCATCGTGAGCCTTGTATGCACATTCTGTGAAGTATTCTTCGTTGTATTCACCGTTTTCGAGGTCGAGAACGATAGATGAGTTAGAAGCGATTGTATCAAGTGGCTTAATCTGTAACTGAGTAAACGCACCGTTAACCTTAACTGCTTCATTAGTCTTAACATTAGCTGTAACGCTAATTGTATTAGTAGAACCAGCCATTGCTGACATTGGAAGCATACTAACAGTCATAGCAGCTGCTAATAAAAGAGCAATTTTCTTTTTCATTTCCTTGTTTCCTCCTTATGAAAATAAATGTGTAGAGGCTAGCATATTTACCTCTTTTACAAAAGTATTATAGCATTACACCTACAACTAGTCAACTAAAAAGGTAATTTGTAATATTACTGTAACATACCTTGTAGTTACTGCTGTCGTTTTGCTTGAACATAATATAACACTATAAAAATCAAAAATCAAGGGGTTTTGGGTAAGTGTAAAATAGCTGTAACATTAGTGTCACAATCGTAATTTTTGAACCACATTGGTGTAACATTACGGACAGTTTTCCATTTTTTAATTGATTTTTTTCTCTCATTTGCCATTATCTTTGCTTTAAATATTACAAAACTATTTTCGGTATTGTAACATTTACCTATTTATACACATAAGAAAATAATTGAACTTATCCACAACCTTCTTTATTTTGACTTATTCACAATTTCAATTTTCAATATACACAAACTAACATTTATACACACCGGCAACATAACCCCTATAATCAATGTTGCCACCAACGAATTTTTAAATAATACTAGTTTCTTCTATATAAAGTTAGTTTTTTATCATAAACTTTTCTTGAAAATACAAAAAAGTGGCCAAATTTTCCTTTGACCACTTTTCCACATATTTAATATGTCAATTACTTAGCATCTACTGTTAATGAAACATTGCTAAATGTAATATCAGCATTTCTTGAAACGAACATACCTACATAGTCATGACCAGCATTTAATGCTGCAAGGTTTACATCAGTGTATGTTACAGGGGCATTGTTACCATACTGTGCTGTGTAAACACCATCTTTTCTTGTAAGTTTAAGTTCAATGCTGTCGCCTGCTGCTGGAGCAGTTTCAAGAACGTTTGCCTTATCAAGAGCACCATTTAATCTTGCAAATGGAGCAACTGGAGTTGAAACACTACTTACAGACTGCTGAGTGTAACCAGCTGTTACATAGTCAGCCTTTGTCTTGTAGTTATCTGCAATGAACATATTGTCTCTACAGATAAGACCGAAACCAATCTGGTTTCCTACCTTGAAGCCTTCGCCTACTGTTGCTGTAGCTGTTAATGTGAAGTCATCATTTGGACCAATTTCCTGGAATGCCATCATCATACCATCTTCGCTACCTGCAATCTTACCCTTGTTATTTCTAACAACGATTTCAAATGTAGTTGCATCTTTCTGAATTGCATCGTGATTTGGATGACTATCTTCTGTAATACCACTTACGCCTGAACCAAATGCCATAGCTTCCCATGGAGAAGAAAGTTTCCAAATTGCTGGTTCTGGTTTATTCCAAACACCTTCGTTGAACTTAGCCCAACCTGCATTTCTTGTAAGCATATCTACTGTTGGTTCAGTAAGATTTGCAACATGAGATGCAAGAGAAGTGTTAGATGCCTGAATATCCTTAGCCATCATATAAGCTACCATAGTTGCACCAAAATCGTTAAGGTGAGTATTGTCTACAACAAGACCCTGGTCAGTTGCATGGAATGCTGCTGAACCTGTTGGAGCTACTGTTTCACTATCACCATTTTCAACATCCTTAGGAGCTGTACCTACACCTACTGTGTCGTAAAGGCTCTTAGTATTATTAAGTGAATCAATAACTGTAATACCAAGTTCTGTACCTAAATCTCTAACAGCCTGAGCATAGTCACCATTGTTGGCAATATGAATATCATTGTTACCCCAAGCACCTGAAGCAGTTCTTCTTACGATTGGAGTGCAAAGGATAGGAGTTGCACCCTTATCCTGAGCAAGCTTAATATAGTTTTCGTAAAGTGAGTTCTTGAAAGAACCTGTTGTGTCCTTATCACCATTAGGGTCTGTAAATCTGTAAGAATCAGTCTTTTCATCATTATGACCCCAAGCAATAATAAGTGTATCCCCAGCCTTAATATTTTCTTTAAGCTGAGTATAATTTGCTACTGCTGAATCATCAACAGCACCGTTTTCGTTAATACCTGTTGCAAAGCTCTTTGAACTTCTGCCTGAAAGAGCAAGGTTTACAACATTAACACCTGATAAGAAGTTCTGGAGCTTATCACCAAAACCTACTCTCTTATAGTAGAAGTTTACATCATCAGTATCACCATAGTGGCAAGCTGTTGAATCACCTACTACGTAAACCTTAGGTTCGTTACCGGATGGTTCAGCATTAGTAGTAGTTTCTGTTGTACCATCAGTTGTAACTTCTGTTGCTGTTTCAGTAGTAGCTTCTGTTGTATCATCACTACCACTGCCACCCTTTTCGAATGGGAACTTAAAGCTATTGTCAAGAGATTTCTGGAGAATTAATGCTGCATCGTAAGCATTAATTACGCCGTCTACTGTACCGTCACTTACATTAGCTACTGTTGAATCAAAGCCAGTAACCTGTTCAGGTCTTAATGTATACTGTAAAGTTAAAGCAGCATCGTTAGCATCAACTGTACCGTTGCCGTCAACGTCACCCCAAGCCTTACCAGCATCAATCTGAATTGGGTTCCAACCGTCAGTACCCTGGGTATAAGTATATGGTACAAGTTCAGTACCGTCAGCAAGCTTAGGTTCTGTTAATACAGTTGACCAAGCAACTCTGCTTGCAGAGTTATCAACGCCTGCTAATTCCTTAGTATTGTATTCATAGCAGTTAGCCTCGCCACCTAAAGAAGCTGACCAACCAACTGGAGTAACAAGAGATGTGCCATCACTAGCTACACCTACTGTAGTGTTTACAAATGCAACTTCAGAAGTAGTTGCCTGCCATGGTCTACCGAAGTAACCAGGCTTACTTACGTATTCAGATGCTGTATCAACACCAGGAGTAGTAGAAACTACGTTACAATCATACATTAAGTAACCTCTACCAGATGCCTGCTGAGCAGCAGTAAGATAAGATACATCATTTTTATCTTCAGAAGTGTTCATCATAATGTCAGATTTGTAGAATGTTGCAACCATACCACCGAAGATAAAGTCAGTACCACCCATAGCAGTACACTTGTTAAATGCAGCTCTAATATTAGATGCACCGTAAAGTGTATCCTGTCTACCTACGAACTTACAGTTGTTGAAGTATGCCTTATCACCAAGAATAGCAATAGCAGCAGCTCTTTCAACAAATGACTTGTTCTGAACAGAAGTATCGCCGGCAGTTGTAGGTCTAGTACCCTTACCACCAACTGTCCATTCCTGAACAACGTCGTTAGCTTCCTTAGTTGAAATGTACTGGTTAGCAGAATTTTCGAAGATAATACCATCAGCTTCGAAACCTGCACCTCTTACAGTAACTGTTGCATTCCAGTAAGAGTTCTTTGTAGTACCAGAACCTGGGTTTTCAAATGAAATGTAACCATTTTCTTTGTTTGTCTTTAATACTTCTTCATCATACTTACAATCGTCAGTCATTGAGAAGTAGTTATAACCATGGATATAGTAAGATGTTACTCTTACACCGTTTTCAGTAATGTTTACACCCTTATTAATAAGAGCAGTATCAGGGTTAGCTGCTGTATTCTTTAATGTTACGTTATCAACATCAATTACAAGCATTTCCTGATAATCGCCAGGGTCAACATTGATTGTTACTCTTTCGCTATTTGGTCTATCCATTAAACGAACAGCTGCAAGAGCATCATTAATTGTCTTGTATTCCTTATCAGCACCAACATAAATGTTTTCAGCATAAGGAACCTTTGTACCTACTGTAATACCAGTAAAGTAAGTTAATGTATTAACTGTAATAGTTAATGTACCGTCAGCATTAGCTGTAAAGTCACTAGATTCAAACTTGCTTGTTGAACCAGAGTTAGAAGTAACTGTCTGACCATTTACAGTAAAGTCTGCCTGATAGTAGTAACCTACGTTTACATTCTGACCTGCCTTAACAGGTACTTCGATTGTTGTTCCAGCTGGAGCAACAAGATGAGCCTTACCTGATTCAGTCTTAACAGAACCTGTAAATACAAGACCGTTGTAAGATGATTCATTTGTAAGAGTATCATTTGAAGCAGAACCGAAGCTCCACTTAGTTGCATTGTTAAGAGTAATATCCTTTGTAGCTTCTGCACCGTCAGTAACTGTTAAGTTAGAGATAAGACCAGGAGCAACCGGATACTTGTTATAGCCTGATAATGCTACAGTATATGTACCGGCTCTTAATGACATTTCATCATTTAAGCCAAATGTATATACATAGCCTTCTTCATTAAGGTTAGTAAATGTAACCTTAGTGTTAGCCTTTAATTCATCAATATTAGAGATAGAAGCACCTTCGCCAACAAGATTAATCTTTACTGGGTTAAGAGTCTTCTGAGCAAATGCTACATCCTTTGTAGAATCAGCATCTGCTGAAATTGTGTTCATGCCGATTGAGTAATCGTTTACACCGTTAGCTGTTAAAGCATAGCTTACGCCCTTTTCAAGCTTAACTGTGTAAGTACCAGCTTCTGCGTTAATAGCGAACTTAGGCTGATAAATCTTACCTTCCGGAACTGTTGCAACGATTGCAAGTTTTGCAAGGTTAGCTGCATCAAGACCTGTAATAGAACCTGTTACTGTTACAAGGTCAACAGCATTGATTGTTACATTTTCAGTCTTAGTTTCTTCGCCGTCAGCAACTGTAATAGTAGCTGGAGTTGCTACAACATATTCATCAGCACCCTTAAGGCTTAATGAGTAAGTGTAACCTGTAGGAAGTTTAGCTGATACAGTAGCACCTGTTACAGCTACATCAAAATTCTTACCTGTTGTTGTGTTAGTTAATACAAGAGAGGCATCAGTTGGGAAACCGGCTGGAGTTGCTACATTAATTGTTGTGTCACAATACTTAGCATCCTGTCTTACAATTCTGTAATAACTTGGCTTACCAGTCTTGCCGTAAATCTTGTATGTACCATCCTGTTCTGCAACGAAAGTAGCAGTAACACCAGTAGATGGATTATCAACTGTTACAGACTGAGCAGTTGGGTCATCAGCTCTTTCGAAAGTAAGAGAGCCACCTGCCTGAGAGTTTGCATATACAGTTACAATATCGTCAGCCTTTAAAGCAATAGAGAAGCATCTTGAAGAATCATCAGCCTTGTTGATGTATAATCTACCAGTTGCACCCTCTAATGTAGAAGTACCTACCTGAGTATCGTATCTTGTAATAGCTTCGTTAGAAGTTCTGATTCTATCGTTGATACCACCAACCCAGCTTAAGTTACCTGCACTAAAGCTAGATGGAGCAACATTACCACTTGAACCAGCAGCAATAGAAGAACCATAGAAACCATTAATAATATCAGCAGTTAATCTGTTGTTATAAATATTTGAATCAAGTTCAGCACCACCGAAGTCCCAAACATCAATCTTGCCGTTTGAATCTTCAGCCTGCTTTTCGTTCTGAATTGTTAAGCCATGTAAGTAGCTTAAACCAGCTGTACCAGCAAGTGTAGCTGTAATTACACCGGCATTACCCTTGTAAGAGAATGTCTGTGAACCACAAGCACCGGCACCATTGTTTGTAAATGAGCAAGAACCTAAGCTGTTGCCTTCTGCATCAGTAAAGTTCATTACTGCATCTGCCTGTGAATACTGGCAAGTAGCGAAAGTAATAATTGCATTACCAGCTACCTTAAATGAAATACTATCGCCTACACCAAGGTTAGCACCATGAGAACCATCATGGAAAGCAAATGTTTCTGTAGGAGAAGTAACTGTTACAATACCGTCATCAGTTGAGAATGTAGAATACTTAACTGATGTATCCTGAGGAAGTACGTTCTTATCAGTAAACTGATAGTTGAACATATCACCTGGCTGTGGGTCAACTGTTGCATCTGTATCTGCTACATTGATTGTATAAGTATAAGGCTTAGCCTCTGGCTTATCAAATGTAAGAACAATGCTACCGTCAACAACCTTTGCTGAACAACCAGTAGCTTCTGTAAGCATAGCATCACTAAGTGTCTGCTTACCTAAAGAAATCTTTACCTTTGCACTTTCAGCACCAGCATTTACAACTTCGCCGTTACTTACTGTAACTGTAGCATTGTCTGTAATTGTAGCACCTGTAACAACTGTAAGAGTAGTTCCGTTTACATTTACTGTTGCTGTCTTCTGTTCGTAAGGAACAACATCAATGTTGTAACGAGCAGGAACAACTGTAATATTAGGAACATACATCTTGCCACCAGTAACTGCAATAGTTACTGTACCAGCACCACCAACATATGTAATGTCAGCTGTTGTGCCGTCCTGATGATAACAAGCTGAAGTCTGACCCTTAACTGGGTTTTCAACAAACTTGCCATTTGCATCAGATGCTGTTGCTGTAAATGAACCGGCTGAATACTGGCAACCACCGAACTTAAAGATTGTATTACCACTTACAGGGAAAGTGAAAGTATTACCATCTTTAAATTCAACACCGTGCTGTGCACCATTGAAGTTAGCAGCAAGTGAGTCTTCATTAATAGTCATAAAGCCGTATGTACCGGCTGCTGTCATTGTATCCTTTGTAAAATCAAAGTTATAAATTCTGCTTACTTCAGGAGTTGTAACTTCTGACCCGTCCTGAGAAGCAAAAACATTGATTACAGGAACATAAGTAGTAGCTGAGAAATTGATTGTAAGTACAGATGCACCACCTGTATAAGCAAAATCAATTGTGCTATCATCACCATGTCCTAAACAGTTAGCAGTAGCAGCAGCTCTTGTTTCGCTGTATGTACCGTCACCGTTTGTAACTGTAATATCACCCTTTGAATACTGACAACCACCAATAGACAATGTAACAGGGCCTGCAACTTCAATAGCTATTGTGTTGCCTGCCTTGAAAATTGAACCATGGTCTGCACCATTATATCCAAAACCATTCTGAGTACCTGGCTGAATGTCCAAGATACCATACTTTATCTCTGCATTACCATTGTAAGATGTGTCAGCAGGAACAATACTACCATCTCTGAAGTCAAATGTATAATCTACACCGACTTCAGCAGTTTCTGGAGCATTTACTGCTGTGTCAACAGTAGTTTCCTCTGTTACATCTTCCACTACAGTAGTTTCTTCTGTAGCTTCGTCGCCATTACCAACAGATACACCACCTGGAGTAACAACGGAGTCAGCAACTTCTTCAACTGCTGCAGGAGCAGTATCTAATGCTGGGTCAGCAATTACATTAGAAAACATTGCACCAACTACTAAAGCTGAGGCAACAATTCTGCTCAAAACAACTTTCGTGTGTTTTTTCATTTAAAAACCTCCTTTTTATTTGTGCCTTTCAACACAGAATTGTGTAATTATAAATAGTCTTTCCTCACCTAAATTACACCATCTAGTAATATTATACCATAACCAATTTTAAAATCAATAATTTATTGTAGATTTTAGACAATCCAAAAATTTTATACAACCCTTCCAATTTCTTAACAATTTATTAAGGTATATTTTGTTAAATATTATTATTAAAGTTCAATTTTTATTGATTATTTAATAATTATTATTTTTCGTAAAATATATGTAAACCACAGATTTTTTTACTTGAGACTGTTTTAGATACTATTATTACAGGCACAAAAAAAGACGTTGACAAAAGTCAACGCCTTTTTTGTATATACATCAATTACTCTGCAACTGTAGTAGTTTCAGCAGTAGTTTCTGCAGTTGTTATTTCAGTTGTAGAAGCTGATTCATCTACTGTAGTTTCTTCAGTTGTTTCTTCAGTAGTTGTAGTAGCTGCATCCTTTACAAGGCCATCAACATAATCCTTAACGAATTCGTAATCCTTGTACATCATAACAGCCATTTCAGCTCTATTAATGTTCTTCTTAGGTTCAACATTACCGTTTGAGCTACCAGTTACGATACCTTCCTGAGTAAGGAATGCAAGGTAAGGAGCTGACCACCAAGCTACATCTGCAACATCATTGTACTTGTTGTTTACAGAAGTTGGAGTGCTTGTTACGTCTACGCCTAAGTATTCAAGAGTCTTAGCTACGAGAACGAACATTTCATCTCTGTTACAATACTTTTCAGGCTTGTAAGTATTGTCACCATAACCACTTAAGATACCAGCTGTGTAGCCCATTCTTACATCGTTATAGTAGTACTTACCTTCTTCGTTATCGCTGAAGTTCTTAGTTGGAGTTACCTGTAAACCAAGAGTTCTGTTGATAAGGATAGCGAAGTCGCCTCTCTTGCAACCAAGTTCTGGAGAGTAGATACCATCTTCAGTACCAGTTACAATACCAAGTTCAGCTAACTTGTTGATGTAATCCTTAGCCCAACCATAGTTGCCTAAGTCTGAGAAGTTTACATCACTATTTACAACATCCTTAGGTACGTTAACCTTAACTTCTGTACCGTCTGGAGTTACAATCTTAACTTCACCGTTGTCACTAATAACAATCTGGTTAGTAGTAGCTTCTGTGCTACCTTCAACAACCTTAGAAGTTGTTTCTTCTGTTACTTCAGTAGTAGCTGCAGTTGTCTTCTTTACAGAAGCGCCGCCACCACCGCCGCCGCCACCACCAGAAGATGTTCTCTTAGTAGTAGTTTCAGAGCTAGCTTCAGTTGTAGTAGTAGTTGTTGGAGCAGTTGTTGGAGCAGTTGTAGTTTCTGTAGTAGGAACTACTGGAGCTGCTGTAGTTGTTTCTGTTGTAGAAACTGTAGTTGTTTCTGAAGTAGATTCAGAAGTTGAAACTGTTGTAGTTTCTGTAGTAGATTCAGTAGAACCACCAGCTACAATAATATTAGCATTTAAGCCAACTGTAGCAAGCTTACCATCAACTGTGTAAGCAACGCTACCATCTGATTCAGTTGAAACGAACTGAACAGGAATTACATCGCCAGCGTTTACATTCTTAAGAGTGAACTTAACGCTTGCAAGTGTAGCATCAGGAGTACCGATTGAAGAAATTGCTGAACCATCGCTGTAGATGTAAGCAACCTTCATCTTACCAAGCTGAGCTGTAGTTAATGTGCCGTTAGCACCAGGATAATCTGGGTTAGAAGCACTTGGAGCATATGCAATCTGTTCGTTAATCATATTAACGATACCAGTGTTATTACCTTCAGCAGAAACCATTTCTACCTTGCTTGCATCGTAAACGATGAAACCAGTGAAAGCACTCATAGCTGTGTTGATGCTCTTAGCACCAAAGTCAAGAGTAACTTCTGCGTCACCAGCCTTAACTGTCTTATCAGCAAGGAAACCAAGACCACCGTCAGCACCTAAAGTAGTTGTTTCAGTAGTTTCAGTTGTAGTTGTTGTTTCTGTAGTAGTTTCAGTAGTAGTTGTTACTTCTGTAGTAGTTGTTGTATCATCAGAACCTGAACCACCTGCGATGTTAAGGTCGATAGTACAAATATTTAAGCTAGAACCCTTACCTGGCTGAACTACAACGTATTCACCAGCTTCAGGAACGCTAAGTGTACAAACTGAGAATAAGTTTGCTGTTGTTGCATCTCTGTCAATGTTAGAGATAGAAACAACCTTCTTAGTAGTTGTGTTGATGAGGTAAACAGGAACTGACATTGCATCTGAAGAACCTAAACCAGCGTGGATTGTAACTGTACCACTGCCACCTAACTTCATAGAGATACCCTTTTCTACGTCAGCTGTTACATCAGAACCAACTGTAAGGTCTGCAGGGATAAGTTCGTTACCCTTACCAACCTGGAACTTCTTAAATTCTGCGTCAAATGACTGACCATCAGTAAAGTTAGTAACATTTGGCTTGAATGTGAATGCAGAAGCACCTGCTGCTAACTTAATCTGAACGTAGTTCTTACCACCATCATCAAGAAGTGAGTCGCCACCCTTAAGAGATGTTACGCCAGAAGCGTTAATAGCGTTAGAATTAATAGTAGCCTGACCCTTGAAACCGTCTACTGGAGTTGGAGTTGAACCTTCTTCAACCTTAACTGCAGCATCAACTGTTTCTACAGTAGCTGTCTTTGCAATAGTTGCATCGCTAGATACTGTTGAGAGCTGGTTACCTACGAATGTAACCTTGATGTTAGCATCGCCAGCCTTGAGAGCCTTGAATGAAATACCAAAGAGGTTACCATCTGTGTTAAATTCCTGTAATGCTGTACCATTTACAAGCTGTGCTGGAACAACATAAGCATACTTAACCTTACCTAACTGAGCCTGTGTCTTAGCACCGTCAGCACCAGTAAAGTCTGTGTTACCTACAGCTGGAACGTTTGCGAACTGACCCTTAAGAGCAGCTGCATCAGATGCTGTATATGTAACACCTGCAACTTCCTTAGTGATTGTACCTTCAATTGCATCAACTGGTTCAACAATTGTTGGGTCGAATTCTACGAAAGCTGTGTAGTTATTGAAACCCTTGTTACCAACAAGAGCTACGTTAGCGTTTACTGTTTCGCCAACCTTAACTGTTGCCTTATCTACAACAACCTTAGCTGTTACAGCTTCTGTAGAAACTTCAGTAGTAGTTTCTGTTGTAGTAGTTGGAGCTACAGTTGTAGTTTCTGTAGTTGTTTCAGTAGTAGTTGGAGCTACTGTAGTAGTTTCTGTAGCTGGAGCAGAACCACCGTTTAAGTCAAGCTCGATTACTGCAAGATTTACACTTGAAACCTTACCGTTCTGAACAAGGTAATAAGTACCTGCTGCAGGAACTGTAAATGTAGGAGTGTTATAAACCTTTGACTTAGCATCACCTGTGTTAATAAGTGACTGTGCATCAACAACCTTGTTTGTTGTTGCGTCAACGAGGCACATAGGAGCTTCCATAACGCCAGAAGAACCTAAACCAGCATAAATTTTAATTGTACCTGCCTTAGCAGCTTCAATCTTGAGACCCTTTTCAACAGTACCACCAAGGTCATCGCCAGCCTTAAGTGTCTGGCTTAACTTTTCGTTACCGTTACCAATCTGGAATTCAGTTGAGTAAGCTGAACCATCAGTAAACTTTAAGTTGTTAGCCTTGTAAGAGAAAGCTGAACCGCCATTAACAATAGAAACGCCTGAACCAAGTTCATTACCATCAGTTAAGCCTGATGCGAAAAGCGTTTTAACTGTTTCAGCATTGATAGTAGCCTTACCTGAAAAAGCCTCAGCTGCCGTAACAGGTGCAACATTGACAACCATTACGCTTGTAAGAGTCATACTCGCTGCAAGTACAGCACTTACAATTTTCTTGAAAGATTTTTTCAATTTTTATTCCTCCTTTATAAATTTTGAAAATACCCCATGTAGAGAATGTGCATATCTTCTCCTATAAAGTATCTATTCAAGTAGAATTATACTTGCTTTTAATATAAAAGTCAATTTTATTTTAAAAATTCTTTCATTCTTTTTGCACAAAAAATGTAAAATTTTTTAGGAAACTTGTTTTGCTACATAATTATTTTGAAAATTTTTATTCATTTATCACAACAAAATCCGTATAATAAGGCTATTATTTCAACATTTTTATATATTTTCCACAAAATATCCAACTAAATGAGATAATTTCTATATTTAGTACCATCCACCCTGTATCTAGTTTATTTACTGATTTTCTGTAATATAAATGTAACACTACTCACTCTATAATCTCCCGAAAACCCCTATTTACTTGTAAAAATACACAAAAAACAAAGTGTAATAAACTGTACTTAAATTTAACTCTAAAAACAGATATTAACTCTATGTTAGAAATGTATAAATTTTATTTACAAAAACGAGTTTCTTCCTATTGTATATGATTTGATAATAGGAAGCCTCTTTTTTCATTCAGAACAAATTAACTTTGTTAATTTGTGGCTTGACAAGCA
>OLSB01002615.1_pt1 | contig 14532 bp, 19 predicted proteins | sample 1672071 | NCBI WGS metagenome assembly OLSB01 (sample SAMEA3136642, study PRJEB25190) | human gut metagenome | biome: human gut; feature: human-associated habitat; material: faeces | place: Austria | collected 2013 | reverse complement strand
GATTTGCAACAGACTTATCTATAAAAACATCATCTATTCAATACGAAAATGATGATTTAATGAGAATTACACTTGGAGACGATTACGGAATAGCTTGTTGTGTATCTGCAATGAGAATAGGTAAACAAATGCAATTCTTTGGAGCAAGAGCTAACCTTGCTAAAACATTGCTTTATGCTATAAATGGTGGTAGAGATGAAAACTCAGGAAAACAAGTAGCTCCAAAATTTGAAGGAATTACTTCTGAATATTTGGATTATAATGAAGTAATGGAAAAATTTGATACTATGATGGATTATGTTGCTAAAATTTATATAAAAGCTTTAAACGCAATTCATTATATGCATGATAAATATTCATATGAAGCATTAGAAATGGCTCTTCACGATAGAGAAGAAGATATATTAAGAACTATGGCATGTGGAATAGCAGGGCTTTCAGTAGTTGCTGATTCACTTTCTGCAATTAAATATGCTAAAGTTAAAACAATTAGAAATGAAGATGGATTAGTAGTAGATTACGAAATTGAAGGAGATTTTCCAAAGTACGGAAATGATGATGATAGAGTTGATCAAATAGCTGTAGATTTAGTTAAAACATTCTTAAACAAATTACAAAAACATCAAACATATAGAAATTCAAAACATACATTATCAATTCTTACAATAACATCAAATGTTGTATATGGTAAAAACACAGGTAATACACCTGATGGAAGAAGAGCTGGAGAACCTTTTGGACCAGGAGCAAATCCTCTACATGGAAGAGATGTAAATGGTTCACTTGCAGTATTAAATACAATTGCAAAACTTCCATATGAATATGCTGAGGACGGTATATCATATACATTTGCAATTACACCAGCAGCACTTGGTAAAGAAGATGATACAAGAATTACAAACTTAGTAAATATGTTAGATGGATATTTTGCAAAAACTGGACATCATATAAATGTAAACGTATTTGATAGATCTCTATTATTAGATGCTATGGATCATCCTGAAAAATATCCTCAACTTACAATAAGAGTTTCTGGATACGCAGTAAACTTTATAAAATTAACAAGAGAACAACAATTAGACGTAATTCATAGAACAATACAAGATAGAATATAGTTTGAATTTGTAAAGGCGAGGATATAAACCCTCGTCTTACATTTTAATTAAACAAAAGGAATGATTATATGGAAAATTTTGATAAAACTAAATATGCTAGAATACATTCTATTGAGTCTTTCGGTACTGTTGATGGCCCTGGTATAAGATTTGTTATATTTATGCAAGGATGTAGTTTAAAATGTAAATACTGCCACAATAGAGACACTTGGGATCTTACAGGAGGTACTATCACTTCTGTAGATGAACTTCTAGATAAAATAGAGCGATACAAAGCCTATATTCTCCCTTCTGGTGGTGGAGTTACAGTTACTGGCGGAGAACCTTTGTTACAAACCAAATTTTTAGTAACTCTTTTTAAAGAATTAAAAAAACGTAATATTCCAACAGCAATCGATACTTCTGGAATGTTTGATATTACAGATGATATTAAAGAACTACTTAAATTTACAGATTTAGTTTTGCTAGATATTAAACATATTGATAGCACTAAATGTAAGGATTTAGTTGGATTTTCAAATGAAAAAGAACTAGCATTTGCTAAGTATTTAAGTGATAATAATATTGATATTTGGATAAGGCAAGTTTTAATTCCTGGGATAACTGATGATGAAAAAGATTTATTAAAATTAAAAGATTTTATATCAACTTTAAAAACAGTAAAGAAAATTGAAATTAATCCATATCATGAACTTGGAAAATTTAAATGGGAAAAGCTTGGTTTAAAATACCCTTTAGAAGGTGTTAGACCTGCTGATAGTAAAGACGTAGATAGAGCTAAAAAGATTCTGGGAATAAAATAAAATTTGAAATAAAAAAAGTGGGTGCATAATGTGCACCCATTTATTTTATTTTTTACATTCTTCTATTGCCTTTTGTAACTGTTCATCTAATTCTGTTTTTTTATCGTCCTCAACTTCTATGTCTGGATCTATTCCTTTTTTGTTTATTGTATTGCCATTTGGTGTTTTAAACTCTTCTATTGTTATTTTTAATGCTCCTCCTGATTTTAGTGGGGCAAGTTCTTGCATTACACCTTTTCCATAAGTTTTTGTTCCTACTATTTTAGCAACTCCATTATCCTTCATTGCACCAACAAATATTTCTGATGCACTTGCTGAATTTTCATTAGTAAGTATTACAACTTTCATATTATATTTAGCATCTTTTTCTGATTTTGTAATTTGTTCTCCTTCTTTTTTTGTTCTCTCAATCATTATTGTTTTATCTTTTGGTAAGAAAAGTTCTGTTATATCTGTAGCTTCATCTACAACTCCTCCACCATTATCCCTTAAATCTATTATTAATGCTTTTGCACCTTTTGATATTAATTCATCTACTTTTTTCTCAAATTCTTCATGACAATTCTCATCGAACCCCATAAGTCTTATATATCCTATGTTGTTTTCAAGAATTTCAGATTCCATTGGATTAACTTGAACTGTTCTTCTTTCTATTGTTTTTGTAAATGTTTCATTCTCTCTTAAAATCTCTAATTCTACAGTTGTTCCTTCTTCACCTTTTATTTTATTAGAAATTGTACTTAAATCTTTACCTACACATTCTTCTCCATTTACTTTCGTTATAATGTCTCCTGTTTTTAATCCAGCTTCTGCTGCTGGTGAACCTTCTATTGGAAGTAAAACAACTATATTCTCATATCTGTCTTGTGTCATATATATTCCTATACCAACATAGTTTCCATTAACACTTACCATCAATTCATCATATTCATCCTTTGTTAAATACTCTGTATATTCATCTTTTAATCCTTCTACATACCCTTTTATTGCTGATTCTGTCAATTCCTCATCTGAAGCAATATCGCCCAAATAATTTTCTTCTAAATATTTTCTTATTAATATTAGTTTAGTATCTAATTTTGTTGGTTCGCTACTTGTTACAACTTTTGTTATTCCTGCATCTGTTTTTGTAACATAATTATACATTCCTATAGCTGTAATTAAAAATGTAATTAATGCTGTCACTATTACTAGCATTACTGATTTGTATGCTCTGTTTTTCTTCTCAAAATCCATTATGATATGCCTCCTAAAAAATATTATATTATTAACATTAGAATTTATGTGTTATATATTTTTAGAAGCGACATTTTAGTGTCGCCTCCTTATTATATGTATTTATTATAAATAATTTCGTGGATCTCTTCTACTGTCATTTCCCCAATATGACCAATTGTATGGTGAAACTCTTACTTCAAAATGTAAATGTGGTCCTGATGAATTACCTGTATTTCCACTAAGCATAATTAATTGTCCTTTTTTTACTACATCTCCTGGTTTTACATAGAAGGTTCCATTTCCATGTCCATAAAGTGTTCTCATTCCACCTGAATGTTGTATACATACATAGTTTCCTAAACCACCATTAGACCATCCTGCTGCAAGTACTACTCCTTCTGCTGCCGCATATACTTCTGTTCCAACTGGCACTCCATAGTCTAATGCTCCATGATATCTACCACTACTATAATACATAGTTGCTGTAATTACTCCAGATTTGACTGGTCTTTGTAGTGTTCCTGTTCCACCTAAATCTGCAATTTTATCACTGTATTTAGTTTCCATTGCTTTTAATTCTCTTGTTATTGCATCATTTGCTGCTTTTAATTTTTCTAATTCTGAATTTAATTCTTTTTCACTATCTGACAATTCATCTACATATTGTTCTTTTGTTGCTTGTGAACTTTTTAGTGCACTTGCTTTTTGTTCTTTATTTTTCTTTGTTACTTCTATTTGTTCTTTGCTTGTTTCTAATGTTTTTTTAGCTTCTGCTATTTCATTTTTATTTTTTTCAATTTGGTCCAACATTTGATTATCTAAATCTGCTATTTCTGAAACCACATACCAATTAGAAACCATGTCCCATAATGAACCTCCACCTAGTAATACGTCTAAATATGTAGTTTCTCCGGCTTCATATTGTGCTACTATTCTGTTTTTAAAAGTTTCTTCTTGCTTTGTGTAGTTTTTTTCTGCTTCTTCTAGCTTTTCTTGAGATTCTTTAATATCATTTTCTAAATCATCTATTTTATATTCTAATTCATTTATTTCAGATTGATATCCACTTATTTGTGTATTTAAATCCTGAATTTGTTTCATTGTGTCTGACATTTCTTCTTTTACTGCACTTATTTCACTTTGTGTTTGTTTTATTTGTTCATTTATGTCACTTTGCTTGTTTTGCAATTCAGATTTTGTTGCAGCTAAAGATACTGCAAGATTAGTTGATAAAATTATTACTATTAATAATGCTACTATTAATATTTTTTTACTTTTCATTTTTTCCTCCGTTTTTTAATTTTGGTTAGCACTTTCTTGATTCTCTGATGTAGTGTTTTCCTGATTGTTATCTGTTTCTTTTGTTATCTTTTTGCCTGTTATATATGGCAATGAATCTACATGCTGACCATTTATCCTTACCTCGAAGTGTAAATGTGGACCAGTTGACCATCCAGTCGAACCAGCTTTCATTATTATATCACCTCTTTTTACGGTTTGTCCAGTCTGAACTAGAATTTCTGAACCGTGTCCATACAAGGTGCTTACTCCTCCTCCATGATCAATTAAAACCATGTTTCCATATCCTGTTGAAGAATATCCGGCTTTTGTTACTACGCCATCGTTTGCAGCAATTATATATGCTCCCATTGGCATTGCAATATCTGTTCCAGAATGAACTCTATGAGTTTTAAGTATTGGATGAACTCTCATTCCATATTTTGAAGTTATTGTTGAATATCCTGGTGCTGGCCATGCGAATTCTCCTCCAACATAATCTTCTCCAACTTTTATGCTTGTTATTGTTACAATTTGTGCTTCTAAATTGTCTAGCTCTCTTTGATATTCTGCTATTTTAGATTGTGTTTCTTTCTCACTATCTGTTAATTGTTTTGCATAACTGTTTTTTATAACTTTTGCATTTTCTAATGCTGTAGCTGTTTTCTCTTTGTTTTCTTTTACTGTTTTTAGATTTTTTTCTCTTTCTGTTAGTGTTGTTTTTATTTTTTCTATTTCATTTTTTTGTCTGTCTATATTATCTAGAAGGTTTCTATCATATTTTGCGATTTCACCAATTAGATAATAATTAGATATAAACTCTGACAGAGTGTTTGAACTTAATAAAACATCTAAATACTGTACATCTCCAGCTTCGTATTGTGCTACTATTCTGTTTTGAAATGTTTTTCTTTGTATTTTGTAATTGTTTTCTAAATTTGTTAATTTTTCCTCTGCGATTTTTATTTGATTTTGTAATGTTTCTAGTTTTCCATTTAATTCATCTACTTGGCCCTGATATGTTTCAATTTTTTGATCTAAATTATCTATTTGCTTTAATGTATCAGTTAATTCTATTTGAATATTTTCTACTTGCTCATTGGCTTCTGTAATTTGATTATTTAGCTCATTTTTTCTGTTTTGTAAATCTATTAAATCATCTGCAATTACAACTGTAGTAAATGAAACTAATACAACTACTATTAGTAAACAAGTTAAAATTATTTTTTTTGGCATTGCATCACCTTCTTAAACGTCAAGGTATTTCTTCATTGATATTGAGCTACCAATAATACCAATTCCAACTCCTAATACTAAATAAACTAATACTATTTCTCCTAGTAAATCTCCAAATGTTAGTAAATTAACTCCAAGTTTTTGCCATGTTACTGATTCTGTAAGTTTTGTTGCTAAAGCATTATAACCTCCACCAACTATTAAAATAGATATTATACTTGAAAGTATCCCTATTATTATACCTTCTATCAAGAAAGGAGTTCTAATAAATCCGATTTGTAGCTCCTACATATTTCATTATTGAAATTTCTTTTCTTCTTGCATGTACTGTAAGTTTTATTGTGTTGGAAATTATAAATAAAGATATTAAAATTAGTATTGCAAATATTGCAAATGTTACAATTCTTATTGCTTTGCCTACATTTGCTAGAGTTTCTATTGTGCTTGATTTGTTTTGTATTTCTTTTACATTCTCTAAATTAGATACTGCATTATATACTTGATTATTTAAAGATAAATCTGTTAGTGTAATTATATATGATACCTCAAAAAAGTCTGGTGTAAATCCATCTAATGCTTTTGCATTATCTCCAAGTCTTTTTTTCATTGTGTTATATCCTTCTTCTTTAGATACCATTTCTATTGTATTTATTCCATCTATTTTTCCTAATTCTTCTTTAAGTTTTTCTATTTGATCATCTGTTGCTTCTGGATACATAAATACTTGCATTCCTTGTTCTTTTTCTAATCCTTTTATTGCATTATTTATGTTTTGTCCTATTACAAAGAATAATCCAAACATTAACATTGTTGCACACATTACTCCTAAACAAGAGAATGTGGACTTTTTATTTTTAAATACATTTCTAAAACCTTCTGATAAAAAATATCCTATTACATTATATTTCACTTACTATACCCACCTTTTCTATCATCTCTAACTATTACGCCTTTTTCTATCTCGATAACTCTTTTTTTCATTTTGTCTACTATATCTTTGGCGTGTGTTGCAATAACTACTGTTGTACCTCTTAAATTGATCTCGTTAAGCAAATTCATAATGTCCCAAGCTGTATCTGGGTCTAAATTTCCTGTTGGCTCATCAGCAATTATCATAGATGGATTATTTACCAATGCTCTTGCAAGAGCTACTCTTTGTTGCTCTCCACCAGACAATTCATTTGGATAAACTTTTGCTTTTCCACTTAATCCTACCAATGAAAGCACCATTGGAACTTGTCTTCTTATGTGTTTTGGTGTAGCCTTTACTATATTCATTGCAAATGCTACATTCTCATAAACTGTTTTATCTGCCAACAATCTAAAGTCTTGAAAAACTACTCCCATACTTCTTCTTAAATATGGTACTCTTTTAGGCTTTAAAAAAGTTGTATCTTTACCATTTATAATTATATTTCCTGATGTTGGTTCTTCCTCTTTTAGTATTAGTTTAATAAGTGTTGATTTTCCGTGAACCAGATGCTCCTACCAAAAATGCAAACTCTCCTTTTTCTATTTTAAAGTTAGCATTATTTACGGCTTCGGTTCCTGTACTGTATGTTTTATAAACATTTTTGAATTCTATCATATTTTGACCTCTTTTACTTAAATATACATTAATATTATAATAATAATACCTTAAAAAAGCAATAAAAAATGACATTTTTCAAGAAATTGTCATTTTTTTGTAATATATTTTTATTTAACCTAAAATTGCAATTTATTTTACTACTGCTATAATATCTTCTGATGTTAACCCAAAATATCTTAATAATTCTTTGGCTGGTCCAGATTTTCCAAATCTATCTTTCATTCCCATTCTAATTAGTTTGGCAGGATATTCTTCTGTTAGCACCTCAGAAATAGCGCTTCCAAGCCCGCCTATTATATTATGGTCTTCAATAGAAACTAATTTTTTAGTTTCTTTTGCACATTTTATAATTAGTTCTTTGTCTATTGGTTTTATTGTGTGTATATCAACTACTCTTATATTTATTCCTTGCTTTTCTAGTTCTTCTTTTGCTTTTATTGCTTCTGGAACTACTATACCTGTTGCAAACACTGTTGCATCTGTTCCATTTCCTATTTGAACTCCTTTTCCAATTTTAAAATCCTGTTCTTCTCCATATATTTGTGGTGTGTTTAGTCTGCAAAGTCTTAAGTACACTGGTCCATCCATTTTAGAAATTTCTTCTACTGCCCATTTTGTTTCTCTATCATCACTTGTACACATAACCGTCATGTTTGGTAATCCTCTCATCATACCTAAATCTTCAAGCATTTGGTGAGTTGCTCCATCTTCTCCAACAGTTATCCCTGCGTGTGATGCACATATTTTTACATTTAATTTTGGATGTGCAACACTGTTTCTTATCTGGTCATAGCTTCTTCCGCATGCAAACATTGCAAAACTGCTTGCAAATACAGTTTTTCCAAACGTTGCAAGTCCTGCAGCTGTACTTATCATATCTTGTTCTGCAATTCCCATATCAAAAAATCTTTCTGGAAATCTCTTTGCAAATATTGATGTTTTAGTTGCAGCTGATAAATCTGCATCTAAAACAATTATATCTTTATTTTTTTCTCCTAGTTCTGCTAATTTTTCTCCATAACTTTGTCTTGTAGCTTTAAGGTTTTCGCAATCCATATTTTTTTCCTCCTCTATCCATTATACCAATCTTTTATTATTTCATCTGGTATCCTCAAATTTCCTTTTCCTACACCTATCTCAACACTTGGTCTTTTTGCACCATGATAGTCTGTTCCTCCACTTGTATATAAATGGTTTTTCTTACAATACTCTAACAGTTCTTTTATTTGCTCTTCTGTAAAATTACTATAATAACATTCTATTCCATCTAAATTGCTATTTTTTACTAGTTCTGTTATATATTGAATCTTGTCTTTTACCCATTTATATTCATGTACATGTGCTAAAAAAGCTACTCCACCTGCTAAATGTACTTGTTTTACAGTTTCTGCTGGTGATGGATAGTCATCTTTTTTATCTAAAAAGAACATATTATTTCTGTTATATACATAATCTTTTTTAAAATTACTAAAACTCTCCCATAAGTCTTTTGGAACTTTTGCTTCATTTTCTGGATGTTTTTTTATTTCATTATATACTATAACACTTCCCCAATCGCTGTCTGGATCCCACTTAATCTCTTCTATTGGATCTAATGTTAATCCATATGCCTTTGCTTGTTTGTATAAATGTTTTAAATTTTTAGTTTCTAACATTCTGTGTGTTTTATTTTTATAGTTCTTTTCTAAGTATTCATTAAACTTGTCTATATCAATATTGTATGCCAATATATCAATTACTCTATCTTTATAATAATTTTTTAGTTCTACTCCTGGAATTATTTTCCCAGAAAAATATTGTTTTACATCAATATTCCTTAATTCGTAATGTCCATTTACACTTTCATGGTCTGTTATAGACATGTATGATAATTCATGTTTTTGTGCTTTTTTTAATACGTCTATTATGCTATCTGAGCCATCTGAATTGTTTGTGTGAATATGTAAATCTATCATTATTCCATCTCCTAATACTTACTTAGTTCCTCCATAGCCATTTTATATTCTTCTTCATTTGGTGCTTTTCCATGCCAATCTGCCTTATTTTCCATAAAAGAAACTCCTTTTCCTTTTATAGTTTTTGCAATAATTACTGTTGGTTTTTCTTTTATTGTTTTTGCTTTATCAAACGCTTTTATTAGTTTTTCTATATCATGCCCATCTATCTTAATTACCTCAAATCCGAAACTTTTAAATTTTTCGTCTAATGGATAAATATTTTTTACTGTATCTACATTTCCATCTATTTGCAAATTGTTATTATCAACTATTAAGCACAAATTGTCTAGTTTTCTGTGGCTAGAAGTCATTGCAGCTTCCCATATTTGTCCTTCTTGTATTTCTCCATCTCCGCAAACGCAATACACTCTAACTCCTTCATGATTTAACTTAGATGCAAGTGCCATACCATTTGCAACAGATAATCCTTGTCCTAAAGAACCTGTTGACATATCTATTCCTGGTGTTTTTTGCATATCTGGATGTCCTTGTAGCATTCCATCAATTTTTCTCAATTTTTTTAATTCATCTTTTTCAAAATATCCTTTTTCTGCAAGTACAGCATACAACGCTGGAGCAACATGTCCTTTTGATAAAACTAGCCTATCTCTTGTTTTTGCATTAGGCTCTTTTTCGTTTACATTCATTTGATTAAAATATAATACAGTTAATATATCTGCAACAGATAGTGAGCCTCCTGGATGTCCAGATTTTGCATTATATGTTTCTTCTATTATATCCTTTCTAACATTGTTTGCAATTTGCTTTAATTCTTCAATATCAGTAACCTTCAAACAAAACACTCCCTTAAATTTATTTTACATTTTAATTTTACAGTATAATTATTTTTATTTCTATAATTATTTCAATTTTTTTAAGAAAAAAAGAACAGATATAAAATCTGTTCTTAAAACATTAGTTTTGTGTATATGGTAATACTGCAATATGTCTTGCTCTTTTTACAGCTTGTGTAATATCTCTTTGATGTTTTGCACATGCTCCAGTTGCTCTTCTAGGTAGTATTTTACCCTTTTCATTTATAAATTTCTTTAATTGTTCTGGATTTTTATAGTCTAAAACGAAATCTTTATTACTGCACATTACGCATACTTTTTTTCTAACTTTTCTAAATCTAGGATTGAAATCTTCGTCGCCATTGTTTCTTCTTTTATTGTTTTTTCCGTTTTGTTTTTTGTCTGCCATTTATTTTTCCCCCTTCTCAAAATTTGCCCTGCAAATTTTGTATTATTTATTCTTAAATCTTAACTTTTTATTCTAGAATGGTAATTCATCATCTGATGATACTGAAAATTCTGATGATTCTGATACAGTATTTCCAAATGTATTTTCAAAATTTGATGATGCTTCTCCATCTCTTTTACTATCTGCAAAATAAGCTTCTTCTGCAACTACTTCTGTAACGTAATGTTTTTGTCCTTGGTCATCTTCCCAATTTCTTGTTTGAATTCTACCAATTATTCCAACTTGTTGTCCTTTTTTAAAGTATTTGCTACAAAACTCTCCTGTTTTGCTCCAAGCAACTACATTAATAAAATCTGCTTGTCTTTCTTCTCCTTGTCTTGCAAATCTTCTGTTTACTGCTAATGAGAAAGATGCTACTAATGTGTTATTTGTTTGTGTGTATCTAACTTCTGGATCTCTTGTCAAACGCCCCATTAATATTACTTTGTTCATGTATTATTCCTCCTCTTTAACAACAATAAACTTAATAACTTCGTCAGTTATTCTATATACTCTTTCTAGTTCAGTAATTAATTCTGGATTAGCTTCAAATTTAAATACAACATAAAAACCTTCTTTGTTCTTTTTGATTTCATAAGCTAATTTCTTTTTACCAACTTCTTCAACTGAACTAACTTTACCATCAGTATTAATTAAATTTGAGATTTTTTCTATTAATGCTTTAATAGCTTCTGCCTCTAAATTTGGATTAATAATGATAACACTTTCGTATTTGTTCATTATTCTTTCACCTCCTTATGGCTTATAACCCATATCACATTAATATGAGTAAGGAAAAAATAGCAATGCTATTTTTCAAACATTGCTATTTTATCATAAATATATTCATTTTGCAAGCAAAATATCATTTTTCCCATGGTATTATTGGTTTTACTCTAAATTCTTTGCATATTCATATGTATAATACTTTTTTCCTTCATATGCAACTCCTTTATAGTAATATACATCCAATGTATCTCCATTTACTACATAAATGTCTTTTTCATCATTTCCATGTCCATAGTTCAATGTAATATTTTCAAGTTTGTTTAAATCTATTTCATAATATTTGTTTCCATTTTCCATTGAAAGTAATGGAGCTTTTGGTTCTCCTTTTATTGGAAGTGTACCATAATCATTATAATACTCAAGGACTTTATCTTCTAAAATTTTTATATCTGCATACAAATTATTTAATTTACTTACATCCTTAGAGTCACTTATTTTCATTATAATTGTTGATGATAAAATTAACATTATTATTACTGTAACAACTAATGTTGTAATTGTTATTCCTTTATTATTTCTCATATAATTTTTCATTAGTTATCCTCCACTTACTTTATTTTCACATTTAATTAGTTAAATGTCAATACATTTAGTTTTCTTTTAGAATTATATCATTAATTTTTTTCTTTAAATTTATTCTTTTATTTTCTCTTATTATCAATATCCATAAATATATTATCACAAACAATATAGATATATTTTTTAAGTATAAAATTAAAATACTTGATATTGCGGTCAAAGAAATTACTAGAATATTAGATATTTTATTTACTAATATATCTGATTTTATATTATCATCATATTTTTTTCTTATTAATCCTTTTAAAATTCTTCCGCCATCTAATGGATATATTGGGATTAAGTTAAATAGTGCCACTAATATATTTGAATAAATCATAATTTGTTTTAAATCTTGATCCATATGTATAAACAAAAGCCCTATTGATATTAATATGTTTGTTAGTGGACCTGCAAAAGCAATTATTATTTTCTTGGTTTCTATTAATTTTTTATACTCATAGCTCTCAAATGTTACTGCTAGTCCAAATGGCATTATACTTAATTTTTTTGGTTTTAATTTTAAAAGTAATCCTGCAAAAATATGTCCGAAACTCATGAATTAATGCAAAAAACATAATCAATGCATAAAATTCAATTTGTCTTGTTAAAATAAATAAAATTATGAATAAAAAAACTTGTAAATTTATTGTTATTTGCATTAAAAAATCCCCCTAAAAATCTAAAATTAAATCCGGATCCACATACCTATTTTCTTTTCTTATCTCAAAATGCAAATGTGGTCCTGTAACATTTCCTGTTGCTCCAGTTTCTCCTATTTTTTGTCCTTGTTTTATTGTGTCACCTTGATTAACATATATCTTACTGCAATGAGCATATAATGTCATAACATCTCCATTTGTTATTTTTACATGGTTTCCATAGTTGCCTTCTGCTGAAACCTCTTCTACCACTCCGTCCATAGAGGCAATAAAAACTGTACCAGTATTTACTGCAATATCTATTCCTGTATGATATTTTGGTACCTTTGGATCTGTTGGGTTCCTTGGTCCATATCTTGAGGTAATCACTCCCATTAGTGGAACTATTAATGATTTTGTAGCAATTATATCCTTAGCATCTTTTTCCATTTGAGTTAAATTTTCATCTGTATTTGCAACTTCTTCTCCACCAATATTTTCTGCATTATCATTTTGCGTTGCATTAGCATTTTCTTCTGAATTAGTGTTTTCTGTTTGATTGTTTTGTTCTTGATTTTCATCTTTGTTTTCTGCTGGCAATTCTTGATTATTGTTTTCATTATTTTCTTCTTGACTCTTAGCAATAATCCCATTTATGTATTCTTTGGATTTATTATACAGATTTTGAATATTAATATCATAAGAAAGAATTTCTTTTGTTTTGTTAATTACATCTGCTGAAAAAATATATTCTGTATTTTGAATCATATAGAAAATACTATATATTACAACACAAATTATAATTTGTAATATCATCTTTTTTATTATTACAAAATTCGGCCTTGTATTGTCATTACCTATTCTTATAGAATTCCTGTCCAAATTTTGGTTTCTTCTTCTGTAATAAATCTCTTCTGCTCTTCTTATTCTTTCTTCGGGGGTCATGGTTCTTTCCATAAAAAAACACCTCTTCCTTTGTAATATACTTTTGCAATCTCTTGCTTAAATATATTCAAAGGAAGAGGGTTTAGAACATTTGTAAAACAAGTTATTTTATCAAAAAAGTAACTAATAGCATTATTCCTAAAAATATTGCTATTCCTCTTGCTCTTTTATATTTGTTTTCTATTTTTTTATTTATCTTATAATTATGTTTTTTCTCTTTTTCAATGTTTGATAAATAATTGCTAACTATCATTTCTGCTTCATTTACAATGTATTTTCTTGAATCCTGTTTTGTTTTATTTTCACCTTTTTTATTTGTAGCTTTATTTTCTGCCAAATCTAAATTTTTTAATTTCACATTTGGTTTTAATATAACAATAGCTTCTTCAACTATATTTGATGGTAAATTTCTAAGTACAACCATATTTTTCATACTTTCAATGCTCATATTGAAATCCTCCCACAAAAGTGTATATATAAATTTTTTCCACTTTTTATGAGATTATACATTTATTACATTATATATTCCTGTTGAAACACATTCTGCCATATCAATTATTATATTTAAGGGCATGTTTTGGAGTGCATTAAAGTTATTTCTCGAATTCTTAAAGTCTTTACCTACAATTCCCTTTATACTTATATCTCCTATGTATAGTTGTTTTTTATTCATAGAATTCCCTACATTCATTTTATTTTGATTTACAATTATTTTACCTATTCTATTGCTATTGCAGGATAAGGCAGCATCAATTGCTATTACAAAAGAATTCTCATTTTTTAGTTTTTTTATAATTCCTGTTACATTTTGAAAAGAAACAATGTTTTCTATATCTCCAATAACCTCTATGCCTTCTTCATGTATAAAAAAATGCTTTAGTTTACTCCCAACCAATGGTCCAAAGCAGTCCCCAATTACCCTATTTGTTCCAATACACAAAAAAACAAGTTTTGAGATTTCTGTACCTTGAATTTTTTGTCTTAGATTATTGCTAAAATCACACACAAAGTTGTTATATATTTCTTCTTTAAAAGCCATAAATTACTCCTGATTTATATTTTACAAATTCCAATTTGCTTATCTAATTTTATGTGTAATTATCTTTATTATGACCTGGT
>OLSB01002610.1_pt1 | contig 14553 bp, 20 predicted proteins | sample 1672071 | NCBI WGS metagenome assembly OLSB01 (sample SAMEA3136642, study PRJEB25190) | human gut metagenome | biome: human gut; feature: human-associated habitat; material: faeces | place: Austria | collected 2013 | reverse complement strand
TATTTGCAAGACTTGAAGAATTACATATGAGCCAGACGGAACTGTCCAGAAGAACCGGTATTGCGACCAGTACGATCAGTGACTGGCGAAAGAAACAGATTAATCCACAGGCGGATAAACTGGTGTCTATATGTAAGGCGCTGGATATGACGCTTGTGGAATTACTTTGTGACGAAGAATGATCAGTTACCTTGCACTTCTTAATGTCTGCAAGCAAATCAACGATAATGCCCGGTTCAAGAAACAGCAGCGGAATGTTTCTGTTATTCAGGATATTGATGGGAACAATATTGGGGATGATCTGCCAAGTGAGTATAGCGGATCAAAATATACACATAGTATCAAAGGAACAAATGCGAAAGCGAAAGCAAATGCTGTACAAGGAATTCCTGAAATGATAGAAATAGTGGTAGGAAAACATTTTCGGGGAAATAAGGAGAGCAAGCATTGGAGAAATGCAATGTATGGCTGGTATCGTTATGATTCAAGATTTGCAATTCCGGTATATAGAGATGATGAAGAGGTGGAGAGGTATAACATTTTTCATGCTTCGCTGATTGTAAGATATTCAGAGGATGGGAAACTGTATTTGTATGACGTAATAGACATAAAAAAAAGAAACGAGCAACCCGATTGAGCCGTAAGGCTGTACACGACAAAAAACCCATTCCTTTTTATGAATAGATGATACAATATAGTAGAAGAAATGTCAATCCGAATATTCGAAAATTAAAACATTAAGATGATATTTGTATATAATAAAAGTAGGGCTATGATTACTTGCTGTAATGACGGTACAAGACCTGTTATTTTTAAGATTGAGAGAATAGAAATTGATAAGTGATAAATCGCAATTGATGGAGGTAGTGTGAATTATGAAAAAGATTGTATGTGCAATGCTATGTATTCTGCTTGTATTTAGTTTGAGTGCTTGTGGCGGAAATGTTAATGAAGTAAATACGCATAATGTAGAATCTGAAATATATTCTGAAGAGGACATTGCAACTGCTATTGACACCATAAAAAAAGAGTTTAAGAGCAACTGGAATGGATGTACTCTTACAGAAATTTATTATGCAGGGGATGACAGTTCTAAAGACCATCAAGATTGGGCAGATAGGAACAATGCAGATGAAGTCATTGTTTTGCTATCTTCGTTCGATGTTGATTCATCTGGAGGAGATGGTTCTCTGAATCCAAATAGTACATACAATGATTGGAAGTGGATTTTAGTTAGAACAAATGGCGGACAATGGCAACATGTTGACCATGGATATTAAAATAAATTCAGGTTTGTCGGAACACTACTAATACCACACTTAACTAAATAACAACACAGCGTCAGAGCGTATGGGAAAACCTGTACGCTCTTTTTTATCAAAAATGGAGGAGAATCACATGGAAGAAACAAATGTGACAATGACTACAGAGGAAATGCAGGGTGAGCCTGCAGCAAAGGAAAATGAGACAAAGGCGGAGAAGTTTATTCGTATTGGCGAGTACCGCATGAATAAGGCGGTGAATGCCATTGGCAGGTTGGAAAATCTTGCGAACCGAGGTTCCTACGAGTATACACAGGAACAGGTAGATGCTATGTTTCAAGCATTAGAGGGGAGGGTTGCGGAAGTTAAGGCAAGGTTTACGCCTAAGAAAGCGGTTGAGAGTAAGACTTTCAGCTTTGGTACAACAGAATAGGAATGTAATGGGAAGTAAGGGAAAGGCAGTCATGTAGTGTATGTGGCTGCCTTTTTGTCGTATCTATGACAGGAAGGAGAACTGCGTGAGAAAATATGATTTTATATCGGCTCTGGCAAAAGAGACAGCAGCCGAGGTTGTCAAAAATCGTGAGGAATGGATGAAATACCTCACCACAGCGGCAAGGCTGTATAAGTATCCGTTCCGGGAACAGCTTTTGATCTATGCACAAAGACCGGACGCAACAGCGTGTGCTTCCATCGAACTGTGGAATGAGCGTATGCACTGCTGGGTAAACAAAGGTGCAAAAGGTATCGCACTTTTGGATGAGGATGATGCACATGGAAAGCGCCTGAAATATGTTTTTGATGTTTCAGATGTCCATGCGGCAAGGAGAATCGGACGGTATCCGGAACTATGGGAATTACATGAGGAACATAAGGAAGATGTCATCAAGCGTCTGGAGCAGACCTATGGTGCCACAGATGACAAGAAGCTGTTTGAAGAAAGACTTATGGAGATAGCTGAGAGGATTGCGGTAGATTATTATGAGGAATTGCTGCCGGATTTGCAGTACATGATCGAGGGCAGTTTCTTAGAGGGACTGGATGAGCAGAATTATAACATGATTGATGACAGGCTCAACAATGGCGTGGAGAAATTCAATCGTGAGGAAGAAAAGAAAGAACAGGCAGAAAAGCCGCAGGCTCGTACTTCCTTAAAGGAGCGTCTGGCAGCCAAGCAGACGGAAGTGGCACAGGGCAAGAAAGATTCCAAAGAGCAGAATAAGGCGAAAAAAACGAACAGAGAGGAGATATAGGAATATGAATAATCCATTTACGGTAGAAGAAACAAATTTGATATGTATTTTTCAGAGTGACAGCAGGACAAAAGTGATCGAGGACATTCACAAAGCAGTCGGACACATCGACGATGATGATCTGGTGGAATTGTCGGTGAGAGTTGTGCAAAAACTGGAAAAAATGAGTGACGAGGAACATGCCACATTGGTATTGGAAGCGGCAGAATAAAAATATGGTAGTCATTAGGTGCACCTTTTGACTACCGTTTTTTTTATTAAAAATTAAAGAGGAGCCGGATCACTCCGACTCCTCCAAGTATGTGTCCGCAAACACATACCCCAATTGCTATCTATAATATACTATATACAAGTGAAATATGCAAGCATTATATGGCATTTTTCAAGATGCCCAGCCGAGAAAACAAATCGGGATGAATGGTAATAGCTGAAACATTCGGGTTTACGGATGCTTTGTATTCTCGTGTGATCTTTTCAAATTCTCGAATAAATGATTTAATCTCAGTTTTAGAAACTTTCAGTAATTTCAAGTAATAACAAATGAGAATAATATAGTCACCAATAGTTTTGAAATTTATGTAAGGCATTCCCATTTCTAAAATCAGACACTGCTTCATTGGTCTGGATGGATCCATTTTTTTGAAACGAGTATCGTATACTACATCATTATGGGCAATAGCATTTCTCAGATCCTTTAAGGCATATACATATTTATAAAGCAATTCCCGATAGGTATCACTGGATAGATTTATGCCGATTGAACGGGATACTTTTTCACGCATATCAATAGTCAGACAGGAAAGTAGATAACCAAAATCGCCCATAGTAAGAATTTCGAAAATTGCCCAAATTGGAACCTCATTATAGTTGACATTATTATAAAAATGGGTGATTTTAGGATTCTCTTTGCGGTATGCAGCGGCTATGGCATTTTGTATGGAACCTTGGAGATTCAGTTTGTTATTTTGGTATTTCTTTTTTATATCTTCGCGAGTTCCAGCTGGAGTATTTTTGTAACTGCTGATTGCTTTATCATACATATCATAGACACTGCTTGAATCTATTTCTGTCATAATTGTGTTTAATGCAATATTTTTAAGGGCAGTTTCAATAAACATCATTTTTCCATATAAAAGAGACTTTAGTTTTGTGTCATATTGTATGGTTGCGTTGATCTCATTGTATGAGGTAAATGGAAGGCGGTTTGAGGATGATACAAAAAAGCGGTATCCCTTATAACCATGAAAATATCCTGTATTGATCAGTTGCTGCTTTTGAGAAGTCCCTGAGATGGAAATTCCGTTATTTCTAAGATGCTGCATTAAGGCATCAGTTGATTTATAGTCTGTTTTCGCCATAGTATCTCCTAAGTGTTTGTGGTAATAAATTAAGTATAATACATGGTGTCATTATTAACAAGCTACAAGATAGGATTATTCATTTTAGGCCTCTTGATAAATGTTTCCGGTGCTGTTTACCCTCTTTGCAATCTGGTTTAAATTGGAGCTGATACGTCCCAACTCCGTATTATAATTTCGCAGGTAACTGTAATCGACATCATACACATATCCATATAAGATCAGCTTGCGCAGGAAAGCAGACATCCTCTTCATGCCGGATGCTTTGAATTTGGTGTTGAGGATGTACTGCTCATCATCGCTGAGATAAAATTGCACTGGATTGGTGCGGTTTCGATTTGCCATTTCTGCCACTTCCTTAGGATGTGCCAGATGCTTTGTTATTTAGAATGAAAGTAAAATAAATACTTGACGTTTATATCTTACAGATGTAAGATATGAGTAGGGATATTATATACCGAAAAAAGAAATCATGATTGCTTTGACATAACTTTTGAAATGGAAAGAACAATTTTTTTTAAATTGAAATCTTACAACCGTAAGAAAAGGAGATGCTATGACGAAAAAAAAGAAAAAAAGCAGGATATACATTATATGGCTCGTGAATTTATGTTTGATTACAGCTGTGGTTGCCTTTTTTGTATGGTATGAAAGTGTACCTGATATATCACCGGAGAAGGTTCTTAAAACATATATGGCTCATATTTCAAATCGAGAATATGAACAAATGTATGAAATGATCGATGCAGGAATATCTGGGAATATCAGTCAGGAAGATTTTGTAAAACGTAATTCTGCTATTTATGAGGGAATTGGTGTAGATAATATGAAAGTTCATATCACATCTTATGATAAAGAACAAAAAGAGATCTGTTATGAAACATCTATGGATACTGTTGCAGGAAATGTAACTTTTGAAAATAAGGCATCATTTATACTGGAAAAAGGCAAATATAAGCTGATATGGAATGATTCTTTGATATTTCCAGAGCTGGATTCCACAGATAAGGTAAAAGTGTCTACAACAAGTGCTAAAAGAGGGCAGATTATAGACCGAAATGGTCACATGCTTGCAGGCGAGGGAGTGGCTTCTTCTATAGGCGTAGTTCCCGGAAAATTAGAGAATAAGAATGATGCTATCAGTCAGTTGGCAGAATTATTGGAAATGAAAACAGAAGATATAGAAAAAAAATTAGCAGCAAAATGGGTAAAAGATGATTCATTTGTACCATTAAAAACAGTTCCAAAGGTGAATGAATTAAAACTGATGTCGATTGAGCCAGATCAGGAAACATTGGCAGAGAAAGACAGACAGGAGAAATTATTAGAGATTCCAGGTGTGAAAATTTTAGATATCACTGTAAGGGAATACCCACTGGGGGAGGCTGCTGCACATTTAGTGGGATATGTTCAAAACGTTACAGCAGAAGATTTAGAAGAACACGCAGGGGAAGGATATACATCGAACAGTGTTATTGGAAAAAGTGGAATGGAAGGATTATTTGAAAAAGAATTAAAGGGACAGAATGGGTGTTCTATTACTATTGTTGATTCAAATGGCAATAAGAAAAAAATCATAGTAAGCACGATTGTAGAAAATGGAAAAGATATAAAACTAACGATAGATTCGAATTTGCAAAAAGAATTATATGAACAATTTAAAGATGATAAGAGCTGTTCAGTTGCTATCAATCAGTATACGGGAGAAGTATTGGCTTTAGTCAGTACACCTTCATATGATAACAACGATTTTATTAGGGGCATGTCAAGTGAAAAGTGGAATGCGCTGAATGAAGATGAGAACAAACCTATGTATAACCGTTTTCGACAGGTCTGGTGTCCGGGCTCTACGTTTAAGCCTATCATAGCTGCTATTGGATTAACAACAGGGGCAATTGATCCAGATGAGGATTATGGGAATGAAGGATTGAGCTGGCAGAAAGATTCCTCATGGGGATCTTATTATGTAACGACGCTTCATGCTTATGAGCCGGTTATTCTAAAAAATGCTTTAATTTATTCGGATAATATTTATTTTGCAAAGGCGGCATTAAAAATTGGGGAAAACGATATGGAAAGTTCATTAACAAAACTGGGATTCAATGATGTACTTCCATTTGATATTAAGATGGCAAAATCGCAGTTTTCCAATACAGAAAAAATTGAAAAAGAGGTACAGTTGGCTGATAGTGGCTATGGACAAGGTCAGATTCTTGTGAATCCTTTGCATATGGCTTGTATGTATTCTGCATTTTGCAATGAAGGAAATATGATAAAACCATATCTTACATATAAGGAAGATGCAATGCCTGATGTCTGGATTAAAGAAGCATTTACAAAGGATGTGGCGCAAACTGTTTTGGAGGATACGAAAGAAGTCATAAACAATCCTCATGGAACTGGCTATGCAGCACATAGAACGGATATTATATTAGCCGGAAAAACGGGAACTGCAGAAATCAAAGCATCAAAAGATGATACAACGGGGACTGAATTGGGATGGTTTTCTGTTTTTACAACGGACGAGAATATGGAGCGTCCTATTATGATCGTCAGCATGGTAGAAGACGTAAAAGGAAGAGGTGGAAGCGGTTATGTTGTCAAAAAAGATAGTCAGGTTCTTGAAAAGTGGTTTTCTGGTAATTAGTATAGGTTTTTCGATGGGGATTTCGGGATGTAAAGGGAATACAGAAGAACCAGTATCTTCTGAACCTATTGAAATTGTCAGTGAGAAAGGAATGGATGACAATTTTATAAATATTCCGATAGATATTTATGCGGAAGCCACAACAAAAAATAAGCTGAAGGATATGGAAACAGTACGTAAAGTTGTAGAAAGATTTGGGGAATGTGGATATGCGGCAGTTGATTGTGAAAATCGAGTTGATATGACACAAATACAAAATGTGATAGATTTTTGTGATTCGGTGGAAAAAAAAGAAAAAGCAGAAGTGACAATACTCCAAGTGAGCAGTCTGGGAGGATTTTCGGTCTACCATTTACAGACAGAAAAAGGAGTGGTTCATGTGAAAAGATGCTATTACGGATACAAAGATGGGATTATGAAAAGTGAGGATGAAGGTGAATATCAAACCGATTATTGGAGATATACCGATGATGGATATCTGATGTTTTCTGGAACTTATTTTTCAGAAGAATTGTATGTATTAACATTAAGTTCTGCAGAAGAGCATGTAGCATTTCGTATACTGCCATTGGATGCAAAGTGTCGGGAATTAAATGAAAAATATCTTTTGCCAATAGGATATGAGTTAAATAATATGTTTTTAGTGGATTGGAATGAGGATGATTTTGGAGAACTGAATTTCTATGATATGTTTGATTTGTTGTATCCAAAGTTGCATAATGAAAAATTTCCATATGTAGCAGATGATAACTTAGGCATAGGTGCAGTTTATCATATTCCTAAAACAGAGTTTGAAAATGTAATTATGGAATATTTTAATATCGACAGTGATAAATTGCAGAAAAAAACTATTTACGATTATCAAACTCAAACATACGAATATAAACCAAGAGGATTTTATGAGATAGAGTATCCAGAATATCCGTATTCCGAGGTGGTTGGGTATAAAGAACATTCGGATGGGACGATAACGCTCAACGTTCATGTGATATATCCGTATGCAGGCGATTCAAATGTATATATGCATGATGTTACGGTCAGACCATTATCTGACGGGGGATTCCAGTATGTATCAAATTACATTGTTTCAGAGAAAGAAAATAACAACATTACATGGCATACGCCACGCTTAACCGAAGATGAGTGGAATGATATATATGGAGGACAGTGATGGAAGATATGAAATGGTTTGGAAAAAAGTTTGGAATCATTTTTGTGATTCTATTGGTGATGATTGTAAGTACAGGAATTTTTTATGAAAAGAATGCGAGAACATCATCAGCAGAGGAGATATGGGAAATGTGACTGAATGGAAAGGACAATATTTATGAAAAAGCGTATTTGGTTCATTGTACTGATCAGTTGCCTGTTATGTGGATGCATAAGGAAAGATATGACATCAGATAGTCAGTTGATGGATAGTAGAGATGTTGATTCTACGGAAGAAAACGAGAATGCAAAAGAAGATGTTGCAGAACAGTGGGAAAAAGGTTATGACCTTCCAATAGATGAGCCGGAAAGAAAAGAAGCAGAGGATGAGTGTAAAATGATTCTGGAGCTTATTTCTGATATTTATACTCAGGCAGATAAAGGGGAGGCAGTTAATACGGTTCTGGATGATAAGACAATCTATAAAATGCAGGATCGGATAAAAGAAAAAGGGTATCCGGTTATAACGATGAAAGCATATGCAGCAATGGAAAATTATAAAAAAGTCGAAGATTTTCTTAAAAACTGTCAGGAAGAGAAAGCTGGTTTTATAGTGCTTTACGAGTTGCAGTCAGATGGTGGCATTGGCAGAGATAAATTTATTTTTGATGGAAAGGACATGTATTTAATAAGTGCGTGTGCTACATGGAACACCAATGATACATATGGATTGTCCTATATTTCTTATGCAAGGATAAAGGAGTGGAAATATACGGATAAAGGATGGTTTTGTTATGAATTATGTGTTCCGGAACCACCGGAGGTTACAGAGATTGTTGACGGAAGCTGTCTGGTAAGAATAAAGCCATTATCTAAGGAACAACGGGAAATGTCAGAAAGATGCGTACAAGGTCTGGGGTATCAGGGAAATAATCTTTTATGCTCGAATTGGGATACTGACCATATGGAAAAACTGGACTATAATGGAATGTATGAATATCTGTATGCCATGAAACATCAGAAAGCGTTTGATGCCGAGGATTATTCAAATGGAATACCAAAAGAAGAATTTGAGAGTTTGATCATGGAATATCTTCCAGTAACAGCAGAGCAAATTCAGGAATATGCGGTATTTGATGAAAAAAATCAGACTTACGTATGGGTACGACTAGGCTGCCTTAACTATGCACCAACTTTTTTTGGAACTTCGCTGCCGGAGGTTATTGATATCAAAGAAAATGAGGATGGAACAGTGACATTAACGGTGGATGCGGTGTGTGATATGGTCATTTGTGATGATGCGGTCATAACCCATGAACTTACGGTAAAGTTTGCTGATGATGGTAGCTTTCAATATTTGGGGAATAAAATCCTTGATGATGGAATTAAGGAGATACCAGATTATCAATATCGTATCAATGTGAATTAAGGAGGCAGAGTATGAAAAAAACAAAAATAGCGGGGATATGCTTGATTGTTTTGATACTTGCAGCATTTGTATCGGTTCCTGTTTACAATAATTACTGTGCATATAATGTAGAGAAAATGTTGTGTGAAACACCTTTGCCAGAACAGACAGAATTGATAGAAGCTATATCAAAGGCAGGAAAGTTGACGGGAAACGGAAATGGGATGCAATATTTCGGGGCAATTCTAATCAAGAGTGAATTGTCTTTGGAAGAACTGGATGCTTACTATTCAGATTACAGAAGGAATGAATGGGAATATTTGGTGGAAATTCAGAAAGGGCAGTCCATTGAGGTGATTGATCACGGAGGACTACAATTTTCGGAAGAAATAAAGGACAGCGGTTATTACATTGTATATTCATGGGGAAGTGGAGATTCATTATTGCAAGAACTGGATATGCGTGGACACTAAAATGGATTGGAGATGATACTGATTATGAAGAAATATTTCAAAGTTATTATTTGTTTTATAGGTTTAGTTTGTGCGATGATTTTAATTTTGGGGATATCCTTTTCTTATATTACAAATTATAAGAAGATAACTATTGATACCTCGAATTCGCCAGATAGAAAATACGAATTGACACTTCAGGCAGTCGGAGAACCAGACTGGCCTTTTGGTTCAGCAAGTGGACGATTAGTCCTTATGGAAAGCAAAGATAAGATATCTCAAACAGATTTTGAATTGGACAATGACGGTGGAAGCATCACCAGTAGTTGTTGGAAAGTTACATGGTATGAGGACTATGTAGAAGTAATCCTGTCAGGCGAAGAACAATTTGATGAGCAAGTCATTTTATATTTTGATGGTACGGTAGATATGAAACAGTTGCCTAATACAGAAGTTGCAGAGCAAGAAAATGATACATCTGTTGAATATACCACGAAGCCTGATAGCATTGATCTGGGAGAATCAAATCAAAAAAATATTACAGAGCAGGTAGATAAAGCGAAAAAAGCAGAAAGCTGGACAATGGATGAAAGTAATGGAACCATGTATTTCTTTTTGGATGAACAGAATGGATGGCGTTTAGTGGTAGTAGATGCGGCTGCTGGAAGTAGATTTTACGTTATGGAACGGACTGCTGATGGCGGTGATACTTGGGAGCGAATTAACGAAGATCCTTTTGATAATCAAGCAGGCGTTGCTGAAGGGGTGATGTTTTTGGATGATAATTTTGGAATTGCAGGACTTGCAGGTGCATCTCAGTCTGATTCTACACTATATATTACAAAAGATGGAGGAAGATCATTTGGTGAGATAAAATTGCCAATGAGTACGGTTACTGAATTACCAGAATCTGCAAAAGAATATGGATTTACAGTAGAGGATTATGATTATTTAAATATGCCTCAAATAGGTGCTACAACATTGATAATAATGGTTACAACAGATAAAGTGGAGAACGATGGAATTGTATTTGAATCAGAAGATGGTGGAGACACATGGAAATATAGAGGGGTAACTCAAAATTAGTAGTATTATTATAAATTGGGTAAAGGTTCAGTGGTATTGGCCTTTACCCAATTTTTTCCATGATAATAGAAAGTTAGTTGTACAGGAGATACTTTATTGTGTCCAGATATTCATGTCAGATAATATAGACATGGTTATTTCAGCAGCATTACTTCCGGTAGCGTTGTTATCGGCTCCAATATTAGTAGCAAAAAAGTATGTATTATTTACGATTTCGATATAGCCGATAAACCAGCCATTCACATCTTGTCCACCTACACGTCCGGTTCCTGTTTTTCCGTAGAATTTTCCAGTATTGGAAGAGGAAAGGCAGATGGAGTCTTTTACAGCATTGATATTTTCAGAAGAAAAAACTAAGCTATTGTTTTGCAGTTTCATCAAAAGTTCAACTTGCTCCACTGGGGAAATCTTTAAGGAGGATTCCAGCCAATAAGTGGAGAGATCGCCACTCACATTTTCATTTCCATATCCGATTTGCTGAATATAGTTGTAAATGTTAGTGGATGCAAGTTGTTCGTCTATTGATTGGAAATACCAGTTAACAGAGGATGTCATCGCAGACTGTAAGGTCTGATCAGCGTTCCATGCTTCAAACGGATAGTTTTCTCCATTCCATGCAATAAAGGAATCTTCTGGTGTAATGACACCTTCTTCCAATCCAAATAAAGCATCATATATCTTGTAAGTGGAATCCGGTGCAACTCGTAGCGTAGCATGTTCTATATCATGTATGCTCCAGACATCATTTCTAAGATCGTATAAAACAAAGCTTCCTTCGTATTTTCCAAAGTATTTAGAAAAATCTACATATGAAATATTTTCAGAGGAAGATTTCCATTGGTAGCGACTTTCGTCCGCTGCATATGTAGAAATAAAAGGTGTAAGTCCCATTATTAGAACTGTGGTCAGTATAAAAGCAGTCATGCCTTTTAATTTCTTGCAAAACGTTGGTTTCTCATAAGAGGCAATGTTGATAATGCGACGCTTCATTTGTTTCATGTTTCCACTAAGGTTGGCGGCAAAAGGAAAAGGAGAAAAGGAGACCTTTTCTATAAAGTTAATCAGCGTATTTCCGTAATCTTCATAATCGTCCTCTTTAAGCATTTTTAGAACAGAAGTGTCACAGGCAACTTCTCTGTCATTACGCATTTCTCTTAGTGCAAACCAGACAAAGGGGTTAAACCAATAAAGAACTCCGGCAAAGTTCATAAGATAATTGGCAATGGCATCCTTATGTCTGTAGTGTTGCAGTTCATGTAATAGCATATATCTCATATCAGATTCGTGATAATCTGAGATTAAATGAATTGGAAGATAAATACATGGCTTCAAAAATCCTACGATAATAGGTGATTTCAAAAAAGCGGTACTGTACACAGGAATATTCCTTGTTATTTTCATCTCATTCAAGCATTTGTTATACAGTCTGCGAACCTCTGAGTTCTGAAGGGGGAGCGCAGATTTCTTTATTATGCGTAAACGAAGAGAAGATTTGATTACCAATATCATCATCGCAAGCATTCCCACAATCCATATACCTAATAAAATATATCCGGTAACGGATGGCGTGTCTTTATTTACAGAAAGGGCAAAGTCATTCATCCAATTTGTAGTACCAGATAAACCGGTATCCATAACATTATTTGCACCAACATCGGCATGAGAAGCGGAAGAGTTTCTTACGCTACTGAGCCATGAGAAAATTTGCGGAAAACTAATTAGACGGAAGGGGATAAAAGGCACTGCTAAAAGTCCGAGTAACAGCAACCACAGATTATACTGCATCCGGCTGGACAAGTTGTTTCTGAACACCCATTTGGCTATCAAAAGAATTCCGATGATACCGCTGATCAATACATTGCATAATAAAAAGCGTATCATGAAATTAGCCATGTTAATCGCCTCCTTTTTTTCCTCTCTTGGATAGAAGAGAGCGAAGCGTTTCTATTTCTGGTTCTGTCAGTTTGTCATTTTCTATGTATGCAGATAACATAGCTGTAATATCCCCGTCATAATAACGATTAAGAAAGGAATTACTTTCTTGGCAAATATATTCACTTTCTTTTACTAATGGAGTATAAACGAAAACACGACTTTGTTTTTCATAAGTGAGAACACCCTTGGTCACAAGACGCTTAATGAGCGTTTGGATAGTTTTGGGACTCCAGTTTGTTGTCTGTAGTAATTTTTCTGTTATTTCATTGGTGTTAATGGGGGCATATTTCCATACAATTTTCATAACTTCAAATTCTGCTTCCGAAATTTGTGGTAAATTCTTCATGTAAATCACTCCTTAAATCTTACGCCTGTAATAAAAATAGTATATTCTGTATTTGTTGAAATGTCAATTTTGGAAAATTAGTTGACTGTAAATCTTACTTATATAATAATTAAAATATTACATAAGTAAGATTTAAGAAGGTGGAAAGTTATGGGGAAAATGTTGCTGTTGTCATTTGAAAATAGTGAAGATGATGTTATTAGCGAGATATTAAGCATATTAGAAAATAAGCAAATGAAAATAGAAACATAAAAAAATGCTTAGAATTTCAGGGATTAACAATAAATGCTGAAGAACGGTTGGCGGTAAAAGGAAACAAAGAAATAGAATTTACTTTTACAGAATTTGAGATTTTTTTACGGTTAGCGCAAAATGCTGGAATGGTATTTAGCAAGGAGAAAATATATAATATTGTTTGGAAAGAGCCATATTTTGGTGATTATAATATTGTCATGAGCCATATCAGTAACCTGCGTGAGAAAATAGAAGATAATCCGAGTAAACCGATTTACATACAGACTGTATGGGGAGTAGGGTATCGCTTTAATAAAAATTTAAGCAGTGGTCTGTGAGTTATAATTCAGATCACTGCTTATTTTTCCTTTTTAACACCCAAGAGATATTCACAAGATACATGAAAAAATTCAGCAAGGGAAACCACTTCATAATCCGGTACAAAGCGTGTTTCTTGTTCGATGCGTAATACAGTCAAATCACTAAATTCATATCCGGCAAGTTGGAGTTGTTCAGCTAATGCTTTTTGTGATATATGCTTTTCGGTTCGTAATTCTTTTCCACGTTGTCCAATAAGGTTTTTGGAATTGTTTTCTTTATTCCAGTAAATCTTCATTCAAATACCAACTTTCTAAAGATGAAGTATAAGAAAATAAATTTATTTGATGTAATCTTGGGATTGATAATACTGACTGCTATTCTGTTTCATGGGTTTTATATGTACGAAGATAGCGGTCAAAATAATCTACCAGTGCAAGAGAGATTACCTGACTGTAAGATTTAAAATCCTGCCTGTCCATCGTCTGTAAATATTCCCAGGCTCTCCGCTGCTGTTCTTTGTCCAGATTAAAGCGCAGGTTTGTGTTGCGGATATTGTTCTGCATGGTTTATCCCCTCCTTTTATCGTATTGATTGATTCGGCAGGTCGTACCGGTGTGGTACTGTTTTGCTGTGGGATAAGCATACGAAAATCAGAGGAAAAAGGCATTGAGGGAAAATTGAGCTGGAATTGAGAAAAAATAAACTTTTTATTGATAAATAAGTTTAGATACTAACTCTTTTGTCGTTTTGGTTGTTAATTATATTAAAAGTAGAAATATTTTGATAATGAAAGTGTGGGAGAGAAAATGAACAAAAGAAGATACAGCAATCGTAGAAGAAAGAATATTTTACGAGTATTCATTCTTTTAATGACTATCATAATAACCGTTGTAATGTGGAGAACAATAAAAATCGATGTGCAGGTTGGAGAATTAACATTACCGAAAATTTTGCAGTCAGAAAAGTCCTTTGCAGACACTTCGGGTGAATGGAATCTTATTTTTGTCGACCGAAAACATTATATTCCCAATAATTATCAAGTAGAATGACTCTTCATTAGGATGTGTGGTATAGAAAATCGGCTCAAAGCCGCATAAAACTT